>Ga0137307_100584_pt1 | contig 45500 bp, 44 predicted proteins | sample NAcewD2O_March_2_FD_97180 | JGI IMG/M metagenome (GOLD analysis project Ga0137307, IMG submission 97180) | Mouse cecal microbial communities from Vienna, Austria - N-Acetylglucosamine amended D2O_March | ecosystem: Host-associated > Mammals > Digestive system > Large intestine > Cecum | place... | reverse complement strand
GGCGTACCGACGGATCCGCATGCCGGCATTCAACATATTGCAGATCAACGACACGCTGCTGGTCGACCGCTCGCTCGACCCCGCCTTCCGGCGCGGCGACCGCATCGCGGCCATCGACGGCATACCGGCCGCCGAATACCTCCGCTACGTCTACGACGACCGCCACATGGAGCCCTCTACCCTGCTCTTCGGCCACCACTTCGAGCTCTTCCGGCAGCGCTTCCGCATCGACCTGGAGCGCGGCGGCGAGCCCCTCACGGTCGAGACCGAGGGACTCCCCTACCGCGACGCGCTCTTCCGCCTGTGCAAGGCCGAGGAGACCGACGCCAACATCCGCACCTACGCCGATGCACGCTGCGGCTACATCGCCATACCTCAGTTTTTCCCCGACAACAGCCGCCTGGTGCGCATCCTCCGCCGGGCGATCGTCGGTTTCAAACGGCAGGGCATCACCGACATCGTCCTCGACCTGAGGCGCAATCCCGGCGGCAACGGCCACGCCTTCGACGAGCTGCTCTCGATCTTCATCGACAAGCCCACGGTCGAATACTGCACCGGCCAGCAGGTCCGGGCATCGAAAGAGGCGATGCGCTACTACGATTTTCTCACCGAAGAGCAGCTCGGGCAGGTCGTGGCGCTGCCCGAAAGCGAGTATGTCCGCTCGTTCGCGACCGACCCGAATATGTATGTCGGAGGGATGCGCTACTGGGTGCTCGTGGGACGCGACACGGGATCGATCGCCGCATCGTTCGTCAACATCCTGCAATACAACGGCGCGGCGCTGCTCGCGGGCGAACCGCTGCGGCATAACGCCCTCAAATACGGCGAGGTGCTCGACGGCGGGTGGTTCCTCCCCGTGCTGCTCGGCGAGTCGTGCGTCTCGATGGTGCGCATCGACGAGCTTACGCGCCGCGACGACGGCTACGTGCTGCCCGACATCCCCATTCCGGCCGTCGCGGCCGAATACCTCGCGGGAGACGACGCCCAGCTCGACCGCCTGCTGGAGATCGTCCGCGCGCGGCAGCGATAACCGGCGCCACCGAACGAAGAGGAGCCCTCGTCCTTGCGGATGGGGGCTCCTCGTCCTTATGCGCTCCGGCTAACGGAGTACCCGCTCGACGTAGGAGGTGTAGTCCTTCACCGCCGGCGTGTAGTGCTCCTCGAAGAAGAGCGGCGACGAGATGAGGAAATCGGCCGTCGAGCGGTTGATCGCCGTCGGCACGTTGTAGAGCGACGCCAGGCGCAGCAGCGCCTTCACGTCGACGTCGTGGGGCTGCGCAGCCATCGGGTCGCAGAAGAAGATCAGGGCGCTGATACGTCCGTCGACGATCAGCGAGCCCAGCTGCTGGTCACCGCCCAGCGGGCCCGAGCGCAGCAGACGGATATCGAGCGAGTCGACGTTGCAATCGTCGCCGCTGCGACCGCGCAACGTGCGCTCGACCATGCGGCCCGTGGTGCCGGTGCACACCAGCGGATGGAGCGCCAGCACGGCGCAGTTCCACTCGACCCACTCGGCAAGGTCCTTCTTCATGTTGTCGTGCGCCACCAGCGCCACGAGTTTCTGTTTGTCCATATCGTAATCGTGTTAATTTGCATGTTACCCTTTCCGAGGGGCAAATACGATACCACTCCGGCGATAAGGCGGATTTTTTCCGCTCGGCAAAATGCAAGCGAGCCCTCGCTTATTCGTATCTTTGACTTCGTCGAAGATACTTCGTCTCGGCATAACCAAGCTTTCGCTTGTTTCTGCGCTCGACTTTTCGTATATTTGCGTCCTAAATTCCGACACGATCCGCTTATGAAGAACATACGCAACTTCTGCATCATCGCCCACATCGACCACGGCAAGTCGACGCTCGCCGACCGCCTGCTCGAGAAGACCAACACGCTCAACCAGCGCGAGATGCAGGCCCAGGTGCTCGACGACATGGACCTCGAGCGCGAGAAGGGCATCACCATCAAGAGCCACGCCATCCAGATGGAGTACAAGGCCCGCGACGGAGTGACCTACACGCTCAACCTGATCGACACCCCGGGCCACGTCGACTTCTCCTACGAAGTATCGCGCGCCATCGCCTCGTGCGAAGGGGCGCTGCTGGTGGTCGACGCCACGCAGGGCATCCAGGCGCAGACCATCTCCAACCTCTACCTGGCCGTGGGCCACGACCTGGAGATCGTCCCCGTGCTGAACAAGATCGACATGGACTCGGCGATGATCGACGAGGTGAAGGACCAGGTGATCGACCTGATCGGCTGCAAGGAGGAGGACATCCTGCTTGCCTCGGGCAAGACGGGCGCAGGCGTCGAGGAGGTGCTCGAGGCCATCGTGCAGCGCATCCCGGCGCCCGAGGGCGACGAGAACGCTCCGCTGCAGGCGCTCATCTTCGACTCGGTGTTCAACCCCTTCCGCGGCATCATCGCCTACTTCCGCGTATTCAACGGCACGCTGCGCAAGGGCGACCACGTGAAATTCTTCAACGCCGGCAGCGACTACGACGCCGACGAGGTGGGCGTGCTGAAGCTCAAGATGCAACCCCGCCAGGAGATCAAGGCGGGCGACGTGGGCTACATCTGCTCGGGCATCAAGACCTCGTCGGAGGTCAAGGTGGGCGACACGATCACCTCCGTCGCGCGGCCCGCCCGGGAGGCGATCGCCGGCTTCGAGGACGTGAAGCCCATGGTCTTCGCGGGCGTCTACCCCGTCGAGGCCGACCAGTACGAGGACCTGCGCGCCTCGCTCGAGAAGCTGCAGCTCAACGACGCCTCGCTCACGTTCGAGCCCGAGAGCTCGCTGGCCCTGGGCTTCGGCTTCCGCTGCGGCTTCCTCGGCCTGCTGCACATGGAGATCATCCAGGAGCGCCTCTACCGCGAGTTCGACATGGACGTCATCACCACCGTGCCCAACGTCTCCTACCGCATCACCACCACGCAGGGCGACACGCTCGAGGTGCACAACCCCTCGGGGCTGCCCGAGATCACCAAGATCGCCAAGATCGAGGAGCCCTACATCCTGGCGCAGATCATCACCAAGGCCGAGTTCCTGGGCAACGTCATCAAGCTCTGCATCGACAAGCGCGGCGTGCTGAAGAACCAGACCTTCATCACGCAGGACCGCGTGGAGGTCAATTTCGACATGCCCCTATCGGAGATCGTCTTCGACTTCTACGACAAGCTCAAGAGCATCTCGAAGGGCTACGCTTCGTTCGACTACCACCGCACGGGCTACCAGCTCTCGAAACTCGTCAAGCTCGACATCCTGCTCAACTCCGAGCCGGTCGACGCCCTCTCGTCGCTCATCTACGCCGACCACGCCTACGACTTCGGCCGCAAGATGTGCGAAAAGCTCAAGGAGCTCATCCCGCGCCAGCAGTTCGACATCGCCATCCAGGCGGCGATCGGTGCCAAGATCATCGCCCGCGAGACCGTGAAGGCCGTGCGCAAGGACGTGACGGCCAAGTGCTACGGCGGCGACATCTCGCGCAAGCGCAAGCTGCTCGAGAAGCAGAAGAAGGGCAAGAAGCGCATGCGCCAGATCGGCAACGTCGAAGTGCCGCAGTCGGCTTTCCTCGCCGTGCTCAAAATGGACTGACGCCATGAAGAAGACCATCATCGATCTGTTCGAGGCCTCCGTCGAAAAATACGGCTCCAAGACCTTCCTGCTCGAAAAGCGCCACCGCGAATTTCAGCCCACCACCTACGCCGAGACCCGCGACCAGGCGCTCCAGGTCGGCGCCGGCCTCGCCGCGCTCGGCATCCGGCCCGGCGACAAGGTGGCGATCCTCTCCGAGGGTTGCAACGCCTGGATCGTCTCGGAGCTGGGCCTCTTCTACGCCGGGGCGGTCAGCGTGCCGCTGTCGGTCAAGCTCGAGGAGTCCAACGACCTGCTCTTCCGCCTGCGTCACGCCGAGGTGAAGGCGCTGTTCGTCTCCAAGCAGCAGCTCCCCAAGATCCGCCGCATCCGCACCGAACTGCCGGCCGTCGAGCACATCGTCGTCTTCGGCCACCTGCCTCTGGAGGCGGGCGAGACGGCCTTCGGCACCCTCAAGCGGCTGGGCCGCGACTACCTCGACGCCCGCCGCGACGGGTTCATGGCCGTGGGCCGCGCGATCCGCAACGACGACATCGCCACCATCACCTACACCTCCGGCACGACGGCCGACCCCAAGGGCGTGGTGCTCACCCACCGCAACTACACGGCCAACGTCGAGCAATCGCTCTCGCGCATCGACATCCCGTCGTCGTACCGCACGCTCATCATCCTGCCGCTCGACCACTGCTTCGCCCACGTCGTGGGCTTCTACATCATGATCGCCTGCGGCGCCACGGTGGCCACGGTGCAGATCGGCTCCACGCCGATGGAGACGCTCAAGAACATCCCGCAGAACATCCGCGAGGTGCGCCCCCACTTCCTGCTCTCGGTGCCGGCTCTGGCCAAAAACTTCCGCAAGGGCATCGAAAGCTCGATCCGCGCGAAGGGGGCTTTCACGGAGCGCCTCTTCCGCCTGGCGCTCCGTACTGCCTACGCATACAACGGCGACGGCTACTCGCGGGGCCGGGGCTGGCGCTGCGTGCTCCGGCCGGCGGTGGCGCTCTTCGACCTGGTGCTCTTCCGCAAAGTCCGGCAGGCCTTCGGCGGCTCGCTGCGCTTCTTCGTGGGCGGCGGCGCACTGCTCGACGCCGAGCTGCAACGCTTCTACTACGCCATCGGCATCCCCATGTTCCAGGGCTACGGCCTCTCGGAGGCCACGCCCGTCATCTCGACCAACTCGCCCCGCCGCCACTGGCACCGCTTCGGCTCGTCGGGCAAGATCCTCCAGCCCCTGGAGCTGAAGATCCTCGACGAGGAGGGGCGCGAACTGCCGCGCGGCCAGAAGGGCGAGATCGTCATCCGCGGCGAGAACGTCATGGCCGGCTACTGGAAAAATCCCGAGGCGACGGCCGAGACCGTGCGCGACGGATGGTTGCACACGGGCGACATGGGCTACGTCTCAGAGGACGGATTCCTCTACGTTCTGGGACGCTTCAAGAGCCTGCTGATCGCCTCCGACGGCGAGAAGTACAGCCCCGAGGGGATGGAGGAGGCGATCGTCGACCAGTCGCCCTACATCGACCAGATCCTCATCCACAACAACCAGTCGCCCTTCACCGGCGCGATCGTCGTGCCCAACGGCGAGGCGCTGCGCCGCCTGCTCACCGCCCGCGGGGTCGCGGCCGAGGAGCGCCCGGCCGCAGCCGCGCGGATCCTCGAGGAGGAGATCGCGCGCTACCGCGCCGGAGGTCCCCATGCCGGAGCCTTCCCCGAGCGGTGGCTGCCCGCGGGCCTGGCCATCGTCGACGAGGCGTTCACCGAGCAGAACGGACTGGTCAACAGCACTATGAAGGTCGTTCGCTCGAAGGTCGAGGAGCATTTCGCCGACCGCCTCGACTACCTCTACACCCCCGAGGGGCGCCGCACGGACAACCCGCGCAACCTCGCCTCGCTGCGCCGGCTGGGGCTGTAGTGCGTTTCGGGTGCCGGGAGCGGTTTCCCCGGCTTTCCTCCGGCTCTTCCCGGCCTCGGGTGCGATTTTCCCGGGCCGATAGTCAATTTTCCGAGGCCGAAGGTTTGGAAAATCGAAAAAGCGACGTATCTTTGTCGTCGCAATGCGGAAATAGCTCAGTCGGTAGAGCATCAGCTTCCCAAGCTGAGGGTCGCGGGTTCGAATCCCGTTTTCCGCTCCAAACAAAGAAACGGCTGCAAATCAACACCTTGCAGTCGTTTTCATTTCTTTCAAGCCCTTCCACAGCCACTTTTCACGGATTTTCTACGCGTTATCTCGCGTGAAAATACACGCTTTCTATGTATATTTGACTGCGATTGTTGTCAAATTGTTGTCAAGAAAAACGCGCGATCCATGCCTACGACCTTTAAAGCCGTCGTCTACGCCGACAATAAGCGAAAAGACGGAACATACAACGTCAAAATCCGGATGACCCACCGCCGCCAATCGTTGAAGCTCTCGACAAATATCTACGTCGCGGCGCATCAACTCACGCGGAGCCTCAAACTGAAGGATCAGGCGGTCATCGACGAGACGACCAACCTCATCACCCGGTGGCGAGGGATCGTGGGAACGCTCGGCGCGTCGGCCGACGCAATGACCGCAAAGCAGGTTTACGAGCATATCCGGCAAACGGAGCTGCGCGAACAAACGTTCGCCCTCGACTTCATCGACTACATCCGCAAGGTCGGCGCAACGCTTCGTCCCGGCACGGGGAAGAATTACGAAGTCACCGCCAATGCGCTCGCGCGCTATACGCAAGGCACCGCGCTCGACGTCGGACAGATAACCGTTCGGATGCTCGCCGATTTCGAGCGCTTCCTGCGCAGTGAACCGTCGCAACGCGGCGGCAATCGCCGTGAAGGCTCGGCCGAGGCGCCCAAAGGAGATCGCGCCGTCTCGTTGTATATGGGCGTTATCCGCGCCGTGCACAACCGCGCAAAGCAGGAGTTCAACGACGAGGAGATCGGCGTCATTCGGATTCCCCTCTCGCCGTTCGGCAAATACCGAGTTCCGGCAGCCGCAATGCCCAAGAAGCGGGCAATCCCGGCCGAACTCCTGCAACGCATCATCGAACTGCCGGACGAGCCGGCGGCGACCGTATCGCGCCGCGATCTCGCGCGCGACTGCTTCCTGCTCTCGTTCGGCCTGGCGGGAATGAACGCGATCGATCTGTTCACCTGCCCGGCACAATCCCCGGATAGCGGCGTCATCGTCTACAACCGCACGAAGACCGCCAGCCGCCGCGCGGATGCCGCAGAGATGAACATCCGAATCGAGCCGCAGATCGCTCCGCTCGTGGAAAAGTACAAGGACCCGACCGGGCAAAGGCTATTCCGGTTCCACCTCCAATACAAAGACGGAGACGCGTTCAACCGTGCGCTGAACAAGGGGCTGGAGCGTATCGACGAGGCGCTGCGGGAAAGCGCCGATAGGGCCGCCGGGAACAGCGATTTGCCGCCGCATATCACGTTCTACGCCGCCCGGCATAGCTGGGCTACCATCGCCCGGTCCGCGGCTCTCAATATCGACAAATACACCGTGCACGAGGGATTGAACCACGTCGACCCCTCGATGAAGATCACCGACCGATACATCGAGCGCGACTGGTCGGCCGTATGGCAAGCGAACGCCGCCGTCATCGGCCTGCTCGATTGGACCGAAGTGGAAAATCGTGCCCGAGGCGATAAATAATCGGCAAAATATTTGCATATATAGCAATATTGCTATATATTTGTATTGTCAATCAAACGCAATACAATATGAAATGGAACGAACTACGAAAAATTGCCGAAGCGCACGGGTGGAGGTTGTGGAGGAACGGATCAAGCCACGACATTTACCGGCACCCGGACAAAAAAGAGGTCCTACTAATCGGACGGCACGGCAAAGAAGAGATCAAGAACGGAACTTTTAATAAGCTGAAGAAGCAGATCGGGTTTTAGCCCGATCTGCATTCAGCCAAAAACAACGCACGATGAAAACGACAGCACTTATTGAAAAGGGGAAAGACGGGTCTTTCGGGGTTTTCACACCCGATCTGCAGTCTACGATTATTGGAGAGGGCGTCACCGTCGCCGAAGCAAAGGCCGATTTCGAGAGGTCATTTCATGAAATAGTCGAAACGTATACGGAAAGTGGCGAAGAGCTTCCCGACGAGTTGCAGGGTCTCGAGTTCGAATACAAATACGATGTTGCATCCGTATTCGATTATTTCGACTTTATCAACGTAACCAAGTTCGCCAAGTGGGCCGGAATCAACGCCGGACTTATGCGGCAGTACAAATCATGCAACACCTATATATCGGAGGCACAGGCACACAAAATAGGACAGGCACTCCGCAATATCGGACGCGAATTATCTGCCATTTCGCTGTAGCGTTTGATTGACAATCCCGCAAAAGCGGAAACGGCGACGCCCCGACCAAAAGGCCGGGGCGTTTTGCGTTGCATATTTTCGGGCTACTTGTTAAACATATCGCCTCTTCCCGTCAATAACCACTTGGGCGACACGCCGTGCCGCTCGACAACGTGTGTCAACCAATGCGTCTTCAAAATCCGGCGCGTGTGGTCGTCGCGCTGCTTGTAGAAATTGCGCTTGTCGACGCCGAGTTCGCGGCAGAAGCCCTCGGTGGTTATTTCGCCCATCGCCAACATGGCGCCATAGGCCTGGAAAAAACGATCGGTAACAGCGTACATTAATCAATACATTTTGCAAGCAGCTATGATTTCATCCTTATACTTGTAAATATCATCCAACGATTCAAGCAAGTGCTTCTTTCCCCATTTCTCCACGTTGCATGTTTCGAGATACTTGTTTGAACTATTGAAATACAAACGGCAAATCGGCTTTCTGTTATTATCATCAAGCAAGATTCCGAAATACGACATCGTATCACGGTACTGCACGCGGTTAATATCGTCGATCTCTGGGTAAAGAATTGATCGAACAATATAAAATCCCTGCAATTCCTCTTCTGTAGTTACGATTCGGTTATCCTCGATCTTTTCTGTCGCATCCGATGCGGCCACCTCTGCCCCTTGTTCAGCCTTATCGACCCGATTTTCCACCACCGTATCAGCAGAGATCGCCGATTTAAGACGCTCGTTTATGTAATCGTTAGTGTATTGCACGAATGCTTGCTTCACAATCGCGCGAAATTGCCCCATTACAACGTCGTTGAAACGACCGGGATAAATCGGCCGGGCAAAGTATTTGACGAACTCATCGCTGGGGTTATTTATTTCCCGATCAATCGCATTCCGAATCTCGTTCGTGAATTTCAGTTCGCTGGCGGTATTGAGGATTGTATCTACATCGAAATAACTTTTGTGGAACTCACGCAACTTCTCAACCTGTGATTCCCGATATTTCTCCATGTTGAACTCGAAAAACGGTTTTTCGTCCATCTTATTTTTTTCCACCAAATCGGTGTAAAAACGATAGATAATACCGTTGGTCAGAATGCCGAAACGGGCTTTGGATACATGGAAATAACGGAACAATTGTCCGTTATGCGATGTAAGGTCTTCTTTCCAATGTTTACACTCGATCAAGATTATAGGCTGGCCGTCTTTATGAATGGCATAGTCGATCTTTTCCCCTTTTTTAATTCCCAAATCACAAGTGTATTCGGGGACAACCTCCGTCGGATCAAAGACATCGTATCCGAGAGTTTGAAGAAACGGCATAATGAACGCCGTTTTGGTTGCCTCTTCAGTTTGGGTATTCTCTTTAAGCTTGATAACCCGTTCACTCAAGAGCTTGATTTGATCCTTAAAGTCCATATGTTAGAAGTTTTTGATTGGGGTTTCTATCTCAATGACATACACATCAACACACGATACATCCCGTAGATGTCGGCGAACCGCACGGCGAACGGCTGGTATTTCGGGTCGGGGTTCAGCGAGTAGCACATCACGGATTCGCTATCCTCGCTCTTTCGCAGCTCCTTGATAACGCTGCCGTTGCACGTGTCGAGGACGTAGACCCGCCCCCACTCGATGAAGGCGCGCTCGTCGACCTTCTTGATAAGTATCTGCGCGCCGTTCGGGTAGTCGGGCGCCATGCTATCGCCCGAGACCGTCATCGCGAAATCGACATTGCGAATCGGCGACACGATACGCTCGCACTCGGCAACCTTCACCGACGTCACGAAATCGTTCAACGTGCCCCCCTGGGCCGCGATCGGAAGCAACGGCGCCGAAAATTCATCGGGACCGTCTATTTCAGCTCCCGCGGCGGAATTTTTCAGCATTTCGCCCTCACCCGAAAGGAGCCAAGCCCGACTTAATTCCGGGAATCTATTCGAAATACGTTCTAACGCATCTTCTCCAACCCCCTTTCTCATATTGGATATATAGCCATTCGAAAGGCCACATTCCGCTTCAAAACGCTGATTCGTCATCCCAACGCTTGAAATAAACGCCTTTATCCTATCCTTAACAGACATACAATCCATCTCTGCGCCTCCATCGAAATTTTTCAGCATTTCGCCCTCACCCGAGACGAGCCAATCAATATTTAGGTCGGGGATAATCGACGAAATTCTACTTATAAAATCTTTAGGTTCGTTAACAACTCCGTTTAGAACTTGTGAAAACGCAGATTCATTTGTATAGCCTAATTTCAGCCCTAAATCCTTTTGATTTTTGATAATCCCCGCCGATTTAGCGTATCTTACAACAATTTTATATCTGTCTAATTTGTTCATATCCAACAAAATATAACAAATACGATTTTCGTATAAAAACTTTAGGATTTTATATCTAAAGTATTTATATTCGCATCGTGGTTCTCACCAATAACACAGCAGGACCACACAAATATAATAAAAATAACGAACAAACGCACGACGATGAAGACCACGAACGAGACCCGCCGCCGAGTAATGAAGATGGCGCACGTGCGCCGCAACGTAGACGTGAAGCTATTCGGCCGAACGGACGGCGATTTTGCCAACTACCTCCGCGGCGCCTGGGCTACGGTCAAGGCCGAGCAGGCGAAGGTCGACGAAGAGGCCCGTATCGCCGAGCTGCGCCGGACGACGTCCCTGCCCACGGAGGCAATGGCGCGAGCCTCGTTCGAAGCCGGCCTGCTGGCCTACTACGGCGAGGAGCGCCGATACTACGGGGACTGACCCCGACACCGAATCACGAATCACCAAAAACACACGACCATGAAAACGAGAATTTGCAAGGTATCGAAAGAGCGGGCAATTCAAATCGCCGCCAACCATAACTGCGTCTCACGCGAGACCGCAGAGAAGTACACCGACAGCGAACTGCGGGAAGTTCTTCGCCAACTGAAGCTGAAGGCCGCATTTTAAACCACCCCGACCATGACACAACCCAACTCGGCGCCGAGCAGCGTGCTCGGCCTGGCGAACCTCTTCGGGACGACGCACAGAAAGATGCGATCGCTCATCGGCATCCTCATAAGCGCGGGGCTTATCGAGAGCGACGCATCGCCCCGGGGAACACGATTCCGAATTACGGAGCACGGCGAACCAGCGGCTTCAAAATGCGGATGCGGCATCGTTTTCCGCTCAAAAACAGGAGGATCGATTACTCGATCCTCTTTTCTTTTGTAGGTCAGTGGGTTGCGGCATTATCGCCTTTTAGCGTGTTAACGGCCTGTTTTAAGTCCTATGGCCGACCACACTATGCGAAGATCTCGGAAGCCAACATCGGCCGGGAGATGAAGCGGGCCTTTTATTCATTTCGGTAGTATTCGAGCGTCCGCCATTTGAACAGATATTCGTACCGTGCCTGCAGGAGCTGCGACCGGGCCTTGACGGCGGCCGTGAGTGCGGCGTTGTAGTCGGTCGCGGAGGCTACGCCGAGGTCGTATTTGCGCGCGACCTGCCGGAGCGCCTCCTCGGCCGCTGCGACGTAGTGCTGCGCCCCGCGGTAGCGACCCCACGCCGTGCGAGCGTCGAGCAGTGCCTGCGTGGCCTCCTTCGCGGCGCGCTTCTCGGCCGCGAGCAGCGTATACTCCGCGCGGCGCAGGGCGAGCTTCTGGCGCTGCACGTTCTTGCGGATCGCCAGGCGCCCGAAGAGGGGGACGCTGAGCGAGAGCGACACGTAGCTGCTGGCGTTGTCGCGGTACTGTGCGAAGAAGGGATAGGCCTCGTAGCGGAGGGTGCCGTCGGGGTTCCGGAACAAGCGCTGCCGGGCGTCCGAATAGCTCGACCCGTAGCCCGCCGAGAGGGAGACGGTCGGCCAGTAGGCCGCGCGTGCGATCTGGAGGTCGCGCCGCGCCAGGTCGATGCCCACACGTGCCGCCTCGACCTCGGGCAGCGCCCCGGCGGCATCGAGCAGCGTCGCGGGATCGTCGGCCACACCATCGCCGCCCAGCTCCTCCCCGTCGGGCGGCGCGGCGCGGAACGAGGCCCAGTCGTCGAGTTCGAGCAGCTGGCAGAGGTCGAGCCGCGCGATGTCGTAGGCCCGGCGCGCCGTCAGCAGGTCGTTCTCAGCATCGGCAAGCTGCGACTGGATCTGCAGCAGGTCGGCCACGGTGACCTTGCGCACCTCGACCTTCCGCGCGGTCTTCTCCTCCTGCGCCGTCAGCTCGGCGACCACCTGCCCGGCATCGCGGATCGTCTCCTCGGCGCACAGCACCTCCAGATAGGCGGCCGTGACGTGGAGCCGCACGTCGCGGCGCGTACTCTCCACTCCGAGCAGCGACGTGCGCAGGTCGAGCTGCGCACGTCGGAGCCGGTAGCGGTTCTTCAGCCCGCCGAAGAGCGTCGCACCCGCACCCACCGAGGTGCTGTTGCCGCCCACGGTCTTGTTCTCGACGAACTCGTAGGTCGTGGGGTCGAGCACGCGGCCCGTGGAGAGCGAGTAGCTGTTCGAGATGGAGATGTCGGGCGCATAGCCCCAGCGCGCCTCCGAGAGGCCGATGCGTTTCTCCTCGGCCGTGAGTTCCTGCGTCTTGATCTCGATGTTGCGGGCATAGGCACGGGCGATGCACTCGTCAAGCGTCCAGCGGCGCTCCTGGGCGTGGGCCGTGGCGCAGGCGCAGAGGGTCAGCAGTGCGATGAGTGGGCGCATGGGTCTATCGGTTTTTGAAGAGTGAGACCACGGGCTGGACGAAGCGCTCCAGCAGCCGCAGGTCGTCGGTGATGATCTCCGCCGTGCCGTCCATCTGCTGAATCATCGGCAGATGGCGTCCGTAGCTGGTGGTCATGCCCTCGGGGAAGAGCACCTCGGCCAGGTAGACGATCGCCGGGCTGGCAGAGGTCTGCACCTCTTCAGGCACGGCCGCGAGGGCGCGGATCTCGCCGCGCAGCACCCCGAACTCCATATAGGGATAGCCGCTCAGCCGCACCTGCACGCGCTGCCCCGTGCGGACCTTGCCGAAGCCCGCCGAGGGGATTTGCAGACGCCCGATCACCTCCGTCGTGCCCGAGGGCAGGATGCTCGCCAGCTTGTCGCCCACCGCGACGTGCTGGTGCGCGCTCCAGTAGCCCACGAGCGTCACGCGACCCGCCGCCGGGGCTTCGAGTACGTACTGCTGACGCCACTGAGCCAGCTGCGCCGCCAATTGCTGGCGGCTCTGGGACAGCGCACGCACGTAATCGGCCGTCTCGTTCTCCTGCTGCAGCGTGAGCTCGACGAGCTGCTGCTCCGACTGGATGATCTGCAGCTCGGTGGCCGTCAGCGAAGCGTCGAAGCCGGCCTTCGCGTTCTGCTTGGCGAGGTAGTTCTGGGCCGTCGTTTCGTAATCGGCGGCGGAGATGACCGCCTCGGCCAGAAGCAGGGAGTCGCGTTCCAGCGTGCGGCGCCCGTAATCGAGGTCCTGCGTCTGCAAGGAGCGCTGACGTTCGAGTTTGGCGTAGTGCTCGTGGTTCTTGGCAATCTGCTCCCGCAGGAGCTGCTGCTTGCGGGCTATATTGCCGGCGGCGAGGTAGTGGCGGAAGTCGCGGCATTTGCTTTGGTAGTCCGCAAAGGCCGGTTGTAGGTCGCCGAGGCGGTAGGCGGCATCCAGCCATGCGGCGCAGACTGCCTCCGCAGGTGCAAGGGACGCATCGGCCGCGAGGCTGTCGCTCACGCATTGCACGTCCCGCCAGAGAGCCGGATTGCGCAGCACGGCGACAACCTGGCCCCGCACCACCGTCTCGCCGTCCGTGACGCACAGCGTGTCGATCGACCCCGCGTAACGCGCCACCAGGTCGGCAGGAGGGTTCAGTGTGGTGATCGTCGCCGGGGCTTCGACCGTGTCGGGGTACTTCACGAACCAGCAGCCCACCAGGATGCCGCACAGGATCGCGAAGACCACCGTCACGCCTCGGCGGACCACCCACCCCGGTGCCCGACCCAGAATCGCCTGGGCCTCTTCGCTGTATGAGTAATGATAATGTGGCATGTTCCGTTTGGATCAAGGTATTTGATTCTTTGAATTTCCTATTATTGCACTTAGCTGAAAAGTACAATGGGTAGGTTTCTGATCATATGAAGGAGCATGACCATGAAAATTGCCGATCCAGCCCTCTTTTCATATATTATATATGAATATGCCAGCAGCAAACCTGTAAGAAACGCCATACATTGTGTTACAAAGGGGGAGTGTACCGCACCGAAAATCACAGCAGACAATACGCAAAGACAAATATCGTTGAATCCGAATAATCGTCTGAATATCTTGATGACAGCCATTTGGAAAACAACGGTCTCGACAAATGGGGCTACAACGACAAATAACACGGCATCGAATATAAAACTTTGTTCGTCAGGTATTTCAATAATATATCCATCCGGGAAATAATAGTATAGCGGGAGTAGTATAATTACGGGAATGTAAATTGCTACTCCTATTACCAGGATAAAGCTAAGAAGCGATAAGCCTCTTAGCTTGGTATTGATCCTATAGAACCAGGTTCTCATTTCGATAAGTCAACTAAATCCAAGGTTGTCTGCCTCCGACATGGGTGTCCCCGGCTTCGATTCTCTCCATATCGTGCTCGGTGGGTTGCGGATCTCTATCCTTAACCCACATTCCCGCCGCTATGATAGCATCATATATAGCACCGTCCCGAGCGGCTCGATAGATCATTTTAGCCGCTCTTACGAGCACGCCGGGCCGCTGCCGATCTTATTCCAGTTCGAGGGGGTTATATTCGATCGTCCAGTTGTCGCCGTTGAGGCGGAACCGGTCCTCAAAAAAGGCATTCTCGTCGTTGTTGTTGAAGGCCCGATAGGGCTCCTCGTGGTAGTGGCGTTCGAGGCTGCGCCACCTCTCCCGCGACAGCTTGCGGCCGTTGGCCTTCAGCTGGAGAATCGCCTCGCGCGACGGCCGGATCGCCGTGCACTCGAAGCGGAACTGCGCCGTTTCGGCCCGGAGAATCAAACCCGGTACGCCGCGGAACAGCCACAGATTGGCCGCCGCCGGCAGGTCGGGGGCGAACCAGATGGTCCACTCGCGCCCGCGGAAGGTCGCAGTGGCTGGTATGCAGGCGTAGCCCAGCACCTCCACCGCCTCCCCGCCGACGCGCCAGACCGTGGTGTCGGCCGGTTCGTCGTAGCGGATCAGCCGGTCGGAGAAGGGATAGCGGTGCTCCGACGAAAGGCGGTGTTTCGCAAGATTTTCATAGACGGTCCCGATTCGGGGAGAAAAGACCCCTCGGCCGCCCGCCGAGCCGTCGCCCGTGCGCGTCAACTGTTCGTCGATCTGCCGGAGCACCGCAGGAAAGCACTTGGACCAGCGCGCTCCGATCTGCAGCACGACCTCCGTCTCGCTCCACCGCAGCGGATTCCACAGCTCTTTCTGATAGGAGTAGCGGTAAGTCGCGACCAGCTGCGACGAATCGAGCACCGTGGTGTCGGAAAGATCGACGGCGCGCAGGATCAGGTAATTGCGGTCCTTGAACACGTAGAGGTGCTTGGGCTCGTTTTGCGCCCTGCCCTGCCCGAAGGCGAGCAGCGACAGAAATAACAGAGTATATCGTATCATGTGAAAGCGGATAAAGGTCCTCCGAAACATATATTTCGGAGAACCTCGGGTTTTAGCCTAAATTATCGCAGTGCCCACCGTTGGGACAGCTTATCTGGACCATAAAAAGGGCCGCTTCGAAGTCATCCACAACGAATATGCTCTGCAATTCAGGTGTGAAAGTAAGGGGCTTATCCCCAGGATAACAATGGCATAGATATTTGCCTCCACGGACTTCGTTCATCTGCTTCTTCGATAGCTGCTGTGCAGCAAAGTTCTTCATCGATTTCATAGTCGTAGGTTTTAAGGTTTCATTCGGTTCGGACTTTTGCTTTTCGACGGGTGGTCCTGGGCCGCCGTTCGCCGCGCTTCCATCGGTAAGGTCGGCAAAATAAATCACTTATACAATGCCCTTTTATGTTTTTAGTTAAACGTACCCCGCTGCGCGGGTTCATGCCTCCTCGCGGGAAGGCTTTTTCGTCGGTCGCGGCGGGCCGGGCGCTGCCGGGCTTATTCCAGTTCGAGGGGGTTATAGGGGATGGTCCATGTTTCGTCGAGATAAACCAACCGGCCGGCGGCATCGGTCGTGACTATATAGGCTTTTTCCCCTCGGGCAAACGTTTCGTAGGGACGTTCGTGACAATTTCGTTCGTAGCGTAGATAGGCCTCCCTCGACTTCAGGTGTTGCAGGGAGTTGTATCTATACTTGACGATCGGCGCCGGATCCCGGGAAATCGCAACGCAATCGAAAGCAAAGAGACCGCCGTCGGTCGCACGTAGAATTGCTCCGGGCAATCCGCTCAGTTTCCAGGGACCGATCGGCAGCGGAATATCCGGCGCATACCATACCGTCCAGCTTCTCCCGCCGTATTCGGCCGTCGCCTTATGGCACACGTAGCCGCAGATGTCGGCGCGCTCGTCGTGCAGCTGCCACTTCAGGGCGGGACGGGCCTGCCGGTAATCTTTCATCCGATCGAAATCGAACCAATCGCCGCAAACGACCGTCAACGAGTCTGTCGCTTTGTCGAGATAGAGTTCCGAGAACAGATCGGAGCCGCTGTTGCCGTTTGCCTTGAGCGCAGCGTCCCACCGTTCATTCGACCTGCGGTTCGTATATGCCAGGTGGGTATACAGCCGAAGCACATCCTGCTGCTTGACGACCTTCCGTCCCACCTGGACCGCGATACGGCACCAGCGCACGGAGTCTGTCGCCTGCTCGCACGTTCGGGTGAACCGATACGCCAACGACAGCTGCGCCGTATCGATGACCGTAGAATCCCTGATGACAGCAGCCTGCATGTTCGGTGAGTAGCTTCCCTTGAACATCATCATCCTCTGCCCGTGAGCCTCCAAATGAAACAGGCTCACCGCCAGCAGCATCCATGTAATAGCTTTCATTTTTCTTTAATCTGTAATATTCCGTGAGGTAGTTTTCACCTCACGGAATAGTTGATTCTACAATTCCGAAATATGACAATCGGCGGCTATTTGGCCTTCATCGAGATCCGCGTGCATGTTTCGCAGCGCTTCTTCGAGCGTGGCACCCGTAGCAGAGTGCGACCATTCTACCGCTTTGTTCTCATGAATGTCCCATATCGTACAGTTGACATATACCCGTCCGCCCTTCACGTCGTTCATTTGCTTCTTCGAGAGCTGCTGCGCAGCGAAGTTCTTCATCGATTTCATAGTCGTAGGTTTTAAGGTTTAGGTTTTGACGGTTCGGACTTTTGCTTGTCGACGGGTTGTCCGCAACCGCCGTTCTTCGACAGGCTTCCGCCTCTCAAAAAAGTTTGCTACTTTTGCACTGCCTTTCTGCGTTTTTGTAAAACTTGTGAGCTGGCGGGCTCGGTTTTGCCTCCTCGCAGGAAGGCTTTTTCGTCGGTCACGGCGGTCGGGACCGCGATCCGGCATCTATCTCAATTTCCCAACTCCAACTGGTTCTTGACCAGCTCGTAGTAGTATCCGCGTTTGGCGGTAAGTTCTGAGTGCGTGCCCTGCTCGACGATGCGGCCATGGTCGAGGACAACAATGTTGTCAGCTTTCTTTACGGTCGAAAGTCGATGTGCGACGACCACGACGGTCTTGTTCTCGAACAGCCGCTCCAGTCGCTCCATGATCGTGCGCTCGTTGTTGGCGTCGAGCGAGTTGGTGGCCTCGTCGAAGAAGAGGTACTCGGCATCCTTGTAGGCCGCGCGGGCGATCAAAAGGCGCTGTTTCTGCCCGACGCTCAGTCCGTGGCCGTCGGCGCCGATCTTGGTGTTGTAGCCCAGCGGCAGCTCCTCGATGAAGGCGTCGATGTTGGCGATCGCCGCGGCGCGCCGCACACGCTCCATGTCGGGCCGCTCGTCCGAAACACCGATATTGTTCGCGATGGTGTCGGAGAAGACGTAGCCCTCCTGCATGACCGTGCCGCAGGCGCGGCGCCAGCGCGAGGCGCTGTAGTGCGCGATCTTGCGCCCGGCGAGCAGCACCTCTCCCGCCGAGGGGGCGTAGAAGCCCAGCATCATCTTGAGCATGGTGGTCTTGCCCGAGCCGCTGGCCCCGACGATGGCCGTCACCCGGTCAGCCGGAATCGTCACCGACACGTCGTCCAGCGCCTTGGCCGAGTGGGGTCCGTCGTACTGGAACGTCACGCCCCGGAACTCGATGTCGGCGTGGCGGGGGATCTCGCGGAGGCGCTCCTCGCCGGCTGGCTCCTCGTCGTCCTTCTCCTGAATTTCAGAAAGTCGTTCCAACGAAATCTTGGCGTCCTGCGTCGCCTGTACGAACTGGATGAACTGCGAGAGCGGGGCGTTGAGCTGCCCGATGATGTATTGCAGGGCCATCATCATGCCGAGGGTCATCTCGCCCTCGATAACGGCCGAGGCGGCGAGGAACGAGGTCACCACGTTCTTGGTCTGGTCGATGAACGTGCCGCCCACCTCCTGCGTCTGCCCCAGCACGAGGCCCTTGATCGAGACCTGGAACAGCCGCGCCTGGATGCGCTCCCACTCCCAGCGCTTCTGCTTCTCGCAGTTGTTGAGCTTGATCTCCTGCATGCCGTTGATAAGCTGCACGATGTTGCTCTGGTTGGCCGAGGCCTCCTGGAAGCGCATGTAGTCGAGCTTGCGCCGCCGCTTCATGAACAGAAGGATCCAACCCACGTAGAGCGCGCTGCCCAGGAGGAAGATGCCGAGGATCGTCAGATCGTAGCCGCCCATCACGGCGCCATAGATCGCGAACGAGACGACGGCCATGGCCATGCTGAGCAAAGACCCCGTGAGGAAGGTCTGGATGCGGTTGTAATCGCCGATGCGCTGCATGATGTCGCCCACCATCTTCGAGTCGAAGAAGGCGATGGGCAGGCGCATGAGCTTCGAGAGGAAATCGGAGATGAGCGAGATACTGATGCGCGTGGTCATGTGCAGCATGAGCCACGAGCGGATGAGGTTGTTGGCCAGCTGGCCCAGCACCAGCACCACCTGCGCCACGAGCATCATCACGACGAACGAGAGGTTGCCCGTGCCGATGCCCTTGTCGACGACCGACTGTGTGAGGAACGGCAGGATGAGGCTCAGCAGGCTGGCCGTGAGCATCGCCAGCGCAAGCTGCACGAGGTAGCTCTTGTAGGGCCGCAGGTAGTGCAGCAGCTGGCCGAACCGCAGTCGCTTGTCCTCGTCGCCTTTTTCTCTGTAAAACTCCGGCGTCGGCTCCAACAGCAGGGCGATGCCCTTGCCTCGGGCCGAGCCGGGCGAGACGGGCAGGACGGCGGGCGGCCCCTCCTGCGGCCCGGGAAGCAGGGAGGCGAGGGGCACCGTCGCACGGCTCTGCTCCCATGCCCGGCGGAACTGCTCCTCGTCGTACTTCAGCAGCCCCTGCGCCGGGTCGGAGACCCACACCCACCACCTCCCCCGACGCCGGGCGATGCGGTAGACCACTACGAAGTGCTGCTGGTTCCAATGCACGATGCACGGCAGCACCGCCTCATCGCGCAGCTGCTCCCAGGTGATCTTCACGCCCGTTGTGCGCAGGCCGATGGTCTCGGCAGCGTCGCTGATCCCCAGCAGCGAGACCCCCTCGCGCGTGATGTGGCACCGATCTCGGAGGCTTTGGAGCGAGTAGTGGCGCCCGTAGTGCTGCGCGACGATTCGAAGCGACGTCGGGCCGCAGTCCATCGCATCGAGTTGCTTGTAGTGGGGGAAAGACATGGTCGGAGGGCTTTATTTTATTCGAGTTCTATGGGGTTATAAGGCAGCGTCCAATCGCTGTCCATCGCTTTCAAGCCCTGCGCGGTGTTGGTTTGAATAAGCGTCGTTCCTCTTCCACCGTCAATGACTTCGTAAGGGAAACGATGGAACCGGGTCATCCAGTCATTAAACTTGCTGCGGGTCAGCTTGCGGGTAGGAATGACGTAACGTGCCATCGGCCGGACCTCCTGCTCAATGCCGCAGCACTCCCATACGAAGTGTTTTCGGCAGTCTTCAGCCTCGAGGATAAGCCCGGGAAGACCGCCCAATTTCCATGGACCATAGGGAAGCGGTATCTCCGGCGCAAACCACACTGTCCACTCCCGGCCGCGGAATCGGATAGTTGCCTTGATACAATCGTATCCGCATATTTGCCGATGCTCCCCGGATACATTCCAACCCAGTACGGGCTGCGGCTCTTCATATTCATAAGCCATGTTTTCTTCTGCATAGTCGGCCGCCCGCTCTGTCAGCGTGCACTGCGACCGATCGAGCCATATTTCGCTATTGACCGTTCCGGCATCACCTGCGAACTCTTTCAGCTCCCGTTCGCTTTCCGTCGGCGTATAACGCACGCTCATGCCGGCATAGCGGCCCATCTTCTCCGCCTCGGCCTTCACTTTCGTAAAAATCACATGGGAGAGCCGCAGGGCCAGACTAAAATACGACGTGTAGCTCTCTCCAATGTCGCACACCATCACGGTGGTTACCTCCTTATGCTGCATAGTATCCATCACGAACCGATGCCGATAATAGACCCGGCAAACGGAGGTATCCCGGATCAGGCTGTCGCGGAGATTCCAAGGGCGCGGCGCATATTTCGAGGCGGAAGCCAGAAAAATGCGGCGCGTGTATTGGCTCCGATTCTGGGCATATCCGGCCAGGGAAGTCAGCAGACAGCATAAAAGAAAAAAACGTTGAACCATAATCTTGTGTTTTTTACCGGCCGACCCGAAATAACTGGTCGGCCGGTAAGGGATTTTATATCATTTTGCAGTTAATCTCCTCTATGCCGGATATATACATATCTTCCTCCAGTTGCGGGAAATCCTTTTCTGCGATGATCGTCATACCACCTTCCCAGTGACATTCCCATAACTGATTCGGATTGTGGCCATCGCCGCCCTTTACTTCGTTCATCTGCTTCTTCGAGAGCTGCTGTGCAGCGAAGTTCTTCATCGTTTTCATAATAATAGTAGTTTTTAAAGTTTAGATTTGATTGGTTCGGACTTTTGCTTCTCGACGGGTGGCCCGCAACCGCCGTTCGCCGCGCATCCATCGGTAAGGTCGGCAAAATAAATCACTTATGCAATGCCCTTTTAATTTTTAGTCAAACTTCGATGCGGCCTTCTCGCGGGAAGGCTTCCTATTCACCGCGGCGGGCAGGGCCGCGGCGAATAGCGGTCGGACAGCGCGTGTCCGTTACAACAGATATTTCAAATCCGTCGCGTCGTACAGATCGGGCAGCCGCCGGCCGTCGACGAGGATCGTCGGCGTGCCGGTGATCCCGACCGCCCGGCAGTAGTCGCGGTGCCGGTCGAGGTCCTCGCCCGCCAGCGGGTGAACCGCCTGACCAGGCGGTAACTCGTGCCGCTCGTACCACGCGCCGACGATGCGCTCGGTCTGGGGCCACTCGTCCGAGATGCCCGACGAGATCATGCGCAGGGCGGCGTCGCGCGACCGCCCGTCGCCCTCGTTCACGGCGAAGAGCAGCTCGATGCGGTAGCCCTCCAAGCCGGCGAGCGCCCGATGGACCTCGGCGCACTTGGGACACGAGGGATTCATCACCACCGTGAGGGTGTGCTCCGCCTCGGCGTAGTTGGTGATCGGCATGCAGGAGCTGCACTCCGCGGCCGCTTTCGGCTGCCGTTCGAGCAGTTGCCAGAATAGCGCGCTGTCGCTCAGCAGCCGTTCGTGCTTGTACTTCAGCCGATCCGTCTCCCGCACGCGCTCCGCCGCGACGACGATCCTGCGGAGCGCCAGCACGCCGGCCCCGAACAGCAGGCCGAAGAGCAGGGCGTCGACCGCGAAGGCCGCATCGGGCACCGGCCGCCACGGCGCTCCGAGCAGCGCCTCGAGCGCGGCGTCCGCCACCAGCACGGCGTCGATGGCCAGACACAGCGGGCACCACCTGCGGTGGCGCATCTGCCAGACGAGCGAGTAGCCGACCGTCGACAAAGCGAGCATATCGAGCCACGGGAAGAGGGCGCCGGGGTCCGCGGCGACGAACAACCCCCAAAGGATCGAGGCGGCGAAGTAGACCGCCGACAGCTCGCCGAGCGACACCCACCCGAAGAGCTTGGCCCCGGCCGCGCGGAAGACCTCGTTGCAGTCGGAGCGCCGGCCCAGGCGGCAGAAGCCCTGCGCGAGATGCGGGTCGAACGACGCCTTGACGACGACCGCGAACGAGAGGGCGAGGCCCGCCGCCTTCACGAGATAGCGCAGCTCCGCAAACTCGGGCGCCCGCAGCGCCGCGACGGCCGCCACCACGACGAGCAGCCCCGCGAGCCAACGACCCCACCTTCGGTCGAGCGCATCCAGCCCCTGCCGGACCCGATAGAGCGGCCACGGCTCCTCGACGATCTCGTCGCACTTCTCGGCCAGCAGCACCGTCCCGTCCCATACGGCGCGGAAGGCGTCGAACGGCAGTTCGGCGTATCGGCCCTCGGCCGTGCGCAGGGCAATCGTCTGCCGCTCGCGGTCGAGCCGCTCGACCAGCAGGAAGGGGTACTCCGCCTCGCCGGCCTTGACCAGAAAGGGGCCTCCGATCTCGAAGAGCTGCCCGAACTCCAGCCGGCACACCATATTGGGCACGCGCAGCGCATCGAGCGTGTCGCTCAGCGCCCGCACGCTGTGCGGCAGCGCATGGCGGGCATACGCCTCCCGGATCCGAAGCAGGCTGATGCGGATCCCGATGCGGGAGAGGAACAAATGGAGCAAAAGAGGCATTTGCGTTGTTTTAAATTGAAACCACTCCTAAAGTCTATGCCGAAACGTTGGTGCAGGTACCCCGGCTCCCATCCTGACAATGGACGTCGATGGAGGCGATGATCTCCTCCGCAGACGCATCGGCAGGCAGGAACCATGTCAGATACTCTTGCTCCCCGTCCAAGGAGTAGCACGAACAGAATTTGGTAGACAGACCGCCATGCAGGCGATTCATTTCGGCTTTGGTCAAGCGCTGGTTCCGAAATCTTTTCATAAAATCAATTTTTTGAAATTTACCTACTCTACGGGCTTTTCGGTTTCCGCCATATCGAACTCCACGGGGTTATAGGTGATGCGCCACTCGCCGCCGAGCGGCACCTTCGAGCCTCGCATGTAGAACAGATGCTTGCCGCCGGCGCTGAAATAGAAAGCGGGCGATCCGTGAAAGCCGCACTCCATGCGCAGCCATTTGCGTTTGCTCTCCGTGCGGATCGGGACGCCGCAGCCGGGCATGGGCACCGCAGCCTGCTCGATCTTCACCGGCTCGAAGGCGTAGGAGCCCGTGGCGTCCCCGGCCCGCAGGATCAGCCCCGGCAGTCCGAACAATTTCCACGGTCCGGCATCCGTCGGCACCGCGGGGGCGAACCATGCCGTCCACTCCCGGCCGCCATAGGTGGTCGCGGCGGCATGGCAGAGGTATCCGCCGACCGTGTCAGTTCGGCCGAGCATCCGCCACTCGGGTGCTGCGGCGCTCTCGTCGTAGCGGACGACATGGCGCCGCTCGAACGGAATGCGCTGCAAGACTTCGAACCGTCCCTCCGCGATCGATCGCAGGACTTCGCCGAGCGGCTCGAACGGCACCATGGGCCGGGCAAACCGCCCTTGCGGCTGGCCGAAGCCAGGGTGTCGGCCCGCGCGTAGGCGCAGCTGCGAAAGTCCGTATGGCGGGCGCCTATGGCCAGCAGCCACTCCGTTTCACGGGGTTTTGCGTCGGGCGCGGCGCGGTAGGTCAGCCGGTAGACGACGCGCAGCCGAGAGGTGTCGACGGGCGGCTGTGCGGAACGGACGAAGCCGCAAGCCGCTATGTCGTCTTTGTCGGCCATGAGGGTCAGCGACTCGAAGTCGTTGTTCCGTTGCCCGTATGCCCGGCCCGCCAGGAGGGCCAAAAGCAGGAAAAAGAGGATTTTCTTCATAATTTTTTAAACTAAATGCAACCCTCCCAGATGGCGTATTCCTGCCGGATACCCCGGCGTCGAGGAAGAACACGCCGCGCTCCGGGCGGCGGGCCGGCCCGCCGATCGGAGTCAGAGCGAAAAAGCTCCCGTATATACGGCCGAGGAGGTATCGATTTTCAAAACGTAATCGGCCGCGACCGACGGCAGCGAGATCCAGACCGCGGGCTCCATTTCGGTATCGCACGAAGAGGAGTGGACGCACCGCCCCCAACCGTCGACGATCTCTATTCGTGCCTTACCTACGCAGGTGTTGAATGCGATCTCCAGCTGCGCCAGCTCGTAATCGATGTAGGCCGAGACGTCGGGCACGGCGGAGCGGGTACGGACCGGCGTCTCTTCGCCCGGTTTGATTTCCGTGAGTATTACGATATCATCGGAATCCCCCTTCGGGGCGGTTTCGGATGATCGTGCATTGCCGGATCCGGCAAAGGCGAAGAGCGCTGCGAGCGAAAGAACAAGATGTTTCATGAGTAAATTTTTTATATGATTTGACTTATTACAAATATATAATACAGACGACAAAATCGTGCGATGGGACATATCCCGAACGCAAACAACAAATCCCTAAAAATATTACTATTAAATAATTTTAATTACCCTATGGCGCCCCAGCCTCCGTTTCGCGGTCGAAACGGCGTGGCCGACAACTGCGCAACACGAAAAAGTCCGTGAATTTTCATTCACGGACTCGAACCACGGCGGCGACGAGACGCCCTATCTCCGCAGGCTCGCTCGGTACTCCGAACACATGCGTTCGAAATGCTGCGGGATCGTCATTTCGTCGTTTGTGATGGCGAGTTTGTTCCGCAGCAGATTTCTGTAGTTGTAGTAAGTTTTGCTTTTGCTCTCCAGCACGAAGCAAATCGCCGATTTCGAAATGCCCATGCAGATCATGCAATAGAGCGCGAGCTCCTGCTCGGAGAGAGGGTATCTCGACCCGACGTAGGCTACGATGCCCGGCTGCCGGGAGTCGAGCAGGTCCTGGAATATCGGAAAAATCTCGTTCGGCTCTTTTCTGTTCGCGCCGCTCCCGCCCTTGGTCAGCAGCCCTTCAATCTTTTCGTGAAACTTCTCCTTGTCGTGCTTGAAATTGGATGCGATGTCGAGTATCTGCTTCAGAAAATCGATGCGCCGGGCCACGATCTCCGTGTCCATCGGATGCGACTCCCCACCCGCCGACCGATCGTCGCGCTGCGTGCGTAGCATCTCATACTCGCCCTTCAGACGCGATATGGTATTGAGATACTCTTCGATCTCCTGCTTCTGGCGCAGGATCTTTTTCCGCCGCAGATTCAGCCGCCACAAAAACACGAACACCATAAGAATCGACACGACGGCATATACGACCGCTCGATATTTGCCGATCTGACGCAGGTATTCGTTGCGGAGGGCCAGCTGCTCGTTCCGATATTTGGCCTTCAGCTCGGGTATGGCGCGTTCTTTCTCGACAAAATAGAGGGAGTCGCTGATCGACAAGGCCCGGTTGCAAAAGACCAGTGCCTCGTCGTATCGCCCGTTCAACGCGCAGATCTGACTTCGCATGTAGCAATACTCGATCCGGTCCCGGGGTGCTGCCCCGGCATCCGAAAGCAGGGGTTCGAGGTATACGGATGCCGAATCCGGCTGCCGGCGCTTGATATGGATGCTGCTCAAGATGGAATAATACGACTTCGGAGTCTTGCCACCGGCGTACTCCGCAACCCCTTTTCGCAGGGTCGTTAAAGCACCCTCATAGTCTCCGGCGTTTTTCTGAAGATGGGCCCGATAACGGGCCAGATAGAGCAGGGCCGATCGGTCGCCGGTCGCGACCGCCAGCTTCTCGGCTCGAATCAGACAATGCTGCCGACCGGCATACTGCCTGTCGGGAGGCATCGACGAAAGGGCGCCTATCAACGAACGCAGCTGGTTCTGCTCATGGCCCGTCTTCGCATAACAGACGGCCGCTTCGAGGTATCTCTTTCGGGCCGCATCCAGGTAGCGCTGCGAGGCATACAGACCGGCCTGAACATTGGCGATCAATCCTTTCAGATAACAATCGTCCGTCTTGAGGGCCGCTTGCTCCGCCTGGTTGAACAGCAGGATCGCCGAATCGACCTTCGCGGCATTTTCGTAAACGCGGCCGGAGTAGTAATAGGCCAGCGCGCGGTCATGCGCATTGCCCCGATGCCGGTAATACTTCAGCGCCCGGGAGATCAAGGTGTCCCGGTCCACATCGATATAATTCTTATCCAGCGCCTGGGAATACAGCAGGGCGAAACGGGCCTTGCCCGCTCGGGTATGCAGGGCCTTCGGGTCGATGGACTCCAATATGATTTTGGCACTGTCCGGCCGATCCGCCATCAATGACTCCGCCCGGTTCAATGCGCTTGCAGCTTGCCCCGAATCGGTGCAGGCAACGAACAGAGATGTCGAAACAAGAGTTATAAAAATAGGAAAACGCTTCATGATCGTGCAATATTCGATCATAAAGATAGAAATTTTCGGGTATTTGCCGCTTCGGGCGTCTGATATTTTCTTGTAGGTGACAGCGTTCGAACAGCAGCAGTATCGTCCAGGCAGGATCTGGACCGGCAAAAAGAGTCTTTCGACCATGACGTCAGCACGGTGTTACGCCCCTACCCCCGCAGCTCGTCCAACACGCCCAGCTCGCGCAACGTCTCTCTCAAGCGGGCACAGCATCGCTGCAACACTTCGTAACTACCATTCTCGTTTCCCGCTTCAAAGGGTCTTTGAGAAAAAGGACAACAAAAAAAACTTATGTATCAATTATATGTAAGGTTTTTATTTATATCCAATGAAAGGAAACAGAAGTTCTTGCAAGTTGATCAAGCACAGCTGCCACTTATTTCATTTTCACAAAAACAAGTCCTAATCAATTGCATTCACCTACTCATATAACATTATAAATACTAAAGATCATTCCAAATTCAAAATATAATTATTATCTTTGCATAGATCTTAGTGACTATTCAACTTTAATATCAATTCCCTGTTTATCAGGTGTTAATTGTATGGGTATGTGCTATTCCTAACATACAGCCGTACATGAGCCGGTTAATATTAGAATTTGTTTCGAGTACAAAGATATACAGAGTTATTCAATATAAGACGTTAATTGTCAGATTTTTGTGCCGATTTTCACTTTCCGGCAAAAGTGAAAGGAGTATCGAACTCATTAAGAGATACATGGACGAAAGAAGCCCCCGAAAAAATGTTGTTTTCGAGGGCTTTTGATGTTTTACAGACCTGTTCGTTTTTGAAGTGAACCGGTTTTTGGGTCAATCGGCGTATCGTCGATTGACGGGTTTGACGTGTATTTCGATACGTTGGTCGTCCAAGATTCGGCGGACGGCTTTCCATAGGGGAAGTTTTTCTACTCCGGCCAGCTTCATAGCTTCGACGACCATCGTGTTTTCGACTAACCTGAGGTAGTCCTCTTCCCGAAGTTCGATGTATTTGTGAAGGTCTTTTTTGAGTTTCGCCATAAGTCACGAGGTTGAATTGTTATTTTTCGCCGAAATCAGCGGGTGTCTCGCCCCAAAGGGAATTGTTCCAGTGGAGCACTTCGATTTTGTCAATTTCGGAGGCCATCGCTTTGAGGAAGATTTCCGCTTTTTTGAGAGCGGCGTTCCTTTTGCGCGATGCTGTTCGTTTCTCGTTGAACCACGTCAGGGCGGTAAGACTATCGGTGTAGATGATTGCCGGATTGAAACGGTGTTCGATGATATATTTTGCGGCTTCAACGATGCCCACAAACTCACCGATATTGATGGTCTGGTTTCCGATATTCTGTTCAAAGAGGAGTTCGCCGGTGGCCAAATCAACGGCTCTGTACCGGGTAACTCCTCTTTTCATAGAATGCGCCCCATCGGTGGCTATTCCACGTTTTGGGCGCATCACAAATCGGGAATGGCCGGTGTGCAGAATCCGTCGTCGGCCATTCTCCGCAGAAGTTTTGCGGCAGCGGATTTGAAGCTGTTGATTACGCCTTCCAAATTTTCGATGTCGGTGCGGCGTTGTAACAGGGAGACAACTCCCGATACTGTGTTGCTGGAGTATGAATTACCTCTCAGCGGATCGAAGTAAACGGTTTTGTTTCCGAAGTTGACGGTTACCCGATAGGTTTCACCCGGTATCACCAGGGTGTCGATCGTGGCCTTGAAAAGAAGCGGTGTAGCCGCTACTACGACAAAACCGTTGCGTGAGTGCATTGCTTTGAGTTCGACTGAATACAATATGTTCGGCTGGACTTTGCCTTTCAGGTCTTCAGACAATACACAAATTTTCTTCTTGTAAGGTGAATCCTCACGTACTCCTCGCAGTTGCTTGGTCTTCGAGTGGCGCGATACGAATCCGATGATCTCGCCGGTTCTTGCCGAGGTCGCAAATTTCAATTGCGTTCGCTCTGATATCATACTCTGTTTTCATATTATTCCAATCTGGTTTTACGGTCAATTAACAAAATGGAAATCAGTCATTATTATCTAAAATATATCGCAAATTTATATTTTCATTTCGGAGTAATCAAATAAATTTAGGACTATTTTCAGGCTAATAAAACAGCTATTTACAGAGAGAAGCGGGGACTGTTACCATAGTCTTTCGTCTTCGGAAAAATGACTGAAACGTTCGTCGGCAGTGGAGGTTGAGTGGTTGCCGTGACATTTCCAGTACCGATAGACTCTTTCGCCTTTTCCTATACGGAAATAAATATCGTCGGCATTGATGTACTGCACTCCTTGTTCGGTGGCAGGATTGATCCATGTAGCATAATTTTCTATCCGCGGGTTCTTCCCAACGTATAATTTCTGCTTCTCGATACCGAATACGAAGATATTCTGCATCCGCACGTCATCGTCCACATCGAAGCGGCGGGCGTATGCCGCAAAGTCGTAGATGTCGGTTTGAAGCAGACTCCCGCCGAAGTAAGAAGCCGCACTGTCTTGCAGTTTGCGGAATGCCTGATTAAGCGGCTGACGAAGCCGGATTTCATTCAGTCGTTCCATCGTTACGGCATCGTTGGTAACGTATACCACGCGGAAGCCGTTGCGAGTGGTGTCGCATACTTCGAGGTGACGCACCACCTCCTGCGAGCGGTTGATGCTGTCGTCTATCGGGCCTCGCGTGCGGGTGCAATCTTTGAGTAGTCCGATGCCGAGGATGAGTACGATGACCATCCACGGGAGGAAGTGAAAGAAGATTCGCCATCGGATTTCCCGTTCCGTTTGTCGTTTGAACTCTTCTTGTGTCATGATTTGATGGGTTAAAGATGTTTCGGGAGAATCAGCAGTCCCCGCTTGTTGAGTTCTGCGCGGAGCATGCCTACCAGTTGCTCCAATGTCTTCACTTCCTGCTTTTCGCCTGCTTTTCGATGAAACAGCGGGGCGAAATAGAGTTTATGGTCGTTCTTGGTCGGATACGAGAGGCCGCCGATACATGCTTTCGGGATTCGGATTTGGAACAGTCCGTTGACTGGTCTGCACTGTTTGGAGGGCGGCACTGTGAACCCGTACTCAGGAAGTGCTTCGGCCACCATTTTCAGTATGGGGCGGATAACCTCGTTCGCGTAGTTCGGTACCGTGATGTTCAGTTGCGGTACGGGTTGCCTTTCGGCTTCTGCCCGCTCGATGGTGTCGAGTTGTTCGGAAACTTTCGCATCGCGCTGAAACTCCCTACGAACTGCTCAACGCCTCGGGTGACGTGTCGCGGTGGGTGCGGAAAGCCGTGTGGATGGGCCATACCGCCCTCGGCATTTGCGACCGGAACACGATGGGCGCCACGTTGGCATTCCAGAAAGCCTGCGACAAGGCCGGCATCCGTCCCGTCATCGGATACACCTGCACACTGGCGCACGAAGGCGAAAAAGTGGAGGTGAAAATCTACTGCCAGAGCCAGCGCGGACTCAGGAACCTGCTGCGCATCCAGAAAGCCGTCATGGTGGATGCTGTGGATGCGACCGTTCCGCTTCCCGAACTGCTCCGCCGGGGAGAAGGGAATGTATTGGTCTTCGGCAAACTCTCGCCGTTCTGGATGGAAAAGAACCTGCCTGCGGTGAAAGCCCTGCGGGAAACCTTCGACAATGTATTCTACCAGGTGGATTTGTCGGAGTACAAGGCCGAACGTCTGGATGCCGAGGTGCTGAAGGCGACCGCCCATTTCTTCCACACCTTCTACGACGAGCGGAACGACAGTTTTCTGGTCGAGCCGGTACTCATCGCCGACTGCTACTATCCGGACAGAGACGATGCCCGCACGAAAACCGTGCTCAACAAAATCGCCACGGGTGCCGCCCATGCCCAAAGCGACGACCAATACTTCAAGGACATCGACGAACACTATGCCGCCGTCTGCGCGCTCTTCGACGGCGAGCGGTGGAACACGGACGCGCTTTTCGAGCGGATGTGCCGCCACACGGTGGAAATCGCCGAGGGAGCCGAAGCCCGTTACCAGACCGAACGGAACTACATGCCCCGTTACGACATGACGGCGGAGGAACAGCAACGTTACGGCGACCGTTATGCCATGTTCCGGCAACTGTTGGAGGACGGCTTCCGGCGGCTCGTGCCCCGTGAGCGTGCGGAGGAGTACCGCACGCGGTTGGAGAAAGAGGTCTATATCCTCGAATCGACCGACAACATCGACTACATGCTCTGCAGTACGACACGGTAAACTGGGCGCGCCGCAACGGCATCCTCGTGGGGTGCGGGCGCGGTTCCGCCGGCGGGTCGCTCGTGCTGTACCTGTTAGGCATCACGCTCATCGACCCCATCCGGTACGACCTGCTCTTCGAGCGTTTCCTGTTGCCCGAACGTGCCGGTCTCTATCCCGACCGTGTAACCCGCCTGACCGACCGCGTGCTGTCGGACCGTGCCGTCCGTATCCGCTTCGACAATGGCGTCACCCTGCGGCTCGACCGGGACGCCGAATTAGTGATTGTCCGTGACGGGAACCGCCTCACGGTCTATGCCGACCAGCTCCGGGAGGCGGACGACGTGCTTTTCGACAACCGCGACCTGTTGTTTAACCTGCAAAGCGACCTCCTATGAAAATCGTACACATCCAGCAGGAAAAACTTCCGGAGCGCATCCTGATAACGGACAGCTTTTCGGGCGACGGCTACCGCCAAGGTCCCGGCGGGCAGCTTCCCGACGTGGACATCGACTTCCAGTCCGACCCCGGCAGGAGGTCAAGGAATACTTGGAGCAGCGATACAACACCGACGGGCGGCAGCAGGTCTTCTCCGCCGGTACGCTCACCACCCTGAAAATGAAAGCCGTGCTGAAAAACGTCAGCCGCGTACACCGTGTGCCGGTCAGTGTGGTGAACTACATCACGGCCATCTTCGGGGACGACAACATGAGTTGGACCGACCTGTTCAAGCTGGCCACCACCAACAAGAAAGTCCGGGACTTCATTTTACGGTACCCGAGGGTCATCGAGGACATCCGCCCGCTTATGGGTCAGCCGCGTTCCGGTTCCGTCCATGCCTCGGCCATCATCATCACGCCCAAACAGCAGGACGGCAAGCCGATGGAATGCTTCGACTACACGCCCATCAAAAAAGTGGACGACCTGCTCATTTCCGAGCTGGACGGATACTCCATCGACGAGGTCGGGTTGCTGAAAAATGACTGTCTCGGCATCAAGGAACTGTCTAAAATACAAGCCGTCATCGACATCTGCAACCGAGAATACGGTGCGGGGCTCTCCTTCGAGGGAATCGTGCGCAGCGGACTGGACGACGGGAAGACGTACCGCATCCTGTCGGAAGGCTACACGCAGAACGTCTTCCAGTTCTCCTCACCGGGCATGACCCGTTTCCTGCAAGACATGCGGCCGCAGAGCATCGGTGACCTGATTGCCGCCGGAGCGTTGTACCGTCCGGCAACGCTCGATTCCGGTTCAGCGGAAAAATACCTGCTCTGCCGCCGTGAGGAGGTGGCACCCGTTTACTTATGGGGAACCTACGACGCCCTGAAAAACACTTACGGCGTACTGGTCTTTCAGGAACAGCTCGCCCAGATGGCGCGTGAAGTCGGCGGTTTCTCGCTGGCTGAGGGCGTTCGGCTGCTGAAACTCATCTCCAAGAAAAAAATCGACGTCATCCGCGCCATGAAGGAGAAATTCATGACGGGAGCTGCCGCCAAAGGGTGTCCCAAAGAAGACGCGGAACACATCTGGGGAATGATTGAGGCCGGCGGCGGTTACCTCTTCAACGCCAGCCATGCCACCGCTTACGCCGTCACCAGCTACGTGGGAGCCTACCTCAAAGCCAACTATCCGACGGCCTTCTACACCGTGGCGTTACAGTGGGCCGACGACAAGGAAATCCCGCTGCTGATGGCCGAGATGGAACTCTGCTCGAAAGCCCGCATCGTGCCGCCCGAAATCAATACCTCCCGGCAGGTATTCTTCACCGACTACGGCACCGATGAGATCTTCTGGTCGCTCGGCCGCATCAAACAGCTCGGGGCCAAAGCCGTTGCCTGCATCGTCGAAGAACGCGAGAAAAACGGCCCTTACACCTCCATCGAGCACTTCATCCACCGGATATTCCGGTACAAATTGAAGAAATACGCTTACTGGGACGACCCCGACAACGCCGAAGAATCTGTGCGGGTTCCGGTCAATGCCCGGCATGTGCGGAACATGATTCTGGCCGGATGCTTCGACAAAGTGGAAGGCATCGGTACGGTGACGGAACGTTACGGCCTGCTTGTCCGTGCTGCGGCCGAGCTGGGCTTTACGCTCTCGGAAAAAGACTTTCCGGAGGAGTTAGTCGGGCGGCACTACTTCTGGAGCCGCCAGCAGATTGCCGTATCGGGCATCGGTTCGGTGGACTACCGCCGTATCTTCGAGGCATCCGAAGCCCGTGCGCTCGTGAAAGGCAAAGCCTCCTACCTGAGCCTTCACGACGTGCTCAACCCGGCCAGCGACGGACGGCGTGCCGCCGTATGCGCCTCCGTCACGGAGTTGACCGAGCACACATACAAAGACCGGGCAACCAGCGAACGCAAGCGGTTCGCCAAGCTGACGTTGCAACAGAACAACGACGTGGTGGAAATGGTCTGTTGGAGCGAGACTTGCGAAACCCACCGGGAGAAAATCTCCGCCCTGAAAGACCGTATCGTCATCGTGTCGGGAATGGTCAGGTACAGCGACTATTCCGGCACAAACAACCTGCAAAGTACCAAATCAACAATCATTCATATCGTATGAAAACCAACTTATTCGGATAATATGGCAACACCCAAGACAGAACAAGGAATCTATACGGCCGTCGTCCTCGACTTCGAGACCGGCGGTCTGGACTGCACGCGCTGCGCCTGCACGCAGATAGCCATGCAGGCCGTCCGGCTCGACACCTTCGAGGTGCTGGGCCGCTATGCGAACTACATCGCCCCTTACGACAAACAGACGTTGGGCGGGGCACCCAAACGCAAAGTGCTCAAAACCCGGCGGGAGGTCGACCAAGAGAGTTCTACCGAGCCGATGGACTATGAGGCCGCCGCACTGAACTACACCGACATCACGATGGACCTGTTGCGGGCACGGGGCGTTCCCTTGAAGCAGGTGGCGGCAGATGTCATCGACTTCGCCCGCAAGCATACCCTGAGCAAGGGACCCCGTTACAAACCCGTGCTCATCGGGCAGAACATCCCGTTCGACTCGGGTTTCCTGCAACAGATGATGGCTTATGCCGGGTTGCAGAAAGAGTTCGCGCAGGTATTCGCCGGCACGACGGACTTTTTCGGGAACTTCCAGCCCCATTACCTCGACACCATCGACTTGGCACGGCTCTGTCTGGCTGCGGACCAGCAGGTCACGTCATACAAACTGGAGCTGGTAGCCGAACGTCTCGGTATCGAGCTGGACGACGCACACGACGCCGATGCCGACGTGACGGCCACACGCGAGGTGGCCGCCCTGTGCAGCCGCCGTCTGCGGCAGAACGGGGATACGGATGTTTCGCAGCAACGAACGCTGAAAACGAGGGACCATTTCAAAATCTGAATCTATGGAAGAGAAGAAAGACGACAAGATAGAGCGGGTCACGTTCCGGGTGGAGGACCGCATGACCTACGGGGTGCTGAACTACGACGGCAACGAACTGATGGCCGCCATTACAGGGTATGACCTGAACGTGGTGTTCAACATGCGGCTCATCAACTCGCTGGCAGATGCCGAGGCGTGTGCCGACGCGCTGGCCGATGTGTTTTACCAGACACTGATGGAGCAACTTATCTCCAGAAAGGCGGATTTTATTCAACCGCCGAATAAGTAATCCTCTATTCTTTAATAGAAAGAACTCCGGCCCGGAACTTCTCCGGGCCTTTTTCAAATGACAACATGATGAAAAAGAAAGATAACGATAAGACGAACGAGGTGCTGCCGGCGATGCCTGTCCCTTTGGCGGACAAGCCGCTGACCGAGGAAGAGAACAAGTTCTGCGAGCTGTACGTCTCCGGCGGTCCGCTCTATGCCGGCAACCACCGCAAGTGTTACGAGGAAGTGTTCGGCAAGGGCAAGAACGTACCCATCGCCAGCCGCCTGCTGCTGGGGCGTCCGCATATCTCGGCCCGCATCCGGGAGATGATCGATAGCGTGCAGTTCGACGTCGAGACCATCGCCACCCGGTTGCAGGTGGCCGAGACACTCAAAGCGGTGATGAGCGAAACCTCCTTGGCCGAGTACACCGACAAATTCGGCGTACCGCTTTCCCCGGCACCATTGCGTGCCGTAGCCGTCAATGCCGCCAAAGCCCTCATGGAGCTGTATCCCATCAAGTGCTCTCAGGAGACCAAACTCCGTATCGACGGCGGTGAGGGCGGCGTAGTCTTCAACGTCATCGTACCGCAACCCACGACGCCCCATGAGTGAAAATAGAAACCGACCGAAGCTCAACCGCCGCACGGCGGAACGGGTGCTTTACATCCTCGTTATCCTCGGGTTGCTGTTATATGGACTACTGCGGGATTCCGAGGTCGCCGCCCGACTTATGGAAGCCATCACGAATGCTTTTTCCGTCTTAATACAAAACCCATCATGACACAAGTAAGAAACTTCATCAGCGACAATCTGCGGACGATATTGGTCATCGTCTCGTTCGTCGTGACCCTCTACGTGCAGCATGTCAGCAACACCGAGCATATCAACGAACTGACACGCCGCTGCCAGATGTTGGAGGTAAAAGTGCAGGACCAATACGAACGCATCGACGCCATCAAACTCGACAAAGCAGTGTTCGAGGCGACGATGACCCAATTTACCTCCTTGCAGACCGATATCCGGGAAATGCGGGAGGACATCAAGGAACTCTTAAAGCAAAAACGATAAATGATTGAGAAACCGGAAGGAATCTAAATTGCTATTCATCAAATACAAAGCGTTATGATTGCAAGAAATTCAAAAGTGAAGATAGTGGCATCGTCCCAGCTTACGGAGATGATGCTGGAAGAACTGGTCGGGGAAACGGGTATCGTGTCGGAAGACCTGACCGGTCCCGAACGTCGCGGATGCAAGGGATATATGGTGTTCCTCAAAGACCCATACCAAGAGGAATACGAGTGGTTCATCCCCGCAGAATCGGTCCGCCATGCGTAAAAGTACCCTGTGCCTGAGCCTCGCCGTGCTGTTGCTCGGTGGGGCTGCCGCATTCCTATGGCAGCGCAACAGCTATCTCAAGGAGGAACGCAACTGTTACCGCAGCAATACCGAATCGTTGCTGTCTGATATGAAACGCATCCGTGTGGATTCGACAACGATGGCTGTGGATGTGAACGCGCTGCGGTTGCGGGTGGACGAATACAAGCGGCTGCGTGCCGAGGATGCCGAGCAAATCAGGCGGCTCGGTGTGAAAATCAAACACCTCGAAGCGGCGGCACGGCATGAGGTTGAGGTCGCCGGACCGATAGACGCCGTGATACGGGACACGGTGGTTGTGCGGGATACGGTGCCGATTCTGCTCCAGAGGGTGGAGATGATTACGCCGCACATCCAGCTTACGGGAATCCTCGAGGACAACCGGCTGCGAGGCGAAATCCGGGTGCCGGTAACACTGCATCAAGCGGTGTGGGTAGAATATAAGGGCTGGTGGTTCTGGAAGCGGGTAAAGGCCGTGCATCAGACCATTTCAAGCGATAACCCGTATGCGGAGATTCGGTATTCGGAGTATATACGGATCAGTCGATAGCTTGTCAGAAGTGGCACACGAATTCGACCACAGACTTGTTGTGTTCGGAGATTAAAGGAACGGCGCCGGATTTGTAGAAATATTGCTCGTAGTTGATGCGTATGTCTGCTTGCAATTTCGGGGTTCCCCAACTCAAAGTGATACCTCCGGTAAGGCGATGCCTTCGCGGATCATCGACTGTCAATGCTCCCGCTTCGTTCCGTTTCCCTTTACTGTGGTCGGACATGTAGTCGTAGCGTCCCAGAAAAGAGAGGGCGGAAAATACTTTTTTCAGCGGAAGACGGTATGCGATGAAAGCATCGACCGCATTGACGGACGGGAAGCTGCCGTTCGCATAATGTTTGCGGAGGTATTCGCCCTCCACATGCCACCGATTCGATTGGTAATATCCGCCTATGTCGTACATGTTGACTTTCGTGTCGCCCGCATTGGCTCGCTGGAAACTGGCTGTCAGGTTAAAATGTCGTGCGACCGTCATCTGTGCCTTCAATGAAAAATTATAATTGGAGGTCCAGAAATTCTTTTGGTCTGTTAGACCGGAGCCGTTGAAGATTCCTGCTTCGAGCGTGAGCGGACTACGTCCGAAAAAGGTATAGCCTACAGAGGCTCCCACATCCCGAACATTTCCGACCTGTTTGGCAATAAACGACCGATTGGCGAAATATTGCAGGTGTGGCGAACGGTGGGCATCTATCGTAAACGGGACACGCATTTGTCCGACGGTCAGTTTCAGGTGTTCTTTCGGTTCGATTCGGACGTAGGCATCGAGCATCCTGATAGCTCCTTCATCCGACAAATCGATTTCTGCCTTGTAACCCACTATCGGGAGCACCTTGCCACCGATACTCACACGTGCATTGCGCACCTCAAAACGACCTTTAGCGATTTGAGGCTGGTATTCGTATTTACCCCGAATCGTAGCATGTACATCCGGCCGATAGGATACCGAATCGGCAGCTTGCGATTGCAATCCGCCGATAAGCTGGATGGCAATCAGTAAAATCAGCGTGTATTTATTCATGGTCAATCGTTTTTAAGTTCTGTATTTCACCATTTTCGGGTATCGCATGTCCGGAAAATTCCGTGTCGTGCAGTTTGGCATACGCCCGCAGGTATTTGCGCAGATTGGACACCATTTCCCGTGTTTCCTGAAGCAGGTTGAGATAGACGTACAAGACGGTCATCGCAGACGGGTCGCCCTCATGTAAGCGGTCGTGGAGCTGGTGATACATGCCGGAAATCCGGCTTTTGGTTTCGTCGCAGCGTTGGCGCAACACGGAAATATTGTCGATTGCGGAGTTCCCAAGCATAGTGAGCGTATCGTCGAACAGGGCGACGACCTCGGTGCGTACCGCTTCGAAATCGGCGACATAGTGCGGCGAAAGCGGGAAGAAATTGTTGGCGACATGTTCCTTGCAGACTTCGTTGATGCGCCGCAGGTTATAGAGTATCGACATGCAACAATTGTTAGCCAGATGAAACCATGCGCTTTTCTCGATGGCTGCCTCACGGCTTACCCGACGCAGGCATAGCGTTTCCTTCCGCCTGGCGTTCTTCAACATGCGTTTTTGCCACAACAGGCTGTCTTCCGTCTTGTCGAGCTTTCGTACCGCCTCGTCGATAAAGGCATCGGTGATTGAGCCGTAGCTAACACGGGCGAAAAGCAGAAACTTGCGTTGTTGTTCGGTGATGTAAAGAAGCAGAAGGTTCCACGTATTGGTGTTGTCTTCGGTAGCGAGAATGGTCTGGAACAGGGCATCGCCCGCTTCTTCGGTATTTTTGGCACGGAAGCGTCGATTGCTTCGTATGAGCAGGAATACGGTCAGTGCCGCAAGTGCGAACATCGCCCATACGCCGCCCGTGTGCATACAGAAGACGATGATTCCGGCTCCGATGAATGCGGCTCCTGCCGTGAGGAACCAGCCGCCGATAACCGAAATCACGCCCGTAATGCGGAATACGGCGCTTTCACGGCTCCACGCACGGTCGGCGAGCGAAGTACCCATGGCGACCATGAACGTGACGAACGTGGTGGACAACGGCAGTTTGAGCGAGGTTCCTAATGCAATAAGGGCACCTGCAAGGACGAGATTCACCGAGCCGCGTATGAGGTCGAATGCCGCCCCTTGTTCCATTACGGTATCATCGACATCGAACCTACGGTTGAACCAATGCCGGATACGGCAAGGCGTTACACGCCGTATCCATGAAAAAACCGAAAGCGCCCAGCGTACCAGCCGTCGTGCAAGACGCGAGGAACCGAACATTTCGTCTCCGCTGTTCTGGCTGCCTAATCCGATTTCCGTTTTGGTGACGTTGCGTGCTTTTTTCGATGTGGCGAGCGAGAGTACCATAATCGCACCCGCACCGATGAGAAATCCGATTGGTGTATTCGCTGGTCCGTTGAGCGAATCCATCAGAAAACCGTGCGCATCCCCCATGCCGTTCACCGTGTAATCTTGATAAGAGGCGAGACCGGAAAGCGGTACCCCGATAAAGTTCACGAGATCGTTGCCCGCGAATGCCATGGCGAGGGCAAAGGTGCCCATCAGGACGATTACTTTCAGGACGTTCACCCGCATGGCGTGCAGCAATTGCATGATTATCGTGAATCCTGCCAGACATACCCCGATGATGGCGAGTGTGTTGGTTTTGATCCAGCCCTTGACCTCCGGCGTCATGAAAGCGAGGTCTTTGGCTCCCTTGATAAGCAGGAAATAGACGATGGCCGTAGCGCACAGTCCGCCGAAAATACCGATTTTCCATTTCAGCCTGCATTGGTAGTTGAACGAGAAAATCATGCGGGTGAGGAATTGCACGACCGTTCCAAAAAAGAAAGCAATGGCAACAGAAAGGAAGATACCGAGGATCACCGAAAGCGCTTTTTCGGTATTGAGCAGATCAGCGAAGCCGAGCTCCGTCGTATCGGATGCCATTTTCATTAGCGAAACGACGAATGTGGCACCGAGCAATTCAAAGACCATCGACACCGTTGTGGAAGTAGGCATTCCCAACGTATTGAAAATATCAAGCAGAATAACATCGGTGACCATCACCGCCATGAAGATGCAGATTAGGTCGTAGAATGCGAATTGTTCAGGTCGGAATATGCCGTGGCGGGCGATATCCATCATGCCGTTGCTCATGGCCGCACCGATGAAGACGCCAACGGAGGCAACGAGGAGAATCCGTTTGAACGATGCCGCCTTGGATCCGATAGCAGAGTTGAGAAAGTTCACGGCGTCGTTGCTCACGCCGACGAAGAGGTCGAAAATCGCCAGTAAAAAGAGAAAGACGACCACGCATAGAAATAAGATATCCATCATTTATCTGTTTTTAGCTTTGAAAACTATTTTACCATTGAATCACTCTGTCGTACTATTTCCGGTCGAACCGGATGTAACTTTGCGCTATCGGACGATAGTCGGGATTGGACCATAAGGTGCTGGCGAGGATCAGGTCGGCGCTGATGCGGTTGCAGGCGATGGGAACGTTATGCAACCTGCATTGCCGCAAAAGCATCTGAATATCGGCCTCGTGTGGTTGAGGATTGAGGTCGTCGATCAGAAAAACCGCGAAATCGATCTCACCTCGAACGACCATTGCCGCAATTTCGGCATCGCCGCCCATCGGTCCGGAGTGCATACATTTCATATCGGACCGAATGCCCATTTCTTCCATTGCCGCTTTGATTAAAGAGCCGGTGGTTCCTGTGCATACCAAACTATGCTTCGATAAATAAGCGGCATTCAATTTCACCCAGTCGACCATATCCGCTTTTCGGTGGTCGTGCGCAACAAGGGCGATTGTCAATTTCTCTTTCACGCTTTGTCAGGTTTATTTGTGCGCAAAAAAAACCTTATTCTGTTTCAAAAAGATTTCAAAAAATTTAAGATATAATTAAATTGATAATAATCAAATAAATATGTAGTGATTTCGCCCGATTCGGGGCGATTCCAGGATTTCATATTAAGTATATGTTTTTGAAATATTCCTGAAATAAACAACGGGCATTTTTGCATCGTCAAACAGAAAGAAACCGATATGAGAAAAATTGTACTTTTTATAGTGGGCTTGTTCGCATATTCGTCGATAAGTGCCACCGTCCTCACCGGGATGATAACCGATAAAGAGAGCGGCGAGCCTCTTATCGGGGCCGCCGTTTATGTAAAAGGCACTACTTTGGGCGGTGTATCCGACGCGGAGGGTCGTTATGCGCTGACCCTTGAGCCAGGCTGTTATTCCATTGTATCGACTTATGTGGGATATAAGGATTTCGTGTCGGACAATGTGCAGGTCGCCGGCGATACCCTGGTGCTCGATATTGCGATGCAACCCGATGCGCAGTTGCTGGGTTCCGTCACGGTCCGGGCCGTCGCGCGAAAAAACAGCGAAGTCGCCCAGATTCAGGAACAGAAGAAAAGTGCGGTCGTGCAAAACGGCGTATCGGCGCAAGAAATCGCCAAGACGCAGGACAAAGATGCTTCCGAGGTCATCAAGCGCATTCCGGGCATCTCGATTATCGATGAAAAATTCGTCATGGTCCGCGGGCTTTCGCAACGCTACAACAATGTGTGGCTGAACGGAAGTGCGGTGCCGAGTTCCGAAGCCGATTCGCGGGCGTTCTCTTTCGACATCATTCCGAGCAGCCAGCTCGACAACATGGTAATCGTCAAAAGTCCTGCGCCCGAATATCCGGCGGATTTCACCGGAGGGTTCGTTCTCGTGAATACGAAAAGACAACCCGAAGACCGCGCATTCGACATCTCAGTCGGATTGGGCGTCAACGACCGGACTCACTTCCGGTCGTTCCGCGAAGCGGAAAGCAGCCCGACCCATCTGAGAGGCGGCATGAAAGGAACGATGACCGCCTATCCCGGTTTTGCAGGTGAAAATCCGCGCATCGACCCCGTGGCAAGCGGGTTCAACAATGATTGGCGAGTCAAAGCAGTCCGTCCGCTCCCCGACCTCAAACTGAATGTAAGTTATACACAAACGTGGCAGTTGAACGGCGGCGCGCGATTCGGTCTGCTCGGGGCCGCCAATTTCTCGAACAGTCACCGGACTTTGCTCGACATGGAAAATTCGCTTTACGGACCATTCGATGCGGGTAACGACAAGTGTGTGCCTTTGCGAAAAGCCGTCGATAATCAATACACCCGCGAAAACCGCATAGGCGGAATGTTGAACCTCTCTTTCCGTCCACGTGACGACCGGCACTATTTCGAATGGAAAAACATATTCAATCAGACGATCAAAGACCGGTATTCCGACCGCAACGGATTCAATGCCCAGTCGGACAATATCAATGATATGGAGTATTATCACGCTTCGCGTCCCACTTTCAATACGCAGCTTACCGGACGGCACTCTTTCGACCGAGATCACCTCGACTGGAGTGCAGGCTATGCCTTTGCGCAGCGGAATCTTCCGGACCGCCGGCTGATTCAGCGGACGGATCGCACCGAGCAGACGATGGGCATCTACCGCATCAGCCGCGAGTTCACCCGTCTCGACGAGCATACGGCTTCTGTCGGAGGCAACTATCGCCATGACTTCGATTTCGGTGCGGTTGCACCTTCCCTGAAAACGGGCGTTTACGGAGAGTACCGCACCCGTTCCTACCGTACTCGTCAGTTCCAGTACGGATGGCAGCCTGACAACGCACTGCCCGAAGGATTCCTGTTCAATCCGAATGTGCAGGGTGAAGTTCTGACGGATGCAAATTACGGTGCGGACAAACTCTACCTCTATGAAGAGGTGAATTTTCTCAATAACTACAATGCCTGCCAGAGCATGGGGGCTGCTTACGTCGGTATCGACATTCCGTGGAGGCGGTTCCGTCTCTATGCCGGCGTGCGATATGAATACAGCCGACAAACATTGGAGATGAATACGCGCCAGTGGGAAGAAAGTCTGCAAAGTACCGATTATGATTATTCCGACCTTTTCCCTTCGGTGAATCTTACTTACAGCATTTCCGACAAGCACCAACTGCGTGGGGCTTACGGTCGTTCGACGAACCGGCCCGAGTTCCGCGAATTGTCTTCTTCGGTCTTCTATGATTTCGACTTGGGCAGCAGCGTGATGGGCAATCCCGATTTGCGGGCTGCCTACATCGACAATGTCGATTTGCGTTGGGAATGGTACCCGTCGCGAGGCGAGCAGATCTCGGTGGCGCTGTTCTACAAGCATTTCACCGATCCGATTGAATGGACTTATACCGTTGCGGGCGGTACCGACCTCATTTATTCTTTTGTCAATGCCAGAGACGCCGACAATTACGGGGTGGAGGTAGATATCCGCAAAAGTCTCGATTTCATAGGGCTCAGGAATTTCTCCCTCTCTTTCAACGGCGCATTTATCCGAAGCAAGGTGCTTTTCGAGAAAGGAACGAACGACATCGACCGCCCCATGCAGGGACAATCCCCTTATCTGATCAATACAGGGCTGTTCTATTCCAATTCCGAACACGGCTGGAATGCAGCTATCCTATACAACCGTATCGGCAAACGGATCATCGGCGTAGGCAACCGTTACGGTACGGCTTCGGACGGTACGGCCCGAAACATCCCCAACTCGTATGAAATGCCCCGAAACAGCCTCGATCTTTCGGTGGCGAAGCGGTTGGGCAAATGGACACTCAAATTCGCCGTGCGCGACCTCCTTGCGGAACCCTGTCTGTTCAAGCAGATGGAAGATGTCGTACAAAACGGGAAAAGCAGAACCATCGAGGAGACGACACGCAGGTACAGACCCGGACGCAATTTCAATATAACCATAGGATACAATTTATAAACCTTTTAATTCAAATGAGTATGAAAATGAACATGATGCACACGAGCAAACTCGTCTTGGCGGGTGTTGCTCTCGGAATGGGACTGATGTTGGGTTCCTGTTCCTCCGATGACGAACCGGTTCTTCCGGTCGATCCGGAAGTGACCTACAAAGGCAATGTGGCTTACAGCAGCGGAATCCTTTTCAACGAGGGCAAAGAGTTGGGCAACGGTACGCAGCATTTCCACTTCACCGGTGACGTGGTGCTTGAACGAGGCACTTACCTGCTGAAAGGCTGGGTATATGTGGATGCGGGTGCCAAACTCAGCATTCCTGCCGGAACGATTATCAAAGGTGACCGGCAGACGATGGCCGCTCTTATCGTGGAACCCGGCGGCTACGTCGAGATGAAGGGGACGAAAGAGGCTCCCATCGTCATGACTTCCGCTCAACCTGCCGGACAACGGCGTCCCGGCGACTGGGGCGGTCTGATTATCTGCGGCAATGCCCGCAATAATCAGCAGACCATGCAGATCGAGGGCGGACCGACGACGAAGCACGGCGGCAACAATGACAAGGACAATTCGGGTATCTATCGATATATCCGGGTGGAGTTCGCCGGTTATCCTTTCGACACCGACAAGGAAATCAACGGTGTTACCTTCGGTTCCGTGGGCAGCGGCACGACAATAGACCACATTCAGGTATCCTATTCCAATGACGATTCGTTCGAGTGGTTCGGAGGTTCTGCGGATTGTCGCTATCTCGTGGCATTCAAAGGATGGGATGACGAGTTCGATACCGACAATGGTTTCTCCGGCAATGTGGAGTACTGTCTCTCGGTGCGCGATCCCCGTATCGCCGACATTTCGCAGAGCAACGGTTTTGAGAGTGACAACAACGCCAGCGGTGCGGAAACAACTCCGTTCACGTCGGCCACATTCAAACATGTAACCTTCGTCGGTCCCATGACGGTCAAAAACAGCGATTTCAAGAACAGTGCGGATTATATCACAGCCGGCGACCTTTATCCGAACAACGGTTCGAAGCTGGGTAAATTCCAGGCAGCCATGCAGATTCGTCGCAGCAGCAAGCTCCGTATCGAAAACGCATTGGCGATCGGTTATCCCATCGGATTGATTCTCGACGGCGAAAAAGGCAATACCGTGCAGTATGCCAAACAGTGGGAACTCACCCTTGAACGTATCATTTTTGCAGGAATGGGGGTTGTCGGCACCGACAAAAACAAACTCTATGAGGATTACCTCTTCGATTTTGCAACGGGGACGGAAGACCGGAACTGCAAATCGTTCTCGCATACGTTCTTCCTTTCGAATCCCTCCAACAAGATGATGACCGAAGCGGAACTCGGTTTGGCCGACCCGTTCGGTGTCGGTCAGAATTGCTGTCCGGCGACCGTGCTGTCCGATGGTCTTGGAGGTTATATCGGAGCGTTCAAGGATGCGTCCGACAACTGGCTTGATGGCTGGACGAATTTCGATCCGCAGCACGCGGACTATTAGGATCGACTGCGGACATGATGCCGAAAGGCGATGGACTTCCCGGGAGATTCATCGCCTTTCTTTTTGTATCGTGCGGAATATGAACGGTTCTCGCTCGGGTTATTTTTTCATGAAAGTGAGGTGAAAGAGCAGTCCGCCACCGGATCGATTTTCCACCGTAATATTACCGCCGTGCCACAAGACGGCATTCTTGACGATGGACAACCCCAATCCCGTTCCTCCCGCCTGCCGTGAACGCCCCTTGTCCACGCGGTAGAATCGCTCGAAAAGCCGAGGCAGATGTTCCTCGGCGACTCCGCATCCGTCATCGGCAACGGAAAGCGAGATGATGTTTTCATCCGACGCGAGCAGGCGTATTTCGATGCGACGGCATCCCGAATAGGCCAACGCATTGTCAAGCAGATTGCGGAAAACGGATGCCAATAGCGTGGCATTCCCCAAAACCGGAAGTGGTTCGGAAACGGCATCGACCAGTGCGACATTTTTGTTGCGGGCCGCCAAGGCGTATTCGTCACACACGTCAGCGATGACCTCCTGCAAATCGATTTCGTTTTTGGCGATGGCATCGCCGCCGTCGTCCATGCGGGTGATGAGCGATACGTCTGCCAGCAGATTTTTCAAACGTTCGCTGTTGGCATAACAGCGTGCGATGAACTCGTCGCGTTTTTCCGGCGCGAGTTCCTTGTGGGTCATCAGCGTTTCGAGGCATACCTGCATGGCTGCCACTGGCGTTTTCAGTTCGTGGTTGATGTTGTTGGTAAGCTGTTTTTTGATCCGTATCTTCTCCTGTTCTTCATGCAGGGCGAGACGATGCTGGCGGTCGCGGTCGGCAATAGCCTCTTGCAGTTGTGCGTAGAGCCGCACAATATGGTTGGAAATGTCGCCCAGTTCGTCGTGCGGGAAGGGATCGGTATCAAAGATTCGCTCGCCGCGTTCGGCCTTTTCAGCGAACCGGTTGAGGCGTGAAACATGAAGTCCTACCCGACGGGTGGCGAAATAACCGAGCAGGCTCATAACCGATGTCACGCCGATCATGAACCAGAGAAAGCCGTAATCCGCCTGAAGCAGTATCCGGAGTGATACGGAATAAGGTACGGCCGTGCGGACAATGCACTCGTTTCCCTTGCGGGCAGAATAGAAA
>Ga0137307_100581_pt1 | contig 45573 bp, 47 predicted proteins | sample NAcewD2O_March_2_FD_97180 | JGI IMG/M metagenome (GOLD analysis project Ga0137307, IMG submission 97180) | Mouse cecal microbial communities from Vienna, Austria - N-Acetylglucosamine amended D2O_March | ecosystem: Host-associated > Mammals > Digestive system > Large intestine > Cecum | place... | reverse complement strand
TATCCATCGGCATGCATCTTCGATACAAGTCGTTGATCCACGTCTTCAAAGACCTCTCGCATTACTCTTGAGAATGCTTGGGACGCTACGTTATAGACTGCCTCTTCAAACGCGATATTATCTTCACTTGTTGCCACTTTCTCTAAGATCTCGTCTTTTAGATACCCCATTTAAATTCCCTTCAGTCTACTTTTACGTCTAACTTACCTAATTTATTTACTTCTGTAAACTGTTTTTTTGCAGTGTCAAATTTCGATAGATAAATTACGATATTCCTTCCTGCTTGGTAACCAGCTTTTGACGCTGAAAATCTTACTTCAGACATTACTGTGATTTGATTGTCATCTTCTGAAAAACAATAAGATTGGATCGACTCGAATCTTGATCTTAACTGTAAAACATCGATCGCACCTTGGCCTGTATTATCCTTATCAGAACCAAACAAGCGTTTATCTTCTAGAACTTCTGGACTCAACATGTACTTTAGCTTTTCAGCCCTTGCGGCATATTCTTCTGAACTATTGAATGTCATCAAAACATTAAAGAGTTCTTGTGTATACCTTGTTGCGATCGCTTCGTTTTGATACTGTTCAGCATTTTCTTTCTCAGTATTTGATCCTTTTTTTGCCTTCGCTAAAAGATCACCTTTTGAAGTTTCTGCTAACTTATCTCTCTTCTTTTCAAGGGCCGTTACTTTAACTCGGTATCCCTTTGTTTCGTGATCGATGTTTTTTTGAATCAGATAAAAGCTGCCTGATAATACAACATTTACTGCCACTACAGCTCCCAATATCAAGTTCTTCTTACTTGTTTTCATCTGTGTTCACCACTTTCATACTATCGTATTTATATGATAAGACCTTTTGGTTTTCTAGATCGTAATTTAAAGTGTATGCTTTGCCATATGTCTTGCCATCAATTTTCATTTGATAAGTAACGACAACTAAGATCTCACAATCATGTTTATCAGTAACGTTTTTGATTCCAAACTGTGTTTGAATATTCTTCTCCAAAAAGTATTGATCCTGGTTATAACTGTCCAATAATGCCTCTTTAGCTAAATCTGTTCCAAGATAACTTTGGAGCATGTTATTATTCTTCTCTAGGTCTTCTTTAGAATGCAGACCACCGTATACGATACTAAAAGCTTCTGTTAATCGTTTCTGTGCGTCACCTTCAGCCTTTACCAGATCAAAATCACCACTTAAAGGAAAATTTTGCTCTACTACCTTTTGTTTAGCCTTCAGTTCATTCTTTACTGTTACTAGCTCGTCTTTAGTCTGGTCTAATTCTTTTCTACTGGGTATCAATACAAGTGTGATCACACAGCTTGCGATCATGATCCACCCTAGAATTGGTACTTTTCTCAAACTAATCACCTATTCCTTTCTTGATCATCTCTACTGGATTCTGCCACGTTCCATCATCAGTAAATGATTTACTCAGTGCTTTCCCCAGGTCTTTTTCTTTTGTGATTCCCAAATGCAGATGAGTATCATTTATTCCCGTCTCACCTTTTCTAGAAACACCTATCTTATCGCCAGTACTTACCGTATCACCCTCTCGTACACTGATATCACTAAGATCGCTTGCAAATTCCTGATAAGCTATCCCATAGCCATCATCAGTAACTTCCCAAATAAGGAAAAAGTTGACATTCATATCACCCGGCTTTAATATTTTAACGATTTTCCCACCATGGATCGCACGTACGTCACCGTTGTATTGGGCATCACCAAAGTCCACACCATCATGAAATCCACCAGCCCTGCTCTCTGACTTACCAAAATTTTGTTCACCCACAAGTTTAGGACCTTCCTTAGGAACACTCGCAAACGGCCAGGTCCACTCACCGGATACAACTGAGTCGTCATCTGATCCACATTCAGCATAATCTGAATCATTGCCTTCTTTCTGTCCATCTGATGAAGCTTCTGTCGTTCCGCCTAAAATGCTATCATTAGCACTTATTGATGCACCACCGAATTCTTGATAAGCCCACTCAGCTCCACCTTCTCTAAGAGAACCATATTGATCTTCGTTACCAAGCATTCCTTCGTAATATAAGAACCAGTTCATCGTAGCCTTTTTGACGTCAGTTTCTTTACCTACCAGTGTTTTTACTTTTTTGTAAGCACCGTTCAGCTCAAACTTCATCAACTTAAGTTCATTTTCCAGTGTCAAAGTTGATACGTCTCCAGCTTTGATCGATCCTTCTGACGTGATACGTGAACCATTGATAGTATTTCCCCAACCTGACCATTGAAATAAGCCGTTAACACCACCACCGGTATTAGGGTTGTGTAATCTAAGTCCGGATTCGCCAATAGAATTGCCTATCGCACCGGCAGCCCCGGCACCTGAAAATCCGACTTCTTTTGTCAAAGTTTCAAAGATTGCCTTAGCATTCTTATATTCTTCGCTGTTCTTATCTGTATAGCTACCTGAGGGTCGTGAAGCCACTTCTATACTAGGATTATCACTACTATCGCAATCATGGCCATTCAAACTGCCACTAAATAAAGTGAATATGACACCCATGGCCACTAATAGTGATAAAATACTCGCCGTACTAATTCCAAGTATCCACCATTTTAATTTTTTCAAGCATCTTCACCTACCTAAAGAACAAAAGATAGATGATCACAAAAATAGACAGGTATGCGATCAGTTTTAACATATCTAAAAAGAAAAGTTTTTCTTTTGCTGCAAACTCTTCTTCGTTCATTTCCTCATCAGAGGCAAAATAACGTTTCGACAGATCGTACTTCCGTTTTTGCTCATTCTTGAAATTATGAAATTTACTCTGCATTCTTTCATGCAATTTTTTCTTTTGTTTTTTCATGTTACTTACCTCTGTGAGAAATTAGCTCCATAACGCTTGACTTCTTCACCTATTAATTGTTGTGTAAAGAAGATATTTCCTACCCCAGCAATGTTCATAAACAGTTGGCCAACATTCATTTTCCCTAAAAGCGATAGTTCTGATTTAGTCATCTGACCGGCTAACGCGCGTGATAAACGTGTGATATCTTCTTCAGCACTTCGGGCAAACACCCTATATTGCATCAATCCAAAAATACGTTGGATCGCGATCGTATAAGGGTTATCTAAGCTCGTTGACTCGCCCACGATACCTACTAGACTCGAGATGTTTAGGATCATACCGGCAAAAGAATTACTCATTCCGTCCATAAGACTCGCTAACAGATCAACAGAACGTCGATACTCAGGCTTCAATATACTCTGTGCAGCGGACATATTAACGATATAGTGTGGAAGATCTGTTTCTTTGTAACCTTCTCCTTGATGATCTTTCAAGAATTTCCGGCAACGTTTACCATTGTTCGTGATATCAGCTGACAATAGCGTCAACACTGAAAAAATCTGTGCATTCAAAACGGCTGGTTCACCAGTCAGAGCTGAAAAATCAAATGTAACTACTTTTTCGGCCGAAATATTTTGAAATTGCGTCACCCCCTCAAAGATCCCCGCATATGATGATTGCATCGTATCAATCGCTGACTCGATCCGCGTTATCGCAAGTTGCGTTACTGGATCTGCGTTTCTTTGATTAGCCAGGCGCACCTTTTCACTTTGAATATAAATATTGAAGTCAGATAGGATCGGGTATTCTTCTTGCCGGATCTTAGTCGCTCTTAGTTTCGACTTGTTGATCTGCGGATTTCGATACCAGATCCCTTTTTCGATATAAAAGTTTATCAATGCCTTATTCAAATAACTCAAATCATCATCAGTCAATGCGTTGGACATTAGTTTGAAAATATTTTTTAGTTTCTCTATGTGTACTTGAAAGCTCCGTTCTTCATCAACTGAGCTACCGTCCTCGCTAGTTACAGTTGGAAATACTTGAAACGGATTGATTCGATTCTGACTACCTGAAAGATCTAAGATAAGACCATGTTGCCGTCTAGTTTGTTCTCGATACATGCCATCAACGTCAAAGTTTCGGATATAATTCCCCTTAGAATAAAGATCGTCATTTAACTTTAAAGCAAATGTTGTTGGTCCCTGCTTAGGTGATCCTGAGATCAACATAAATGAAGTGGTCCTCTTATTGTCGCGCTCTAAAAAATTGAAATTGACTGCACCATTGGTAGGAGTCCATCCAAAATACGTGCCATGCTCATCTTCCAATTTTGTATGATTGAAAAAATATCCCCCAGCTAGGTCATAAGTCCGAATAACAGCTGGTCGACGTCGGTTCTCCATTGATCTTTGTTCTGACGGAAACACGAAAGGAGATTCGTATTCAAAGTCCAATTCTCCCGCTAGAACAGTCATTTTATAAGCTGAACTTTTATCCTTGATCTCTTTTACACGCTTTTGTAGTTCTTCTTCAGTATCAGCTACCACAAACAAACGAACATATATCCCTTTCATTGAGATATTTAGCTGTTGGATCTGTCGATGTAATTCTGTGAGTTCTGCGATCTCATCAAATTCTTGTTGATTGTCCATTTGTTTTCTTTTCCCTGATACTCGAGAACTCTTTTCCTCGATCGCCTTTGTGATCCGTTTCTTCAGATCTTCACTATCAAGTGGGACTACTGACAAGAAAGCACGTGTCCCTTCCACTTGCATCAGATCCCGTAACCAGAAATTAGGTAATCCCTTTGTCGGGAAGCTGACTACATGGAGAACTGTATAGTATCCATCGCCTCCATAGTAAAATAGATCCGGTTTGAAGTTGATGTTGCCTTTAGGTTGGACTTTTTGTAGGAAGTCTAGATCGTATCCTTGCTTTGTATATTTACGTACCGCTTTTTTTGATAACCTTACCATTGCACTTACCTCCTAGATTTTTTCATTCATATTGTTTATCTGTTCTAAGATCTGCTCTTTTTTGCTCCTAGAAATCACTTTAGGGACAAAATCCTGATTACCATAACTCATTGCTTTAGAGACCAGGTCATCTAATTCCTTGACTGTTTTTCCATAAAGAAACAAGATAAATTCTGAGTTATAGATCTGTTTTTGGATCATGAGTTCCGTTTTGATGTTTTGTTCTAAGATCTGTTTTTGATCTTGTAATTGTGCTCTAATACGCTGATTATTTGTTTTTTTCAGCTTAGCCTTCGTTCGGTTCAAACAGGACGTGAGGTATCTCACCTGTCTAGTAGTATCAGTTGGCAACTTAGTGCTGTAGATCTCAAGATCATATTGAAATTGGATCAACCAGTTATGGTAGTTCAACAACGTTATCTGTTGTTCTTCATGGCCAAGATTTAAAATATCTTTACCCTGGATCTCTAATAGTTGTAAATATCCTCGTTCATTGGCTAACTCGATATACCGGCCACGATTATCCATTATTTTTTTATACGGAGCGATCTTCAGCCATTCTATGAAATCAGAACGATCTCTTACCTCCCCAAACCAATCAGAAATACCTGCGCTAACATTACTTAATTTATCAAGCATCTATGATCCCTCCTACTTTTGAAAGCTACGGTAAAACCGCTTCTTTCTTAACACCGCTACAAACAGGCAGCCTAACGTTGTTTTTCCAGTAACTGCCGGCATCAATAAGTAGCCTACCCACGTGGGCGTTAATCCCACATATATCAGCTGTATATACCGCCAGATACCTTCATTTGGAAAGATCTTGCTCATTGTGAAAAATGCAATCACTAAAGATAATGCTACAGCCACTAGCTTCCACATAACGAAGCCAGCCACCTTCATTTTGGCGTAAATATCTCTTGTTACACCGTAATTTCCATTCATAAAAATTACCTCCAAGAAGTTGTTTTAACGCTTCCTAGGATACTTTTTTCTAGGCAATACGTATTTTTTAGGATAGTCAAGCTAAACTTGTTATCACACTTTCTAACAGATCTTGATCAATGTTATATAGCCGTTCAAACAAGCATTCATCAAAAATGAAATCTCTAAATTCTTTGTGATCGATATCGCCTTCAAATTTCGGAAACTCTTCTATCTCATTTAGATATTTCAGCCTGGCACTTCTAAGAGAAAAACGCTTATTTTTATCTATTCTTTCACTTTTCTCCAAGTCATAAACGATCTTGACCGCCTTGACCACAGGCAAACATAATATTACTTCGATAGCACTGGCCTTCCTTAATTCTTCAGTTGTTTCTGTATAAAAATCTTTCAACAATTCCATGACCATATCTCCCTCGTATGATAGTTTCATTTTCTAAAAGTCCATAGTCCAAAGCTCCGTACCAGTCTGTGAGCTTGCGAACACGCAAAGCGCTTGGACTTGTATGGAGCTTTGAACTATGGCACGCAAAAGGCGTTCTGACGCCTTGCGCAAGGAGCATTGGCGACTGAAGTTATAGAAAATACAATTCCCTGGCGCGGTGGGTGGAGGCGGAGCGCCACCATTCATAGATCTATTGCACTCAACAAAAAAACTCGTAGTAGTTGTGCAGACCTACGAGATTTCTTTGTATTTATTTCAATTGATATTTAGCTTTTTTTCCACTATGCTTTGCTAATATTTACTAATTTCTATGACTTCCCCGTTGAATTGATCAAGCTCGAAAAATGTCCAGCAACCAATGCAGGTGCAGTCATTTTGACGGTATTCTACATATTCTTGCCGATCCTCATAATAGTAGAATCCCCGTTTAGTCCAATCACTCGGTAACTCCCCTTCCTCGAAATAACTCAAGAAACCACGTTCTTTATCTAAGAAGAATGCTACTAACTCCGGATGTTCCTCTGCGAATTCATAGAAATTGTTATAAATCATTTGCATGATGTTCTCCTCCTAAAAATCTCTTTGATATTAAGTTACATTTTCTATAAGTTCATATACGGAAGAACTATGCAAGTCTGCTAGCTTGCTAGTACGCGGAGCGCTTGGGCTTGCTTAGTGCTGGAGTATATGATATGTGTCAAGAGGCGCCCTAGCGCCTTGCGGAAGGAGTGTCAACGACTGGAGTTATCAAACTATTTACTTGGCGCGGTGGGCGGAGGCGGAGCGCCACGATTTATGAGTACTGACCACTCGATTGAAAAATCCCCCGCAATTTACAAAAAGTGGGAGCATTTTGGTAGCAAAAAGGGAGCAATTTGCTACCACTTTCCACTCAAATACCGTTTTTTACTCTTAGTGGTAGCAGATTGCTCCCAATTTGCTACCACTTTCATTTTTGGATAATTCCGGACAAGAAAAATGCCCCGCAATCGCAGGGCAAAGTTTTCATTCAACTCTGTATGTCGCACCATTGTCTCTGATGTCTTCATACATTTCCAAATACTCTTTAGATATATGCTTAGCTTTATCTTCCAAAAACTTAGCATGTGTCAATTCTAAGGCTTGGTATTCATTAGCCTTGATATTGGCTGGTGTGATCTTCATGTCTATACACAGCAGTGCTTGCATGAACCACTTAGGATTTTCATCATGCAGTGTCTTCAACGTTTTAACATAGGTATCAATCAAGTTGATAGCAACACTACTTTCGACCATTTCTTCCACACTTTTGCCTAACAGCTTTTTATAGTGTGTAGTTGGTACTCGAGTCTCTTGATAGCAGTATGTCATGTCTGTTATCTTTTGCGCCATTTTATTAAGCGACAACTTAGTAAATTCATCAAAATATGTCTTCATTTTTCACACGTCCTTTCTATGCAATTCGGTTAAGCTTTTTATCGACCTTGATCGTGCCAAATTCCGAGTATTCGGGCCTAGCTATATTGTATACATACGCATAAACATAGCCTTCTTGAGCAGCCTCTATATCTGCTTGATACCTATCAGTGTCGTCCAATACAACTAAAATACTGACCAACTCTTTTGTGCGAAGTGCACAATATGCGTATGCCCCACGTTCTTCCAATTCTTTAGCAACATTAGGGTGGTTAGCCTTCAAAAAATATTGTAAGACTTCAACTTCAATACCAATATCTACCGTAAAACCTAGAACACTTTCTAAAATTTTTTCAGCTTGTACCCGTTTTTCTTCTACACTAACCATAGTTAATTACCAACTTTCTTTGTATTATTGCGTGTCATGCACGCCACGTTTTCTCCAAGTTCATAGTTGTAAGGTGCGTACAAGTCTGTTAGTTATCTAACACGCGTAGCGCTCGGACTTGTGCGCTCCTTACAACTATGACATGTCCCAAAAAGCGTTCTAACGCTTTGCGGAAGGCATTTTAAATGCCTGGAGTCGACTATACTTTTCTTAGCGCGGTGGGCGGAGGCGGAGCGCAACTGACTTATAAATAAAAGGCTTAAGCTACACTACAGTCTAACTCAAGCCTCTATTCTAGCTAAAAACAAATGTTTCCTCATCAAATTTGGTAAATCTATGTCTCCCAGCTATCGTTTCCCAATAATCTGTTTCCCACTCTTCACAAAATTGTGTATTAGATAATTGCGAAACATATCCATCTTCAAGCAACATATGGTAAGCTTTTGCATAATCTGAACTTAAATCATAAATACACTCTGTACTTACGCAATAAATCCCATCATCTTCAATCTCAATATCACCAACGTCAAATCTTGTTTCATTAGCAGCCAACCATTCTCCAGACACTAAAAAGCTTTCCTCGCACGTAGCTTTGAGCCGACTTTCTAGCGTCATCGTTGTACTCTTGACCTCTTTAGTTATAAAATCATAACTAGAAAATGTCACGATTTCCTTGTTCAAATTCGATATGATATGTTCCACACTTTTACTCATCAGTACCTACCTCCATCTGTTGTTGATTAGTAACATTTTCTATAGGCTCATATCCATAAGATCGATGCAAGTCTGTTAGCTTACTAACACATGTAATGCCTGGGCTTGTAGCGATATTATGGATATGATATGCCAAAAGGCGGTTTCACGCCTTGCGGAAAGATGTGTTAACGACTGAAGTTTTATCTTGATTTTAGTGCGGTGGCAGGTGGTGGAGCACGTTTTAGATTTTGTAAATTATTATTTTTCGGCACACCACAAAATATATTGCTTACTACGATATTTATTGTTATAATTAAGTTGTAAACGGTTACCTATACATAAGAAAGGAAAAAACACGGAATAAATAATATGTATTTGGTAACTAATATGTCTAATGTACCTACAGCTTATAAATCAACTAGAAATGAGGTCTACATTATGAAAGAAAAAGCTGCTACTCGTTTAGACATTATCACCTATCTAAAATTTTCATTACTACTTTTTATCGCATTTTTTGCACTATTTTCACCCCATACTGTTAATGCCGATACTCAAGAAACTAACGAAACAGAATATGTTGAAACTACGCCTCAGGATATTGATAAGCTAAAACAATATCTCAAAACGATGGATAAATATATTGATAAAAACACAGGATATTTTGATGAAAATCTTGCAATTGATAATAATGAAGAAGAGCTTATACTCGAAGCTGGCCGCGAGTATAATGAGATTCGTTGGCAAGAATCTCAAGGAATGTATGAATCTATAAATAGAAAAAAGCGAAGTATCGCAGACATTACACGTTATGGTAATTGGTGTGGGAAAGGAAATAATGGTCGTGCACCAATCGATATACTTGACGCACAATGCAAAAAGCACGATAATTGTTACTCCTCTAGAGGAATGTGGAATACCTCGTGTGACATCGAATTTCTCCATAACTTAGCTAGAAACTTTGGTGCTATAACTAAACGTGGCACACACGCTACTGCTTATGCGATAGCAGCTATATCTGGGTTTGCTTATAAAGTTGGCGGAACTGCTAAATTAAAAAGCATGTACCCTATCCTTATACCATTTATCCCGTAACAGTTATAGGGAGTGAGTCATCATGACTGCATTAAAACAATTTTGGGACTATTCACTATTAGAAAAAATTACCTTGCTATCATTATCAATTCTGATAATTCTTTTACCGCTAGAGTCAATTTTATCAGCTTTTCATATGGGATTTGTTTCTGTTCAATCTTTTTTGATTGTATGGTTCATAACTGTACTTCTGTGTCTAATAGTACGTAAATGGCTATGGCTATTAATTTCGATTTTCTCCCCTTGGGGAACATTCGTGTTTTGCACATGGTTTTTGGAGCCTGCAATTTGGTATTATGGCAAAGAATGGTTTGGTTTAAATCTCTATTGAGATAACATAATTGTAAATAAGCTAATGGAGTTCGTATCATTTTAGGCTCTTTGTCAACCACTGTGTAAAGAGTAAATATTTTTAGAGAAGCTCTGTGAGAATAGTTTAGGCTGTTTTCACAGAGCTTCTTGTATCTTTACCAAGATATGTTTGGAGATAGATACGAGCTTTGAGATGTTCAAAATTACGATAACCATAGACTGTTCTTTGGCCAATTTCACTCTGACAATATTTCTTTCTGAAAACACACCTTTAACCCTTATAATTGCTGGTATAGGTGTCAAAATATCTTCAGCCTGATAAAATGTCCAACACACACTGTCGACCGTAATCTTCTCAAAATCCGGGTGACCACGATATATCTTGAACTCATATTTATTTGCCTCTTGACCACCTCCAAGAAGATAGTATCCCTGTACGATCTTATAATCTACTTCACTACCCATTAGCTCACTCCCTTACAATTAAGTTTTTTGCTTACCGCTAGAAATTCCATAACAACAAAGCAATAAGACATACGCTCCATAAAAACCAAAAATCAAAATCTGTATCTATAAGCTACTTAGCCCTAATTAGACTTACCAGCGTAAAGATACAAATAATCATAGTCATAATCATAAACATACCCCCCGCCTGTGACGAAGTTAATAATTTATTTAATTCTTCACCCAAATTTCTTAGCATATCGCAAGACAAATCAAAAGGATTTTTATTTTTCAAACTCTACACCCTCTCTTTACCACGATACATGGTGCAATTCCCCTAGGATCGCCATTGCTTTGCCATTTATGTAAGAATCTATATGCTGCCCCCTCAGTTCTAAAAAACAGAGGTTTATCATGGTACACTAAATAATCTTGTAAGCTATAAGAAAAAATTTGATACATAAACTGATACCTCACTTTTTGATATATTTGCACTGTGCTTTAATTAGCCACACTATCATAGATATATGTATATGGCAGTTTGACCTTTTTATCATGACGTATTCACACTCAAAAATTCCAATTGTTCTCCTTTCTCTTGAATATCAAATTCGTTGTGTGTAAATAGCGCTATAGTCCGTTCTAATTCTTTATAATTGTCGTTGAGTATCTTTGCTACATGATCGATAAAAAGCTGTTTACAAGCTTTATTTTTACTTATGGCACCCACAACAAACAATGCAATCAATACCAATGTTGTTCGGCCATTTCTTTTGATGTGCAAGTCAAATAAGGCTTATCAACGGTGCATTTTTTTCGTAGATAAGCTAGTAAATCATCCTCTCTTTCTTTGAAGTGACTGTTCCTACGTTCTTCTCTTGGTCGTGCGAATTTATACCAACTACTTTTAGAAGTAAATAACTCGGCCTCTGTTAGCGAAGGATCTACCCACGTTTGCATCAGCTGTGTTATATACGCGCGTTGTGCTGCTTTGTATTTACCAGAGTACGCACTGTCTATTATTCGCTGCACCTCAACTTCTCTCAAAGGCTGACTCAATCTACCATTAAACTGATAAAGATTGAACTCACAATTTTCTTTTTCTTTACCTGAAGAAAAAAATGCAAGTGCCAATGTCAAAATAGCGTTATTGCGCCCTAAAACGCCCTTTTGGCCACGAATCCGGCCACGATGTAGTAACATATCAAACCACGGTTCGTCGATTTGACGTAATCGACCATGTTTCCTGATCAATCGCATCTCATGCTCTTTATTTTCTTCTAGCAATGAGTCAGATCGCTTTAAGGACCAATTTAGCCACTCATCAAATGAATAGCGATAATCTTGATCAAAGAATAAGACGTTGTCTTTCCGTGGAACTCGTACAATTCCAAAATCATTACACCCCATATCAACGTTAAATTTTGATGCGTAAGCTTTTTTTAGGTTTCTAGAAATCTTTTTGGCCACATCTACCACTTTGTAATTAGTCTTACTCGTAACAAATGCCGGGCGACTTAATACATGATATATTTGATAACCTTTGGGAGTTTCAAGAACCATAGTAGGCATAAATCCCATATCTAAGCCTAGTAATAAAACTTCAGACCAGTTCACACTTTTACTATCAATATCGATCACAAATGTGTTGATTTGACGCAGGTTCTTCTCGCTGTATCCCTCTACAATGCCACCAAATTCTCTCTTTTTTCCATAACGGTAAACATTTGGTGTCCAATGAGTAAAATTATCAGTATTATCATTCATAGCCTCGATTGATGTTAAGATCACACCACGACCTACTTTTAGTGCCTCTTTTTCTCTGAAACCAAAAATGGACCCCTTCATTTTCTCTTTATGTCCTACGGGCTTAAGATGACTGTTTAAGTATTTGAACTCCCGTAATCCACTACCAAGGATCGTTTTGTATACCACGTTCATGTTTACCATCTGGCCTCACCACCTAAAAAGAATATAAAAAATAGACCTACACCAGAGTTGATCTCTAGTATAGGTCAAATATTTTATATTAATTTTCAGTAGCTAATTAAGAGTTTTTTACCTACCGAGGAAAACTAAACGCTTAGCCACCAAAAAAGTGGCGGACCTGTGACAAAGCTTATTCTAAGAAGTCTTTTAATTGTTTGGATCGTGAAGGATGACGCAATTTACGTAAAGCTTTGGCTTCGATCTGACGAATACGTTCCCGTGTAACGCCAAAGACTTTACCAACTTCTTCTAAAGTCCGCGTCCGACCATCATCTAGACCAAAGCGTAGACGCAAAACATTTTCTTCACGATCAGTCAAAGTATCTAAGACACTTTCGATCTGTTCTTTTAATAACTCATAAGCAGCATGTTCAGCTGGACTTGTTGCATCTTGATCTTCGATAAAATCACCTAAATGCGAATCATCTTCTTCACCGATCGGCGTTTCTAAAGAAACAGGTTCTTGCGCGATCTTTAAGATCTCACGTACTTTTTCAGTTGGCATGTTCATTTCTGCCCCGATCTCTTCAGGGATCGGTTCACGCCCGAGATCTTGGAGCATTTGGCGTTGGATACGGATCAATTTATTGATTGTTTCCACCATGTGCACCGGGATCCGGATCGTCCGTGCTTGGTCAGCGATCGCACGCGTGATCGCTTGTCTGATCCACCAAGTTGCATAAGTTGAGAATTTGAATCCTTTACGATAGTCAAATTTTTCAACGGCTTTCATCAAGCCCATGTTACCCTCTTGGATCAAGTCAAGAAATGACATTCCGCGCCCAACATAGCGCTTAGCGATCGAAACGACTAAGCGCAAGTTTGCTTCGGCCAAACGTTGCTTAGCTTCTTCATCGCCTTCTTCGATCCGCAAAGCTAAAGCCACTTCTTCGTCAGCAGTCAAGAGATTGACACGGCCAATTTCTTTAAGGTACATCCGAACTGGATCATTGATCTTAACACCAGATGGAGCTGATAAGTCACTTTTTGCTAATTCTTTTTCTTCATGACTAGCTTTCTTCAAGCTAAGTTCACTTGGATCACCATTTTCATCCACAACTGAGATCCCAGCATCTTCGACCCGCACGATCAAATTGTCCATTTGTTCGGCATCTAAGTGAAATGGCGTTACCATTTTATCAGTCAATTCATCGTATCTGATTTCTTTTTTTGGTTTATACTCACGCAATAACTCACGCAATGCTTTCTTATATGCCACCGCATCGAAATTCGTATTTTTTTTCTCTTCTGCCAAAATAGAGGCCTCCCTTAAATGATTGACTTCTCTGTCTGCTTTTTTTTCAATAATTCGATCAGTTTTGTCGTCTGTTCCATGATCGCTTTAGCATCTCCCAGACGTTTTGCTTGCTCTAATTTGGTCTTTACCACCTTGATCTGCTCTTCTAACGGAGAATGTTGCATGATAAAGGCTAGGCAATCACTGATCTCTTGTTCATTTACTTCACCATAATCACCTAATTCAAGTGAAATGATGATCTGTCTTAAATGTTCATCTTTTAAAAAGTCTAAAAAACTCGCACTTTCATACTCGGAATAACGATCAAAGTATCCATCAGCCAATAAAAAGATCGTTTCATACTCTTCGTGGATAAATGAAAAATCAGCTAGACCTTTGATGCGCAAAAAGACATCATGTTCATGTAATAAACGGTACAATAATAATCTTTCGGCTTGTTCAGCTGGGCTATAGCGTTTTTTTTCTTGACGCTGTTGGGTACTATAAACGACTTTATCCGAGCGTTTGAGTGAATTTGCCTGATCTTGTTTTAATTGTTCTGACTGGACCTGTTGCATCAAAGCCTGAAGTTGACTAGTTAAGTTATTCTTATCTAGCTCGAACTCTTTGGCTAAACGATTGAGCGTCAGATCGCGTGCCAGCGGATCTTTGACCTGCGCAACTTTTTCTAAAACATCTGTGATATACGCTAATTGATCACTTTCAGTCTCAAGATTACGGCCTACCCGAAAATATTCCAAATAAAATTCTAACTCAGTGCGTTCATGTGACGTCACAAAATCTTTAAAATTTTCTGGACCATATTTACGAACATATTCATCTGGATCAAGCTTTTCAGGTAATAAGATCGCTCCAAGCTCAAACTTGCTCAACGGTGCGATCAATTCCAAAGCGCGCTTAGTAGCTTTGCGCCCCGGAAGATCGCCATCATAACAGATATAGAGTTTACTTGCCGTTTGCTCTAAAAGATAGATCTGTTCACTCGTTAAACTCGTCCCCATCGAGGCTACACCATTTTTGATCCCGGCCCGCCATGCCGCTAAGACATCCATAAAACCTTCAAATAAATAGACTTTACTTTCATGTCTGATCGTCTTTTTAGCCTTATCAAAATTAAAGAGAACTTTACGTTTATTAAATAAGATCCCCTCGGGTGAGTTGAGATATTTAGGCAATTTCTTATCAGGGGTCAAGAGTCGTCCTGAAAAAGCAATGATCGATCCAGTTTGATCTCTGATCGGAAACATGATCCGATCATTGAAACGTTCAGCTAGATCTTCACCTTCACGTTCGCTAAACAAACCCGATTTTCGCAAAGTCTGATAATCATCAAGCTTTTTTTCATGAAAAAAGGCTTGTAAGATCTCAGCTTGCGGGGCATACCCCAACTGAAACTCTGCGATCAGTTCATCACTTAGACCACGTTCATGCAAATGATCCAAAGCTGGCTGACCTAACTTAGTATTTACTAAAATGTGATGATATAACTGCCCAGCTTGCGCATAAAGCCGCTTTAATTTACCAGTCTCAGACTGCGTGTCTTCTGCACCAGCAGCATTTTGCGGTAAATACTTAGCATCAAGCTCGATCCCAGCTAACTCAGCCGTACGATAAACGGCTTCTGGAAATGTCAGGTCCTCAATCTCCATCAAGAATTTGAAAACATTTCCTCCGCGACCACATGAAAAACAGTGAAAGAACTGCTTGGGTTCGTTTACAGAAAATGAACCCGTTTTTTCTGTATGGAAGGGACACAATCCGAACCAATTGCTCCCAGAACGGTGTAACTGGACATATTGGCCTACGATATCCAAAATATTGACATCCGATCTGATCTGATCGATCACATCAGTCGGTATCCTACGTTGACTTACCACGGCCTCACCCCATTTTTAAATATAGTTACGAAAGGTCGCACACAAAAGCACGACCTTTCATAATAAAAATTATACCGATACTAATTTTATAATAGATATATCTTTATTGCAAGAGTAAACGTAAACAATTACTATATCAAATTGACATGTTTTTGACAAGCATTATTCCAAAAATTATTCCTCTGCTTTTTTACATCTAAATAATACACCGTACCATTTTTTAGACAACATAACTACTCGAAAAAAAAAGCAAGTCTAAAAACTAGACTCACTCTTAAAAAATTATTTAGTATTCAAGGCATCTAAAGCCCCAAAAACAGCTGTCAAACGTGCGATCTGCGCTAATTGGCGCAAACGATTCAACTTGACCTTTTCATCATCAGCCATGACCATCGTCTTTTCAAAATAAGCATTGATCGGTTCACGTAAATTCTTCAAAGCAATAAATTTGGTTTCAAGATCAGCTGCTTTGAAATCTTTTCTAACTGCTTCAACGGCTTCGTAAAGACCTTGTTCAGCTTCATTTTCAAATAAAGTTGTATCAACCGTAAGATCACTTTGGTCATCTAATTTCTTAGCTAAACGACTTGCTCTAGTCAAAGCTTCGATATTTGCTTTGAAATCTTCGTCTGCCAAATGTTTTGCCAAAAGATCAGCTGCTTTTTGGGCTAACGTAAACGCATTAGCTTTATTAGCCATAACTGCTTCAAGCACATCATGACGTAAGTTCGGCCCATTCAAGATCTGTTGTAAACGATCTGCGATAAAGTCTTGGATCATAGCTTTATTTTCAGCAGGAGCGATCTTTTCGTATAGATCTGGGCGCTTAGCATAAGCAGATTCAACTGCCGCTTGCAACAATGGAGTTGAAAGAGCCCAGCCTTTAGCTAAAGCGATCCGGACGATCCCTAAAGCTTGACGACGCAAGGCATAAGGGTCATTGGAACCACTTGGTAACATTCCTGCACTAAAGAAAGCTTGGATGCTATCAACTTTATCAGCGATCGATAAGACTGCGCCAACATTAGTTTGTGGTAATTCACCTTCAGCACTGGTTGGAAGGTATTCTTCACGCATCGCAACACAAACTGCTTCATTTTCACCTTGCAATCTAGCATAGATCTCACCCATGACACCTTGCAATTCTGAAAATTCACCGACCATTCCAGTTACTAAGTCAAATTTATAGATCTGACTTGCACGATCAAGATCAGCTAACTCTTGCTCACTTAAGCCCAATTTTTCGCCTAAGTAATGTGCGATCAAGTGAACACGTTCCATCTTTTCATAGATCGTGCCGATCTTATCGTGAAACATTACTTTCTTCAAACGTGCAACATAATCTGCGATCGTTTGTTTTTGATCTTCTTCATAGAAGAAAGCAGCATCTTCTAAACGTGCCGTCAACACTTTCTCGTTACCTGCGATCACATTTTCCAAATGAGCTTGGTTACCATTACGCACTGAGATAAAGTTTGGTAACAAGTTACCAGCTTTATCAGTTACGTAGAAGAACCGTTGATGATCTTTCATGGAAGTGATCAAAACAGCATCTGGGATCGTCAGATATTTTTGATCAAATTTTCCTGCAAAGACAGTTGGATATTCGACCAAATTGTTAACTTCTTCTAACAACTCAGGATCGATCATTACTTGCCAGTTATTTTGTTGCGCAAGCTCATTTAGCTGAGAAACGATCATTTCTTTACGTTTCTTGGCATCAGCGATCACCATTTGTGGTTCTAAAACAGCTGGATAATCATTGGCATCAGCAAGTTCGATCGCTTTACCTAAGAAACGATGACCTAATGTTTGGCGCCCTGCCTTAACGTTTAAGATCTCAAAATCTACGACTTCCTTATCCAATAAAGAAACTAACCACTTGATCGGACGTACATATTCAAAATCATTAGTGCTCCAGCGCATCATCGTTGGGAACTTAAGATCCATCACGACTTCTTTGACATCACTTAAAACTTCTTTAGCACTCTTACCGGGGATGAATTTTTTAACATAAGCATATTCGACCCCTTTTAATTCCTTAAAGAAGATATCATCTGGGGTGCAACCTTGTCCTCGTGAAAAGCCTTGGGCAGCTTTAGACCAATTTCCATCAGCATCCAAGGCGATCTTTTTAGCTGGACCTTTAGCTTCTTCTTCAATGTCAGCTTGTTTATCAGCTAAGCCTAAAACCTTGAGCGCTAACCGCCTTGGAGTTGAGTAAGCCTTGATCTCATCAAAGTCTAAGCGATTTTCTTCTAAAAATGCCGTCATCTTTTTGACCAATTGTTGGCTACTTGGTGTAACGACATGAGCTGGGATCTCTTCTAATCCGATCTCTAACAAAAATGTATGTGCCATTATTTGTCCTCCTCTAACAATTTAGCGCGTAAAGCTTCATCTTTGATCAATGGATAACCCAATTTCTTACGTTCAGCCACAAAAGCACGTGCGACCATCCGAGCCATGTTTCTGATCCGCGATAGATAACCAGCACGTTCAGTCACTGAAACTGCACCCCGAGCATCTAATAAGTTAAAGGTATGACTACATTTTAGGATATAGTCATAGGCTGGGTGAACTAACCCATTTTCGATCTGCTTTTTAGCTTCTTTTTCATAAGTATCAAACAATTCAAACAACATCTCTTGGTTGCTTTCCTCAAATGAATACTTGGAATGTTCAAATTCAGGTTCTTTGAAGATATCACCGTATTTGACTCCATCAGCCCATTCAAGTTCAAAGACTGAATTAACATCTTGAATGTAAGAGGATAAACGTTCGAGCCCATAAGTCACTTCAACGGCGACCGGACGAACTTCTAAGCCCCCGACTTGTTGGAAATAAGTAAATTGGGTGATCTCCATCCCATCGAGCCAAACTTCCCAACCCACACCGGCACAACCCATTGATGGGTTTTCCCAGTTGTCTTCAACGAACCGAATATCATGTTCTAAAGGATCGATCCCTAAGGCACGTAAACTATCCAAGTAAAGTTCTTGGATGTTATCTGGTGAAGGTTTCATGATCACTTGGAATTGATGGTGTTGATACAAACGGTTAGGATTTTCACCATAGCGACCGTCAGCTGGGCGACGTGAAGGTTCAACATAGGCAACGTTCCAAGGTTCTGGTCCGATCGCACGTAAGAAAGTATAAGGACTCATCGTGCCGGCCCCTTTTTCTGTATCATAGGATTGCATTAACATACAGCCTTGTTTTGCCCAAAACTGTTGTAATGTCAAAATAATATCTTGCATTGACAATTTATCTGCCATCTTTTTTCCTCCAAAGATTTATTTTCGAATCAGCCAAATAACGCACAAAAAAATCCCTATGTAGCGCCTTTGGCCACATAGGGACGATTTTAAAAAATCGCGGTTCCACCCTACTTCTAGTATAACTAGCAGCTTAATTCGTTAAGACTCCAAAAGTGCCAATCATGTCTCAATAGATATCTGCTTTCACCATCCCAGACTCGCTAACTCTATCCTTAGACCGATCCTCTTTTATCAACGTCTCATTATTGATATTTTTAGGATAGTTTAACCGCGTTTTTTTGTCAAGGCATATTTAGTTGTAAAATCACTTATTATCCTTAAAAAATTGATCCCATGACGCCATTTGAGCGAGAAATTTTTTGGCTGGTACGTAAATTCCAACTTGAAAACAATCCAAGAAGCGTCTGAAAAAACTTAACGATCGCCTTTGTAGGACTTATTTAAATTTATTTTTGGTTTGTAGAATTTTGAAAAGGTCCTCGTCACTCTAAAAAGGCGGACGAACCGTAACAAAAGCCATGATAATATACTGATATTTCTTAACAAATTTCTTCATTTCACCACACACTTACCTATCCCAAAACACATATGACACCTCTAATATAGCCTAAAAAACCTATATTGGAGACCAACCTCCAATATAGGTTCAAATTTTAAAAGACACTCGCCAAGATCGGGAGCAACCAGATCCAGAAGATACATGAAGCAGCAAATGCTACTGTTGAGATAGCAACAGAATTAGCTCCTTCTTTAACGTAAATATTGTAACGACTGGAGATTATAATTCCAGAAAATGCAGGGGGCAAGGCCGTCGCCATACATAACATCGCGATTTTTTCAGGATCTGAACCCATCCCACACAAGTAAGCCACCAATACAATGATCGCTGGAGTCAAGAGCAAACGATAAAATGTATTCCACAATGACTCTTTAGTGACCGAAAACTTGACGGTCGATAAAGCTAAGCCAGCTGCTAAAACAGCTACACCTGAGTTAGCTTTAGCGATCAATTGGAAACATGGATCCCAAGCTGTCGGGATCTTGATACCGATCAAAACCAAGATCACTGCCAGCAATGGAGCAGCTGCAACTGGTTGCTTGATCGCATTGATAACTGCAGCCTTAGTTGAGTTATCAGTCTCTTTCTTTGCTTTACCTTCATGATTTTCGATCTCAGCTCGTACTAGATCGATCTCACGAGTTATTCCTTGTTCACGCAAAGCCTTGGCCTCAATATCTGAGACCGGTACACCATCAGCGATCATGACTTCCTTTTGCTTGACCGGTGTTTTGTCTGTCATCTTTTGTGGCAGATTTATCTTTACTTTGATACCATTTTTAGTTGAAGCTTTAGCTCGAGCCTTGGCTTGCCCTTGATCGATCAAAGCTAAGCCGATCGGGATCGTGACGGCATTAACTACGATCGAGACGATCCCGATCACTAAGTTAGTCGTTACGTTATTTCCATAGATCGGATCTAGCACCGCAAAACCCAAAAAGCCGATCGTCGGTGAGCCTGCGATCAAAGCACATACCGCAGCTTCTTGCGTTGTTCGGTGGAACATAACTTTATCTAAAACATAACTTAACAAAAACAACCCTGTGACCCCAAAGATCGAGATCAAGGTCAACACGATGTCTTGCGCAAAAATATGTCGAGTCGCGTTCACGATCGAGACAAACAAAGCAGCCGGCAAAGCGATGTTTAAGACTAGCTTATTTAAACCTTGGCGCTGGTCATCATTAAAAAATGAAAACTTCCCACATAGATACCCTAAGATCATGATAACTAATATCGGGATGATATCATTTACTAATATACTTATCATATTTTCACTATATAAATGTGAACAAATGTATTAAGACTACATTTGGGAAAGAAGTATAGCCTTTCTTCCTTTCTTAATAAAAGTGACAGGCTAAGATATCAGCTCACATCTTTGATCTTTCGACTGATCTATTGAAAATCATTGGCCCTTGATAACTTCGCGCCGTGGGTTCTTAGGCCCACATGCTTTAGAGATGACACCTTTTTCTACTAGATCAGCGATTTGGGTCGCATCATATCCCAAATCCGCTAAGATCTCATCATTATTTTCACCTAAATCAGGAGCACGCTTATACGCAGGCTTATAATTTGAAAGTGAGAATGGTAACCCGATCGTCTTAAACTTACCACGGCTACCACCTTGGTCGATCGTAACGATCGTACCATCTTCATTTAGATCTGGATCATTTTCTAACTCATGCCAATCTAAAACTGGTCCGACTGGGATCCCAGCTTCACCCAATCTTCGAGTCAATTCATATTTATCATATTGTTTAGTACATGCTTCCAACAAAGGATAGAGTTCTTCTTTATGAAGTTGACGATGTTGCCAATCAACAAAGCGTTCATCGGTGATCCATTCTGGATGTCCCATCGTATTAGCGATCGCAGCCCAACTCTTGTTTGAATCTTGGATAACGATATAGACGTAGGCATTAGGATCATTCTCCCAACCTTTAGCCTTATAAGTCCAACCGATAACTTCGCCACCTTCAGTATTTTCAGCCCGTGGTACTGCTTTGCCCCACTTATAGTTAGGGTAGACTGCATAATGTGGTAACGCACCCAAATTATCTAGCATGATCTGATCACGTAACTTGATCCGGCAAAGGTTCATGACGGCATCTTGCATTGATTGATAAACAAAGGTACCTTCACCTGTTTTTTCACGTTGTAGCAATGCAGCTAAAATACCGATCGTCAAATGCATCCCTGAGTTCGAATCACCTAAAGCCGCCGCAGATTGAGTCGGTACATTGGCTGCCCCTTTATTCCAACCCGTAGCTGAAGCAGAACCGCCCGCAGACTGAGCTACAGGTTCGTAGGCTTTGACATTTTCAAACCGTGACCCTTGATTGAACCCCTTTAATGAAGCCATGATCAATCTTGGATTCAAAGCATGGACGTCTTTCCAACCAAAACCAGCTCGGTCAGCAGCACCAGGACGTACATTTTCAACGTAGACATCAGCCTTTTTCAAAAGGTCATTCATGATTTTTTTACCTTCATCACTTTTGATATCAAGGGTCAATGATTTCTTATTTGCGTTTAGTTGTAGGTAATATAAACTCCATGAATCTTGAACATCTAATAATTGGTTACGCGTAGGATCACCTGTATTAGTTCGTTCGATCTTGATAACTTCTGCCCCTAACCAAGCAAGAAGTTGGGTACAAGAAGGTCCAGATTGTACTTGAGTCCAATCGACAACACGCAAACCCTTTAATGGTGCATAACTATTTTCTTCAGTCATAATAATTACTTCTTTCCTAATTCTTTACGGTCTCTTTTAATTCTTTAACTTCTTCAGTAATGTCTTCTGGATTTAAATTACCGATATGACCAGATTCTTTACCCATACTTGGATCGATCTGGACATTGATCAAACAAGGGCGCTTAGAGTCAACTGCTTTTGAAAAAGTCTCTTCCATCGTTTGATAATCACTTACAAAGTAACTATCGCCCCCAAAAGCTTGAGCTAACAATTCATACTTGGCAGTCGAGTCTAACTTAGTAGGCCCTGGTTGACTAGGAACTTCTTGATCAGTCCCATTATAGATCCCACCATTATTGACAACAACAACGGTTATCGGCAAATTATAACGACAGATGGTCTCCATCTCCATACCATCAAAACCAAAGGCACTATCCCCTTCTAAGGCAACTACTGGTTTGCTCGTTTCAACGGCAGTCGCGATCGCATAACCAAGACCAACGCCCATCACGCCCCATGTACCAGTATCTAATCTGTGGCGTGGCAACTTCATCGCGATCAAGTTCCGACCAATATCTAGCGTATTAGCTCCTTCACTGACCAGATACGTATCTGGATGCTTTTCAAAGTATTCTTGGATCGGCAAAAGTGCTCCATAATAACCGAACTTAGGATCTGTCTTCCCAGCGGCTAGCCGCTTAGCAAACTTGGCATCGTTTTTATCTGTATCCGCAACGATTGCATCGATCCAAGCTTTGTCAGCTTTATAACCCGTATTGACCAACGCTGGCACTAACTTATCAAGCACTGAACCTAGATCACCTAGTAATGGTGCATCGATCTTTTGATTTGAATCAAATTCGGTCGGATCGATATCTAATTGAACAAATTTGACATCTTGTGCAAACGTTGGTGCATCGCCATGATTCAACATCCAATTTAAACGTGCTCCAACAACGATCACAACATCGGCATTACCTAAAGAAAGTGACCGAGCTGCGGCGGCTGAATGCTTATCATCGTCAGGAATAAGACCCTTAGCCATCGACATTGGCAAAAATGGGATATCCGTTTTATCGACTAATATTTGTAATTGCTTTTCAACTTGGGCATAAGCCGCGCCTTTACCTAACAACAATAATGGTCGCTTAGCTTGTTTGATAACTTCAACAGCACGTAACACAGCCGCTTGACTAGGTTCTTGCTTAGGTGCTGGATCGACTAGCCTGTAGACTCCAGTGTCTTTTTCATTAGCGACTTTTAGTTCTTGACTGATTGTTTCAGCAGGAAGATCTAAATAAACTCCCCCTGGTCTCCCAGATACAGCCGTCCGAACTGCTCGTGCGATCGCTAGCCCAATATCCTGGGCACGATCAACACGATAAGCTTTTTTACAAAATGGCTTAGCGACATTATATTGATCTAAGCCTTCATAGTCGCCTTGATCTAAATCGATATAATGACGTTCCGACGAACCAGACATCATGATCAATGGAAAACAATTTTTAGTCGCTTGAGCTAAAGCAGTCAGTCCATTTAAAAAGCCTGGTGCTGAAACAGTTAATGCTACTCCCGGCTTTTGCCTCAAGTAACCGGCTGCTGCTGCTGCGTCAACGGCAGCATCTTCACGTCGGAAACCATAATACTTCATGCCCCGAAGTTGAGCTAGACGCGCAAAATCAGTAACTGGGATCCCAACGACCCCATACATCTTATTTATACCATTTTCTTGAAGTGCCTGGATCAATAGATCAGCACCCGTTTTGATCATCAAATCATTTTTACCCATGATACAGCCTCCTAATAAACTTTCATTACGTTTAGTTTATGATCTCTAAAAGATCACGCGAGTAGCTGCTAATAAGGTAAACATAAATCCTAAAACGTTTATCTGTCATAGTAGTTATCCGTAAATCTTGTAATTATTTTTTTATCACTTCCTTTGATACAAAGTCATTGTAGTACTTTTAGCTAAAATTGTTAAACAATAACACCTTAGATTGCTATTTTTTACAGGAGTTTTAAAAGCGATTCCCTTAGACCCATAGCCTAAAACCTTATGCCATCAATATAAAATGACAAAAAATCACTAAAAAATAGAGTTCGTATGCTTGCCATAGCACGAACTCTAAAGTGTTTACTAATTTTTTTTATCTGTTTTAAGCGTTTGATCCCATGAAGACATTTGATCAAGAAATTGTTTGGCTGGTACATAGATCCCGACCTGATGTTCGTAGATAGTATCCAAAGCTTTTCTTAAATTGATCTTTGTCTGTTCCTTTACTTTGATCGAATTTAATCGATTTAAATCTACGACTGATAGCAAGCGTAAATAATAGACCGTACGTTTATCTAAATGCAAACGATATGGATCTAAATGCCAATGTTGTTTACACAATAAACCACCATAGTTTTCAGAATAGTCAAATGTACATTCTGTATTTTGACAAATCACACAGCTTTCAAGTTGCGGTCTCACCCCGAAACTAGCAAGTAACTGGATCTCGATGATATTGGTGATGATCGCAGGATCAAAACCATCATCGATCAACTCAAGTGCTTTTTTAACTCTTAAAAACCAGCCTAAATTCACAAGATCTTCCGTCGTTAAAGCACGTTCTATCAAACTTAAGATATACGAAGCATAAGCATTCAACTCGATATCTTGCGTGATCTGTTGATATTGACTGATGTCACGGGTCGTCGTAATAAATGATAAGCCCTCATCACTGATACTTCCAAGATAGGTCCCATGAGTAAAGGATAAGATCGCTGCCCCTAATTTAAAGCCCCGCTTGCGGACCCCACGGACAAAAAAAGTTTTAAAGCCATATTTGTCAGTCAAAATTTTGACTAGCATATCGCGTTCTTTATAGTCTTTACGTGAGACTACGATCCCTAAAAACTCTACACCTTGTTGTAGCACCATCTTTTTACCCCCAAAAATCTCAAAAAAGAGGAGAATTTTCCCCTCTTTTCCTTAATTAATAATCATCTTGCCGGTAACCAAACGCTTTTAGATCGACTTGACGGTCTTTCCAGTTAGGCTGAACTTTGACCCAAAGCTCTAAAAAGACTTTATCACCTAACATAAATTCGATCTCTTTACGCGCTCTTGTTCCGATCTCTTTTAGCATCTTACCACCTTTACCGATGATGATCCCCTTTTGACTGGAACGTTCGACCACGATAGTTGCTTGGATCAAAACTTTTTCATCATCTTCTCGTTTGATCCGATCAACAACGACGGCAACGGAATGTGGAACTTCTTCGCGTGTCAATTGTAAAACTTTTTCGCGGATCAATTCGCTGACGATAAAACGTTCGGGATGATCAGTAACTTGATCTTCTGGATAGTATTGCGGACCTTCCGGTAGATCTTCAACTAGATCGTGGACTAATTCAGCACAATTATTACCATTCAAAGCCGAGATCGGAAAGACATCCTTGTAGTCTAACGTATCTCGATAATCATCCATCACTTCCAATAAATGATCTGGGTGGATCTTATCGATCTTGTTGATCACCAAATAGATAGGTTTTTTGACATTTTTTAGTCGCTCAATGATAAAATCATCGCCTCGACCTCGTTTTTGTTCAGCATTGACCATAAAGATCACTGCATCAACTTCATTAAGCGTCGAAAGCGCCGATTTGACCATAAAATCGCCTAAACGACTATGTGGTTTATGGATCCCTGGTGTATCGATAAACACGATCTGCGCGTTGTCAGTGGTATATACCCCTTGGATCTTATTGCGTGTTGTTTGAGCCTTATCGCTCATGATCGCGATCTTTTGTCCGACCACATTGTTTAAAAAGGTCGATTTTCCAACGTTAGGTCGCCCTACGATCGCAATAAAACCTGAATGAAATTTTTCTTCCAAAATATACACTTCCCTAATCAATATCAGTTAAATAATTGCCAAATATGTGGACCAAAGACCAAGGTTGCTGTGATCAAAGAAAAGATCGCTGCTAATAATACCGCTGCAGCCGCCATATCTTTAGCTTTTTTGGCAAGTGGATGTCGTTTATAGTTTGTAGCTAGATCAACGACATTTTCGATGGCAGAATTCCAAACTTCACTGGAGATCACCAAAAAAATACTCAAAAATAGCCAGAGCCACTCACTGATAGTCACATTAAAAATGAGTCCCATAATCACGACCAAAGTTATCGCACTCACATGAAACCGCAGATTGCGCTCTTCTTTATAAGCCGTTTTCAAGCCAACGAGCGCATAACGCAAGGACTGGAAAAAATGGCGATTTTTCCAGCTGTTGACCGGCTGTTTTTGTTCTTTATCGTTTAAGTCCATACGCCTCGAGAATTTCTCTTTGCAAACCAAACATTTCCTTTTCGTCTTCAGCTTGCATGTGGTCGTAGCCATTGAGATGTAAAAAACCATGAACAACTAAAAAGCCCAATTCTCTTTCCTGCGAATGTCCTAAATACTCAGCCTGTTCTTTGACCTTATCGATCGAAACCATGATATCCCCGATATTTTTAGGGATCTCAAACTCAGCTTCGTCTGGTAAAATGATCGGGATCTCATTTGGATCTTCCTCTTCGATCGCAAAACTGATCACATCAGTTGGTTTATCGACACCACGATATTCTTTATTGATACGATGGATCTCATTATTATCCATCAAAGTGACTGACATTTCAGTATCTGAGGGTAACTTGAGATAATCACCCGCAAAGTCCAAGATCTCGCAAATGAGTGTCTTCCACTCACTTGAAACTCGCTCAGTATTATCATAAACTTCCAGATCCATTTTTATTCCTCATTTTCCATTGAATTATAGTTATCGTATGCCCGAATGATCTCAGATACGACTGGATGGCGCACAACATCGACAGAATCAAATTTTACAAAGCCGATATGTGGTGATCCCTTCAAGATCTTCTCTGCGTCGACCAAACCACTTTGACTGTGTCCTTTAGGTAGATCGATCTGTGATCTGTCACCATTGATGATCATTTTAGAGCCAAAACCAAGGCGAGTCAAAAACATCTTCATCTGCGCTCGCGTCGTATTTTGCGCTTCATCCAAGATAACAAAAGCATTATCTAATGTGCGACCGCGCATATAAGCTAAAGGTGCGATCTCGATCACACCGCGTTCGATCAAACGTTCCGTGTGTTCTGCCCCTAAGATCGAATTTAGTGCATCATAGATCGGACGTAAATACGGATCGACTTTTTCTTTAAGATCTCCCGGTAAAAAGCCCAACGATTCGCCTGCTTCGACCGCTGGACGCGTCAAGATCAGCCGTTCGACTTCATGGCGCTTTAAAGCAGCAACAGCCATTACGACGGCTAAATAAGTCTTACCTGTTCCGGCAGGTCCGATCCCAAACACAAGATCTTTATGCTTGATCTCTTGCACATATTGGCGTTGCCCATAACTTTTGACCCGGATCGAACGTCCCCGGCGGTCTTTTAATAATTCTTCAGTATAGAGATCTTTAAAATACTCTAATGTTCCACGCTGTGCCATCTTCATCGCTGACACAACATCTGCACTGCTTATAGTGATTTTTTTACGCAAAAGTCCCGTCAACTCACTCAATATCTGATAGGCTAAAGTAACATTTTCTTCAGTACCAGTAATCTTTATCGTACCACCAAAAGGCTTTAACACCACATCTTGGCCTTCTTCGATCAATTTAAAATGGCTGTCATTGATGCCTGACAGCGAAATTTGCAATTGAGAATCGTTGAGAACGAAACTTTTTTCGACTAATTGTTCTGCGCTCAACCGCCCATCTCCCTTATCATACTTTATAATCCCAATTATACTGATTATCAATTCGATAATCAAATTAAAAGTAAACTTGAACAAATAAGAAAAAAGCCGAGATCTAACATCTCGACTCTTTGCTTATTTATTAAGCAATGACATTACGGTAGAGTTGACTAATTTACCATCAGCTTTACCCTTTAACTTAGGCATCACTGCCCCCATTACTTTACCGAAGTCAGCTTTTGATGTTGCTCCAACCTGATTGATCGTTTCTTCAACAACGGCCTTTACTTCATCTGCACTGAGTTGTTTTGGCAAGTAACCTTCAACAACTTTGATCTCTTCTTCGAGTTTTTGGACAGCTTCATCACGCCCAGCAGCTTTGAATTCTTCTAAAGAATCCTTGCGTTGCTTCAACTCACGAGATAACACGCTCACTTCTTCATCAGGAGTCAAGTCGTGTCCAACGTTGATTTGTTCATTTGTAACTGCAGCTTTGAGCATTCGAACCGTTGCCAAACGGCCTTTATCCTTAGCCTTCATTGCAGCTACCATATCTTTTTGTAATGAATCTAATAAACTCATCACATTAGCCTCCTCTAGAAACTAGAAACGACGCTTATTTTTGCGCTTTCTTGCTGCTTCGGATTTTTTCTTACGTTTTACACTTGGCTTCTCGTAGAATTCACGTTTCCGATATTCTTGCAAAGTACCTGTTTTTGAAACGGAACGTTTGAAGCGACGAAGAGCGTCATCAAGAGATTCGTTTTTACGAACGACTGTCTTTGACATGGTTGTTTCCCTCCCTCCGAGCTTAAATGTAACCGTCTTAATTGTACAAACCTCAACAGTTCCTTTCCATTATAAACTAAATTAAAAGTTAGAGTCAACATAACTTTATAAACTTTTACATAATTAGTGCTCATTTGTAGTTTGAGCGGCGAAAAATTAGAGTTTTACAGTGTTTTTTTACCCTAGCCATTTTTCTTGGAATCGCCCGTTAGATAAGCTATAATTTTCATAGAATAAGTCGCTTTTTAACACTTTATCATAATTATGGGAGGCAATTTTATGTCAAATGAATTACATGTCTATGCAATCTCAGATTCACTTGGGGAGACTGCCTATGCGATCGCCGAAGCTGCTAGTGTCCAATTTCCTAATGCAGATTTCAAGATCCAACGTTACCCATTGATCAAGACCGTTTCTTTGGTACAAGGGATCTTGAACAAAGCAAAACGCGAAGCTGCTATCATCGTGCATACTTTTGTCGATCCGGAACTATCGACTTTTGTAAATAATTACTGCCAAGAAAATGGCTTATCCGTGATCGATGCTTTAAGTGACGTTATCCAAAAATTCTCACAAAAAGCGGGCGAAAAACCATTACAAAAAGCAGGGATCAATCACAATACTGATAAAGAATATTTCAACCGGATCGAAGCCCTTGAATTTGCCGTTACCTATGATGATGGTAAAGACCCAGCTGGCTTTTTGAAGGCTGATCTAGTCTTACTAGGGATCTCGCGGACATCGAAGACCCCATTGTCACTTTTCCTGGCTAATCGGGGTTATAAAGTGGCTAATCTACCGCTTGTTCCTAAAGCACAGATCCCAGCAGAGATCTATAAAGTTGATCCTAACAAGATCTTTGGGTTGACTAACGACCCCGAGATCTTAAATGGGATCCGGCGTGAACGAATGATCTCTTATGGTCTTGATCCCGACACACACTACTCAAACATCGACAACATCGAAAGCGAATTGAATTTTGCTAATGAGCTTTACAAAAAGCTGGGTTGTCCTGTGATCAACGTTGCACATAAGTCGATCGAAGAAACTGCAATGATCATCACTGAAAGTTTGGATAATAACGCTCAAAGATAAACAAAAAACTAAGATCTGTAAATTGAAACGCTCAATTTAGATCTTAGTTTTTTTGTGTCTATTTTTTCCCCTTATTTTGGTAGATCTTATCAAGTAACTCAGGGTCAAATTCACCTGCACGTAACATTGCGATCTCATAACCATATGGAGCATAACGATCATTTTTATCGGGGCCTACATATGGTGTTTCCAAGATCTTCGGTAGTGAAGCTAATTCATCAAGTTTAGCGATCTTTTCTAAACTTTCAAATCCGATCGTACCAAAGCCCAGATTAGCATGCCGATCTTTATGGCTTCCTTGAGGATTCAAGGAGTCATTTAAATGGATCACCTTTAGTCTCTCTAAACCAATGATCTTATCAAATTCTGTTAAAACACCAGAAAAATCATCTTTGATCGCATAGCCTGCATCATTTGCATGGCAAGTATCCAAAGTAACAGATAGCTTATCATTATACTTTACCAAGTCAATGATCTGAGCTAATTCTTCAAAACTCCGCCCAACTTCTGTTCCTTTGCCTGCCATCGTCTCCAAGGCGATCTGAAGCTTTTGCTCAGGTTGGATGACTTCGTTTAAGCCCTTAGCAATACTTGCGATCCCGGCCTTTGCTCCCGCACCGACATGTGCTCCAGGATGAAGCGTCATCTGAGTTGCCCCTAAAGCCTCAGCACGCTCAACTTCAGCCCGTAAAAAATCAACAGCAAAACCAAAATTTTCCGGTTTTTTAGTATTACCTAGATTAATGATATAAGGAGCATGGACAACGATCTGGCTTAAGCCGTGTTCTGCCATATACGCTTGGCCAGCTTCGATATTTAACTCAGCGATCGGTTTGCGCCGCGTATTTTGGGGCGCACCTGTATAGATCATAAAGGTCGAAGCCTCATAACTCTTTGCCTCTTTTGCTGCTCCTAACAACATTTCTTTTCCCTTCATGCCGACATGTGAACCAATTAGCATTTTTTCACCTCATTTTTAAAGATAAAATAGTCGATAAGTTAGTGGATTGATACAACGTAAATATAGATCAACTTTACTTTTTTGACGTAAATATGGATTTTTAGCAAAATCTGGGAACCAGATCTTTTTTTGCTGCCAGATCTGATCTAGGAGTTGACGCTTTAGTTGTTTATCTTTTAATTTAACGACTTTGCGTAATAAAACATTTCCTAATAAGTTTCGCACAAACCGATACTCTAATTCAAGATAATAGGTCTCAAAGAGCCCTTTAGTTTGATAAAAATCGATGATATCTTGATAGATCCATAATATCTCAGCGATCCGTGTCGTCTCACTATATGAGATCGAAGTTTGGCGTTGCACATAATAAACTTCACACTCACGATCAACGGCAACCTCTGTGATATCCGTTAAATAAGTCACTAATTTAAAGAAAAAGTCTTGATCTTCATAGAGTTTTCCCTTGGGAAATTTAACTTTTGTGTCTAACAGCCACGTCCGTAAATATAACTTATTCCAAGCGACCACACGTCCACGGATCATATAATCTTTGAGTGAAACATATTTAGGTGCTTGATCTTTTATTTTTTTATCCGGATATTCCCAATAAAAATCACACTCAACGATCTTCTTGTTGCCTTCGTTTGTCAAGGCATACATATTTGTCAAAGCATTAGGTGCAAGATGATCATCCGAATCTAAAAACATGACATATTGTCCAGTTGCATATTGCATCCCAAAATTACGCGCATCTGATAATCCACCATTTGGCTTGGTATAACTTTTGATGAGCAACGGGTATTGGTCAGCATAACTTTCACAAAGCTCAGCCGAACTATCAGTACTCCCGTCATTTACTAAAATGACTTCAAAATCAGTGAAAGTTTGCTTGACTAAACTTGAGATACATTTTGGTAGATAAGCTTCAACATTATAGACTGGAACGATCACACTGATCTTTGTCATTTACTTTTCCTCCATAATTTCTTGCTCCGGCGTTCAAGTGCCCACCAAACACGCCACAAAAAATTGATCCGCATCCCCCATTTTTTACCAAAACGTCGATTGATCTGACGCATTTTTTCGATATGCCGTAAATTGGTCGGTGTTTGCCATAACGCACTGTAGTGATGGATACTGAGCGTCTCGGGACTGAGTTTTATCTGCCCCGTTAAAAAATCCATTGGTGCAAAGTAATTCGTCGGGTAGATCGTCACATCGCCCAACTTTTGTAATTTATCTTGGCGTTTAAAGCCGAACTTTTCCAACAATTGCGTTGTATAAACTGGGATCGCGACCGTATTTAACGATCCATCGGCTTGGATAAATTTCAAGTCATTATACATATCGCGTAACTGCTTTAACAGTGGGTGATTTTTTTTAGCTCCAAACCCTAAGCCTGGCGCAACTTCAGCTCCACTTTCATTTTCTTCGATCGCAAAAAAAGCATCATTTTCTAAAATATGATCTAACGTTTGAAGTAATTCAACATCAGTATCCAAATAGATCCCACCATAGCGGTAAACAACATCAAAGCCTAAATAATCAGAGACAAAACTCCACTTACCAGCTTTTGCAGCTTGCGCAGTATAGGCTACTTGCTCAACATCGTAATTTTCTTCATTCCACTCAATGATCTCATAATCGGGACAAATTTTTTTCCAGCCTTCAATATACTGACGATACTGCTTAGGCATTTCATTTTGACCAAACCAACAATAATGGATTATCTTAGGGATCATTTTGTCACCTCATATTCTAATTTTGTCACAGCTGCTTGCAAATAAGCCCCCAAACGCATCTTATGAGCTACTTTAGCTACATTTTGACACATTTGGTGATACATCTCTGGTGTCAATTCATTTAATATTTCATCTAATTGCGCTAAGTTCTCGACGGTTAGTCCCACTTGGTTTTTCACGATAAAGTCAGCCAAGGCCGCTTCTTTCCAGATGATGACTGGAAGACCCGAGCTCAAATACAGTGAAGTCTTATGAGGGTCATTATATTTTAGGTAATTTCCAAAACTACCATCACAGCGTTCGATACTTGTGCCGTCCCAAACCAAACCAAAATTTTGCGTTAATTTTGCTGGCAATTCATCTGGCGGGAACGAACCATAGTAGGTGAGATTTTTAGGATAAGTGGTGGCTTTATTAGGACCATACAAGGCTAACGGGCTACTTAGCTCCAACTTTTGTAAAAAATCGGCTTTTTGTAGATTACCCGCATAACAAATGCTTTTCTCATAAGGACGGTCAGTCGCTAATTTAACTGGATTAGCATAATCAAAGATCTCTAATACAGTCATTGGCTTAATGACCCCATTTTCTTTGAGCCAAGCTTTCATTTTCTCATTATGTACGATCAAACCATCACTTTGATTTAAAAATGCGATCTCTTTTTTGCGATACGCCACATCACCAGCATAAGCGCGTAAAGATTCGATATCATGGATCAAATACAATAGCTTGGCTTGCGTAAAGCGACGCACATTTTTCACGATCACCTGATCAGTACGTTGATCAAAAGACGGATATTGAAAAACCACTGTCTGTGCTTCTAACTTTTTGATCTGCCGCGGAATATCCCAAAAACTCTGCTTATAACTCATAAGCTTAGCTTTTCTAGCCCCAGAAAAATAAAAATTCAGTTTTTTAAAACCCGCAGTGGCTAAAAAATCCTCAGCATCAACTTTAGCTTTTGGACCAGCTTCATTTTGACCCTTATCATACATCGAGATTACATATTTTTCCATTGACCGGTTTTCCTTTCTATGGATTGGGTTCGTAAAAATGACCCATGATATGAACATTTTCTGCAATACTTACAAAAGCATGCGGATCAGACTCTGTCATTGCTTGACGTAATTCTGGTTGTTCATAGCGCGAGATCACCGTAAACAAGATCGTCTTATTATCATGCTTATATGCCCCTTCAGCACCATGAACGATCGTGATCCCACGTTGCATGTGATTTTGAATACAATCGATCACACTCTTTGGTTTATTGGTTACGATCATTACTTGCATTTTTTGTTGGCGCGTATAGACCATATCCATGACCCGTGCATTGACAAGGATCCCTAATGCAGAATAAAAAGCATACTGCCAGCCATAGACTGCCCCCGCAGCTAAAACGATAAAAGCGTTGAAAATAATGTTGATCGTTCCGACACTTTTACCCGTGTGTTTTCTGATCGTCAAACCTAAAATATCCAAGCCACCAGTGGAGATCCCATTTTTCAAAGCCAAGCCAGTTCCAAAACCGTTGATCGCAGCACCAAAAAGGGCACAAATTATCGGATCGTGTGTCAGCGTTATCGGTTGAAGTGACTTGATCATAAGTGATGAGCAAAAGACCGCTAAAACCGTGAAAAATGTAAAGCGACGCCCGATCTGAAACCATGCCAAGATAAAAAGTGGCACGTTTAAGATAAAGATCAGTAACGCGGTTGAAAGATGCACTAGCAAGTTAGCTGTTAAAGTGGCGAGCAGCTGAGCTAGCCCCGTGATCCCGGAAGAGTAAATATGCCCTGGCTCCCAAAAAAAGTTCATCGCGATCGAAACTAAAACACCGTAAATAAATGCTGTCGAAGCCTTAGCGATATAAACATGGCGTTTCCAAATCTTTTGTAGTTCATCCATTGTAATTAAATCCTTTCAAGCACAAAAGTTATCTCAGCTATACAAGAAACAGATCCGCATTTTTCTTTAAAAATTTTAAATAACTTTACCTTGAAATAATACACCGCTGTTTTTGCTTGTAAACTATTCTCTAAATAATGATACCGCACTTTGGCTCCAGAACAAACCACTTTATGTAAAAAATAGCCTGCCTAAGTAAATACTTAAACAAGCTATCAAATAATAAATTAAGCCTTATCTTCTGGAATTTCAGTCGTTAGATAAAGTTCATCTAATTGTTTATCTGCCACTGGACTTGGAGCATGGGTCAACGGTTCAGAAGCCTTGGAATTCTTAGGAAAGGCGATCACTTCACGAATGTTATCTTTACCAGCTAATAACATTGCAAAACGATCTAATCCAAGTGCTAAGCCACCGTGTGGAGGAAAACCAAAGTCTAAAGCATCCATGAACCAACCAAATTGTTCTTTAGCACTTTCTTTTGTAAAGCCTAAAGCCTTAAACATTGCCTCTTGCACACTACGTTGGTGGATACGGATCGAACCACCACCTAATTCATAACCATTCAACACGATATCGTAGCTTTGTGCGTGACATTTATGTGGATCAGTAGCTAATAGCTCAAGATCTTCTTCATTTGGCATCGTGAATGGATGGTGTGCAGCAATATAACGTTCGAATTCTTCACTGTATTCAAATAATGGCCAATCAACGACCCAAACAAAGGCAAATTGTGACTTGTCGATCATGTCTAACTCTTTAGCAATAGCTACTCGAAGATAGCCAAGTGCATCAGCCACAACTTTTGGCTTATCAGCCACAAATAAGAGCATGTCACCTGCTTTAGCCCCACTAGCTGCTAAGATCTTATCCTCGCATTCTTTAAAGAACTTAGCGATCGGACCAGTTAGACCTTCATCTGTAACTTTGAGCCAAGCTAACCCCTTAGCCCCAAAGCGCTTGATATACTCTTGTTTTTCATCGATGTGCTTACGTGAATACTTATCGGCCCCACCAGGAACTGTGATCGCTTTAACTTGCCCACCATTTTCTAATGTACTATCAAAGACTTTGAAACCAGCTCCTGCAACCGCATCAGCCATGTTTGTCAATTCCATCCCAAAACGCATGTCTGGCTTATCAGAACCAAAGCGATCCATTGCTTCATTCCATGTGATCCGCCTGATCGGTGTTTCTAATTCTACACCTAAAGCATCTTTCATTACAGCTTTTAATAAGCCTTCTGTCATCGTTTGGATCTCTTCAGCCGTCATAAATGACATTTCCATATCGATCTGGGTAAATTCTGGTTGCCGATCCCCCCGCAGATCTTCATCACGGAAGCAACGCGCGATCTGATAGTAACGATCTACACCAGCGCCCATCAATAATTGCTTGAATAATTGTGGTGATTGGGGCAAAGCATAGAAATGACCTGGATAAACGCGCGATGGGACCAAATAATCACGTGCCCCTTCTGGCGTTGAGCGTGTCAAATATGGTGTTTCGATATCTAAGAAATTATTTTCATCTAAGTAGCGGTGAACTGCTTGCGTGATCCGATTTCTGATCTTCAAAGCCTTTAACATTTCTGGACGGCGAAGATCTAAATAACGGTATTGTAAACGTAGATCATCTGAAGCATTGATATCGTCAGAAATATCAAATGGTGTTGTCTTAGCTTCGTTTAAAACAGTGATCTTAGAAACTTCAACTTCGATCTGACCAGTCTTCATATTAGGATTAGCGTTAGCACGTTTAACGACTTTTCCTTCAACTTCGATCACATATTCACTCCGAATATTTTCAGCGATCTCAAGTGCTTTAGCTCCGAATTCTTGACTAAAGACAAGTTGGACGATCCCCTCACGATCCCGAAGATCAACGAAGATCAAGTTACCAAGATCACGACGCTTTTGGACCCAACCCTTTAAAACTACTTCTTGTCCTAAATATTTTTCATCAACTAAACCTGCATAAGTTGTACGTTCCATGTCTATCCTTCTTTCTTAAGCTAGTAGGCCAGCAAAGTTAGCGTAGATGTCTGCTAACGAAACGCTGATCTCTTCGCCAGTTTCCATATTCTTTAAGTTAGCTTGTTGTTTGGCTAATTCAGTTTCCCCTAAAGTCAAAGTATATTTTGCATTCAAGCGACTAGCTGTTTTAAATTGTCCCTTAGGTTTACGCTCAAGGTAATCGCGATCAGCACTAAAGCCCTGGTGCCGTAAACTTTGGACCAATTTTAATGTTTCAGCGTTGACACTTTGACCGATCCCAACAACATAAACATCAAGGGGATCTTCAAGTTGTAAGCCATTTTCAGTTGCATCTAAAACTAATAACAAGCGTTCGACCCCTAGGCCAAAACCGATCCCTGGTGTTTCAGGACCACCAAGTTGTTCAACTAAGCCATTATAACGCCCTCCAGCACACACAGTCGTCCACTTACCACCAAAGGCACTCGAATCGCTCATGATCTCAAAGATCGTATGGTTGTAGTAATCTAAACCACGCACCATATTAGGATCGACTTCATATTTGATCCCTAGATCATCTAAGAGTTTCTTTAACGTCTCAAAATGTTTTGTTGCCGCAGGTGTTAAGTAATCCAAGATCGATGGGGCATCAGCTACGATCGCTTGGTCTTTTTTATCTTTACTATCCAAGACCCGCAACGGATTTTTGTGTAGCCGTTCTTTGGAATCATCTGAAAGTTGATCGGCAAATGGTTCTAAATAGTCGATCAAAGCTTGGCGGTAAGCCTGACGTGATTCATTGTCGCCTAAAGTATTCAAAGCTAACTTCAAGCTATCTAACCCAAAACTTTCCAAAAGATCGATAGCCATTGCGATCACTTCAACATCTAAAGCCGGACTGTCAACGCCAAATGCTTCGACCCCGATCTGATGAAACTCGCGTAAGCGTCCAGATTGTGGACGTTCGTAACGAAACATCGGTCCCATATAATAAGTTTTGACGGGTTTTTGTAACTCAGGACCGTATAATTTATTTTCAACAAAGCTACGTACCACCCCAGCAGTTCCTTCTGGACGCAAAGTGATATGCCGTTCACCCTTGTCATAAAAATCATACATTTCTTTGGTTACAATGTCGGATGTTTCTCCCGAAGTACGGGAAAAAACTTCGAAGCTTTCAAAGATCGGAGTCCGCATTTCATGGTAACGATATTTTTTAAATAATTCACGAGCTTTCGCTTCAACATATTGCCATTTTGCTGATTCAGCTGGCAAAATATCGGCTGTGCCCTTCGGACGTTGATATTTCATGGATTTCCTCCTAAAAATGTTCCGGTAATAAAAAAGGCCCTTGTTGAACCAAATTCAACAAGGGCGCAAACAGCACGGTACCACCTTAATTTATTACTTTAGGATAACGCACCTATCGCGGCATACTCTCATATGCACCTCAAGAGTCGTCTTTCACTTAAGCCTGAGCGACGGATTTCCAGCAACCTCCGCTCTCTGGACGCCAAACTTAAATTACTCATCTCTTTAAACCGGTCTGATATTATACTATTCAGCATAATATCAACTGGCTTCAAAGTCAAGCCTATTTTAGCTTTTATTAGCTACTGCGACCCCTAGCAAGAAAAATACCAAAAGAAGCCACCAAAATTTTAGTAATAAACCTAAGAAGGCTAATACGATCACACCTAAAAATACAAAGGCAAAGAGTGCTATACATCCCTTAAAAACACCATCAGTGACTTTAAAGAGCAACCATAGCACAAGTAATAATACGAGAAACTTTAGCATTAATTCAAACTATCCAAAAATTCTAAAGCCTTAGCATAATTTGGTTCATCTGATTGTTCTGCCAATAATTCTTGATAAAGAACTGTACCTTTAGTATCAACGATCCAAATGCTACGTGCATCGATCCCCTTTTCTTCAACATATAATCCCATAGCTTTACCAAATTCAGCCGTGGCATCCGATAAAAGTTCAAGTTTAGCAACACCTTCAGCAGCACACCAATTCTTTTGTTGCTCTAATGTATTGGTCGAGATCGTATAAAAATTAATATTATTATATTTATCTACTTCTTGATTGAAGCGTTTTGTCGAGAGACTGCAAACGCGGGTATCGATATCAGGCACGACACTGATCAAACTTACCTTAGTAAAAAGTTGTGTCCCAGTTTTAACGGTATCAGCTGCATCTTTTACAGTAAACGCTGGCAATTTTTCACCGACTTTTACGGGAGTTCCATTCGTTTTTGTTGCAACACCGTGAAAAAGAATTTCCATTTTAAAATCCCTCCAACATTTAAATTACTTTTATTTAATCACACTGGCGCTAGAAAGCAAATTTTTTGCTTTGACCTAAATCACAATAATTACATCTAATTTTATTACAGTTTCTATACAAAAAGACCATCTGATAATCATCAGATGGTCTTCATATCTTCCTCTGTAAAGGAAAATAGCTTCTAACCCTTGCTATAATCAGGTATTTTTAAGGAGAGTACAGGATTTGAACCTGCGCGCCGGTATTAGCCGGTTCGCCGGATTTCGAGTCCGGTGCATTACCACTCTGCCAACTCTCCATAACAAAGAGTATTATAGCAACTTCATTTTTAAATTGCAACAATATTTAAAAAAATATATACTTAAAATTCTCTAATTTCACCAAATATATTTAGTTCCCACTAGCTTTCTTTAGTGTGGCTAAATACGCTTTAGTCCTCAGTACCAGCTAGCGTACCTCTTGAAAGTGCAAACAAAAAAGCATCATTACTGATGCTTGAAAATTATCATCTTAACCTACTGCTTGTAATGTTGCCTGTAAATATTGCCCGATATAACCATCATTATTGAAGTTTTCTTCAAGTTCATCCAACGAGACCAGCTCACTTTTAGTGAAATCATCTGGCAACTGTTCCAACAAATTTTTATGTACATGCTCGATATGGTGGCGCGTGATCTTGATAAATTCTGAATAAAATAAAAGATTGACCTTATAATCAGGCTTTGATAGCCCTGTATTGGGAAAATGATACGTTACATTAAAACGCGTAAATTTCCCCTCATGAAATCTCACTTCGGGCCGTTTGACACGATCCTTGATATCGATCTTAGCTTTCACACACGGTAAAGTTGGTTGCTTTAACGTAAAATATTGTGGATACCTGATATGAACTAAATAAATATCTTTTCGCTGTTGATCTACATAAAAAACGTTATTCAACGTCAACTCATATAGTTTCAACTCTATTTCCTCCCATTTTTCAATGTGCTAATTATCTTAATATGGATCACCAAATTATGCAAATCAAAAAATAGTATTGTTAAGCCTTACATCCCTAACAATACCATCTTGTCTGCTATTTGATTATTTCATGGATCAACGGAACAGCATTAGTCTTTTCGCCGATCTCGATATTATATAAGATCAACTTTTCAACTTGCTCAATGTCTTTTTGATCACTATAGACCGTTACTAGCTCCTCATCTTTTTCAACTCGCTCACCGACTTTTTTGTGTAAGCGTAAACCGACTGCATAATTGATCGTATCTTCTTTACTTTGACGACCACCGCCAAGTAGCATACTTGCTACACCCAATTCATCAGCTGTCATTTTAGAAATATAGCCTGCCTTAGGTGCCTTGATCGAGATCTGATATTTTGCCTGAGGCATCAAACTATGATCATCGATGATATTGCGATCACCTCCCTGTGCTTCGATCATAGCGCCAAATTTTTCAAGGGCCTTACCATTTACCAAAACTTCGATCAACATTTCACGGGCTTGCTCTAGCGTTTCGGCTTTTCCAGCTAAAACTACCATCTGACTTCCTAATGTCAAAACAAGATCAGTGATGTCTTTAGGCCCATTCCCCTTTAAGATCTCGATCGACTCTTCGATCTCAAGGGTATTTCCGATCGTATTGCCCAATGGTTGATTCATATCAGAAATAACTGCCATACAGCGCATCCCGACGTTTTTACCGATCTTAACCATCGCTTTAGCTAATGCTTTAGCTTTCTCTTGTGTCTTCATAAATGCACCTGAGCCAGTCTTAACATCTAAGACCAGCGCATCAGTACCAGAAGCGATCTTCTTACTCATAATAGAACCTGCGATCAACGGGATCGAGTCGACTGTTGCAGTAACATCACGTAAAGCATATAATTTCTTATCTGCGGGTGCGATATTACCAGTGGCACTGATGATAGCCAAGTTGATATCTTTGACTTGCTGGATAAACTCAGCCTCACTTAGTTCGACCTTAAACCCTGGTATCGCTTCCAATTTATCCAACGTTCCTCCAGTATGTCCCAACCCCCGACCTGAGATCATTGGGATCGGAATATCTAACGCAGCGATCATCGGAGCTAAGGGGATGCTAGTCTTATCCCCCACACCACCAGTTGAGTGTTTATCGACCTTGATCCCTGGAATCAGTGACAAGTCAACTTCATCACCTGAATGAAGCATCTCTAAAGCAAAGGTCGCTTGCTCCTTAGCCGTCATTCCATTGAAATAGGTCGCCATCAAAAAAGCACTAGCTTGATAATCTGGGATCTCGCCTTTAGTATAACCCTCAATAAAAGTGTGTAACTCTTCTTTTGTCAATTCTGCTCCATTGCGTTTGCGTTCGATAATATCTACCATTCGCATTGTGGCTCCCACCTTTCTACACTTTAACTTGTGAAACTGCAGCTTCGAGCGCAACTTTTACCATGTCATTAAATGATCTTTCACACTCAGATGCTGGAGTTGATTCGCCACTTATAATGTGGTTACTGATCGTCAAAACAGCTAAAGCCTTTACATTATACTTAGCTGCGATCAGATATAGGCCTGCTGCTTCCATCTCAGCCCCTAACACATTGTATTGGATCAATTTCTTTCGATCGATCTCTTCATTATAAAAACGATCCTCTGAGATGATATTGCCAACTTTAACTGCGATCCGCTCTTTTTTAGCTGCAGTATACGCATGATCAAGCAAACTAAAATCAGCTGTGGGCGCATAATAAAGACCACTACCAAAAGTATTTTGAATGATGGCCGAATCAGTTGTTGCCGATTGCGCTAAAACAACATCTCTAACTTTTATTTCCGGCGCCATTCCGCCACATGTACCGACACGGATCAAGATCTCACACCCGTAATAATTGATCAGCTCTTCTGCATATATCAAAGTTGATGGGATCCCCATCCCTGTGCCTTGGACCGAGATCTTTATCCCCTTATAAGTTCCTGTATAACCCAATGCATTGCGAACTGTATTGTAACAGCGTGGATCGTCTAAAAACGTTTCCGCAATATGTTTGGCCCGTAAAGGATCACCTGGTAATAAAACGATCTTAGCAATATCACCTTTCTTGGCTTCAATATGTTCACTCATCTTGATCCCTCCGTAGATCGGTTAAAAAACTCTTACCGTCCGTTTTATTTGGTAACTCAAAATTACCTAGGATCGTTGCTCCCAGATCAGCATAAGTCTCACGGATCCCTAACGAACTACCCTTAGAAAAACTTGGTGAATAAGCTAATAAAGGCACATATTCACGCGTATGGTCAGTCCCTTTAAATCCAGGATCGTTACCGTGATCAGCTGTGATCAGCAATAGATCGTTAACTTGTAAATTCTGCAGTAATTCACCCAAACGTTCATCAAATGCTGCCAAAGCTTTACCGTATCCTTCAAGATCACGGCGATGACCATACATTGCATCAAAATCGACCAAGTTCGTAAAACACAGGCCGGTAAAATCTGTTTGGGCAACTTCGATCGTCTTAGTCATCCCGTCATCATTACTTTCAGTATGGATCCTTGTAGCGATCCCCTTACCTGAAAAAATATCGTTCGTTTTTCCAACTCCGATGACTTCAAAGCCAGCTTGACCTAACATATCTAGGACCGTATCTTTTGGAGGGACTAAAGTAAAATCATGCCGGTCAGACGTTCGTTTAAATTCACTTTTATCTTTACCAACATATGGACGCGCAATAATACGCCCGATGTGATATTCATCGATCGTTATTTCTCTAACATATTTACAGATCCGATACAACTCATCGAGCGAAATGATCGCTGTATTAGCCGCGATCTGCAAGACTGAATCTCCTGAGGTATACACGATCAAAGCCCCAGTTTCTAACTGCTCTTCACCGTATTTAGCGATCACTTCGGTCCCAGAGATCGGACGATTGACGATCACTTTACGGCCACTAAATTCTTCGATCGCCTTGATCAATGGTTCTGGGAATCCATTAGGGAAAAAGCCCAGCGGTTCAGTGACTGGCAAGCCCATCATTTCCCAGTGACCATCCATACTATCTTTTCCAGCCGAGATCTCTTGCATCTTGCCATAGTAAGCTAGTGGGGCTTCAACTGGTAAAACGCCTGTTAATGGCGAATCAGCCCGAATATTGCCCAAACCTAGAGCCGTTAAGTTAGGTAATTTTAACTCACCATTCCAATAAGAAGTGATGTGGCCTAGAGTATCAGAGCCTTCATCATCAAATTTAGCCGCATCTTTAGCAGCTCCGATCCCTACCGAGTCGATCACTAATGTAAATACACGTTTAAATCGCATTCTATTCACATCCTAACTATTAACGATCTTGACCCCTGCACTCGCACCTAAACGTGAAGCTCCTGCCTCGATCAAGGCTAGAGCTTCTTCTTTAGAATGGATCCCACCAGAAGCTTTAACACCGATATCTGGTCCGACAGTCTTTCGCATCAATTCAATGTCAGCTACGGTCGCACCACCGGTCGAAAAACCAGTGGATGTTTTAACATAATCAGCCCCAGCTTCTTTTGACAATTCACAAGCCTTGATCTTTTCTTCATCGGTCAATAAGCAAGCTTCAATGATAACTTTGACCAATTTACTTTCTGCATGACATACATCAACTACCGCCTTGATATCTGCTTTGACCGCGTCGTAATGTTTGGCCTTTAATTCGCCGATATTTATCACCATATCAAGTTCATCTGCTCCATCAGCGATCGCTTCTTTAGCTTCACTAACTTTGATGCTGGTCTTATTAGCGCCTAAAGGAAAGCCGATCACCGTACAGACTTTGACATCACTATCAGCTAAACCTTGAGCCACTTTTTTGACCCAATATGGATTGATACAGACTGATGCAAAGCCATATTCTAATGCCTCAGAAATTATCTTTTCTACTTGTTCTTCAGTTGCATTTGGTGCCAAGATCGTGTGATCGATATATTTTGCTAGATCCATAACTACTTCCTCCAAAAATATAAATTTTATATTATGAATACGCTTGCAATATAACATTTAGACGATCCACTTGTAAAACAAATAGCTTGAATTTTAGGAAAAATTACTAAATATTTTATTTCGCTAATATTGGTCAATAAATCTTTCTGATTTTACTACTATCCTTTTTGTAGTGATCAAGTGTCTATACGCTTTTACCTACTTCCTTAGCTACTTGTAGTGATTTACGAGTCAAACATCATCTATTTAATTTTACGGCGTACACATGCCGCTTATCTGTCTAGCATAGGTCATGCGGACCTTTTGACAACAACAGATATTTATGCGTACTTGATCGACGAATACAAAGAAAAAGTTGTAGCTTATTTTTAATTATGATATGTTCAAAAGCTGGTTACAGCTTGCGCAAGGAGCCCTTGCGACTGAAGTTATATACAATCTTCTAAGCGCGGTGGGCGGAGGCGGAGCGCTCGCAATGCTTCAATCCAAAATTAGTGGGAGCATTTTTTCACTATAACATCAAAAGTGGTAGCAAAACGGCAGCAATTTGCTACCACTTTAGAAAAAACACTGATAAAAAATGGGAGCAATCTGCTACCACTCGCCCTTACAATCAATAATTAAAATGTGTTATTGACGAGTATAGTTGATCATGATACAATTTAATTGGAAACGGTTACTCAACTTAAAGAGGGTTATATGAAGAAGTAGCACCTAGTATAATTATTAGTTTATTCCGATAGACAACTCGTTTAGACGCAAACAATTTAGAAACGGGAGGTTACTGAAATGGAACTTTTAAATCGCACTACTAGATTTCTCAAGTATATCACCCTTTTATTGTCAATCCTCTTTGGGATAATTTTCTTTAACGGTTTATCTATTGTTAAAGCTGATGTCCAGCCTGATATTCAATCTGATAGTTACTTCAATTTGTATGATAATCTAACTCCTGAAAACCAACAATTAATGTTGACTTTAGACCAATATATTGCAGTAGATAATAACGGATCTGTTAAATTTGATCTGCAAAAAGCTAAACAAGATCAACAATCAATAGATGTTTTAAATGTTGGTAACGCAATAAACGATTTATCTCTCAATATCGAAGCAGAAGGTTATACTTCGACTGTTAATGGTGTCTTTCGAGCATTATTTCCAATAGGTTCTTACGGTAATTATTGCGGTAAAGGAAATAAAGGGTGGAATAAGAAGCCTATTGATGATTTAGATGCTGCATGTAGATCCCACGACGCATGTTTCAAAGGATTCAATGCAAAAAGTAAATCTTGTAATAGGGCATTTATTAGTAAACTAAGACCTATAGCCAATAGAACTCCTATTACTACGTATAAAGGAGTCTACGCAAGAGCAGCAATTAAGCTATTTTCCGTATGGACATAGGAAGGTGAAATCAATGTTTGATTTTATTAGTTTTATACTCATTAAGACGTTACTTGTAGTAATTCTCTCATCAAATATTATCTGGTGTTCATTTTTCATATACAAGTATTTTAGAGATAAAGCTAAACATAAATTCTTATTGTTATTCACATTTATCCCTATGATTCTTTTATCAATTTTCTCTATAGTCTTTATTATTCATTTTGGAGTCAACACCCCTTAGAGTTGAATACCAATAGAAAAAATCATGCTTAATCTTCTTGAAGTGAACCCCCTAAGTTGGACAAAGGAATCTAACTTAGGGGGTTTTACTATGACTAAATTTTCTTTTGAGGATAAGTTGCGAGCTGTAAATATGTATCTAAGAGGCTATGGAAGTAACACAGTAGCTAAAGTTTATAAAGTGATGAATCACTCAAATATCCTTATGTGGGTCAAACGATATCAAAAATATGGTATTGATGGGTTAAAAGTTCGCCGCCCTAAATACGATTA
>Ga0137307_100578_pt1 | contig 45662 bp, 46 predicted proteins | sample NAcewD2O_March_2_FD_97180 | JGI IMG/M metagenome (GOLD analysis project Ga0137307, IMG submission 97180) | Mouse cecal microbial communities from Vienna, Austria - N-Acetylglucosamine amended D2O_March | ecosystem: Host-associated > Mammals > Digestive system > Large intestine > Cecum | place... | reverse complement strand
AAAGACGATTTTCTTCTTTCGTGTTCTTTGACAACTGAATAAAGCAATTCAATACGTTTGACAGACAGCGAGCCATTGAAGCAGATACGCCATGACCTTTCCCCTGCAAAAGCGAGCGAACCCTATTTGTGTTCCTGTAAAAGACTTGTCCTCTTTTATCGCCATGACCTGTTCTGTCTGATAATGATACTCCCGTACAGCCACAGTTTGAGCGTTCAGAGCGTCGCACGCAATGGGTACGGCTACATAAGAACTATGCAGAGGTGAAACTCCTGTGGGCTATGACAAAAGCCGTTGAATTGCTTAAAAAAAGATTATGGAAAGGGGGTATGTGTTATTGCTGATATTGTAAAAACAATGCAAGAAAAGACAAATAATAAGCGTGGCATTGGCAACAGAGGAAAGACAAAGATTGTTGTAAAAGAGCATTTTTCCGAAAAGGGAAAGACAATGGGAGAACTTCTGACTGATGTTATGCTGGAAAAAGCAAAGCAGACAATCGCATAAAATCGGTGCAGTTGTAAGAAATAGATTGAATGGCAAAAAGTACCCGTGTTATACTTTACTTGCAAGCAGGTATTGTAAACACGGGTTAGTTATAAAGGAGGATAACTGACAATGAAACAACAGATTTACAATACTGCACTTTATCTTAGGTTAAGCCGAGATGATGAATTACAGGGCGAAAGTTCCAGCATTACCACACAAAGAAGTATGTTGCGTCTATATGCAAAAGAACATCATTTGAATGTGATTGATGAATATATTGATGACGGCTGGTCGGGAACAAATTTTGAAAGACCGAGTTTTCAAAGAATGATTGAGGATATAGAGGCAGGAAAAATCAACTGTGTTGTAACGAAAGACCTTTCCCGACTTGGCAGGAACTATATTATGACAGGACAATATACAGAATTGTATTTTCCCAGCCATAATGTCCGTTACATAGCGATTGACGACGGTGTAGACAGCGAAAAAGGCGAAAGTGAGATTGCACCATTTAAGAACATCATCAATGAATGGGTGGCAAGAGATACAAGCCGTAAAGTGAAATCGGCATTTCGGACAAAATTTGCAGAGGGTGCTCATTATGGTGCTTATGCTCCGTTAGGATATAAGAAACACCCTGACATCAAAGGGAAACTGCTGGTTGATGAGGAAACAAAGTGGATTGTTGAAAAAATCTTTTCCCTAGCTTATCAAGGCTATGGTAGTGCCAAAATCACAAAGGTACTGCGAGAGGAAAAAGTTCCGACAGCGTCTTGGCTGAATTTTACAAGGTACGGTACTTTTGCACATATCTTTGAGGGAAAGCCCGAAAGCAAACGTTATGAGTGGACGATTGCTCATGTCAAGGCAATATTAAAAAGTGAGGTTTATATAGGCAACAGCGTTCACAATATGCAGTCTACGGTTTCATTTAAGAGCAAGAAGAAAGTGCGTAAGCCCGAGAGTGAATGGTTTCGAGTGGAAAATACCCATGAGCCGATTATTGACAAGGAAGTGTTCTATCGTGTGCAGGAACAGATAAAATCAAGACGTAGACAGACAAAGGAAAAGGCAACGCCGATATTTGCAGGGCTTGTCAAGTGTGCGGATTGTGGCTGGTCTATGCGGTTTGCAACGAATACGGCAAGTAAAACGCCTTACAGTTATTATGCTTGCAGTTACTACGGACAGTTTGGCAAAGGTACTTGTTCTATGCACTATATCCGTTATGATGTTCTGTATCAAGCCGTATTGGAACGCTTGCAGTATTGGACTAAGGCAGTACAGCAGGACGAAGAAAAGGTCTTAAATAAGATACAAAAGGCTGGCAATGCAGAGCGAATACGGGAAAAGAAGAAAAAGGCAAGTGCCTTGAAGAAAGCCGAGAACCGTCAAAATGAGATTGACCGCTTGTTTGCGAAAATGTATGAAGATAGAGCCTGTGAGAAGATAACGGAACGAAACTTCATCATGCTGTCGGGGAAATATCAAAAAGAGCAGATAGAACTGGAACAGCAGATAACCAACCTAAGAGAAGAATTAAGTAAAATGGAGCAGGATATGATAGGTGCTGAAAAGTGGATTGAGTTAATCAAGGAGTATTCCGTACCAAAGGAACTGACAGCACCGTTATTAAATGCAATGATAGAAAAAATCCTTATTCACGAAGCAACAACGAATGAGGATAACGAAAGAATACAGGAAATAGAGATATATTACCGATTTATTGGAAAAGTAGACTGATAAAGAGGGTTCATATCTTTAACTAAGGGAAAGCGGACAGTCCATTCCTGATGTAGAAAAAATCATCCGCATGAGTGAATTATTCCAGGTTTCAACGGACACGCTTCTGTTGAGAAGCGAGGAAGAAAAACAAAAAAATACAAATCCCCTTCATCTGGGATGCATCTATCTAGTTGTGAAGGATTTTGAGAAATCAATCAGCTTTTATGAAAAATTTTTAGATACAACGGTCACCAACCGATGCAGGAGCGGAAATAAATTCGTAAAATTCTATATTGATAACAACTGCATTGCTTTAATGAACGAAAACAATATCAGGGGACACTGCACAGACCTTAACAGCTGCTACAAGTTTGTACAGAATTACTGGGTGGAAGATTTAGAAACGGAATATGAGCGGGTAAAGCTCCTAAAGATCGGCCCTGTTTCAGATATATTTGAAACAAATCCTTCCTATTATTATTTTCATTTAACAGACCCAGACAACAACATCATCGAAATTACAGGAGGTTATCACATGGACACCTATATCTGCCAGAGCTGCGGAATGAAGATGCAGCCATCGGAATATGGAGCAAATGCCGACGGAAGCACGAATAAAGAATACTGTAAATACTGTTTACCTGACGGTAAATTCAGCCGTGATATAACCATGGAAGAAATGGTAGAAAGCAACCTGAAATTCCTAAAGGAATTCAATGAAGAAGGCGGAACAGATTTCACCGCAGAAGAGGCCCGGACGGAAATGCTAAAGTATTTCCCTACACTGAAACGCTGGAAAAATAAATAAACGGACAGGCCGGCTGTTTAAGCCCATGCTCTGCCCTTCTATATCTGCTCACGGGGTATGAACTGCATTCTGCGCCGCCTGATAAGCTGTGTATTTCAGCATCAGTGTTTCCACAAGCGGAAGCATCCCCGCAGAGCTGCTAAATGTCATACTCTGATGACCGATATCAAATTTCTGTGTAAAAAACGGCAGATAGCAGTTGCACAGCTTCGACAGGTCATTTGCACCATCCTGGCAGATTGCCGCCAGATACATGCCTTTGTCTCTCAGATTTTTAGCATAATCATTCATGACTGGATTATTCCCGGATACAGAAAACAGAAATACAACATCTCCTTTTTTCATCTGCTGCATCGCCATAATACGCTCCTCATATCCTTCGATAACATGCAGCAGTTTTTCTGTCATTAGCAGATAACCCTTGAATGCTTTGGCCACCGCCTTCTGAACAGCGCCGCTTCCATATGCATAAATCCTTCCGGCCTGATCCATCCGGTAAAACAATTCACGACAGTCAGCCTGCTGGATATAGGATATGGTTCTTATGAAATTTAAACTATTCTGCTCAATACTCCGTCCATCAAACACAGTCTGATTCAAACTGTCCCATTTGAGAAATGCCTTGAAATCATTGTATCCATCCATACCGATCATCTGTAGGAACCTCAGCACCGTAGTCTGGGAAACCTCACACGCATCCGCCATCTGATGCAGGGACATTTTTCTGCATTCAGTTTTATGCTGGCAGATATACTGCCAGATACGGTGATCATTTGCACTCATACGGTTATAATTTCTCTGGACCAGATCATCTAATTTCATTGACAGACTCCTTTCGCTGGCAGTATTCAAGATATTTAAAAAACAAGATTTCAATTAAAATAAAGTAAGATGTCGTTGATTCATACTGCCAGTGGATCGGCGTTTCAAAATAATTGCTCTCACCAATATACAGGCAAAAATCACAAAGATGGGAAAGCGTATTTTCACGATTCTTAGTTATAGACATCAGCGTTACTCCGCGAAGACGGAGCGTCCTTGCCGCTTCTACTATCTTTTTATTTGTGCCGGACACAGAAACCAATATGCAGAAATCATCCTTTCCAATCAAGGGAAGCAGATTATACATTTCCTGGCCGCTGGGCACATCATAGAACATATATCCCGCCGTCATAAAAATACGTTTAAACTCTTTTTTAATGGAAGCCTGTACCATGCCTTCTCCAAAGATATAGTGCTGTTTTGCGGCATTAAATGCTTCAAAAATCCGGTCACAGTTTTTTCACATATACTGTCCATCACATTTTGATATAGTTCACAGATATGCTTCAATTCATTGTGAACAGGCACCTTCTGTCCATCCATTTTCAGGTATAGCTTCAGTTCTGCAAATCCCTTAAACCCCAGCTTCTGCGCAAACCGCATAACAGCAGAATGGGATACACAGCATTTCTGCGCCATCTTCTTGATTGCAATATTTTCACATTCCGGCCGGTGCTCCGATAGATACTTCCACACTGCCCGGTCGCTTTCACTAAAATATTTATAATTTTGATTTACCAATTCTTCGAGGCTCATAAATGGCTGTTCTCCCTCTGCTGTTTCTCTATATGTATATTATAACATATTATCTCCGCCGCCATCCAAACAAAGTGTCACATCCCCAGCCGGAGTGATACAAACAAGCAGAATGCACTGAATACGATTAGTACAATACATCCGGAAAGATCCCGGAAGAAATGATCCTTCCATTTTAACCGTAAAGAAGCCAGCGGAGACATATCCGTCATCCGGTATACTAAAAATATCAGATATGCCATAAGCAGGATATAGACCGTATTGCGCAGCAGCAGCTCAGCAGCTAGAAGCAGTGTCAAATGTGCCATCATATAAGCCGCATCCCCTTCATAGAGATGCTTCTGCGCAAATCCCAGCAGATAAGCAGTAAACGGTCCGGCCATAGATATCAGGAAGGTAACTGTAATCTCCGGATTCTGCTGTAACAGAACCGATAATTCTCCGCCGTTTGTAAATGCCTGTAAGTATCCCAATGCAACAAACGGCGCAAGTACCAGAAGTACTTTTGCAATTGTGAACCACCTGTCATGTTTGTGATAATCATTTAAAACAATTTTCTTCTTTTTGGTCATCCCAGATACCTCCCGTATTTATAAAATCCGAACCGTCCACGCCTCATTTCAATAAGCTTATATTACTTAAGCTCCGGCCAATATTCCTTATTTGCCTCAATCAAATCATCCAGGATCAGTTTTGCAACACGTGCGCTCGGCACAATCTTAGAAAGTGTCAATGCCTGCCACATCTTCTGATAGCTTCCCTCGATCCACGCTTCTACTACCAGCTTCTCAACACTTACCTGCTGTTCCATCAAGCCCTTCTGGAACTGCGGGATTGCTCCCTGACAGATACGCTCATAGCCGTTAGATCCAACGATACATGGAATCTCCACCATTGCTGTCCGGTCAAAATTCTCAACAGCACCTTCATTTGGAACGATCAGAAGGAATCTCTCCTTCGTATTCTCTGCAATAGCGCAGGCAAGGTCAACAATATATGTAGCATGTGCGTCTGCCTCAAAACCGCAGTCTTTTGCAGTTCCCTTTTCAATGATGCTGCGGCATGCTCCGAACACCGTCTTTTCCCGTCCTTCCATTACCTCGTTTGCACGGGTATGTTCTGGGTTAGAGTGCTCAACTACATAATCCGGATACAGATAGTACTTCAGATAAGTATTCGGAATTGTTGCAGGATCCACAACGTAAACATCTTTTGCTTTTGCAAAGGTCTCTTTCCAGCTGTTATCAATATGCTGATTTGTCTCTGAAATACCGTCTGCAAAGCCATTAGCGGCCATATGCTTCTTAATCTCAGGCATCAGGTCATTACCTGCATTGTCATAGATTTTATGCCACCATCCAAAATGATTCAGTCCATAGTAGCCTACCTGCATCTCTTTTCTGGATTTCAATCCAACCATGCTTGCCATCTTCTCCTCCAGATCGATCGGCATATCGCAGATATTTAAGATCTTGGAATTTGGACGCAGACGGCGGGTTGCCTCTGCAACAATTGCAGCAGGATTAGAATAATTCAGCATCCATGCATTCGGAGAATATTTTTCCATGTAATCTAAAATCTCCAAAACACCTCCGATAGAACGCATTCCGTATGCGATTCCGCCGGGTCCGCATGTTTCCTGTCCCACAACGCCATACTTCAGCGGAATCTTTTCATCCAGCTCACGCATCGCATATTTGCCGACACGGATATGTGCAAGGACAAAATCAATACCGGTAAATGCTGTCTCAGGATCCGTAGTATATCCGAATTCAATATCCGGAGCATTTTCCTTTAAATAAATCTCACAAGCCTTTGCAACGATCTCCTGACGCTCTGCATCATTGTCGTAAAACATAATCTTGTGGATTGGGAAACGATCGCGTTCCGCCAACAGCATAAGAGCAATTCCAGGTGTAAAAGTACTGCCGCCTCCGGCAACTGTAACAGCAAATGATTTTTTAGACATAATAAATTCCTCCTTAAATTTCAATCTGTTTTTGTTACTTACGATAGGTAATAACTGTGGTTTCTCCCGCTTTAACATTTTTATCCGGAAGAAGCTGAACATCAGCGCACTCATCGCCGTTCGTCATCAGTATCGGCGTATGCATCTGATAGCCCTTCTCCTGCATCAGCTTCATATCAACCTCGCAGAGCAGCTGACCGGCCTTAATATTTTCACCAGCCTTAACCTTTGTAGTAAATCCTTCTCCATTTAACTCAACCGTATTAATACCGATATGAACAAGAAGCTCCAGTCCGTCAGCTGTGGTGATTCCATATGCATGCAGTGTATCTGCAACAAGCGAAATCACACCGTCAGCCGGTGAGTAAACCTTGCCGTCAGTCAGGATAACTGCCACGCCGTCTCCCAATGCCTTTCCGGCAAACACTTCGTCCGGCACATCACTTACCGGCATAGCTTCACCATTAGCAACAGCTTTCAGCTCATGCTTTGGAAGACTCTCATCTACGGCCGCTTTCTCAGCCTGTCCCTCAGCATCCCGCTTTTCTTCTGTATCTCCCATATCCAGAACATACGCAGATGGGTTTGCCAGAATATTTTCAAACTTCTCACGGACAGACGGTACGCTCATACCAACAATAACCTGCATTGCCTTACCGTTTTTAGAAATACCGTGTGCGCCGATGCCTTTAAAGTATGCATCATCCTTTACCATGGATGCCTCCTTAACATTTACACGCAGACGAGTTGCACAGTTTGTAACATCTACAATATTATCAGCTCCGCCCAGACCGTCCAGGATTAATGCTGCCAGCAGGGTCTTCTTATCCATTTCTCCGCCTCCGGCCTGTTTTGCACGGAACTCTGCCTTGGAATAAAACTTGGTTTTTTCGGTATCCTCGCGTCCCGACGTCTTAAAGTCAAACTTAAGAATAAGGAACCGGAATACAAAGAACCAGATTGCCATATATACAAGACCGATAACCAGCATCAGCAGATACTCTCTCCAGTGAGCCTTCATCAATGGTATAAAGTTATAAGAGCTCATCTCAATCACACCGCCGGAGAACACACCGACAATACCGAACATATTCATTGTAGTAGATATACATGCCGCAAGTATTGAATGAACCACAAACAGCGCAGGCGCCATAAACAGGAATGTAAACTCAATCGGCTCCGTAACGCCACAGACAATTGCTGTTAACACGATTGGAACCAGTAAGCCCTTTAACTGATTTCTCTTTTCCGGTTTTGCAGTTGAATAGAACGCAAATGCAATACCAGGACATCCAAAAATCTTAGAGAAACCAGTTGCGGTAAACGCCGCCTCCGGACACAACGACTTCAGCGATGCTGAAGAAGCGGCCAGTGTTGGAAGCTGTGTAGCCCAGTAAGAATAGATTCCGCCCGGGCAGACAAGGTTGTCATAGAAGAACGGACTGTACAGCAGATGATGCAGGCCGAATGGTATCAGCAGACGCTCTAACAAAACAAATACCCATACGCCGAGCAGGCCGCTTGTCATAACAAAGTTCTGGAAAATCTGCATTCCATGCTGGATGTTTGGCCAAATAAGAACGGATAACAATGCAACCGGAAGCATTACAAAGAAGCCGAGCATAAAAATAAATGTTGATCCGTTAAAGGAACCCAGCCAGTCCGGAAGCTCTGTATCAAAATACTTATTATGTAAGTAGATAACAAGTCCGGAAACTATGAGTGCTCCGAACATTCCCATATCCAGAGTCTTAATATTTGCAATCATTGTCAGATCGCTGGAACCACCGGTTTCAGCAGCAAAATCAACTCCGAATACGCTTCCCCATTGTTCCAAAATCGTGCTTACAAAATAGTGAAAAGTCAAATACAGAACCAATGCTTCCATACAGCAGCGTGCGGCCTGTTTCTTTGCCAGACCGATCGGCAGGCCGATAACAAACAGCAGCGGCAGCTGATTAAATACACACCATGCGCCCTGAAGAACCACATTCCATACCAGATACCACATGCTCGTCGGAGCTGCCAACGACCCCAGAACTGCTTCTGTCGTGCATAGTGTGCCGATTCCAACCATAACACCTGCAAACGAGAATAAAAGTACTGGTGTAAACATTGCGCCGCCGAACTTTTGAATTTTTTGCATCATTGTTACAACACTTCCCTTCCGTTTTAGTTTATAACTTTTACCGAATATCATCCTCCCGGGATTAAGTGCATGAATGATTATTTCTGGTAAACTTATCTTAACATGAGAAAAAAAGGAAAAACAATAAGGCAGATGCATTCTGGTAACAGAGCGATATGCTTATTATTCATCACAAAATTTGTGAATTGTCACAAAAAAAAGAACCCATCTGTACAGCGCAGATGAATTCTTTATGGAGAGAACTTAAAAAAGTAACTCATATGTAATCATTCAGCCAGATTATCTTTCTTTTTCCCAAAAAGGAACGGCTCAGAAAAGCTGTGGTTGAAAAACTCAATCAGCGGTCCCATAAAAAAAGCGGTAATCAGCGTTCCGATGCCGGGGAGCAGGCCTGTCAGGGTTCCTATGATAACACAAAGCAGGTCGCAGCCAATACGGACAAATTTGAATGGAAGCTTCCTTTTCTCAGCAATTACTATGGGAATCGCATCATACACAGACACCCCCAGATTAGAAGTCATATACAATGAAGATGCAAAACACATAACCAAGACACCTGCTGCCAGAAATACAATCCGCAGGGGCAGAGCCGGGGAAGGAGAAAAATAAGAGATTGCCGTACAAGTAAAATCTACGATATAACCTGTCAGAAACATATTAACCAAAGTAGCCGCACCCATGCATTTTCTGGCTATAAACAAATCCAGAACCAGCATAATGCCGCTCAGTATCATATAGTAAAATCCATAAGATGCCTTCTCTGCAAAAAAATGTCCCCATATTCCCTGTGCAAAGCATTGAAACGGATCCACGCCAAAGCACGAGCATTTAAAAAAACCAATGGCGGCCGCACACAAAATCACGCCGGCTGTAGTCATAGCAGTTCTCTTTTTTAAATCTCCTGAAAATTCCATATTTCTTTTCCTCCTCAGATAATTTTAGCAAAAAATGAAAATTACAATCCATGACAGGGATTCGCGGCATATTATAGCACATACCCCCAAAAAATATCAAACTATTTTACACAAAAATACTGGAGGAAAAGATAATCGTCTCCGGCTCCCTTCCCTCCAGCGCTTTTCATATCACTGTCCCATTAACACAACTATACATGTAGCGGCAATTTATTTAAACATACCAAATATTCCTTTTTTCTTAGGTTTTGCAGACTTCTTGATCTCCGGCTGTTCATCATACCTGCTTCTTTGAGAACGGCAGCTTAAGACAGCCTTTTGCAATTGACAAACTGTCTCTTTCGTGGCACACCAGCTGAACGGGACGTCAATATCTTGAAATTTGTAACGAAGTCTTTCAAACTCCCGGTCGCTGATAATCTGAGCACTGCTAAGCTCCCTTCCATCAAAAATATCATCAAAGGCGTCTCGGATTTTAATAAACTTTCCAGGATTCTCCGAATATAATTTTCTAATCTGTTCCATAAATTCTTTTTGTTCCATTTCTGCTCCTCTCTTAACTAAACAGACAGCAGTACATTCACTGTCTTTCTCTTGGGGACCGCACATCATTTCCTGAATCTTGTTTCACTGTATTTCACTAATCTTCTTATTATTCATTGTATACAACTTTTGAAGAGTACGCAACCATATTTAAACAAACTGCCGGATACATAATCTGCCGCCTTTTCAACATTTCAGCACAAAAAAAGCACCGGAAACACTCTATTTAAAGGTTTCCGGTACTTTTTATCCACTGCGGAAGATGGGACTTGAACCCACACGAGCGCATTGCTCACAAGATCCTTAGTCTTGCTCGTCTGCCAGTTCCGACACTTCCGCATGACTTAAACCGTCCGAAGATTATAATACTACATCCTCAGACGGATGTCAACAAAAAAATATTATAAGATGCAATTATTATGCTAATTTGCTCTTTGCGGTCTCAGCAAGTGTTGTAAATCCTGCAGCATCATTTACTGCCATCTCTGCAAGCATCTTCCTGTTCATATCAACATTAGCCAGCTTCAGGCCATGCATAAACTTGCTGTATGACAGACCATTCAGCCTTGCCGCCGCATTGATACGTGCGATCCACAGCTGGCGCATCTGACGCTTGCGCTGCTTTCTTCCTGCATATGCAGATGTGAGAGCCCTCATAACAGACTGTTTTGCTACTCTGTACTGTTTGGAACGTGCTCCTCTGTATCCTTTTGCCAGTTTCAGTGTTCTATTGTGTCTTTTCTTAGCGTTTAATCCGCCCTTAATTCTTGCCATGTCTTATTCCTCCTTCAATATTTCCCAAATCTTAGAGATATGGTAATACTTTCTTCATATTCTTTACATTAGCAGCGTCTGTGATTGCAGCCTTTCTGAGGTTTCTCTTCCTCTTCGTAGACTTCTTGGTTAAGATATGGCTCTTATAAGCTTTATTTCTCTTTAATTTACCTGTACCTGTCTTTTTGAATCGCTTAGCAGCGGCTCTATTTGTCTTAATTTTTGGCATGATTAGAATCCTCCTTAATTAGTATTTTATATTTTTAACGTTTTACAGTTAAAACCATGCTCATGTTACGTCCCTCAAGCTTTGGCGCTTTCTCGATAGACGCAATATCCTTCAGCGTCCCTGCAAAATCATCCAGAATGTGTCTGCTCTGCTGTACATGCGCCATCTCTCTCCCCCTGAAACGTAATGTAACCTTTACCTTGTTTCCCTTTTCAAGAAACTTCTTTGCATTATTGATCTTCGTATTCAAATCGTTCGTGTCAATGTTCGGTGACATGCGTACTTCTTTGATTTCCACCGTCTTCTGCTTCTTCTTTGCCTCTTTCTCTTTACGGGTCTGCTCATACTTGAACTTGCCGTAATCAATAATCTTACATACCGGTGGCTGGGCCTTTGGGGCAATCTTAACCAAATCCAGTTCTGCTTCCTGTGCGAGCTTCATAGCTTCCCTTGAAGACATAATTCCAAGCTGTTCCCCTTCTGCGCTGACAACACGTACTTCCCTGTCCCTAATCTGCTCGTTAATCATTAAATCGCTAATTGTAGTGCACCTCCATCATAAACTCTTTTCATACTTCACCGTCTCCCGGCAGAGCAAAAGTGTGCCGCTCACACTCCTGCATTCAAATATTTTCATATGCGCAGCCTTTATTCCGCACAGTGCTGCACAGACGTTTTTATTACAGAGGAAGCACTTTCCTATGCAATAAAAAGTGAATAGCCATAGACTATCCACTCATATCTCCACATAAATATACCATCGTACGATATATCTCTTATGTCTTCAATATCAAACCATAGACGCCCGATTGCGCTGTGGTGAGAGTGGATACTCTACTTTCTTTTCTTCACACAACTTATACATTAGCACAATTCTCTGAGTATGTCAAACATTTTCTGCCGCATTTTCCTTCATTTCCCGCATGATCTTTTTAAATGTTATAAAAAACAGGACCGTTGTCGTAAGAACCGAAATAATATCCGCAATCGGCTCTGCACGGTAAATTCCTATCACACCCATATATCTGGGAAGGATAATTGCAAGCGGGATCAGCAGAATCACCTTTCTCAGCAGTGCAATAAACAGCGACACCTTCGCCTGCCCAAGCGCAAGAAATGTACTCTGGCAGGAGGATTGTATTCCAAAAATCGTAATACCCAAAAAATATACCGGCATCACGCTGCAGGTCAGTTCGATCAACTCCTGATTATCCGTAAATATTCTTGCATAAAGCCCCGGCTTTCCAACCGCAATGCCTGCAAGCAGAAGCGTACCGACAAAACAGATCGTAATCAGCTTGGAAAATGCCTCCTTCACCCTTGCCGCATTCCCCGCGCCGTAATTGTAGCTTATGATCGGCTGGACTCCCTGAGCCACGCCCTGGATCGGAATCACAATAAGCTGCATAATACTGGTCATAATCGACATCGTTCCCACATACAGATCACCGCCGTAGCGCTGAAGCCCGGAATTTAACGTAATACTCACCAGGCTTTCCGTGGACTGCATAATAAAGGGCGATATCCCCAGGGCGGCAATCTGTCCGATAATCTCCGGACGGAATTTCATATTGGAAAACCTAAGACGGACAGCGCTCTTCTCTGATGCCAGAAAACGCACCACCCATGCAGCACTGAGCGCCTGTGAAAAAATCGTCGCAAGGGCGGCGCCCTTCACTCCCATATGACACCCAAAAATCAAAATCGGATCCAGCACGATGTTTGTAACTGCTCCTATAAGTACAGAAAGCATGGCTGTCTTTGCCTTACCCTGTCCGCTGATAAATGTATTCAATCCCAATGCCAGCTGTACGAAAATAGTTCCGATCAGATAGATGCCTATGTAGTCCTCTGCATAAACAATAATATTGTCACTTGCTCCAAAAGCATACAAAATCGGTGTTTTAAACGCCTGAAAAAACAGAGTGAGCGCAACAGAAAACACAAGCAGCATCCCGGCAGAATTGCCAAGAATCTGCTCAGCCCCCTTATAATCCTTTCCTCCTAGCTTGATCGATGCTAACGGCGCGCCTCCCATTCCGGCAAAGGCACTAAATGCTGAAATCAGCATAATAATTGGAAATGTAACGCCCACACCCGTAAGCGCCATGCTTCCATACCCTGCTATGTGTCCTATGTACACTCTGTCTATAATATTATAGAGCAGATTAATCAGCTGGGCCGCCACCGCCGGAATCGACATACTGAGAATCAATTTCCCTATCGGCAGCGTCCCCATCCGTTCATCCTGCTTATCATTCATATCCGTTCACCTGCATCCCGTTTCATACACTTTCCCAGTAACAATAGAAGGTATTATATCACACCTCCATTACCAAATACAACAAAAATCTCTCTGTCCTTATATTTGCCAAAGCCTTATTAAAACCATATCCCTTATCTCTACAGCTATTCACACCAAGGCTCTTGCTGCGGACTGTACCGGGTGCCGATTTCGGCCGATGCGGTAAAACAGTATATAAATTCGGATACTAATTCTTACTGATATATAAATAATTCCTTCCGGTCAGCGTCTTATTCATGCAGACACTGCATAGGATCACCACGATTCCCGCCAGGAATCCAATCCAGTTAAAGAGCGCCGTCAGGATCAGAAGCTGCAGTCTCATGAATTTCAATGCGTAACCCAGCTCAAAATTCGGCTGTGTATAGTTTGCCACCGCAACGAACGCCATGGCTAGCATGATCTCCGAATTAAACCAGCCGGAGGATACCGAAAACTCTCCCAGCACCAGACCGGCGATCACACTTAACGGCGTACTGAGCATGCTCGGCGTATTCATCGCCGCAAGCCTCAGACCGTCAATAGCAAGCTCCAGGATCAGAAGCTGCCAGATCAGCGGTACATTTACCATGTCCCGCACTACCACAAAAGTAAACATTTCCGGAAGCCACCTTAGGTTCTGCATAAAAAGCAGATATACCGGAGTCAGAAAAACAGTCAAAAATGCAATTATCCCTCTTGTTATTTTCAGGTAAACCCCTGTAAGGGTCGGAAAATAATAATCATTCGCCTCCTCAATGATATCGTACACCGACGTAGGCAGGATCATGGCCGAGGGCGAATTATCCACCAGTATCACGATCTTCCCTTCCAGCAGGCAGGCCGCCGCAGTATCCGGCCTTTCACTGAATTTAAACTTTGGAAAGGGATTGAACCATTTTCGTTTCATCAGGCATTCTGCAAGACTCTGCTGATTCATTGTCAGGGCATCCGTTTGAATGGAGTCCAGCTTATCCATCAGCTTTTTCAAAAGCTCCTTATCCACCCGGTCAGACATATAGCAGACTGCCACGTCCGTTCTGGAGCTTTTGCCAACCTCCTTCATCTCCATTGTAAGATGCGGGTTCCGGATCCTCCGTCTCATCAAAGCCGTATTAAAAACAATCGTCTCCACGAATCCATCTCTGGAGCCGCGCAGGGATTTATCCTTGTCCGGCTCCTCCACGCTTCTTGCCGGATAGGTTCTGCAGTCGATCACGATACATGCCTCATATCCGTCGATAAACAGACATGTAGCCCCTGAGAGCACATTTCGGAAAATCTGGTCAAAATCCCCTATAATATCAACCTCCACATAGGGTATGCACTGTCTGGAGAATGCCGTTGCACTCATCGGCATATCCTCTGCGGTGACAGAAAAAAATGAATCCATCAATTTCAGCATGGACTCATCTTTTGTAAATCCGTCAATAAAATAAAAGACAGCATCCCGGCCTCCGATGACAATATTCCTCTGCACAATATCAAAGCTGTCCGCCACCGGAAGTATCTCATTTACGTAGGTCTCGTTTTCCTTCACGGAAGCCGAGACATTTCTGTATTCCTGCATATCCATTCCTCCATTCCTGTTTCCAACATCTGTATGTCCACAGGTTCTGCACATTTTCACATGGATAGCATGTCCGGATACTGCTAGAATTATACACCTGTTGTGCTTCCGAAACCGCCGTTTCTCTCTGTCTGCACATCGTCGTCTACAGTAATTCCATATTCTACAAAAATACCCTGCATAAATCCCGTTCCGGCCTTTAACTCTACGGTCTTTCCTTCATTGGTATCATTGGTAAGCTTCGCAAAAATATGTCCTTCATTATCCGAATAAAAATAATCGCTGTCGATAATCCCTACCGTATTGTTAAGCTGCAGGCGGTACTTAAAGCCAAGCCCGCTCCTGGGATAACACTTCAGCACCCATTCTTCCTCCATCCGCACACGGATCCCAGTCGGGATCTTCACTGTCTTTCCGGGCTCGACCACCATATCCTCCGGCATAAAAAAATCATACCCGGCAGAGCCTGCCGTTGCCCGCTCCGGAAGCCGGATGCCGTCATAAATCTGCCTTATTTCCGATTCCTCCGTCTCCCCAAATGTATCTCTCCAGCTTTCCGCAAATTGATGAAAGCCCACTTTATAAAACTGTGCAATTCGTTTCGCCATCTTTTCTACCTCTTTCCATTTCATCAAAATAGACAGGGACTTTCTCCCTGTCTGTAAGTATAACAATTCTAATTTCCGCATTCAATACTGATTTCTGCAGCTTTGCTCTGACAAAGTGCCCTCGTCAGGCCGACCTCTATTTTTTGATTACCTTATCCTGATAATCAAAGCATTCCTTTGCAATCACATTGCTAAGTACAAGCAGACAGATCAGGTTCGGAATTGCCATCATGCCGTTGAAGGTATCCGAAATATCCCATACCATCTGCAGCTGGGTGGTTGCCCCTGCAAATACGATCAATGAGAAGAAAATCCGGTACAGCTTATTCAGCTTCGTAGAGCCTGCAAGGTACTCCAGCGATTTCTCCCCATAGTATTCCCAGCCAAGGATAGTAGAGAACGCAAACAAGGTAATTCCTATCGTTACCAGCCATCCCCCAAAGGTTCCAAGTCCGGTCTGGAATGCGGCGATCGTTAAGTTTGCACCGGTAAAAGCCTCTCCGGTAGACGGATCGATCTGTCCCAGCATTCCAGATGATGCAATCGAAAGTCCTGTCATAGAGCATACCACGATCGTGTCAAAGAACGTTCCCGTCATATTAATATAACCCTGTCTGGACGGATGGTCTGTCTTTGCTGCGGCAGCCGCAATCGGAGCAGAACCAAGACCCGCCTCATTGGAGAATACACCTCTGGCTACGCCCCAGCGCATGGCATTTGCAATAACTGTACCTGCGGCGCCGCCGCCCATAGCCTCAAAGTTAAATGCCATACCAAAAATCTGTGCCAGTCCGGCCGGAATATTACCGATATTTAACACAATCACCACAAGACCTGCAATAAAATACAGTACTGCCATAAATGGCACAACGATTGCACACACACGGCCGATGCTCTGTATTCCTCCAACCAATACCAGAAGCGCCGCAATGGTAAGTACCACACCTGTGATCCAGGTAGGTATGCCAAAGGTAGTCTTTACAGCTCCGGAAATGGAATTCCCCTGTGTCAGGTTACCGATACCAAAGGATGCCAGTACGGCAAACAGCGCAAATGCAACAGCAAAAAACCTTCCGGCCGCCTTATTTTTAAAACCATTCTGCATCGCATACATAGGGCCGCCCGCCATCTCGCCGCGGTCATTCTTCTGGCGGTACTTTACTGCCAGCACACTCTCGCCGTACTTGGTGGACAGTCCGAACAACGCGCTGAGCCACATCCAGACAATTGCACCTGGTCCGCCAAGAACCATAGCTGTTGCCACACCTACGATATTCCCGGTACCAATTGTAGCCGCAAGTGCCGTCATCAGAGACTGGAAAGGTGTAATGTCACCTTCCTCACCCGTACTCTTCACATCTTTGGAAAATACCTGCTTCAAAGCATAACCCAGATTCCTCCAGGGCAGAAACTTCAGACGGATGGTCAGGAACACTCCTGTTCCCACCAAAAGAACCAGCATGACTGGTCCCCATACAAAATCATTTACCGCTGATAAAATATCCGCAAAACTCATATTCTCTCTCCCTTCGCTTTTCATCTTTTGCTCTATCCCCGCCATATTTTGACATAGATTTTTTCATTTTTTAAGCAAAAAAAAGTTTTTCCGTCATTTTCCATAAAAATACGAAAACTCCGAAGCGGTTCCTGCTTCGGAGTCTTTCTATATGGATTCATTGACTAAGTTATCATAACACACTCAGCGCCAATATGCAAGCACAACATCCATTTCCTGCAAAATTTAGTTATAAAAGTTCAATCTTCCAACGTCTTCTTTAAATTATCTGCAGTTATTTCAAACATTTCATGAAATCAAAACGGCGTCCCATATAGGTCATACGGTGTCGCCTGATATACGTAGTAATTAAGCCAGTTCGTATAAAGGTTATTCGCCGCCGCCCTCCAGGTAAGCAGCGGCTTATTCTCCGGATTGTCCTCCGGGTAGTAATTCTTTGGAATATCAATGGGAAGTCCCTTTCCCAGATCCCTCTTATACTCTCCATCCAGCGTAACCCTGTCGTATTCCGGGTGTCCCATCACAAAAATCCGGCGTCCGTCCTCCGCCATTCCAAGAAAAAGTCCTGCCTCCTCGGACTCCGCGAGAATCGTAATCCTCTCATCCGCCCGAAGCTTCTCAATCGGCACATCTGTATGTCTGGAATGCGGCGCCATGAACACATCATCAAATCCGCGCACCAGCGGAATCTTGCGGTTTAAGACACGGTGGGAGAATACCCCGAACAGCTTATGCGGCACCTGCACCTTGTCTATCCCATAATGGTGATAAAGCGCCGCCTGCGCTCCCCAGCAGAGGTGAAGTGCAGAGGTAACATTGGTCTTTGTCCAATCCATGATCTCTGTCAGCTCATCCCAATAATCCACAGCTTCAAAGGGCATCTGCTCCACTGGCGCCCCTGTGATGATAAAGCCGTCAAACCTGCGGTCCTTAATCTCAGAAAAGGTCTGATAAAATTGATTAATATGGCTGGTAGATGTATTCCTCGACACATGGCTGGATACATTCACAAAGGTCACATCCACCTGCAGCGGCGTATTGGACAAAGAGCGCAGGATCTGAAGCTCCGTATCCTCCTTTAAGGGCATCAGGTTCAAAAGCCCGATCTGGATCGGCCTGATATCCTGATGCATCGCCCTGTGCTCGTCCATTACAAATATATTCTCCTGCTCCAGTATTTCCTTTACCGGAAGCTCATTCTGTACCCGAATCGGCATAGCTGTCTCCTTCTTTCTGTCATATATTCTTTATAGGACAGGCGTCTCATCCTCTTCTTCCTCTGCCTGTCTCTGCTTCTTTTCCAGTGTTTCTCTGGAAATCACATATTTCCCGGCATCATCCACAAAGCTGAATTCATCATAAAACTCCGTAGCCTCCGGCAGATTTTTAGCATGAAGCCTGCCGTTGATCACCATCTGGATAATATAATAAATAACTGCAAAGGCAGGCACTCCTAGAAGCATTCCAATAAAACCGAACATTCCTCCGCCCAGCAGAATTGCAAATATTACCCAGAAGGAAGACAGCCCCGTAGAGCTTCCCAATATCTTCGGCCCGATAAAATTGCCATCCAGCTGCTGCAATACCAGAATAAAAATCAGAAAGTACAATCCTTTCATCGGTTCATCTAAAACAATCAGCACGGCGCTTGGAATCGCCCCGATATAAGGCCCAAAGAAAGGAATCACATTTGTCACACCCACAATTACGCTGACCAGAAGGGTATAGGGCATATTTAGCAGGGTCAGTCCTAAAAAGCACAGTACTCCAATAATTGCCGAATCAATAATCTTCCCGACCAGAAACCCTCCGAATATCTCATTTGCCTTCTGGGCAACATGCAGGACAATATTCGCGTGGCGGGAATCAAACAAAGCATATGTAACCTTCTTCCCCTGTTTTCCAAACATCTCTTTGCTGTACAGTATATAGATCGATACGATAATACCAATCAAAGCATTCACAATCTCGCCCACAAAGTCAATCACACCTGTTGTCAATATCGTCATAATATCGTTGGCCTGCCGGAAGAAATCATTTCTCAGCCAGTTCTGAAATGTGTCCGTCGCCTGTTCCACAAAGGTCTGGACCATAACTCCAATGTTGGAATCAGCCTTCACGATTTCGTTCAGCTCTTCCATTAAATCATTGATCTGGCTGGGCAGCGTAAACACCAGGCTCCGGATACTCTGATACAGCTCCGGTATCAGCATATTAAACAAGCCTGCAATCACTGCACCCAGAATAACGATCGACAATGCGATCCCTGCCGTTCTGGATAATTTCTCTGCCTTTTCCCTGCTCTTTAGCCTTTTCTCCAGCATCGGAACTAAAATCCCATCCACCTGCTTTACAATAGGATTCAGCAGAAAAGCAATCAGCGAACCGTATAAGAAAGGCTTCAGCACATCAACCGCTTTCACAAAAATGCCGGAAATATCAGTAAGACGGAGCAATGCAAAATAAAATGCAATTCCCGCCGCAACCACGATAAAATAGGTCATGCACTTACCCAGCTCCCGCCGGAATCTGGAAGGACTCCTGCTGCCAAGCTTCGGCCTGTTACTATAATACCCCTCCGGAGTCTCCGCCGTATTGTCCTTATTTTTCTTATTTTCCTCTTCCATCCCGCTACACTCCTGCAATAAATCATCAATTTTACTATCGCCTAGTATAGCATAAAAATAAGGATGCGGCAAACCAATTTGCCGTATCCTTATCCTGTAATTACACTCCGCCTAACAGCATGTAAAGGTTGCACATTCCGTCTCTTTACACTGACAGGCATTGCTTCCTTCTACGCTGATCTTGCCGGCATGGCACTTACATTCGTCATTATACATGCAGTCCACAGCTTCACAGTCGATCTTGCTTGTTGGGGAAGCCTGGCCCGCCACATTGCTGTAGGAATCACCCTTCCGCTCCACAAAGCTGTCACAGCAGGTCTCAACTGCGCGCTTTGCCTTGTCTCCTCCGACCTGGATCTTATCCAGGTCACAATAAAACTCCTTGTTATGGGCACAGGTCTGTACCGTACATCTTAATTCCGGCATTGCAAGATACCTCCTTTAAATAATAGATTACGCAGAGATAGTATCCGCAATGCCGGAATAATTATTCATATTTTTTTAAATTATCACTTTATCCAAACCGGCCACGCCTGACGGTAAATAATATCATCGCGCCCCGGCCCATTAGAAACCATAGTGATCGGATATCCGATATGCTCCTCTACAAATTCAATATACTTCCGGCAGTTCTCCGGCAGCTCATCATAGTTCCTAATTCCGGAAATATCGCATTTCCAGCCGGGAAGCGTCTCATATACCGGTTTCGCCTTATCAAGCAGGTAAGTCGTCGGGAATTCCGTCGTTACCTCCCCGTCAATCTCATAGCCTACGCATACCGGAATCTCATCCAGATATCCCAGCACATCTAATACCGTAAATGCCACATCCGTCGCTCCCTGCATCCTGCATCCGTATTTGGACGCCACACAGTCAAACCAGCCCATGCGTCTCGGACGGCCTGTTGTAGCGCCGAATTCTCCGCCGTCTCCGCCGCGGCGCCTCAGCTCATCCGCCTCGTCCCCAAAAATCTCACTGACAAAGGCTCCCGCGCCCACCGCGCTGGAATAAGCCTTGCATACCGTGATGATCTTCCCTATCTCATACGGCGGGATCCCCGCTCCGATAGCTCCGTACGCCGCCAGCGTGGAAGAGGACGTCACCATTGGGTAGATGCCGTGATCCGGATCCTTCAAAGAGCCGAGCTGACCCTCCAGAAGAATCTCTTTCCCCTCCTTCAGTGCATGGTAAAGATACAGAGATACATCACATACATAGGGCTCTACCATCTTCTTATATTCCTGCAGCTCCCTGTATAATTCATCCGGATCTATCTCCGGTTTGTGGTACAAATACTTCAAAAGTACATTCTTCTGCTCTGCTACGCGCACCACCTTCTCCTTCAGAAGTTCATCGTCAAACAGCTCGCTTACCTGAAAGCCGACCTTCGCATATTTGTCGGAATAAAACGGTGCAATCCCTGATTTTGTCGAGCCAAAGGACTTGCCGCCCAAACGCTCCTCCTCGTATGCATCAAAATTCTTATGGTAAGACATCACCATCTGTGCACGGTCAGACACCAGAATCTTCGGCATCGGCACGCCTCTGTCGATGATTGACTGAATCTCTTCAAATAATACCGGTATATCCAGAGCAACACCATTTCCGATAATACTGGTAGTATGATCATAGAATACGCCTGACGGCAGTGTGTGGAGTGCAAATTTACCGTAATTATTGATTATCGTGTGTCCTGCATTCGCTCCCCCCTGAAAACGGACAATAATATCAGCCTGCTCTCCCAGCATGTCTGTGATCTTGCCCTTACCTTCGTCTCCCCAGTTTGCGCCGACTACTGCTTTTACCATAACAATTCCTCCTGTGTGCTATATGCAATCATTGTTAAAATAACCTTCAGTCCCCAATTTTGTATTATACTATAATTCTCAGTTCTTGTACATTATTATTTCACATCAGAGGTGCAAATAACCGCAGAACCTGCCCTACAATCTTTGCCTTAAACGGCCGGTTCTGAACCTCCGTCAGGCTGACCTTATGGCATCGTGCCAGAGTATTCTGGAAATCCACCTCAATGCTCCCGATCACAGGATTATTATAAATCAATACCCCGCATTCAAAGTGCAGATACAGGCTGCGGTAATCCAGATTGATCGTACCCACTGCCGCCGTATCATCATCCGACACAAATACCTTTGCATGGACAAATCCCGGCGTATACTCATAGATCTGCACCCCTGCCTGGATCAACTCCTTGTAAAATGTCTGTGCAACCGCAAAGGCATACCATTTATCCGGAATGTGCGGCATGATAATGATCACCTCGATCCCGCTCTTTGCGGCTCTGGTAAGGGTCGTGATCATTTCACTGTCCAGGATCAGATAAGGCGTCATAATATGCACATATTTCTTTGCATGGTTCAGAATATGGAAATACACTTCCTCACCCACGTCTTCATTATCATACGGATGATCCCCATATGGGATCACATAGCCGGTCCATCTGGTATTCCACATCCGCTTTGGAGTCAGGTAATTCTCATAATTCTCCTTCTCCTTCACGTCAAGATTCCACATCTGCAGGAACAGCATCGTTAAGCTCTGTACTGCGTCGCCTTTCAGCATTACCGCCGTATCCTTCCAGTGGCCGAACCTTTCCAGCTTATTGATATACTCATCTGCCAGATTCACTCCTCCTGTGAACGCAGTCCTTCCGTCAATAACACAGATCTTCCTGTGATCCCTGTTATTCTGTACGGTAGAAAGGAAGGGCGTGATCGGAATGGACATCTTACACTGGATTCCCATCTTACGAATTTTCTTATAGTAATTATATGGAAAATTGGAAATCGCACAGGTTCCGTCATACATAAACCGAACCTCAACGCCTTCCGCCGCCTTTCTCTGAAGGATCTCCAGGATTGTACCCCACATAACGCCCTCTGCAATAATAAAATATTCCATGAAAATATAGTCTCTTGCCTTCTCAAGCTCCCGGACCAGCGCACGGAACTTATCCTCTCCGAGAGGAAAATAGGTAACCTCCGTATTCCGGTAAGCCGGAAACTTCAGGCATCCTGACAGATAGCAGGCCAGATTTGCCATAGCCGGCTTGCTGTCCCGGATTTCCTCAACGATCTCCTCATCCTGCGTCATGTAGGGATTCTCTTCCAGCTTCAGTATTTCCAGCTTCTCTCCCACCCAGCTGTTGCCGAGCTGGAGCTCCACATAGATATAAAACAACGTTCCCACCGCCGGAAATGCCATAATACACAGAATCCACGTCATCTTAAATGCCGGATTCCCCTCTGAATTAATAATATAGATCAGAACACAGATACGCAGCACCGTAAACACCATATTAATATATATTGTATACTGCCTGAGCCAGTTCGTCGTCACTGCAAAAATCGCCAGCTGTAGCAGGATCATCAACAGGATCAGTCCGGTTCGGCTGAATATAATTCGAAAAAGCCCTCCTTTGGCCTTTTTTAATCTCTTACTCTCCATATATGTCTCTCCCCGCTTGAGTACATACCACATAAAATTTTCCAAAATCAAGTTTAGCATACTTTATCCCCTATCTCAAGGAACCTTTTATAAATGTTAAGTTCACCAATTTTTTATATCCTTCCCCTTTCTTTTTTTCCAAAAAGGTATTACAATAGACCTATCTATATGCGAAACCGAAGAAAGGAGCTATACACATGTCAAAAGTATTCAAACGTTTATTAGGATTAGCCGCAGTTGGAGGTGCTGCTGCAGGAGTGATATATTATCTTAACAAGTCCGAGAATAATGATGATGAGTTTTTAGATGAATTTGATGATGAGTTTGATTTGGACGATGAATTAAATCCAGCCGGAGAGAGAGAATACGTTTCCCTGAATGCCGCCCCAAAAACTGAAGAACCGGAAATTGAAGCAAAAGACGCCGGCGGGGCGGATGCCGGAACCGAAGAAGCTGCTGAGAGCAAAGCTGACGGACCAGACGAAGCTGCTCCTGAAGAAAAAGCCGAATAATAACATATCAAAAGGGAGGCTCTTCCACCAAGAAGCAGCCTCCCTTCCCTGTTATAATTCTGTTCAAATGAGGTTAAATAATTTTGAAATATATATTGATTATTGACGACGATATTCATATTGGAAATATGCTGGAAGAGGTTCTTACAAACGAAGGCTACGGTATATACCGGGCTTATTCAGGAACAGAGGCTCTGCTTCTCCTCTCCAGGGAAAAACCGGATCTCATACTGCTTGATCTAATGCTGCCGGGACTTAACGGCGAGGACATACTCCCGCTGATAACTGGTATCCCTGTCATTGTTATGAGCGCAAAGGCCGATGTGGATAATAAAGTAAATCTGCTGCTCGAAGGAGCCGCAGACTACGTGACAAAACCCTTTCATACAAAGGAGCTCCTGGCCAGAATTGCCGTGCAATTCCGTAACCAGACAGCTTCCGGATCCGTTTCCAGCCTGGTCTTCGAAGATATCGTACTTCACACAGACACACATATGGCAGTTTCAGGCACAGAGCAGGTCAAATTAACCCGGACAGAAGCCGCCATCCTGAAGCTCTTAATGCAGAACCCTTCCCAGGTCATGACAAAATCCCTGCTACTGGACCGCATCGGCAGGGATACGCCTGATTGTACTGAAAGCTCCCTGAAAATGCACGTAAGCAACCTGCGGAAGAAGCTAAGGGAACTAAACAGCAGGGATTATATAGAATCCGTCTGGGGAATCGGCTTTAAAATGCATGAAAACACGTAAAATCTTTACCATTTCTTTACTCTTCCCTTTACCGGTTTCTTTACCATTGCCCGGTAAAATAGGAACCGCAGACAAAAAGAGGAGGTTAGATTTTATGGACTATGTTCTTACAACAAATGCCGTCAGCAAGAATTACAGGCATTTCAAAGCATTAAACGAACTGTCTATGCACGTCCCGAAGGGGGCGGTCTATGGATTCGTTGGAAAAAACGGCGCCGGAAAGACAACGCTGATCCGGTTAATCTGCGGGCTTCAGGAGCCATCGTCCGGCTGCTATACCCTGTACGGCAGAAACAACACTGACAAAGATATCGCAAAATCCCGAAGAAGAATGGGCGCCGTCGTAGAGATTCCGTCCATATATCTTGACATGACAGCCGAAGACAATCTTAAACAGCAGTATCGGATTCTGGGGCTTCCGTCCTTTGACGGACTGAATGACATTCTAAAGCTGACGGGCCTTGAAGGCACCGGCAGGAAAAAAGCCCGGAACTTCTCTCTCGGTATGCGCCAGAGGCTTGGAATTGCCATAGCCCTTGCCGGGGATCCGGATTTTCTGGTTCTGGACGAACCGGTAAACGGTCTTGATCCCCAAGGTATTATCGAGATGCGGGAGCTGATCCTAAAATTGAATCGCGAGCGGCAGATTACGGTGCTGATCTCAAGCCATATTCTTGACGAGCTTTCCAAATTAGCCACGCATTATGGCTTCATCGACAACGGCCGTATGATAAAAGAAATGAGCGCGGAAGAATTAGAAACCGCCTGCAGGAAATGTGTCCGCATGGAAGTCAGCGACACCGGCGTTCTTGCCCGTGTACTTGACCGTATGCAGATTGATTACCGGATACACTCTGCCTCACATGCCGATGTATATGCAAAGCTGAATGTATCACAGCTTGCCAGTATCCTTGCAGAAGAAAACTGCGAGGTCATTTCCATGCTGGAGCAGGATGAAAGCCTGGAAAGCTACTATGTAAGTCTTGTGGGAGGTGGAACATATGAATAAGCTGTTAAGAGCCGGCTTTGCAAGACTCGCAAAGAGCCGGATCTTCTGGATCTGTACGGCTGTTTCCTTTGGGATAGGGCTGATTTCTTCAATCACCCGTTATCGGGAAATGATGGATACAGCGGGATATTCCTATTCTATGGAGGACATCCTGTTCACTAACTGTATTTTTATGCCCATATTTTCTGCAGTCTTTGCCGGCTTATTTATCGGCACGGAATACAGCGACGGCACCATACGCAATAAATTAATTGCCGGCCACGCACGGTCTGCCGTATATTTTTCTAATATCATTGTATGCTCGGCGGGCCTGCTGCTGATACACCTCGCCAATATTGCCGCAATTGTATGTATCGGGTTTCCTCTGACCAGAGCGGTCAAAGCGCCGGCTCCAGGCCTTATCCTTCTGGGGCTCGTCAGCCTGGCGGCAGTGATTGCTTTGAGCGCCATATTTTCACTTATGAGCATGCTGATCCACAACAAAGCCGGCTGTTGTGTTGCGGCATTGATCCTCTCATTTATTTTTCTGGTAAGCGCAATGACCATCGAAGGCCGTCTGTCGTCTCCGGAATATTATCCCTCTATCACCGCCTCCTATACGGACGAAACCGGTGAAACGAAAGTAGAAAATACAGAAAGCATCAAAAACCCGAACTATCTTACCGGAACAAAGCGGAAGGTCTACGAATTCCTGTATGATTTCCTGCCCGGCTGCCAGATGCTGCAGATCACAGAGCAGTCTCCTAAGCGCCCTGGGATACTGCCCCTGTATTCCCTGTTTATCACTGCTGTAACAACTGCCTGTGGAGTCCTTTTCTTCCGCAGAAAAAATATAAATTAACGATTTATACCCCGCGGATAAGGAGATACACGCCTTGTCTGCCGAGGGTAATCAAAGGAGTGTCTATGAAAATCTGGCTGTGCGCCGTCGCCGGCATCCTGATTTTAGTTATTATCGCTTTACTGGCAAAAATATATCTGCTGCAGAAAGCGGCGCAGGAAATAGAAGAAGGCTTCGCCGACCGGCTCACGACCGGTACAAATACGCTGATTGATATTTCCAGCGGGGACCGTTCCATGCGCAGGCTGGCCTCTGCCGTTAATACGCAGCTTCGCAGGCTGCGCGCTGAACGCCGCCGCTTTCATCAGGGAGATACCGAGCTGAAAAACGCCGTTACAAATATCTCCCATGACCTGCGCACCCCCTTAACTGCTATCTGCGGATACCTGGATCTGCTCGAACAGGACGATCTGTCCGAAGACGCCTTCCGCTACACAGCAATCATACGAAACCGTACGGAACTGCTGAAACAGCTTACAGAGGAACTGTTCCGCTATTCTGTTCTGCTCACAGCAAATGAAGAAGCCGTACGAGAGCCTGTTGTCCTGAGCGAAGTATTAGAAGAAAGCATCGCTGCATTTTACGCCTCTCTAAAAGAAAGGGGGATTACCCCTGAAATAAAACTGACCGGCAATAAGATCACCCGCAATCTTAACCGGCCTGCTTTATCCCGCATATTTTCTAATCTCATCAACAATGTATTAAAATACAGCGACGGAGATTTTTTTGTCTCTTTGTCTGATTACGGAGAAATTACCTTTGCAAATACCGCCTCCGCCCTGGATGATATACAGGTAGGCAGGCTGTTTGACCGGTTCTATACTGTAGAAGCCGCGAGAAAGTCTACCGGACTTGGACTTGCAATTGCACGGACTTTCGTCGAACAGATGGGCGGAACAATCACCGCCGGATACGCCGGCAATATCCTAAGCATCCATATTTACTTTCCAGATATCTAGTATATCAATTCTGCGAAGCATGTTCTTCAAGCTCTTTCTTCGCCTTTGCCTGAAGCACCTCCGTCTGAAATACATAATTGCGGATCAGCATCTCAGCTTTGGGGGACAGGTCTATAAACTGACAGCCATAGCCATACAGCCTTTCCCCGCGCACAGGGCGCTGCTTCTTTATACGTGCAGTAATATGTATCGGTGCTTTTATGCCGGGAATGATGGTAGATACCATCGTACCCGGCTGGAATTTCTGCTTCGAGACAAACTGAAAGCCTCCGGTCCCGATATCTTTAATCTTAACATCCTTTGTCTGTCCATCCAGCAGAAGGGCGCCCCGGAAAGTCACATATACACGGAAATTCTTCCGCTCTTCCGGAACATCCTTTGTAACTGCACGAGCCGTGTACTGCCCTTCGGCATTCTCCTTATCATGGCAGTGACGGATTTCCTCTGACAGCGTAAAAATAAATGCCCGGTAATCATACCTCTTCCCTTCCGGCATTAGGAAAAACTTCTTTGGGAAATCCTCCGACGGCTTTTGGGGAAAATAAAGCACGATCGTATCCGCACTCTCTCTACAGAATCGTATGTCCGCCAGAAAAGTACAATCCAAATGATACAGCGTTCCATTTGTCATCTCATGTAATAAATTCATAGATAGAATACCTCCTCCTTTATACAACTGCAGACAAGCCGTCCCAGATCTCTATTACTATAAAACCATTTTATCAGAGAAAATTCCCGGAATCAAGACCTCCAGACGCTGCAGAGTATCTCTGCCGCGTCTTTGATCTCCTTCTCCGACAGGTTTGCATACCCCAGCAGCACCGTCGGCTCCTCTTTCTTTTCCCCGATAATGTAATCCGACAGCCCGTACACCCGGATTCCTGCTTTCTTTGCTTTCTTTATCAGTTCGTCCTCTGTCACTTCTCCGTTAAATGTAAGGAGCAGATGTACTCCTGCATGTTCGCCGGAAATCCTGCACACCCCCGAAAGAGGTGCAAGTCCCTTGATCAACAGGTCATGCCTTCCTTTATAGAGAGACCTGGTCTTATTCAAATGTCTCTCATAATAACCGTCCTCTACAAAGCGCTGCACGATTAACTGATCAACTACAGAAACCGTCGAACTGATAAACCCGCATTTATCCAGATAGACGTCTGTAAGCTCCACTGGAAGCACCATATAGCTCATACGGATGGCCGGGGCAATGGATTTAGAAAACGTTCCCAGATAAATAACCCTTCCGCCTCTGTCGCAGCCCTGCAGCGCCGGAATAGGCTTACCTTTATACCGGAATTCGCTGTCATAGTCATCCTCAATAATATAACGTCCTTCTTTTTCATCCGCCCACTTCAAAAGCTCCATTCGCCGTTTCATGGGCATAACAATCCCGGTAGGATACTGATGGGAAGGCGTCACGTATGCCACATCCGCCTCCGTATCCCTAAGAGCGGACACCTTCATCCCATATCCATCCATCTCGATAGGCAGCACCTGATAAGACTGGCTCACAAACAAACGGTACGCCTGCTTATAGGAAGGATTCTCCAATGCGACCACATGCTCCCTGCCCAGTACAGCGCATAACAGCATCAGAAGATAGTCACTGCCTGCCCCCACGATCACCTGTTCCGGACTGCAGTTCACGCCTCTTGCCTGATACAGATATTTACAGACCGCTTCTCTGAAGCCCGTCTCCCCCTGAGGATTCCCAAGACGGAATAATTCTACCTTGTCATCCATCAGTATATCCTTAGAAAGCTTCCGCCATGCATTATAGGGAAAACTCTTCAAATCCACTCCGTTGGGCGTAAAATCAAACCGATACCGCTCTTTCTTTACAGCTTCCTTCTCCCTATGGGACACCTTCTCGTTCACCAGATGATACAGCCCCTCTACCTGGGCGGCAAAAAATCCCCGGTATGGCTCCGACTCAATATATCCTTCCGATAACAGCTGCCCGTAGGCAAGCTCCACCGTGCTCCTGCTGACCTCAAGGTGCTTTGCCAGAAGCCTTGTGGAGGGGAGCTTTTCCCGGTAAGCAATCCTCCCGGATATAATACTCTCTTTTATATATTGGTAGATCTGCTCATACAAAGGCATCTTATCCTTCGGATTCAGATCGATCGTCAATTCGTTCATTACTTTGGCAGCCTGAAAGAGCTCTTCAGAGATACGATCCGGTTAAATACCAACGCATCCGGCTTAGAATCCTTCGCATCAATACAAAAATACCCATTCCGCACAAACTGGAAGCTGTCATAGGCCTTCGCATCCTCAAAATTCGGCTCCACATAGCAGTTCTTACGAACCTCCAGCGAATTAGGATTGATATTCATGGAGCCGTCCTCTTCATTGTAGACACCCTTTTCCTCATCGATCAGATTCTCATAAAGACGAACCTCTGCCTTCTTTGCATAAGGCGCCGCCACCCAGTGGATGGTTCCCTTCACCTTCCGTCCGGTAAATCCGCTTCCGCTCTTCGTCTCCGGGTCGTAGGTACAGTGTACTACTGTCACATTACCTGCCTCGTCCGTTTCATAGCTTACACATGTTACAAAATACGCCTGCATCAGGCGGACCTCGTTACCCGGGAACAGCCGGAAATATTTCTTCGGCGGTTCGATCATAAAATCCTCCCGCTCAATATAAAGCTCCCTGCAGAACGGAAGCTTCCTCTTCCCAAGGGCTTCATTTTCCAGATTATTCTCCGCCTCAAGCCACTCGGTCTCACCCTCCGGATAATTGTCGATCACAAGCTTTATCGGGTCAAGCACCGCCATCATCCGGGAACGCTTCATCTTAAGGTCCTCCCGGATACAGTATTCCAGCATGGCATAATCCACAGAACCCTGCGCCTTGGATACCCCGCACAGCTCCACAAACATCCGCAGGGATTCCGGCGTAAATCCGCGCCTTCTAAGGGCCGCAATGGATACCAGACGGGGATCGTCCCAACCGTCCACAACGCCGTCTTCCACCAGCTTCTTAATATAACGCTTACCGGTCACCACATTAGTCAGGTACAGCTTGGCAAATTCAATCTGTCTCGGCGCCGGGTCAAATTCACACTCCCTTACCACCCAGTCATACAGCGGACGGTGATCCTCAAACTCCAGCGTACAGATAGAATGGGTAATCTTCTCCACTGCATCCTCAATAGGATGAGCAAAGTCATACATCGGATAAATACACCATTTATCTCCCGTATTATGGTGGGTCATATGCGCCACACGGTAAATAACCGGATCGCGCATATTAATGTTCGGGGACGCCATATCGATCTTTGCCCGGAGCACCTTCTCCCCGTCCTGATATACGCCGTCCTTCATCTCCTCAAAGAGCTTTAAATTCTCCTCCACAGAACGGTCACGGTACGGGCTGTTCTTTCCGGGCTCCTTCAAGGTACCGCGGTATTCCCGGATTTCCTCCGGACTGAGATCGCATACAAATGCCTTCCCCTTCTTGATCAGCTTCACGGCACACTCATACATCACCTTAAAATAGTCAGACGCGTAGTACAGATGATCCTTAAAATCAGCGCCAAGCCATTCCACATCCGCCTTGATCGACTCCACAAACTCCATATCCTCCTTCGTCGGGTTGGTATCGTCAAACCGAAGGTGGAAGGTTCCGTGATATTTCTCCGCAAGTCCGGAATTTAAAATAATGGATTTGGCATGTCCAATATGCAGATAGCCGTTCGGCTCCGGCGGAAATCTGGTGCAAACTCCTGTATATACGCCTTCTGCAAGATCTTTATCGATCTCCTGCTCAATAAAATTCTTTGAAACCGCTTCTTCTCCCATGGTATCCTCCTCTATATCGTTCATTCTCGTCATTTTTTAATCTTATCATACTTCCAGATAACCCACAATAGAATAATTTCAAAAAACCATTGACAAAACTACTCTTTATATTGTATATTAATCACGTTGCATATCTTAATTAAAAATATATATTTATCTGCTGTCGTGGCTCAGTCGGTAGAGCGTCGCCTTGGTAAGGCGGAGGTCGGCGGTTCGATTCCGCTCGACAGCTTTCATAATTTGAGAAAAAGAAGACTTTTCGGATTCTGTATTCCGGAAAGTCTTTTTATTTCCGCTCGCCAAGCAGCTTCCATGTCTTTGCCTTGATCCTCTGGAGGGCATTGTCCACAGTCTTCGGGCTTTTATGTATCAATTCCGCAATAGTTCTGTAGTCCGTCCCAAGAAGATGCAGATACATCACTCTCCGCTCCAGCTCACTAAGCCTTTCCTCCAGTTCTGTCTCCAAGCCCTGCATATTCTCCCGGTTTATTATGGCATGCTCCGGGTTGCTTTCCTCGCCTGCCTCAATGGTATCCAGCACCCGGCCTTTTTTTCCTTCCTCGGCCTCCTCATACAGAGAAATATAGGAGTTCAGCGGTATATGCTTCTTTCGTTTTGAGGCTTCGATGGCGCTGTACATCTGCCTGCGGATACACAGCTTCGCAAAGCTGTAAAACGATACCTTCTGCTTTGCATCGTAGTCCTGAACCGCCTTAAACAGTCCGATCATTCCCTCCTGGATCAGATCGTCATTCTCCCCGCCCAGAAGAAAGATTGCTTTTGCTTCTTTGCGCACCAGGTTCTTATACTTTTCCATCAGATAATCCATAATCTCCTTTTCTCCTTCCCGGAGCTTCTGGATTAATTCTTCATCCGTAAATGTCTCGTACTTTGACATTTCAGGCCTCTCTTTCACTTAAACTCTTTTACAGCATTCTCTGCCTTACAACCTCGTAAGCAAGCACTCCTGCCGCCACCGACGCATTCAGGGAATCGATATCCCCTTTCATGGGAATGCCCGCCGTAAAATCACAGGCTTCCTTTACAAGACGGCTGACGCCCTCTCCTTCACTGCCGATCACCAGACCGATGGGCCCCTTCATATCCAGCCGATACATCTCCATGCCGCCCATATCCGCACAGACAAACCACAGACCCTGCCGCTTTAGGTCCTCCATCGTCTTTTTTAAATTGGTCACCTTGGCAACCGGCGTATAATTTAACGCCCCGGCGGAGGTCTTCGCAACCACGGCCGTAAGGCCTGCGGCACGGCGCTTTGGAATGATCACCCCATGGGCTCCGGCAAGATTGGCAGTACGGATGATCGCCCCCAGGTTATGCGGATCCTCAATATTATCCAGCAGAATCAAAAACGGATCCTCTCCCCGCTCTCCGGCAAGTCTCAGCATGTCCTCAACCTCTGCATACTCATAGGCGGCCGCATAAGCAATCACTCCCTGGTGCTTCCCTGTCTCAGACATCTGAGACAGACGTTCCCTGCTTACAAACTGCAGGATCGTATCATGCTTTTTGGCCTCCCTTATAATCGTGCGGACCGCCCCGTCCTGACAGCCGTCCAGCACAAACAGCTTGTCAACCGGCTTCCCGGCGCGGAACGCTTCTAATACCGCATTTCTCCCCTCGATCACAAGGCTTTTTACTTCCACATTCTTCTCACTCATACAAACTCCCTGCATACCCTTGTTATGCATCTCTTTCTATATATTAATCTCTCTGTACGTCTTCATCCAGGCTGTCAATTCCTATCTTGACCAGCTCCAGCATACGCTGATACTCCCGCTTCAGATACAGATACCCTATTAATGCCTCAAATCCGGTCGCCCTGCGGTAATCCGTCACAGACTGGTTCTTTGCCGGACTGACAGTTTTAGAATTCCTGCCCCGCTTATATACCTGATGCTCTTCCTCTGTCAGCTTATCCTGCATTGCACGCATCATTTTTGACTGGGAGGATGCCTGTACAACCGCGCTCGTTTCTTTATGGAGCTTCTGCACCGGCTTATTTCCCTTATTCAGTACCAGGCTCCTAACCACAAGGTCAAATACCGCATCTCCCAGATACGCCAAAGCAAGAGGTGAATATTCTCTCACATCCACCTCCCGCATCTGAAACAATTCCTGCATAAAGAAATCCAATTCCCAATCTATGCCTTTTTCCATTTTACTCCTTCTCTGGTATCCAGAAGCACGATTCCCTTCGCCGCCAGCTCGCCGCGGATCTCGTCTGCCCTCGCAAAATCCTTCGCCTTCCTTGCCGCCTGACGCTCTGCGATCAGAGCCTCAATCTCCTCATCCAGGATCTCTTCCTTCTTCTCTACGATCAGCCCCAGCACATCCGTTAATTTCACAAGCAGATCATAAAGCGCCTCCGCATATTCCTTTGACCCTTCTGCATCCGCCGTCGTATTGGCAAATTTCACCAGATCAAATACTGCCGCTATGGCGTCCGCCGTGTTAAAATCATCCTCCATCGCGGATTCAAAGGCCGTCACAAACTGCGCTGTCTGATCCAGCTTCTCCTTCTCTCCCGCCGTCATGCTCTCTTTTCCGGCATTCTCAGACAGATACTTCAGATTATCCGCCGCATTCAGAATACGCTCCAGCCCATTCTTTGACGCCTCCATCAGTTCCGCGCTGAAATTCAGCGGACTCCGGTAGTGGGCGCTCAGCATAAAGAACCGGAGAATCTGCAGGTCATACTGCCCGCTGATCTCACGGACGGTACGGAAATTCCCCAGCGACTTGCTCATCTTGTGGTTATCAATATTTAAAAATGCATTGTGCATCCAGTACTTAGAAAATTCCTTTCCGTTTGCCGCCTCGCTCTGGGCTATCTCATTCTCATGATGGGGAAATACAAGATCCTCTCCTCCCGCATGGATATCAATCTGCTCTCCCAGATATTTCTTCGACATCACCGAGCACTCAATATGCCAGCCCGGACGTCCCTCGCTCCACGGAGACTCCCATGCAGGCTCCCCTTCTTTCTTAGGCTTCCACAGCACAAAATCCAGCGGATCCTCCTTCTCATCCTCGCCGCTGACCAGAAGCGAACGGTTACCGGAACGCAGATCATCCAGATTCTTATGAGACAGCTTCCCGTAATCTTCAAACTGCCTGGTCCTGAAATACACCGTTCCATTCTTCTCGTATGCAAATCCCTTCTCGATCAGCGTGCCGATCATATCAAGCATCCCGTCAATCTCCTGAGTCGCAAGCGGATGGGTCGTGGCAGGCTTGATATTCATTCCTTCCATATCCTTCTTACATTCTGCAATATATCTTGCAGAAATCTCATTGGCAGACACGCCCTCTTCATTTGCCTTCTTAATAATCTTATCATCCACATCTGTAAAATTGGACACGTAATTTACATCGTAGCCCTTGTATTCAAAATATCTGCGCACCGTGTCAAATACGATCATCGGTCGTGCATTTCCAATGTGGATAAAATTGTAAACCGTAGGTCCGCAGACATACATCTTAACCTTTCCTTCCTCCACCGGAACAAATTCTTCTTTTCTCTTAGACATCGTATTATACAGCTTCATCTTTTCTCTCCTTCTTCGTCTCCTTTGTCTGTGCCAAAGACTTTAATTTACTCTCTAGCTGACTGATCCTCTCCTTCATTCGGACATTGTCTCTCTGCAGCTGGGTAATATCGCTTGTAACCGGATCCGGAAGATTCACCTGATCCATATCTGAGCGCGGAATCTTCAAATTCCCCATCTTCACGATACGCCCCGGAACGCCTACCACCGTACAATTGGGCGGCACCTCGTTCAGCACCACGGAGCCTGCTCCGATCTTGGAATTCTCACCAATGGTAAAGGAGCCCAGTACCTTCGCTCCCGCGCTTACCATCACATTGTCCCTTAGCGTCGGATGCCGCTTCCCCTGCTCCTTGCCGGTTCCCCCAAGGGTCACGCCCTGATAAAGGGTAACATTATCCCCAAGCTCCGCCGTCTCGCCGATGATCACGCCGCTGCCATGGTCGATAAAGAGCCGCTTTCCTATGGTTGCCCCCGGATGGATCTCAATTCCCGTCTTTCTGGCCGCACGCTGGGAAATCCATCTCGCCATAAAGTAATGCTTCTTCAAAAACAGCTTGTGCGCCAGCCGGTAGCTTAAGATCACCTTGAAGCTGGGATATAAGAATACTTCCATATTCGACTTGATCGCCGGATCCCGTTCCCTGATCACACGGATCTCTTCCTTAATATAGGACATAAATCCCATAAATATCTCTCCTATCTGATACCTTTTCTACTATACCGCAAAAATCCTTGAATAACATCAAAAATTGAAACCTTCATTCCTTGGAAAACACTCCCCCATGAAACAAAAAACTCCGTCTCTATACAAGAGACGAAGCATCACTCCGCGGTTCCACTCTCATAGAGGGCTTCTCCTATTCGTGATCCTTGTAGAAGCTCCTCCACTCTATGCGCATAACGTGCGCCCTCCGTACCCGGCTAATCACTGTAATCATCCATCACATAGACACATATGTTTTCACCGGGTCGACTCCCGAATGCACTTCAGAAATACGCCTCTGAAGACTGCTTCCAGCCAATGACAGTCTCTCTCTGACAGTTCTTTATCTCCTACTCTCTTCGTTCCAAGTCTTTTTGCCTAGAATTATATTATGCGAATTCCCCGGATTTGTCAACTGATTTTTTAATCATTTATGTCAGTTTGATTCTTGTTTTTCATTGCATTTCTATAATTTATGTTAATACTAATTCTTGTGCATAGTATTATTTATGTAACTCCCGAAGAATCTTTATAGTAATATTTTACATTTTCTTTATCCCGTCCAGCATACTATAATACATACTCAGAAAGGCGGTGAAGGAAAGGATGATAGAGATGCCGACAGATATCCAATTCAAATATGAACTCCGCAGAGAACTTACCGAAATCAGGAAACAGCTGCAGTTATTGCAGAATAAGGAATACAGCCGGTTAGAACAGCGTTATCTTCAGAAAATCAAGGATATCGAATCCAGTCTACAGGATTAATCCTTATCAGCATTCATCTATATAGCTGACAAGTTCCGTATTTTCAATATTTTTCAACAGATTATATTTTAAACAAAAGCCACAAGGTACAGGTCTTATTAAGCAGTCAAGACCTGCACCTTACACGTTCAGGATTTTTAGTTACTGCATTCTACATAAGCAGTCATATTCCCGCCTGCATCCGATGATTGCGCCTTCCGCTTAAACCGCACCTCTGCCTTAAATAAATCTCCTTCTACCTGAATTTCAAAGGTTCCCTTCTGAAGCTCTGTAAAGCTCTTTGCAATTGCCAGTCCGAGCCCGGACCCTTCTGTATTTCTGGATGCATCGCCCCGGACAAACCTCTCCGTAAGATCGGAGGCCTTGACGGTGATTTCCTCTGCCGATACATTCATGACCTGAATCACCGCATTCTGTTCCTCTGCGTAGATTTTCACATACACTCTGGTACCTGTAAGAGCATATTTGGACACATTGATCAAAAGATTTTCAAATATCCGGTATGTCTTCTGGCTGTCCAGCCCGCAGATCAGCTTTTCTTCCGAATAGCTGCACCGAAAGAGAAGCCCTGCCTCTTCAAATTTCTTCTCCAGCTCCAGCTTCACCTGCTTAAACAGATTTGCCACATCCACATCCATGATCTGAAGAGTGACATTCTGGCTGCTCGCCTTGCTGATTTCAAATAAATCCTCGATCAGAACCTTGAGCCGGAGAGACTTCCCGTCCAGTATCTCCACATATTCTTTCCTCTTCTCCTCATCCTTCTCCTCCTTGAGAAGATTTACATAGGTTATGATCGCCGTCAAAGGCGTCTTTAGATCATGAGACACATTGGTTACAAGCTCTGTCCGCATCCGCTGGCTCTGCACTTCCTTTTCCACCGCTTTCTGGTAGCCGTCCTGAATCTTACGGATTTCTTCCTTAAATGGATTAAAAATCCCAAGATCCTCCGTAATCTCTATATCCAGATCTCCCTCTGCCATCTGGTTCGTGAAATCTAAAAGCCTGGCGTATTTTCCGCGCAGATCATCAAAATATTTCCGCAAAATACAGAATAGGATAACCGAATATACAAGCAGCGCAAAAATACCAAAAAACCACAGGGTACACACCACTGCTAATATCATGAAGTTTACTGCCACAATTTTCAGGATGATCCTATTATTCCTTTCGTTGAAATCAATTTCCTCAAAAGAATGATAAAGCCTTGCAATCCCGCCTCTCGCCTTTGCGGCGCCTAATTTACAGGCGCCAAGGATATTCCGGCCATATCTGACGAGCAGGGACCGCTCTCTCATATAAGCCCTCAATCCCATCACATATGCCTGGCGGAGGCATCCAGATACCCAGTAGCTGACCGCCACGCACCCAAATAAAATACATGTGCTGATCCCGTCTATATAGTATGCATGCAGCAGCCAGGGCAGATCTCCAAATTGACTAAACAACAAGACAACCCAGCCGATTCCTGCCGCCGCCTCAAAGGGCGCCTTAAATATATTCTCGTTTCCGGTTCCAAAAGACTTAAACAGCGGAAAGATCCATGCCGATGCCGCCGTTGCTGCAAGCGCCGCCAAAATTCCTTGAGCCGCCGCTTCCGTCGAGGGATAAAAGCCGTTTATAAGAAGGGCTGTAACAAACGCCATGTATCCCATAAGTAATATCACAAATAATTTACGCCTGTTTTTCAATTTTGTATCCAACTCCCCACACCACCTTCAAATATTTTGGTTCCTTCGGGTTAATCTCAATCTTCTCACGGATATTTCGGACATGCACCATGATCGTATCTGTATTGATCGCCCGTTCATTCCATACCCGCTCATAAATCTCTTCTGCTGAAAATACCCTTCCTGGATTTTTCATTAGCAGCAGAAGAATCTTATATTCTATGGGCGTAAGCTTCACCGGCTCCCCGTCCACGAATACCTCTACCGTCTCTTCATTGATCTCCAATCCGCCTACCACATGAATATGTTCCTGTTCCTGCTTCTCCTGCTTTCCCAGACGCTCCATAAATCTGCCGTATCTTCTAAGCTGGGAATTTACTCTTGCCAGCAGTTCCATCGGGGTAAACGGCTTTGTCACATAATCATCCGCCCCCATATTCAGTCCCAGGATCTTATCTACCTCCTCCGACTTCGCTGACAGAAATATAATCGGAAAGTCATGCTTCTCCCTGAGCTTTCTGGTCATGGTAATACCGTCCATGCGCGGCATCATCACATCCACGATCGCCAGATGAATCTCCTCCCGCCCAATAATTTCCAGCCCTTCTATGCCGTCTGCCGCCTGAAATACCTGATATCCCTGACTCTGCAGATAGATTTCCACTCCCTTCCTGATTTCCTTATCATCCTCCACGATTAAAACGTGATTATATTTTCCATCCATTGTAAACGCTTCCTCCTCCGTGTTCCTCAGACGTCCTTTTTATGCTTACAACCGGCCGCTCCGGCAGACCAGAGTTTCCTGTATCATAAAAACTATACTCCCCTTCCGGCGCTCTTGCAATAGTATAAGTATACAACAAATGTCCCTCCCTTATCATGGATTCTGTTCATAGGATAACGCGGGAATCTTAAAACTACCGTCAAGAAAAACAAAAGAATTTCTAAAGGATGCTCCATAGGGTGTAACGATAATTTATAAGACGCAAAAATAGCCGCCCCGGTCCCGATAAAACCGAACGGCTATTCTAATATTTAGCTATTTCATGCCAGCCGTCTATCGGCTAGTATGACAACACTAAACCACTTCATTCAAATATATCCGTGACAATGGGACGATCTTCTCCAGCTCTGCCCTCATGCGGTCAGTCATCTCTACCCCGTCCTCCATGCAGATTTCATCCACAGTCTTTGCCCCAAAAATGAACTCAGCCAGTGCAGATATCGTCACCGTGCCTTCGCTGTTCTCCGGCTTGCTGTCCATCAGCATAACGCCGGAAAACTCCGTGCCTGTGATTACCACACAGCGGTTATTTTCTTCAATGACCGGATCGGTGATCCGGAAACACACGGCAGCAAGGGTCTTCAAACGGACTGACATCAGAATCCGCCTCACATCAACGATACGCACCATAATCTTAGGTGCCTCCCCGCCCGGCTGTTCATCCGGGATATACGGCCTGCAGTCTACGATGGCATCTTTGCTGCGGTACACCATCAGCTTGGCTCCGTCGGCTTCATATTCCTTCTGAAGCCTCCTGTAATAATCCCCGCTCCGGTATGCGTAAACCTGATAAAGAGCAGAAAGCTCCTGATTCGCGGCCTCCGCAAGCTCTTCCATATCCGATTCTGTTACCGGCGAAACCTGACAGACCCTTCCGTCTTCCAGTTCCAGATCTCCCGCCGTCCCCTTAGGACAGCTCTTCCTCTTCTGCTCATAAACCGTCCTGAAATCATAGGGCGTATAAATGGCCTCCGCCGCCGGCATCAGGAAGGTAAAGCTTCTGTCCGCCGCATACATATCCCGGAGAGCCTTACCCAGCAGCTCTCCCATATAGCCCCGTCTCCGGTATGACTCTCTGGTGGCTGCCGCAACGATGTAATCCGCATCCTTTTTGCTGCCGTTTACCATCAGTTCATAGGGATTCAGATGGAGCATTGCCTGAATGTCTTCATCCTCTTCTATCACATATATTTGATTGTCCCTGGCCTTCTCCGTGTAATAATAATCCACAAACCCCTGACTGTCCTCGTTAAATACCTCTTCATAAAGGGGTCTGGTTTTCCTGTGTTCTGCTATGTCCAGCTTCCGAATCTTCATCTGTCTGCCCCCTGTTCCCGGCACAGATTGTGCCTAATTAGCATTTACAACTATATTTACTCCATCCTGCGCGGGCAGCCGGCGCAGGATCCGCAGTCTCTGTCCTCCGAGCTTCCCGCTGTATAGCTGTAATTTACGGCCAGCTCCAGGCAGGCGGCCACCTGAGCTGAAATTCCCTCTCCTGCTCCGGTAAATCCAAGCCCTTCCTCTGTGGTAGCCTTGATATTGATCTGATTAAGTTCAATATGAAGCGCCTCCGCAATATTCGCCCGCATCTGCTCTATATAGGGAGCCATCTTCGGACGCTGTGCAATGATCGTGGCGTCAATATTACCGATGATATACAGCTCATTCTCCAGAAGCTCTCCCACATACCTTAGAAGCTTCACGCTGGAAATTCCCTTATATGCCGGGTCTGTGTCCGGAAAATGCTTCCCGATATCTCCAAGCGCCGCCGCGCCGAGAAGCGCATCCATCACCGCGTGGATCAGCACATCCGCATCCGAATGTCCCAGAAGCCCCTTTTCATAGGGTATCTTTACTCCTCCCAGAATCAGTTCCCTGCCTTCCGTCAGTCTATGCACATCATATCCCATGCCTATTCTCATACTGCCGTCCTCCCCGGATATTTCTCACTCACAGGCATACCGCCAGCATAATGCCGCTGTATTTCATACCTGTTTATCTTTCACTGCCTGCGGCGTACAGACCCGTTACTTTACCATCTCTTCAATCTGAGAAGGCTCCGGCATGGACCGGATCGCGCCCTTCTTCAAGGTAATCAGAGCCGCGCCTGCATTTGCATAGGTCAGGATCTCTCCAAGGGTCTCCTCTGTCAGCCCCTCCAGGCCATATTTCAACAGTCCGTTAATTGCGCAGCCGCAAAAGGTATCCCCGGCTCCCGTCGTCTCAACAGCCTTCACGGTAAAGCCTGCCTTCTCTACCCGGACGTCCTTGTAATAAGCACGGCTTCCCTCTTTCCCCATGGTAAGGAAAATAACCGGAATATGATACTTCTCCTGAAGATAGCGGATACCCTCGTCATAATCCTCTCTGCCGGAAATAAATTGAATCTCATTGTCAGAAATCTTAAGCATATCGCAATGCTGGAATCCATATTCCATAGCTTCCTTGGCGTCGTCTAAGGATTTCCACAAAGGCTCTCTTAAGTTCGGATCAAAGGTAATCAGACAGCCCGCCTCTTTAGCCGCGTCAATGGCCTTCTTTGTAGCTGCTCTTACCGGCTCATCGGTCATAGACAGCGTTCCAAAATGAAATACCTTTGACTGGCGGATCAATTCATAGTCCACCTCCGCCTCCGAAAGCATCATATCCGCGCCCGGATTCCGATAGAAGGAAAATTCCCGGTCCCCGTCCGGAAATGTATGTACAAAGGCAAGGGTAGTGCGGATATCCTCATCCAGCATAAGCCCCTTCGTCTCAATCCCCAGCTCCTCGATCGTCTCTTTCAAGAGACGACCGAACTGATCCTGTCCCACTTTTCCGATAAATGCAGTCCTTCTGCCAAGCTTGTTCAGCATGGCAAGCACATTGCACGGCGCGCCCCCCGGACACGCTTCAAAAAGATTGTTGCCCTGCCCGCTCTGTCCGTTCATAGTAAAATCAATCAGCAGCTCCCCCATTGCGGTAACATCATATAATTTCTCCATCTATATCACTCCTGTCCCTGTAATTTCCTTCTATTTTACCATCCTCTACTCCGTTTAGCAAGGATATCTCTACTACAGTATTATTCAGTCTTTATACTGTTATACTTTTACTCTTTACGGGATTATCAGTTTATGCTAGAATTACACAAGCTCATTTTATGGATGAATTCCGATTTCGCGGTAAATGTAATTGGAAGGAAAGGAGGACGTTATGAAAATCTATTATCTGCCATTGGATTCTTCCGGCTGGAAGCCTGCAGACCAACAGCTTATGACATTCATATCCTCAAAACGGCAGGATAAAGTCAGAAAATACATGCAGGTATCCAGCCAAAGACTGTCTTTATACGCCGCCCTCACTGCCCGCATGGGAATCAGCCTGCTGACAGGCATTCCCGCCTCCAGACTGGCCTTTCAGGCGGATTCCGGACAGAAGCCTGTGTGTATTTCTGCGCCGGATGCAGACTTTAATTTCTCACATACCCGGAATGCCATATTGTGCTGCGTCTCTTCCAAAGACCCTGCCGGCGCTGATATTGAAAGACTGCGTGCCGCTCCCCTTAAAATCATGCGGCGTTTTTATCATCAGGAGGAAACAGAATACGTAACACAGGGCTCCGAACAGGAGCAGAGTCAGCGTTTTTTTGAAATATGGACAAAGAAGGAAGCCTATTCCAAGCAGCTTGGACTGGGACTTAACCTTTCTCCCGAATCCTACAATACGTTATCACCTGAATTGTCCTCCTGCCTGCTTACTTGGCGTCAGGAGGATTACCTCTGCTCAGTCTGTGGCAGAGACCTGTCATCGATAGAAAAAATTATGCTTACAGAAGAAGACATTCAGGAATTCTATCTTGGTTAAAGCTGTTTCTTATTCATAACAGGAACACTGCCAGCAATACATATCACACCTGAAATAGCAGCAATGATGACAGCCTTTATATATGCGTCCACACTTTCTGCCCCGATCAAAAGCGAATTGGCATCCATTAATATAGTAGGTGAATACACCTTTACTTTCGGTATTAGACTCAACAAATACGCCAACAGCACCGTTCCGCCAGTACACAGGGAAACCCCTGTGTTATTCTGCAAAAGCGATGAGAACAGGACAATAAGACATATCACCCATATGCCGAACAACCACCATATAGCTGCCGAGGAGAATAAGTTATTAACAATGCCATTGTCCCAAAAATAGGCATTGTAGCCATAGGTAATGGCAAAGCAGATCCCATAGCAAAATGTCCAAAGCGACAGTAGCAGCAAAGTTTTTGCAAACACAACCTCGTATCTCGATAAGCCCTTTGTCAGTACAAGCAGTAATGTTCCAGATTTGTATTCTTTGGTAAACAGATCGCTAAAAATCAGTACAAAAGCGATTAGTGCCATAGGAATGTTCTTGAAAAATTGTGTCCATGAGGACATTGCGTCCACCTGAATATTTGTGACGATCAATCCGCTTTCTGCAATTGTATCGGAAAGCATTTCCATCATCCACGGCGTCAGCTTAGCCACCGCAGGATTCATAATACCAAACAGGACAAACAGCAGTATTAGGATAAGGAGCTTGCCTGTCCGTGCAGCTTCCAGATATTCTTTTTTCATAAAAGCAAGCAGAGGTTTCATTTAATCACCTCCAAAAACAGCGATTCAAGCGTTGGCTCTATTCGTTCAATTATCTGTATAGGTATTCGATTTTCAACGACATATTGCATAATGGAAAAGAAACGATCCTCGCCGCCATGAAAAACAAGCGTATTTTGTTCCGTGCGCTGGAGATCGCCAAATGTTTTTATAAGCGTATCGGCAGCCCATTTTTGTTCTGTCTCGATGATGAATCCGTCTGATGACTGCTTGTTTCGTAGTTCTGTAATGGATCCTTGCATAGCAATTTTTCCATCGTGCAGAAAAGCGGCTTCGGTACAGATACGCTCCACATCCGAAAGAATGTGCGTGGAAAAAAGTACAGTAGTCTGTTCCTTTGCCGCAAGAAGTATATCCAAGATTTCCTTGCGCCCTGCCGGATCAAGCGCCGATGTCGGCTCATCGCAGATTAAAAGTTTTGGACGGTTTAGAAGCGCCTGTGCAATTCCCAAGCGCTGCTTCATTCCCCTTGAAAATCCTTTGATACGGCGGCCTTCCTGTCCAAGACCTACTAGCTCTAGCAACTCCTTACTTCTCGTCATAATTCCAGCTTTATCCATCCCGCAGACCTCTCCGCAGAGAGTTAGATATTCAAGCGATGTCATATAGGAATAAAATTCCGGCACATCAGGCAGATAGCCGATGTGCCTATTGGTACTGGTCTTCCCAAAATGAACCTTTTCACCCATAATATAGATTTTGCCGCCGTCCGATTTCAGAAGTCCAAGGATTGCCTTCATCGTCGTTGTTTTTCCTGCGCCGTTTTTACCGATGAAACCGAAAATGCTGTGTTCGGGCACAGATAGATCAAGCCCGCAAAGTACTTTTTTGCTGCCAAAGTTCTTTTTTAGGTTTCGTATCGCCAGTACATCCATGTCATTCATCCTCCTTTCCAAGCAGGAAGTATAGGATCGGGCCAATGAACTCTATGCCAATAATCACAACAACAAGCCACAAAGTGCGATTACCTCTTTTATAATTCTTATGGGTCAGAATGTGAAAAATCGTGTAACCCAACAGAGCAAGCTCTGCGATTGCCAACGGGATCAAAAACGGAAGGAATTCCATAATATTATCCATTCTTTTTTTCCTCCTTTCCGTAAGTAATAACTTCTCGGAATCTTCAGCCCTTATTTCATGGGGCTTTCAGAACCTATTTTTCAAAAATCACCCACTTTTTTCTCAAAACCACTTGACAAACCAATCAAAAAATGCGGCGCTTCGCGCCCTTGATCAAAAAGTACATTTTTTTGATTGGAGGCGATTTTTGATGTTACCTTGTAACCCTGGCGGCCATGCCGCCTTTCAGGATACTTTCGTATCCCAGTTCCATAAATTTTACCCGGATCCCTTTGTGCTTCCCAAAAGCACTTGGGATTATATCGTGCAGTTCTGGTATCTTGATCTTTCAAAGACGGATTCTATTTTGCAGGAATGCTATTCTGTTTTTGGCCCGGAACCAAGGCTCCCTTCCTGCATGCTGCGCTCCTATCTGCTTGCTTTGAAACTGAAAGTTACTTCCATCACTGTCTGGTGCCGCATGCTTAAGGAAACTCCGCTTTATGCCATCCTCAGCGGTTTCTCTTTCGGGAATACCCCTGGTGTCGGTACTTTTTATGATTTCTTTTCCCGCATCTGGCAGCATGACTCCAACAATCTTTCCCCGAAAGACCGGTTCCCTAAGATAAAGAAAACTCCCAAAGGCAAAAAGAAAGGCGATAAGACTCCCTGCGACTCTTCCAGCATGGCCTCTAAGCTTCTTCCCCTGCTGGAACGCTGGCAGTTAAAACCGCAAAATCCCTTCTTCCTTATTTTCCGGCTTTATCAGCAGCAGTTCCTGGACCAATCCATCCACAGGGGGCTGATTAATCCCCGGCACCTGGCTCTTGCCGGTGACGGCACCCCTGTCCGTACTGCCGCACAGCAGCGGAAAAAGCGCATTTGCCATTGTAAGGAGAAAGGCCGTTCTTCTTGTGACTGTAAACGCCATTATTCCCAGCCCGACTGTAACTGGGGATGGGACTCCCACCGGGAATGTTATTTCTTCGGCTACCACCTCTACATGTATGTGGCTTCCGATTCCTTCAGCGACCTCCCTGTGTTTCCGCTTTTAGAGCGGGCCTCCCGGCATGACATGCTTTCCTTCCTGCATTCCTTTTTCACCATGAAAGCGTATCTTCCGGAATTCCAGATTGAAAAGCTCCTTCTGGATTCTGCACACGACGCTTACCCTGTTTATGAATACTGCAGGCGGGAACATATCACACCGTTTATCGACCTCAATCCCGGACATACCGGGCATTTTACCTATAAGGACGATTTTACAATCGATGACGTTGGTGTCCCTGTCTGTAAGTTGGGCTTACGTATGCATAAAGATGGATATGAAGCTGCCAAA
>Ga0137307_100561_pt1 | contig 46432 bp, 38 predicted proteins | sample NAcewD2O_March_2_FD_97180 | JGI IMG/M metagenome (GOLD analysis project Ga0137307, IMG submission 97180) | Mouse cecal microbial communities from Vienna, Austria - N-Acetylglucosamine amended D2O_March | ecosystem: Host-associated > Mammals > Digestive system > Large intestine > Cecum | place... | reverse complement strand
AAAGACGACAGAAAAAGCAGAAGAGACTCAGAAGACCGCAGAAACCAAAAAAGAGACAGTAAAAAAAGAAGCTCCCGCTAAAAAAACTGTGAAAAAAGCTCCCGCTAAGAAAAGCGAAGCCAAAGCAGAAAAAGTAGAAGAAATTTATCTCCAGTTCCATGGCCAGGAAATTTTTACAAAAGAGATTCTGGAAAGAGCAAAACAGGCTTACGTGTCAGAAGGACACAGAGAATCGTCCATCAAATCTATTCGCTTATATATCAAACCGGAAGAAAATATGGCTTATTATGTAATCAATGAGAAAATTGCAGGCGGTGTAACACTGTAAGTTTTCAGAAAAATTTTATAACAATTTCATTATGTCATGACAGGACATAATGGCCGAAAATCAGAATCCACCTGTTATTTAAGCGCAGGTGGGTTTTTTATCTTACAGGAAACACCGTGTTACTGTGAAGTGCTAAAGTGTATGAATTTCCTGTAAGATAAAAAGCATTATATACCTTAAAAGGGAGAAGGATATGCAAAGGATAATCGTAGTAGATGATGTGGAAATAAACCGTGAATTGCTGCGCAACATATTAGAGCCGGATTATCTGGTGGAGATGGCGGAGGATGGAGGCCAGGCCCTTTGCAAGCTGCAGAAATACCAGAAAGAGACCGCAGTGGTTCTTCTGGATTTGCAGATGCCGGGGGTGGATGGCTTTGAGGTTCTGGAAGAAATGAGACAGCAGGGATGGATGGGGAAAATCCCGGTGCTGATTATAAGCGGAGAACACAGAGTAGAAGTGGAAAACAGATGTTTTGAGCTGGGGGTGTCAGATTTCATACGCAAGCCTTTTGAGAGTTCTATCGTTTGCAAAAGAATTCAGAACGCCATAGAGCTGTTTGACTGTAAAAATCAACTGGAGCAGAAGGTGGAGGAACAGGCGGAAGCCCTGAGAAAGCAGTCCCGGATTATAGAAGTACAGGAAGAAGAACTGAGAGGTTCCGGCTCTTTTAACCGGCTGATGATGGAATACCGGGCGGCTATTATGGAAGTGGAAACGAAATTGAAAGTGCTGAATGAGGATTTTTCCCAGGCCTATAACAGGAACCCTTTCGAGTCCATTAAGACCAGGCTCAAGTCCCCCAAAAGCATTTATGAGAAACTGGAGCGGAAAAAATTTCCGGTGACGGTGGAAAGTATCCGGGAAAATCTGACGGATGTGGCGGGAGTCCGGGTAATCTGTTCTTTCCCGGATGATATTTACCGTCTGTCAGAGCTGCTGATAAAGCAGGACGATATTTCGCTGGTAAGAGAGAAAGACTATATTAAAAATCCCAAACCCAACGGATATCGAAGCCTGCACCACATTTTGAATGTGCCGATTTTTCTGTCAGAGAAAAAAGTATACATGAAAGTGGAAGTGCAGTTCCGTACAATCGCCATGGATTTCTGGGCCAGCCTGGAGCACAAACTGAAATACAAGAAAGATGTGGACGACACGGATGAGATTGTAAGCCAGTTAAAGAAATGCGCCGATTCCATTGAGCGGCTGGATTACCGGATGCAGGAAATACGCAACAAAATTGACAGTTCCAGAGGATAAAGAAGGCGGGAGGAGAGATGGTATCATGTACAAACTGCTGATTGTGGAAGACGACGAGGTCATTGCCAAAACCATTCAGAAACATATGGAGGGATGGGGCTATGAGGCGGTCTGCGTGGAAGATTTTAAAGATGTGCTGCAGACTTTTGCGGAGCAGAGCCCGCAGCTTGTACTGATGGATATTTCCCTGCCCTTTTACAACGGGTATCACTGGTGTGATGAAATACGGAAGATTTCCAGAGTACCGGTCATATTCATTTCCTCGGCCTCGGACAATATGAACATTGTGATGGCAGTAAATATGGGCGGAGACGATTTTGTAGCCAAACCTTTTGATTTGGACGTGCTGCAGGCAAAGGTGCAGGCCATGCTGCGTCGGACTTATGATTTTGCCGGAGAAAGTCATCTGCTGGAGCACAGGGGTATGATTTTTGACGGCAGCAAAGGGACAGTGCTCTACGAAGGCCTTCAGGTGGAGCTTACCAAAAATGAAATTGGAATTCTGAAGACGCTGCTGGAGCAGAAGGGAAAAATAGTTACAAGAGAAAAACTGATGGAACGTTTGTGGGAGTCTGATAATTTTATTGACGATAATACCCTCACGGTAAATGTGGCCCGGCTGCGGAAAAAGCTGGAGGAGGTCGGTATTGTGGATATGATACGGACCAGGAAGGGAATCGGCTACACGCTGGACTGAAGGGTATTGTTCAGCAGGAAAACAGACTGCAGGAAAGGAAAATAAGGAAAATAACAATGCACGGAATGAAAGGATATATCCGCCGCCACCGACTGGGGATTCTGCTTTATCTGGTGTTTGCTCTGGTGTTTGCCGCAGTGGTATATCTGTACCGGCTGCCCATGGAGCCGGCAGTCTATGCCATCAGTCTGTGTCTGGCTGTGGGCGTTCTGGTTCTGGCTGTGGACTGCAGGCGCTACTGCCGAAAAAAAACGGAACTGGAATGGCAGATGGAAGCGGTGAAAAACGGTACGGAAAAACTGCCCTGCCCGGCAGATGATATTGAGAAGCTCTATCAGGAACTGCTGGAAAATGTTCAGCTTGCACGGATATGTCAGATAGAGGAACTTAAAAAGGAAAAAGGGGAGATTACAGATTATTTTACCCTGTGGAGCCATCAGATTAAAACCCCCATTGCTGCCATGGGACTTCTGCTGCAACAGGAGATTCCCGACCAGGAGCAGTATTACCGGCAGAAACGGGAAATTGAATCAGAGCTGTTTAAGATTGAGCAGTATGTGGAAATGGTGCTGCAGTATCTGCGGTTAAACAGCAGTATTAATGATTTTGTGTTGAAGGAGTATGATCTGGATGATATCATCCGGCAGGCTGTGCGTAAATACGCCCCCATGTTTATCCGGAAAAAGCTCGCCCTCCGCTATGAACCTCTTCAGGTAAAAGTGGTAACGGATGAAAAATGGCTGGTGTTTGTGCTGGAACAGGTGCTGAGCAATGCCATTAAATATACTGCTGCCGGAGATATTTTTATTTATCTGGAGAACGGCTGCCTGACTGTAAAAGATACGGGGATTGGAATCCTGCCGGAGGATTTGCCCCGGATTTTTGATAAGGGATACACCGGTTATAACGGCAGAAGCGATAAAAAGGCTTCCGGTATCGGCCTGTATCTGGTGCAGAAGATACTGCATAAACTGGGCCATAAGATTCTGGTGGAATCTGAACCGGGAGCGGGGACAACAGTAAAACTGCTGTTCTGATTCCGGATTTGTCACCGTTCTTTTATGTTATCGGCGATGGTTCCCGGAAATACCGCTTCATATATTTCACGGTATTCCCCAAAGGTAATTCTGTCTCCGCTGGTCAGGAGCAGCATTTTTATGCCGAACAGCTCCAGAGAGCAGGGCATGATTACCATGTTGTTTCTTATATAAAATGCTTTTCTCCGCATACGTTCTTCTCTGTTATCAGATTCTTCTTCCGGATCTTCAATTTCCAGAATCAGTTTTCTGTCCGGATACCGTTTTTTCAGCAAACGAAGGGCTTTCGAGCCCGCATTCTGTCCCCGCATACCGGGAACGATGGCAAAATAGTCCAGCAGCACCATGTCTTTGTGCAGGACGGTAACAGCCAGACCCAGGAATCTGTCGTCTTCTCCCTCCACTGCCAGCAGTTCCACCAGGCCTTCCCGGCTTTTTGCCAGAAGAAGGGGAAAGGGCTTGCGCTCAGGAGCCGGAAAGGCTTCCAGATAAAGGCGTTTCAGATGGTCAAGCTGTGATTCGGATGTGCAGATGGTCAGTTTCATAATGGCTCATTCCTTTCTCTCAGGGGCTGTGTTGTCACCGGGGTGTTCAGGGCATATCATAACACGGGAGCCGGGAGCGGTCAACTGTTTCCGAAAAGGCGATAAGGGATCTTCCCACTGCGTGGGCCCCTCCTTACCGCAAATCTTACCGCAAATCTTACAAAACTGTAAGGAATCCCCCGGAAATGTAAGCCAAAGTTAAGGCAGACAGAAGTCTGTTCCTGTATACTGTCCTTAGAACAGCAAACAGATTATAAGTAAGGAGGACATAATGGCAATACTGGAAGTAAGTAATGTGAAAAAAATATACACCACCAGATTTGGCGGTAATCAGGTGCAGGCATTGAGTGATGTAAGTTTTTCCGTGGAAAAAGGAGAATATGTGGCGATTATGGGAGAATCAGGTTCCGGCAAGACTACCCTGTTAAATATTCTGGCGGCGCTGGATAAGGCGACCTCCGGTCTGGTGTTGCTGAACGGCAAGAATCTTTCCGCCATCCGGGACGCGGAAGTGTCTGCTTTCCGAAGAGAGAACCTGGGGTTTGTATTTCAGGATTTCAATCTGCTGGATAATTTCAATCTGCAGGACAATATTTTTCTGCCTCTGGTTCTTGCGGGGAAAAATTATAACGAAATGCGGGTGCGCCTGATGCCCATTGCGGAAAAATTGAAAATCAATGAGATTTTAAATAAATTTCCCTATGAAGTTTCCGGCGGGCAGAAACAGCGTGCGGCAGTGGCGCGGGCGCTGATTACCAACCCTCAGCTGATTCTGGCGGATGAGCCTACCGGGGCGCTGGATTCCAGAGCGGCTGACAGCCTGCTGGCTCAGTTTCAGGAAATCAATGAAGCAGGGCAGACCATTCTGATGGTGACCCATTCCATCAAAGCAGCAAGCTGTGCCAGACGGGTGCTGTTTATTAAGGACGGTCAGGTGTTCCATCAGCTTTACAAGGGTTCCGGTACCGATGAGGAAATGTATCAGAAGATTTCCGATACTCTTACAGTAATTACGACAGGTGGTGGGAAAAATGAGTAAGTTTTTCTATGGCAGGCTGGCATTCAGTAATTTAAAGAAAAACGGAAGGCTTTATATGCCTTATATTGTTGCGGCTGTCGGCATCGGCGCCATGTATTATATTATGCTGGCAATTACCGGAGACGACGGTATTGACGAGATGATGATGGGCGCTCAGGAACTGAAAATGATACTGGGACTGGGCTGTGTGGTGATTACCATGTTTGCAGTGGTACTGTTGTTTTATACCAACAGTTTTCTTATGAAGCGCAGGAAAAAGGAATTTGGCCTCTTTCACATTCTGGGTATGGAAAAGCGGCATATCGGCAGAATGATGTTCTGGGAAACCTGCATGGTAGCCTTCATCAGTGTGGGAGGCGGTCTGGCAGCAGGAATTTTGCTGTATAAGCTGGTGATGCTGGTGCTCCTTCGGATTACCGGACTGGAAATACCCTTCGGATTTGAGGTTTCCATTTCTGCAGTGATTGGGATGGCAGGCTGTTTTCTGGGTATTTTTGCAGTGACATTGCTGTATAATCTGTTTCAGGTGAGCAGAACCAGACCCATTGAGCTGCTTCACAGCACAAGTCAGGGGGAAGCGGAACCGAAAACACGCTGGTTGATGACCCTGGTTGGACTGGTGGCATTGGGAATTGGATACGGAATTGCCATTGTGGTGGAAAACCCGGTGGATACGCTGGCGTTGTTTTTCCTTGCAGTGATTCTGGTGATTCTGGGAACTTACTGTCTATTTACAGCGGGCAGTGTGGCGGTATTAAAGCTGATGCGCCGGAAAAAAAGCTATTATTACCGGACCAGCCACTTTATTTCCGTATCCGGTATGATTTACCGGATGAAACAGAATGCGGTGGGGCTTGCCAATATCTGTATTCTGAGTACCATGGTGCTGGTCATGATTGCGGGAACACTGTCTCTGTATGCAGGGATAGAGGATGTGGTTCAGCATATGTGTCCCAGAGATATTTCTGTCACCGTATATGGCTGTACGGATGAGGAACAGAAACATACGGTCAGCGGAATGCTGGACCAGGCGGTACAGGAGATGGGCCTTGACATAAAAGAGGAAAAATACTATACGGCCCTGTCTGTGACCATCTGGAAAAATGGGGAGGAAATGAATATCAGGAACAGCGCCCAAAATGCAACGGTTGAAGGTACCCTGAGTGTGGTGGAATTTATAACCCTGGAGGAATATCAGCGTCTGACCGGAAAACAGGAGGAACTGGAAGAAGATGAGATTCTGGTGTTTGTCAGACAGGGAGGAACCGGTGACAGGAATTATAATTTTAACGGCAAAAATTTCCGGATTAAAACGTATCTGGATGAAATAAATCTGGAGGGGCTGGATAATAATGTGATTTACGACACTTATATGGTGATTGTAAAGGACCAGAACGTTATGAATGAAATGTTTGCCCTCCAGCAGGAAGTATACGGAGACCGGGCAAGCACGCCCAATTATTATCTGTATGCGGATCTTGCAGGCACAGAGCAGCAGATTCGGGAATGTGCCGTCAATATCAAAGGGCAGGCAGAGCTGTATAATCAGAGTCAGGGAGAACAGGATGCTCTTGCGGTAAGAGTAGAAAATCAGGTGGATTCCAGACAGAATTTTCTGGTACTCAGCGGCGGATTCCTGTTTCTGGGACTGTTTCTGGGATTTGTATTCCTGATGGCAACGGTGCTGATTATTTATTACAAGCAGATTTCCGAGGGATATGAGGACAAAGACCGATTTGAAATTATGCAGAAGGTGGGTATGAGCCCCAAAGAGGCCAAATCCGCTATCCGCAGCCAGATTCTGAAAGTATTTTTCCTGCCGCTGGTGATGGCGTGTATTCATCTTGCAGTGGCGTTTCCCATGATAAACCGTCTGCTTCTGCTGTTCAGTATGCAGAATGCGGGACTGTTTGCAGTCTGTACCCTGATTGTGACAGGAGTATTCGCGCTGATTTACGGGATTGTGTATACCATGACAGCCAGGTCCTATTACCAGATTGTGTGGGGCAAAAGGTAAGTAACCTTCCTCCTGTCAGTAAGAGCTCTTATCAGAAAAACAGGAACTGATGCGGACATAAAAAGGAGCTGCGCACTAATTACTTAGTGCGGCAGCCCCCTTTTTTATCTGACTTTTTCTCCCGCCTTATACCGTTTCACCAGAGATTCAATTCTCTCGTAGGGATCCAGCAAATCACTGATGGAAGTATCGTGGTTTAAGGTATCAATAATGTAGGCAATGTATTTGCTCATATCGCAGTCGATATAGTAAGGCTTGCTTAATAATTCAGGCGTCTGGTAAGTAAGGTTGGTGGTTACCACTTTATAGATGATACCTTCTTCCACAGCCTTGTCAAATTTCTCCAGCCCGTTGGTGAACAGACCGAAGGTGGCCACAACGAAAATGCGGTTTGCATGGCGTTTTTTCAGTTCTGTGGCAACGTCAATCATGCTGTCGCCGGAGGATATCATATCGTCGATAATCAGCACGTCCTTGCCTGCAACGGAAGAACCAAGGAATTCATGAGCCACAATAGGATTGCGGCCATCCACAATCTTGCTGTAATCCCGGCGTTTGTAGAACATTCCCATATCAAGGCCCAGGACATTTGCCAGATATACCGCACGGTTGGTTCCGCCTTCGTCGGGGCTGATGACCATCATGTGATCGCTGTCAATCTGCAGATCATCCGTTTCCCGGAGAATGCTTTTGATAAACTGATAAGCGGGCTGTACCGTCTCAAAGCCATGAAGCGGGATGGCATTCTGCACGCGGGGGTCGTGGGCGTCAAAGGTGATAATATTATCCACACCCATGCTGATTAATTCCTGAAGTGCAAGGGCACAGTCCAGAGATTCTCTGCCGGTGCGCCTGTGCTGGCGGCTCTCGTAGAGAAAGGGCATGATGACGGTGATTCTTCTGGCTTTTCCCCCTACAGCGGCGATAATACGTTTCAGATCCTGATAATGGTCGTCGGGAGACATATGGTTCTCATGGCCGCATACGGTGTAGGTAAGGCTGTAATTGGTCACATCTACCATAAGGAACAAATCGTAACCGCGGACAGAGTGTTTGATGGTGCCTTTTGCTTCGCCGGTGCCGAAACGGGGGGCGTGGCACTCCATCAGATAGGTGTCTCTCTGATAACCCCGGAACGCAATGTCATTTTCATGTTCGTGTTCCCGTTCCGCACGGAACCGTACAAGGTAGCGGTTCACCATTTCGCCAAGTTCCCGGCAGCTTTCCAGGGGAATCACGCCCAGAGAGCCGGTAGGGATAGTTTCATAGTTTCGTTCGTTACGCTGCATGGTAAGTCCTCCATAAATATATATTGAAAATGTTTTTGTGTACCTGTGAGCCCGGTTGGGATGGGTTACGTTCCTGTCTGCCGGGTGTGTCCCAGCTTTTTTTGCAGGCGGATGTCATTTCCGAACAGCTTTATCATGGTGTATTTGCTGGAAATTCTGGAAAAAGTACGCTCTGAGTATGTGTCAACAAGCTGACTCAGACTCAGGTTGGTGGAAATAATCGTAGATTTCCGCCGCAGAATGCGCTCATTGAGACACAGGAATAACTGAGACGATGTGAAAGCATTGGAAAGCTCCGTGCCCAGATCATCCAGAATCAGCAAATCGCAGTCAAAAATATTCCGGTAGTCCTCACTGTACTCCGTTTCTCTGCCAAACACATTTTTCTCAAAAATACGGAACAGAGAGGAGGCGGTAAAGTAGATAACCGAATGTCCGGAATCCAGAAGTTCTTTTGCAACACAATTGGACAGAAAAGTCTTGCCGATACCGGTATCTCCATAGAAAAACAGGTTGTGAAACTCCTCGTCAAAATTTCTGATAAAATCCAGACAGAGAGCCACCGCCTGCTTTGCAGTGGCCAGACTGGTCAGTCCGGTAGAGGGGTTTTTCCGTGTATCGGAATAATAATCATAAGTTAAATTCTGAAAATTTTCCAGCTCCAGGATTTGCCGCAGATTAGACTGGGTATAGACCAGGTCTATGGCAGCCTGCCGGAAACAGTGGCATTTTTCCCTGCCGATATATCCGGTGTCTTTACAGTCCGGGCACTGATACGGAGGGTCAAAATAATCAGCGGGATATCCATGGTCTGTCAGTATCTGCTTTTTCTCGGCAGTAAGGCCTGCAATGGTTTCCTTCAGACGGGAAAGAGCCTGGTCATCCCCTTCCATCAGTTTCCGTGCCTGGGCCACAGAAGCAGAAGAAATCGTTTTATCAATTTCTGCCAGCCTTGGATACTGACGGTAGAGCCTGTCCATCCGTTCCATCACAATATGACGGTTTTCCAGTTGTCTGTCTTCATAGCGCCGGATTAAAGTATTGTACTGTGTATTGCTTAAAGCCATGGAAGCCTCCTTTTGGGTAATATGTAATGATTAAGGCTTTCACTGTGCACTGTTTAACAGCTCCGCTTCCAGCTGCTCCAGATTATAGGTGCGCTGGGGAAAACTGTTGAACCGGTTTGCGGCGGCTGTCCGTATGGGAGTGGACCTGGCTGCTTTTTCCGCAGTTTTCGAAGCCTGGAAAGAGGCGTCAGCCTTTCGGATGTCAGCGGCAGTACGAATGTTCTGTCTGTGCCAGTTTCTCAGAATACGGTCCGTGTATTCAAAATTAGGCTGATGAATATTCAGAATCGTACGGCTGCAGGCCTCGGTAATCATATCCTGCCCGAATCCCAGCTCTTTACTCCAGGTATCCAGATAAGCGGATTCCGCAGGAATCAGGTTCCGTCCCTGAATACCCAGGGATTTGAGAACTGCATAGTGAAGCTGGCTGTGGGTGTTGATGTTCTGCTTGGCCTGGGTTACGGTTGTAATGCCGGAATCTTTCCAGCTTAAAGCTATTTTCTCCATGTAATGCAGGCTGGAATGGCCGCCGGCAATACAGTACTCCAGAAGATAGACGATTAAATCCGCAGAAAGGCCCAGGCCGTCGTACCAGTAAAGCAACGTCTGGATGTCGGTGGAAGTCAGAGGTCTGCCCAGATAACTTTCCGCCACAAACAGAAGCTCCCGGACTTCTTCCTTTTCCTGAAAGGCTGCCATGTGCTCCGCGGTATAAGAAGGCTTTTGGGGCGCGGGGGCAGGACGTGAAGATTCTGCTTTCTGGCCTTCGGAAAAGTATTCTTCCTGTTTCGGATTCTGTATTGCGGAAGTGGCTGCCTTCTTCAGGGGAACTGCGTCGTCTTTGGGGGAGGCAGCGTCAGAGTCCAGGAAATAGATACCGGAAATAGATTTGTCCTCACCGTATTCCAGCCGCAGCAAATTCATTTTTTCCCAGTATTTCAATGCCCGCTGAATATCTTTTTCCGTGTGGTCGAACCTGTCCGCAGTTGCGGAAATGGAAAAACTGCATCCCGGCGCGTTCATGCAGCGGAGCAGATATAAGTATATTTTTACAAATTCTCCGTTGGCGCCGGTCATGTATTCGTCAATGAAGCGGTTGGGAATTTCCGTTGTAGAATGATTGTTGTCTTTGCCTAATGTAATGTTTGCCATAATATCCTCCAGGTAAATTTCCGTTACTGGTCACAGGGCGGACCGTGATGATTTCCTTTCCTGTCATAATCTGAATCTCTTAATGTGGATTAAAGTATAGCACATAAAAATCAAAATGAGAAGCAAAATTTTTCCTGAAAACCCAGTAAAATCAAGGGATTGCGTAAATGTGGAAAGGGTGGATAATGTGGATAAGCGAACCGGGAAATCTTATGGTAACAGAAGAAAATCCGGGAAAGCCGGAAAAATGCGGAAATCTTCTCAACGGGGAAAAATATGTTATGTAAACTTAAAAATCCACATCCAAATTGGAAAAAGTTATCCAGTTTGAATGTGGATAAAGTGGATAACTATTTCCCCAGCAGGTGTTCTCCCACCTGTACAATGTCTCCGGCACCCATAGTTATCAACAAATCACCGTTTATACATTTATTTAATAAAAAGTTTTCAATTTCGTCAAAAGAGGGAAAATAGTAACATTCCTTTCCGAGGTTTTGTAACTTTTCCTGAAGGTTGCGGGAACTGATGCCCAGCGTATCCGTTTCCCGTGCCGCATAAATATCCGCCAGAACCACCACATCCGCCATGGAAAGGGAAGCGGCGAATTCGTCCATAAATGCCCTGGTGCGGGTATAGGTATGGGGCTGGAACACGCATATGATACGGTGGCTGCCGTAATTTTGGGCCGCAGTCAGGGTAGCGGTGATTTCAGCCGGGTGGTGGGCATAGTCGTCGATAATGGTAATGCCGCCAAGGCTTCCCTTGTATTCAAACCGCCGCTCAGGGCCTTCAAAGCCTGCCAGGGCAGACTGGATGTGTTCCAGAGAAATACCCAGTTCCAGAGCCAGGCCGCAGGCTGCCAGAGCGTTGCTTACATTGTGAATGCCGGGTACGCTCAGGGAAACGGGGCCAAGAGCCCTGTTTTTGTACATTAACGTAAAGTCTGCGCATCCCTGAGTATTAAAAACGATATTGTCAGCATAATATGAATCAGAGGGGGCCAGTCCATAAGTGGCAATGCTGCAGGAAAGCCCTTCGGTGAGTTCCGGAATATTTTCAATTTCTCCATTGATTATCAGCGTGCCTTCCGGAGGCACATTTTCCGCAAAGCGCCGGAATGAGCGCCGGATATCATCAATATCCTGGAAGAAATCCAGATGATCTTCTTCTATATTTAATATGAGGGCATATCTGGGGTAAAAGTTCAGAAAACTGTTGGTATATTCACATGCTTCCGTTAAAAATACGTCTGAGCCGCCCACACGGATATTTCCCTGAATGGAATTCAGGATACCGCCCACGGATACGGTGGGGTCTGCGCAGGCTTCCAGGAGAATCTGGGTAATCATGGAAGTGGTGGTGGTTTTGCCGTGGGTGCCGGATACGGCGATGGACTGCTGGTAATTGTCCATAATCTGGCCCAGAAGTTCAGCTCTGGTGAGAGTGGGGAGCTGCCGGTCCACAGCAGCTTTTAATTCCGGATTGTCCGCATGGATGGCCGCAGTATATACCACTGCGTCAATGTCTTCTTTTATATTGGAGGCCCGCTGGCCCGGATAAATTTCCGCGCCCAGCCGTTCCAGTTTCTCTGTCAGTTCGGAAGTTCTGGCGTCGGAGCCGGAAATGCGGAAATTTTCTTTTAACAGGATTTCGGCAAGGCCGCTCATGCTGATGCCCCCGATGCCGATAAAATGAAGATGGATTGGTTTTTTGAAGTTGATTTTGTACATATTATTTTACCTGCCGCTCTCTTTTAATTAATCATTTTTATTTTATACCAATATAAGGCATTTTGCAAATTGAAAATATGGAGGTTTCAGAGGAAAATCATGGAAGTCTCCGGGAGAAAAGGAATGAATATTGTATGAAATGACAAATATATCTATTTTTTGCGAAAAAAATTGTGAAATATGTGTACTAAAAGATTCTTTTGTGATATAATTGGTCTACAGGAAACAAGAAATTAATTGACGAGAGGTGAGAGACATGATTCGTAAAGAAATGATTGCCATGCTCCTGGCTGGAGGACAGGGAAGTCGTCTGGGAGTACTGACTTCTGAAGTCGCAAAACCTGCGGTAGCATTTGGCGGCAAGTACCGAATTATTGATTTTCCGTTGAGTAACTGTGTGAACTCCGGGATAGACACCGTAGGGGTATTGACGCAGTACCAGCCATTGCGGTTAAATGCTCATATAGGGATTGGTATTCCGTGGGATTTGGACCGCAATCATGGCGGAGTCACCGTATTGCCTCCTTATGAAAAGAGCGATAACAGTGAATGGTATACTGGTACTGCCAATGCAATCTATCAGAATTTAAATTATATTGAAAGCTATCATCCGGAATATGTACTGATTCTCTCAGGGGATCACATTTATAAGATGAATTATGAAGTGATGCTTGATTTTCATAAAGAGAATAATGCAGACGTCACGATTGCTGCCATGCCGGTACCATGGGAGGAGGCAAGCCGATTCGGACTGGTAATTACCGATGAGAACAAACAGATTCAGGAGTTTGAAGAGAAACCGGCGAATCCAAGAAGCAATCTGGCCTCAATGGGTATTTATATTTTTACCTGGAGTGTGTTAAAGGAAGCACTGATTACCATGTCGGAACAGAGTAACTGTGATTTCGGCAAGCATATCATTCCTTACTGCAGGGAAAACGGCAGACGACTGTTTGCCTATGAGTATAACGGATACTGGAAGGATGTGGGAACCCTTGGTTCTTACTGGGAGGCCAATATGGAACTGATTGACCTGATTCCGGAATTCAACCTGTATGAGGAATACTGGAAGATTTATACCAAGACTGAGGTGATAGAGCCTCAGTATATTTCACCGGAGGCTGTGACAGAACGTTGTATTATCGGGGAAGGCTGTGAAATCAACGGTCAGATTTACGGCTCGGTGATTGGGCCGGGTGTCATTATCGGTAAGAATTCTGTGGTACGGGATTCCATTATAATGGAAGGAACCGTGATTGGTGACAATGTTACCGTAACCAAATCCATCATTGCGGAAAATGTAAAAATCGGCAATAATGTGGAGCTGGGCATAGGAGATGAGGTTGAAAACAAACTGAACAGCAGCGTGTATGCTTTCGGCCTTGTGACAATTGGAGAGAATTCCGTGATTCCGCCGGATGTTAAGATTGGAAAAAATACGGCGATATCCGGTGAGACAGCGGCAGAAGACTACCCCAATGGCATTCTGGCAAGCGGAGAATCTATCATTAAGGCAGGTGACATAGTATGAAGGCATTAGGGATTATATTAGCAGGTGGAAATAACAGTAAGATGCAGGAGCTTTCCAATAAGAGAGCCATTGCAGCCATGCCGGTAGGCGGAAGTTACCGGTGTATTGATTTTGCCCTCAGTAATATGAGCAATTCCCATATTCAGAAGGTGGCTGTACTTACCCAGTACAATGCCAGAAGTCTGAACGAGCATTTAAGCTCCTCCAAATGGTGGGATTTTGGCCGGAAACAGGGCGGCCTGTATGTATTCAATCCTACGGTCACCTCCGACAATGCATGGTGGTATCGGGGAACCGCAGACGCCATGTACCGGAACCTGGATTTTCTGAAAAGAAGCCATGAGCCCTATGTAATAATTGCAGCCGGAGACTGTGTATACAAAATGGACTACAACAGGATTCTGGAGTATCACATTGAGAAGAAGGCAGACATTACCATTGTATGCAAGGACATGCCGGTGGGAGAAGATGTGAGCCGCTTCGGCGTGGTACGCATGAATGAAGATTCCAGAATTGTGGAATTTGAGGAGAAGCCCATGGTTGCCCAGTCCAATACTATTTCTGCCGGAATTTATGTGATCCGCAGAAGACAGCTGATTGAAATGCTGGAGCGCTGCGCCGAGGAGAACCGTCATGATTTTGTAACAGATATTTTAATCCGCTATAAGAACATGAAGCGTATTTACGGCTATAAGATGGAGGAATACTGGAGCAATATTGCTACGGTGGAATCCTACTACAGGACAAATATGGATTTCCTGAAGCCGGAGGTACGGAGATATTTCCGAAATGAACCCAAGATTTATTCCAAGATTGACGACCTTCCGCCGGCGAAGTACAATGTGGGTTCCGATGTGCGCAACAGTCTGATTTCCAGCGGGTGTATCATCAACAGCAAGGTGGAGAATTCCATCCTGTTTAAGAAAGCCTTTGTAGGAAAGAACTGCGTTATTAAGAATTCGATTATTCTGAATGACGTATATATCGGAGATAATACACATATTGAGAACTGTATTGTAGAGAGCCGGGATACATTGCGCGCCAACACCTATTTCAGCGGCGGCGATGGAATCAAGGTAGTATATGAACATAACGAAAGGTATGTTATTTGACATTTTGTCTGAATGGCATATGAAGGGGGCAGGAGATTTATGCAGATAACAGATGTAAGAATCCGCAAGGTAGAGAAGGAAGGAAAGATGCGGGCGGTAGTTTCCATAACTATTGACGAAGAATTTGTGGTACATGATATTAAAGTGATTGAAGGTGAGAAGGGCCTGTTCATTGCAATGCCCAGCAGGAAAGCAGCAGACGGTGAATACCGGGATATTGCCCATCCCATCAATTCCCAGACCAGAGAGACCATACAGCAGATTATACTTGACAGGTACCGGACGGAGATGGAAGCTGTCGAAGCATAGACCGAAATTAATTATGAAATGTAAAAATGGAAGCCAGTGCAGAGGAGACTTTGCACTGGCTTATACGTTCGGTATTTTGATTTTGCAGAAACTTTATGATATTACATACATTTGACACGCATCCCGCAAATATTCCAGGGAGAGTTCCTCATTGGTCAGAATGCCGCAGACCACGGAAGTGTACCGGGGCGCACAGGATTTCCGGTACCATAACAGCGGTTTCTGAAAACAGTCCGTTACCATCTGATTCACGTCAATGCCCAGAGCCTCAAAGCTGTATGACATGGAAGCCGGATGTGCGCAGGGGGCTCCTCCCTTGCATTTGCAGGATTTGCAGAGGCGGCAGCTTCCTGTTGATATATAGCTTCCGTGCAGCTCTGCCATTCGGCGGGTGAACCGGTCTGCTCTGGATTTCAGGACGCTGTTTGCGGCTTTCACCTTCAGATAGCTGTTTTTAATATAGGAGAATTCTGCCAGTTCCGTGTGCATAAAGATAACGTACAGATTCTTCCAGTGGCCGGTGAAATCTGCAAAGGAAGGGGCAAAGGGCGGGCATGACCATTTACGGGCATAATTTGGACATCCGTTTTTGCAGAGGGCGTCAAAAGTTGTCTTGTCCTCGTATTCGGCGCATTGGGCCGGCGTACGGAGACAGAGTTCAACGGTGTAGGGGATTGTGGCAGATTTTGTTGCCGCATAATGGGTGAAATTCATAAATCATATCCTCGTGTGCATTCTTTTTGTTTCCATAAAGGTGGTAATCCCGTCAGCCACAGACAAAAGCTCTGTCAGAAATTTGTGACAACGTAGCCGGAATGTCTGCGGCATGGGGGTTTCAATAGTTGCCTTTTTATCATAACATATTTTTATGTTCTGCTTTTAAGAAAAAATTAACCATATTTATTCCTAAATGTTCCAATAATATGATATACTGTATGGAGTCGATTTGAGAAAGGAATAAATGTCATGTTGGAAATTTTAAAAGCAATAGTATACGGAATCGTAGAAGGAATTACGGAATGGCTTCCGGTGAGCAGTACCGGACATATGATTCTGCTGGAAGAAATTATGCCCATGAAGGTGTCCCAGGAGTTCTGGAACATGTTTCTGGTGGTAGTGCAGCTTGGAGCAATTCTGGCTGTGGTTCTGCTGTTCTGGAACCGGATTTTTCCGTTGAAGCGGAACAGGAGAAGACAGATTCGGATAGACTGGAATATTATGAATCTCTGGGGTAAGATTCTGGTGGCATGTATTCCGGCAGGTATTGTGGGAATACTGTTTGATGACTGGCTGGAGGAACATCTGTATAATTTCTGGGTAGTGGCAGTTATGCTGATAGCAGTGGGAATTATTTTTATTGTGGTGGAGAACCGGAACCGGGGCGTAAGGCCTGTGATTCGCACCACCGATGAACTGGACTACCGGGTAGCCCTTCTGATTGGAATGTTTCAGCTTGTGGCGGCGGTATTTCCGGGAACTTCCCGCTCCGGCGCAACAATTATCGGTGCGCTGATGATTGGAGTGTCACGGACTGTGGCGGCAGAATTTACGTTTTATCTCGCCATTCCTGTAATGTTCGGCGCAAGCCTTCTGAAATTATTAAAATTTGGTTTAACTTTTACTTCCATGGAACTGGGAATCCTGCTTACCGGAATGATTGTGTCTTTTGTCGTGTCCGTTGTGGTCATCCGTTTCCTGATGGGATATATCAAAAAGCATGACTTTAAGGTGTTCGGCTGGTACCGGATTGCGCTGGGCGCGGTGGTACTTCTGTACTTTGGAGTGATTGCACCATGATAGCAGAATGGTTTCAGACGTTACGGAAATCCCAAAGAGAAAAGGAGACGCCCATGTTTATCATCGCAGGCCTGGGAAATCCCACCGGAAAATATGAGAAAACCCGCCACAACGTAGGATTTGACGTCATTGATTTGCTGGCGGAAAAATATAATATAAGAATAAATGAGAAAAAGCACAGGGCTTTGTGCGGAACAGGAATCATGGAGGGGCAGAAGGTGCTGCTGGTGAAGCCTCAGACCTTTATGAACTTAAGCGGCGAGAGTATCGGGGCAATCCTGAATTTTTATAAAATACCGCCGGAGACAAACCTGATTGTGCTCTATGATGATATCAGCCTTCCTCCAGGCAGGCTTAGAATCCGGAAAAAGGGCAGTGCCGGAGGGCACAACGGTATAAAAAATATTATAAGCCATGTTGGAACGCAGGAATTTCTGCGGATTAAAATCGGCGTGGGAGAAAAGCCCCGGGGATGGGATCTGGCGGATTATGTGCTGAGCCGGTTTTCCGGAGAAGAGCGCAGGCAGGTGGAAGAAGCCTTTGGAAAAGCCTGCGACGCGGCGGCGTTGATGGTGCAGGGAGAGACAGACCGGGCCATGAACCAGTTTAACTGAATGCAGAAACAGGTATGTGCGGGAACCTGTATGTATGTGCTCATGTTCCATAAGTATGTGGTATGGAGGCGATTATGAAAAGTTTTACAGAGCCTTTGTCAGAGCTGAAAGAGTATGAAGACTTAAAGGCACAATTGAAGAAAGGAAAAGAGGTGGTGCAGGTTTCCGGGTGCATAGATACCCAGAAGCCTCATTTCATGTACAGTCTGCTCCGGGAGCAGGAAAGCTGCCTGATTGTGACTTTTCAGGAGCAGAAGGCAAAGGAGCTGTATGAGAGTTACCGGTTCTTTGACCGGCAGGTATTGTATTATCCCCCCAGAGATGTGCTGTTTTACCAGTCGGATATCCGGGGCAATCTGCTGACGGGAGAACGTCTGACAGCGGTAAAAGCCATTCTGGAGCAGGAAAAAGTGACGGTAATTACCACCTTTGACGCTCTGATGGATAAAATTGTGCCCCTTGCACATATACGCAGAGCCATTCTGGAATATTCCCTGGGGGAAACTCTGGACATGGAGGAAGTGAAAAAACGTCTGGTGCAGATGGGCTATGAGCGGAATTATCAGGTGGAGGCCGCCGGACAGTTTGCCGTGCGGGGCGGAATTCTGGATATTTTTCCTCTGACGGAGGAAAATCCCTGCCGTATTGAACTGTGGGGAGATGAAATTGACTCCATGCGCAGATTTGACGTGGAGAGCCAGCGCTCTATTGAAAATCTGGAGCAGGTGCGCATTTATCCTGCCAGTGAAATGGTGCTGTTTCCGGAACTGGCAGAGAGGGGCCTGAAAGCTCTGGAAAAAGAAAAAAAGGAGCTGTATGAAATATTCCGGAAAGAAATGAAGACAGAGGAAGCCCACCGGCTGAAAACCATGGTGGAGGGTTTTTCGGAAGAAATCAGAGAACTGGGGCAGGGAACGGGAGCGGACAGCTATCTCATGTATTTCATGGAAGAAACCGTATCTTTTCTGGATTATTTCAACTGGGAGCATACGCTGCTGTTTCTGGATGAGCCGGCCCGCCTGGCGGAAAAAGGCAGGGTGGTGGAGCAGGAATTTTCTGAAAGTATGAGCCATCGGCTGGAAAAAGGCTATATTCTGCCGGGACAGATGAAAGCGCTGTATACGGGAAAAGAGATTTTTGCAGGAATACAGCGGAAAAGATGCGTGGCCCTTACCACCCTTGACATGAAAATCAGCGAACTGGAGGCGGCCCATCGGTATACGGTTTCCGTCCGAAGCGTAAATTCCTATAACCGCAGTTTTGAACTGCTGATTAAGGATTTACAGCAGTATCGGAAAAACAAATATCAGGTAATCCTGCTGTCCGGTTCCAGAACCCGTGCGGGCCATCTGGCAGAGGATTTGCAGCAGGAAGGGCTGAACTGTTTTTGCAGTCAGGATTATGACCATCCGGTGCAGCCGGGCGAGGTGATGGTGGCATACGGCAAGCTGAAAAAGGGCTTTGAATATCCGGATATCAAGTTTGTGGTGATTTCTGAAAGCGATATTTTCGGCGGAGAGCAGAAGCGCAGGAAAAAACGCAGGGTATATGAAGGAGAAAAAATCCAGAGCTTTACGGATTTGAGTATCGGAGATTATGTGGTGCACGAGCGTTACGGGGTAGGGGTCTACCGGGGTATTGAAAAGGTGGAAATTCAGAAAACCGCCAAAGATTATGTGAAAATCGAGTACGATAAGGGGAGCACTCTGTATGTGCTGGCCACTCAGCTGGAGGCCATTCAGAAATACGCCGGAGCGGAGGCAAAAAAGCCGAAAATCAACCGTCTGGACGGGCAGGAATGGAGTAAAACCAGAAGCCGGGTGAAAGGGGCTGTGCAGGAGATTGCAAAAGAACTGGTGGAACTGTACGCCGTGCGCCAGCAGTCGGAAGGCTTTGCCTACGGGGAAGACACCGTGTGGCAGAAGGAATTTGAAGAGCTGTTTCCCTTTGAGGAGACCGAGGACCAGGAGCTTGCCATTGAAGCCACCAAGCGGGATATGGAGAGCAGGAAGATTATGGACCGGCTGATTTGCGGAGATGTGGGATACGGAAAGACGGAAATTGCCATACGGGCGGCCTTTAAGGCCATTCAGGACGGAAAACAGGTGGTATACCTGGTGCCCACCACGATTCTGGCCCAGCAGCATTACAATAACTTTGTCCAGCGGATGAAGGATTTTCCGGTGCGGGTGGATCTGATGTGCCGGTTCTGTACAGCCGGGCAGATGAAGAAGACGGTGGAAGACCTGAAGAAAGGTATGGTGGATATTGTAATCGGCACCCACCGGGTACTTTCCAAAGACGTGGTGTTTAAAGATCTGGGTCTCCTGATTATCGACGAAGAACAGCGGTTCGGCGTGGCTCATAAAGAAAAAATCAAGCAGATGAAGAAAAATGTGGATGTGCTCACCCTGACTGCCACGCCTATTCCCCGTACCCTTCATATGAGCCTGATAGGCATCCGGGATATGAGCGTACTGGAGGAGCCTCCCATGGATCGTATGCCCATCCAGACTTACGTGATGGAATACAATGAGGAGATTGTGCGGGAAGCTATCAATCGGGAGCTGGCCAGGGAGGGACAGGTATATTATGTGTTCAACCGGGTAAATCAGATTGTGGAGGTGACTTCCGGAATTGCCCGTCTGGTGCCGGAGGCAAACGTGGCTTTTGCCCACGGCCAGATGAAGGAGCGGGAACTGGAAAATATCATGTATCAGTTTATCAACGGAGAGATTGACGTACTGGTGTCTACCACAATTATTGAAACAGGACTTGATATTTCCAATGTGAATACCATGATTATTCAGGATGCGGACAACATGGGACTGTCTCAGCTTTACCAGCTGCGTGGCCGGGTGGGGCGTTCCAGCCGGACAGCCTATGCCTTTCTCATGTACCGTCAGAACAAAATGCTGAAGGAAGTGGCGGAAAAGCGGCTGTCAGCCATAAAGGAATTCACAGAGCTGGGCAGCGGGTTTAAAATCGCCATGCGGGATCTGGAAATCCGCGGGGCCGGAAACCTGCTGGGAGCCCGGCAGCATGGCCATATGGAAGCAGTGGGGTATGATTTGTACTGCAAAATGCTGAATGAAGCGGTGAAATCCCTGAAAGGGGAGGTGCAGGCAGAACCCTTCGACACCACACTGGAGCTGGATGTGGACGCTTTTATCCCGCCTGCCTATATTCCCAATGAATTTCAGAAGCTGGATATATACAAGCGGATTGCAGTCATTGAAAATCAGGAAGAACGGGAGGAAATGCTGGAAGAACTGATTGACCGGTTCGGAGAGCCTCCCAAATCCGTAGAAAACCTGCTGGACATCGCACTGCTGAAAGCCAAAGCCCATAGCTGCTATTACACGGAAGTGAAAGAGATGGGAGAAAAAATCAAATTTACATTTTATTTTCAGGCTAAAATCAACCCTGCCAGAATCGCACAGTTTACGGAAAAGTATCATGGGGCCCTGCAGTTTATCCGGGACGCCAAAACGCCCGGTTTTGAATACCTGAAAAATCATAATACCCGGCAGAAAGGCGCCGGCACACTGGAAACGGTGGGATGTATTCTGGAGGATACCTGGGAATTGCTGGTGGAGCATGGGGAATTGCAGCCGGGCGCATGAATCGCCCACGAGAATGGCTATGTCTGAGAGACCAGTTCAGCCCACGCCCCTTTTAACAATCCCCAGACCGCCTGGCAGGCAGGCTATCCGCTGCTGAAGCAGCTCCTGTCTGAGGCTTAAGGGGCGTTCCGCTCATAGCCAGCATTCTGCGTTCATTCATGCAAGCATGATTCACACAGAATACAGGCTATGGCTGAACTGTTTGAAAATCTTGTGAAAACAGTTGCCAGAGGCGAAAAAAAGAATTATAATATCAGCAGTGTGCCTGAACAGATTCGGATTTCAGGTAAAGTTATGATATCGTACGGGAATCAGTACGGTGAAAGAATACACAGGAGGATGTTATGAAAGGAAAGAAAATCATATCTCTGTTACTGGCGGCGGCAATGGGAATTTCTGTTCTGGCAGGCTGCGGGAACACCATAGACGAAAAGAAAGCAGGTGCAACTCTGGACGGGGAGGAAATCTCCCTTGGATTTATGAATTTTATGGCAAGGTATCAGCAGGCCGTTTACGATGGTCAGTTTTCCGGTATGTTCGGCACGGATATGTGGTCTCAGGATTTATTCGGCGAAGGGACGGACATGGAGACTTCCGTTAAGAAAAATGTGGCGGACAATATTGAGACGCTGTATCTGCTGGAAGACCATATGAAAGATTACAATGTGGAGATTACAGAAGAAGAACTGGCCAAAATGGAAGAAGCAGCCAGACAGTTTCTGGAAGACAACAGTGAGAAAGCCATGAAACAGATGGGAGCTACGCAGGAATATGTAAAGGAAATGCTTCGGCTCAATACCATTCAGACGAAAATGCGGAAAGCCATAGACGCAGAGGTGGATACGGAAGTTTCTGATGAAGAAGCGGCTCAGAAAACCATCAGCTATGTAAAAGTAAATAATAAGTCAACCACAGACGAAGAGGGGAATTCCAGAGATTATACGGAGGAAGAAAAAGAAAATCTGAAAAAAGAGGTGGAAACCTTTGCTGCTTCCGCCGGAGAAGATTTTAAAGCGGCAGCGGAAAAGGCAGGCTATACTGTTTCAGAGAGCTCTTATGGTGCGGACGATGAATCTCTGGAAAAAGTGCTGACAGAAGCTGCGGACAAGCTGAAAGAGGGAGAGCTGACCGGCGTTATCACGGGAGAGGAAGCATTTTATGTGGCCCGCATGGACAGCACCTTTGATGAAGAAGCTACGGAAAAGAAAAAGGACGAGATTATCACTGAACGTAAAAATGACCATTACAAAGAGGTATGCGACAAATATAAAGAAGCCGCAAAATTTGAACTGAACGAGAAAGAATGGGCAAAGGTGAAATTTGACGATCTGTTCACCATGAAGCAGGAAGAACCCCAGGAGTCTGAAAAAAATGCGGACAATGCAGGTTCAGAAGAAAATGCAGGTTCAGAAGAAAATGCAGACAATGCGGAAAACGGAGATGCGGCAGGTTCAGAAGAAAATGCAGATAGTACAGAAAACGGAGATGCAGCAGGTTCAGAAGAAAATGCAGATAATACAGACAATCCGTAAGCAGAGCAGTCTAAACAGAGGGCTGCCGCATTGAAATCTTTCATGCGGCAGCCTTTGTAAAAGGTGAGGAACATGAAAAAGACATACAGTGCGGGAATTCTTCTGCTGGCTGTTGCATTGCTGGCAGGAATAGTGCTGATACAGGAGCGGAGCAGTGAACTGAAACGGTATGAAACTACTTTTTTTGACAGTTTCGATACGGTGACGGTGATTACCGGGTATGCAGAAAGTCAGGAAGCATTTGAGAAACAGGCCGGACAGTTGCAGGAAAAGCTCCGGTATTATCATGAGCTGTTTGACATCTATCACAGTTACGATGGAATCAACAATGTGAAAACCATCAATGACGCTGCAGGAAAAGAGGATGTAAAAGTAAATCAGGAATTAATAAATATGCTGAAACTTGGCGTGGACATGTATCAGAAGACAGATGGGAAAATCAACATTGCGTATGGAAGCGTGCTGTCTCTGTGGCATGAATACCGGGAACAGGGACTGGAAGAGCCGGAACATGCCCAATTGCCCCCGGAGAATTTGCGGAACGAACGTGGGCAGCATACGGATATTTCCCGACTGGTGATAAATGAGAAAGATTCTACCGTATTTCTGGAAGACGGAGAAATGTCTCTGGATGTGGGGAGCATTGGAAAAGGTTATGCAGTGCAGCGCCTGGCGGAATATGCAAAAGAAGCTGGAATGGAACATCTGCTGCTCAGCGTGGGCGGCAATGTGTGTGCAGTGGGCAGTAAACCCGACGGGACGCCCTGGCAGGTGGGAATTGAGAATCCTGATTTGGAGAGTGATAAGAGCTATGTGGGAATCCTGGAGCTTTCCGGGAAATCTGTTGTAACCAGCGGAGACTACCAGCGGTTTTATGTGGTAGATGGAAAACGGTACTGTCATATTATTGACCCGGATACGGGAATGCCCCCGGAGCATTTTCCCCTGGTATCCGTACTGGCGGAAGATTCCGGTCTGGCGGACGCATGGTCTACCGCATTGTTCAATATGGAATTCCAGGAAGGGCTTGCCCTTGTGGAATCGATGCCGGGGTTGGAAGCACTGTGGATTCTGGAAGACGGAGGGATTCGCTGTTCCGGCGGATTTGGGTTTCATGAAGAAAAATGATGTAATTTTAATTGTGGTGATTCTGGCACTGGCACTGGCGTCCTTTGGAGGGATTTACCTGTATTCTGCCGGAAATACCGAAGATGGGGAAGCGGTGGTCTATCTGGACGGCGTGGAACAGGGACGTTATCCACTGAGTCAGGAGCTGTCCCTGGAAATACCTGCAGAAAACGGGAATTACAACCTGCTGGAAATCAAAGACGGGAAAGCAGATATCACAGAGGCTTCCTGTCCCGATAAAATATGTGTAAATCACCGTCCGGTGAAACACCTGGGGGAAAGCCTGGTGTGCCTGCCCAACAGGGTTGTGGTGGAGATTGAAAACAGCGGGGAGGCGGAGCTGGACGCCGCCACCAGATAGTTTCCCGATTGACTGGTATTTCATCAGACAGAGAGGAGAAAATCATGGCAAAAAAAGCGGCATATATGGGAATGCTCACAGCGCTGGCCTTTGTATTTTCCTATATAGAATTTCTGATTCCTGTCAATGTGGGCATTCCCGGAGTCAAACTGGGACTGGCCAATCTGGTGACCATTGTGGCCCTGTATATTATGGGAATCCGGGAAGCCTGTACCCTGTCCCTGATTCGGATTCTGCTGACGGGCCTTACCTTTGGAAATCCTGCCGGTATGATATACAGCTTTGCGGGAGGTGCGCTCAGCCTGCTGGTGATGACAGGCGCCCGGAAACTGAAACTGTTTTCTGTAACGGGGGTCAGCGTACTGGGGGGAGTGTTTCACAACCTGGGACAGATTCTGGCTGCTGCTGCTGTGGTGGAAAATGCCAGGCTTCTGTATTATCTGCCGGCGCTGGTGCTGTCCGGAACCATTGCCGGAGCGTTGATTGGCCTGCTGGCGGCTGTGCTGGTCAGACGACTGGAAAAACTGAACAGAGAGTGAAATATTGCGGAAAAATCTCAAAATAATTGACATAGATTCCGAAAATAAGTATATTATAAAGAAAAGGAGGTGGAAATATGCTGGTGCAGTTTATGGTAAGAAATGTACTGTCTTTTAAAGAAGAAACCATTTTGGACATGACAGCCATTAATGCCTATAAAGAACATGAATGTAATTTGATTGATAATGGGACAAAAGAAAAATTTCTCCGGGTAGCGGCGATTTACGGTGCCAATGCAAGCGGGAAATCAAATCTTCATCTTGCCATGGTGTATTTTAAAAATATTATTTTTGGCTCCTTCAATAATGTGGAGAATGGAGAGACAGCGATTGACAAGTATTATTTTCCATTTTCTTTTGAAGATGATGAGGAAAATTCAGAATTTCAGATTGTGGTGATTCTGGATGGATTTGAGTATACTTATGGATTTGAATATAATGCGGATTTCATTGCGGCAGAATGGCTGTATCGAAAAAGTCTGAAAACCAACAGGCAGATAACTGTTTTTGAGCGGACAGAAGAAGATGTGGTGTTCGGACCGGTGGTCAGAAAGGAATGCGATGTATACAAAGAACAGATTCCGGCTGACGCGCTGGTGCTTTCTTTTTTTAACAAACTGAAACTCAAAACAGGAATTTTCAGAACGGCGTATATGGGAATTATTAATATCCTGGTGGCTTCTGACAGTCTCTGGGAAGACACGGGAATGCTGAAAAAGCGCCTTCCGGAAATGATTGACAAAGAGAAAGAAAAACTGGTGGAATTTTTAACTGCCATTGACACGGGAATAAAAGATATTGTTTATGAAGAAGAAGGAAAAAACATTAATTTTTATACCACGCACAGAGGAAAGGATGGGGAGGATTACACGCTGAATCTTTTTTCTGAATCGGAAGGAACCATAAGGAGTATCATGATTTTTATATACGCCCGCAGGGTGATTTTGCATAATTATGCGATGTTTGTGGATGAACTCAATATAAAGCTGCATCCTTTGCTGCTGAAATTTATTGTAGATTTATTTTATGAGCAGAATTCCACTGCACAACTGATTTATACCACTCATGATACAACGCTGATGGACCGTAAGTTTTTCCGGAGAGATCAGATCTGGTTTGTCCAGAAGGATGAATACGGATATTCGACGCTGCTGGCATTATCTGATTTTAAGGTCAGATCAGACGCTTCCTTTGAGAAAGATTATCTGGCCGGCGTATATGGCGGGATTCCCCTTCTGAAAGAATTCGAAATGAAAGAGGGGGAATGAAGTGGGGACAGATGATATTTTTAAAAAGCGCAGGGCGGCCAGAAAGCAGAGAAAGCACGAATACAGGAAACCGAAAGCCAATTCTTTTCTGATTGTAACGGAAGGAAAGAGAACGGAGCCCTTATACTTTAAAGGAATGCAGCAACTGATAAAAGAAAAAACAGGCGGAAATATTGAAGTGGTGGAGGCGCCGGTGATTGAGATTCGGGGAGAAGGCTGCGGAACAGGGAAGCTGATAGAAATTACTGACCGGCTTGTAAAAGAAGCCCGGATTATCTATCAGAATGTATGGGTGGTTTTTGATAAAGACGATTTCCGGGATTTTGACCAGGCCATAAGTACAGGAGAAGAAAAAGGATATAAGATTGCATGGAGCAATCAATCCTTTGAATACTGGTTATATCTGCATTTCTGTTACAGTGATTCGGCCCTTCATCGGGATGAATGGCGGGCAAAGCTGGATGAAATTTTCAGGAAATATAAAATCGGAGGAGGAAAATACAGGAAAAATGATTCCCATATGTACCAGTTGGTAAAGGATGGTGTGGATACCGCAATAGCAAATGCGGAAAAACAGATGGCCGGGTATGAAAAGAGCGGAAAGAAACCCTCGGAATATGATCCTGGTACAACGGTTTACAAACTGGTGAAAGAACTGAAACGATATCTGGAGGAAGAATAATTTTAACAGGATAATACTGCAGCAGGCAGTCTGTCCCGGAACCGGGAACAGGCAGGCCTGCTGTTTTTCAACCACCCCTTGAGCATACTCAACCACCGCTTGCTGTCCGGATTCCCGCAGTTTTGGTAGTATGGATTCAGCAGCAGAGAAACAGGTCTCAAAGGAGGAAAAGATGAAGAAAATACCGTTAAACAGGAAATTTGGAAAAGGTATGGCAAAAGATTCCATTCATGGTATGATAACAGAAGATACGGACATTGCTTATTACAATGTGTCAGAACAGGAAGCCATCAGAACCATGCGGCATACTGCGGGAATGGAACTGGAACGGATGAAACAGTTACTGAGATAGCAGGCAATTGCCTGAACTGAGAAAGAGAGAAAAGGAGAAAAATTATGTTTGATACAAGAATAGTCGGAAAGAAAATTGCAGCATTGAGAAAAGAAAAAAATAAAACCCAGATGGAGCTGGCAGACGAAATGGGCGTCAGCTATCAGGCGGTAAGTAACTGGGAGAGAGGCAATTCCATGCCGGATATCTCCAAACTGCCTCAGCTCTCTCTGATTCTGGGAACCAGCGTGGATGAAATTCTGGGCAAATCCAAAGAAACGGAGCTGGTGGAACATGTGATTGCCGGGACGGAACAGACATTTCTGGAAGAACAGGAAACAGAAATGGAAACCATAGCAGAGGTGGCGCCTCTGATGAAACCGGAACAGACGAAAAAACTGGTGGAACATGTGGTGGAATCCAAAGAGGAACAGGGAGAAGACGGTTCCGGAGAAGAAAAAAAGAAAATTTCCATAAAAGAACTGACAGCTCTTGCGCCTTATCTGGAGGAAGATTATCTGGAAGAACTGGTGGAAAAATACGGGATTCAGAGTGATATGCACAGTCTGGCGGCCCTTGCGCCCTTTCTTTCAGAGAAAGCCTTGGATAAAATCGCGCTGGAATCAGAAGGAAGCATGAAAGAACTGGCAGTCCTTGCGCCTTTTCTCTCGGAAGAAACTCTGGATAAAATTGCCCGGAACACAGAGGCGGAGCCCAAAAGCCTGACGCCCCTTGCACCGTTTCTTTCGGAAGAAACTCTGGGAGAGATTGTGCTGGGGGCAATGGAAAAGGGGAACATTGATAACTGCGTGAGTCTCTATCCGTTTCTGAATGATGAAACACTGAAACAGATTGCCTCCCGCCTGATGGAAGAACAGGGTACGAAATCTCTGCATTCCCTCATGCCCTTTTTATAGAAAATTCCATCTGCCGGAAAATAAAACTGAAATAGTCTGAAAATAACAGGAAAAATTTACCAGACATTTGAAAATAAGGGGGGAGTAGAAAGTGTACAAATTACACAAAAAGTCAAAAACATGGAAACAACAATTGACTTTTTATATAAAGGGGACTAGAATAAAAGAAGGTCATTTGTGAAGAAAATGTGAAGTAAGCATGAAAGTTTTATGAATCCCTGCGTCCCCTTGGGATTCAAAGATGGCACCTTCTTTACAGGAACGCTCACAGGTGATAAAAAAACTATTATTTATTTCACGAAAGGAGTTTTTTTATGAGAAAAAGTGGAATGACAGCACGTGTTGCAGCCGTTGTACTGGCGGCCAGCATGGTCATGACAAGTGTGCTTCCTACTTTTGCTGCGGAAAATCTGACAGTGGAAACTGACGATAAAGCTGCAGTGAATGGTGTGTCCAAAGTTATCGGACTCCGGGGAGAAGCAGACTGGTATGTTCTGGCAGAGAATACTGCTTATGAGACGCCTTACAGCTATGTGAACAAATCCAGCGACTCTGTATATGTGGCAGGAACCAAAGAGACACTGCAGGAAGCTACAACAGGTCTCTACAAAAATGGAGTTGACTATTATGCCTATGCAGTTCAGGTAGCTCCGGGAGTTGTGGAGTTGGGGAACAAGGTTGTTAAAGTTCTGGCCATGGGTGAATATCCGACGTTGCCTCAGAGAGATGCTGTTACAGGTCTGTACGTTGTAGATGGCAAATATTATTCACAGGTAACACCGGGGTATGTAGAAACCACAGACCCTGTGGATGGTACGAAATATAATAAGCGTATGTCTTATTCGGTTGTTGAAGGAAGCGAAGTAGATTTGCTTGGAGCAGTTCCGGCAGGTACAGTTTCCGAAGATGCGGCTCTGGCAGCTTTCGGTGCCAAGGCAGATCCGACAAGTACATCCTATTCCCACTATGTGGCAAATGGAAAGGCATATCGTAGAGCTTCCGTCAGTGAAGTGTATGATGAAGCTACGTTTGATTATGTTTTAAAATACGTATATGCACCCAAATACAGCGAAATTTCTTTTGATAAGAAATACCAGAAAATTTACTGGAATCCGGTTACCAACAAGACAGAAGTGGACAGCAATGGCAAACTGCTGCATGTTGGTTATCAGATTCGGATGAATGATACAGATGTTGTTTCTGATTCTGTTGCTTCCAACGGTGGAAATCTGCAGCCGATTTTCTTTGGCACCGATTATAGAACTCCGGTTGGTTATACCGCAGCAGAGAAGAACAAGTTTGAAGTAAGAGCGGTATACTACACAGAGACTGAAAATTATGTAGCTGACGTGGATTATGAGCAGAAGCCATATGAGAGACCTGCGGGAACATCTTATGAAATCGTTAAGACAGGCGCATGGTCAGAGCCCTTTACCTATGCATGGTCCATGCCTTCCGTACCGGCAGTGGCAAACCTGCAGTTCATCCAGAAGAGTGTTGGTAAGGGAGAACTTTCCTGGAATGCAGTAAAAGAAGCTCATGGTTATATCATCGAAGTGGCATACTCAGATAAACTGGTTGACCCGGCGGCTTATGCAGAATTAAATTTCAGACAGGTGAGTGACCACCCTGTATCTGCGGCGACCACACATTATGATGTTGACAACAATGCAAGAAACGGCTATGAATATGCATATTACAGAGTATGTGCATATGTAGAGACAGAAGTACCAGGCGAAGTTCTTGCTGGTGCATATTCCAATGTTGTTGCAGTAGGTCTTGACAAGAGACAGAATACTCCTGAAATCAAAAACCTGCAGATTGAGCAGAAAATGGACGGTTCCTTCGATTTGACATGGGATGAAATCGACAAAGATGCTGATGTAATAATTTTTGCTTCTCAGGATAAGAAGATGTTCGATACACCGGAATATACCTATAAGTATCTGAATGCAACCGGTAAAGATGCGGCAGGAAATACATACAGCCTGACAGATGTATTCGGACTTCAGGATAAACTTGCAATTATCAATAAAAAGGTAGATACTTACAGAGGAACAGGTATTGACCGGGTTTCCAGCACACAGTTAAAACTGGAAGTCGGCAAGAAATATTACTTCGTAGTGGCAACTGTTGACAGTATTAATCATGGTACTGACCGTTCCGCAGCAGGCAAATATATTGCCAATGTGGCAAAGGTTCCGGGCGCAGTAAATAATGTAAGTTTTGGTTTCTACAATGACATTGTAACTTCCAAAACAGTTTCCGCAACACCTGCAATCAATATTACACAGCCTTCTACAAAATCCGGCAAAACTACTGTTACCATGTATTTCAACAAGACGGAAAACGTAACAGGATACCAGATTTACCGTAAGAACAGCAAAGGTAAATTCAAAAAGATTGCAACCATTAACTCTGCACAGTATGCAGACAAAGAGCTGAAAGAAAATACTGTTTATGATTATCAGGTAAGAGGATACTATTACAATCCGGATACTAAGAAGACAGCATACAGCGATTACGTATACTTCTCAGCAGAGACAGGCAATGACAAATTTATCGAATTAAGTGTAAATAAGCAGAGCAAGAATTCTGTAAAACTGAAATGGACCAAAGTATCAGGTGTAACTCAGTACGATATTTACAGAAGTTATATGACAGGTACAGATACCAATTACACCCAGAGGAATAACGGCAGCTCTGGATATGGACATGGCAGTTATGGATATGGCGATGGTGCTTATGCAATATACAATGCAAAATGGGAGAAGATTAAGACCATTACCAATGCAAAGACCACATCCTTCACCGATAAGAAGCTGAAAAAGGGGACTGCCTATAACTACAAAATTGTGGCTACTTATGCTTCCGGAGCAGCTACCAGACAGATTTGGGCTTCTGACAGCGTAATCATGAAGGCAACTGCACCTCAGAATGTAAAACTGACTCTGAGCAAGAACAATGTAAAAGTAACCTGGGATAAAGACACCTTTGCTTCCAAGTATCAGATTCGTTATAAGAAATACGATGCAGAAAACAGGGCAGAGAAATTAACCTGGACAGTAAAATCCACCAAGAAGAATTACTATACCATCAAAAATATTGCAAAAGGCGGAAAAGTTGAAGTTCAGGTACGTGCATACGGCGATAAGAAATGGTCAGTGTATACAGGCACTTATACCAAAGCAAACGGTGAACTTGCAGCAGCAAAGAACGTAACTGCAAAAGAGGTTACAGAGACTCTGGCAGACGGCAAGACCAAGACTACAGCAGTTAAGGTTACCTGGAAGAAAGTTTCCGGCGCTGCATATTACAAAGTATTCCGTTCCACCAGCCCGGTTGCAGACTACAATGCAGATAACAAGACATATTACAGACCGGATGATGATAACTTTACACTGATTTCCAAAGAGAGCAATGCTGATGAGACTTATGACAATGTATTCTACAAAGATTACAAGAATGTATCCGGCAGTGTTGTGGGAACGAAAGCAACAGACCGCGCACGTCTGCAGACAGGTGTAACCTATTACTACTATGTAGCTGCATACAGTGAGAATGGTACAAGAATCTCCAAAGGATTCAATAAACCTGCAAGCATCTGTTACAAAGCTACTCCGGTTATCAGCAAAGTTACCATTAAAAAGGGTAAAGTAACCCTTAAGGTTGCTAAAGTAACTGGTGCAAAACAGTATGAAATCTATCGTTCTACCAAGAAGAACAAAGGTTACGAAAAGATTGGAGTGACCAAGAAGAATAAGACAACATATACTGATACCAAGGTTAAGAAAGGTAAGACATATTACTACAAGGTAGTAGCTGTTGGTACCAACGGACTGAAGGGTGATTTCGTATCCGCAGCATCCGCAGCAAAGAAAGTAAAAGCAAAATAAACCAGATTGTTTATCCGGGAGGCCAGTGGTCTCCCGGTTTTTTGTCTTATAGGAATACATTGCCACGCTAACGCGTGAAAGCGTCTTCCTGTAAGATAAAAATAGTATGCGCAGGGTCTGCCCCAGCGAAGCGAGGGTACTCGTGCAGGAGGAAAATATTGCTTCGTAATTGTGTTTAAACGCGATACGTTCAGCATACTGCGTATGCTCTGACGCACCCAAATGCCCGCTTTGTTCTGTTCAGCCCATGAATATACAAAAACCCCCTCAGAGCTTTTCAGGGGACAGCGCTCTGAGGGGGATATGATAATTTATACTCTCCAATCATAATAACAATTGGGAGTGGTAGAATATGACACTTTTGGAAGAATTTTGTTAAATGTTTCCGAATAGTGACGAAATACGGATTCCGGACGCAGTTCGGAGAAACCGGAGCTTCCCGGCTACATGGGAAGCTGCCGGTGTTCCAGTTCATCAATACGGAGATTGTCAGTACTGATTTGGGTCAAAATTTAAAAGAATATTATTCCTGCCGATTTTTTCTCTTGTATATTTTTCATTTTGCGGAGCATAAATATTATCATTGTCGAGAGCAATAAAGTCTCCGTCTGCTGTCAGAAAAGAATTTATGCCATATTGTCTTGCTATAAAGACATGTTTTGCGTCGTTGACACCAAGAATATAATCTGTTGATTCTCTTATTCTCAAAATCTCTTCAAAATAATCTTCATTGCTTTCATATTCAAGCATGATACTGCTGGTTTGTATAATATGTAAAAAATTCTTTTGTGAATCCATAATATTCTGGCGGATTTCGGGATGAGCAGAATTAATTAGTTTTTTTAATTTTTTCTGATTTACCTGTCCGTTCATTATTGCCTTTGACTTGTATTCATTCGCATATTTGTCATAAAAGGCCTTCTCATTGACATGTACAATTTCTGATAATACCATTTCGGAATGATATAAAGTAGTTCCATTATCCAGACAGTCACCCATGAACTCTCTGACAGGATTATAGGATGAATTGCTGTCATATGCTGTTATCCATGCACTTGTATCAACATAAATGTCCTGCGGAAATTCACTGAAATCTTTGTAGGCATTACCCTTTTTTTCTAATGTAAATATTGAAGCCTGGTTCAATGATAATCCCCCCTGAGTTCTTTAAGATTTTCCGTTCTTCTTGCGTTTACAGTATCGTCCTTTGTATGAGAAGGAAACATTCTAAGAAAGGCTTCTTTCCGTTCTGCCTGTGGATAACGATAGATTCCATGTGGAATATGTTCAGTTTGTTTTCCGGGCACATTCAGCCTTTTCATAATATCATCATCTCCTTATAACACTATAGCAGCCTGTTCTTTCCTTTTGGAGTTCTGTCTGTACATCATGTAACATTTCTGCGATAGTCCCATTTTCTGACTTATTTAATAACCAGTGGTAAAAATATTTTGTATAGTCAGAAATATAAGGCTCAATTTTTAATTCACCAAACAGTCTCTTATTTTTAATTAAAAACCGATAGCCCACACCATATACTTCCTCATCCAGATCCTTAAAATTTTTTTCAAATATGTATTTACTCTCAGTATGTGAATTTGCTGTTTCTTCTATGCCTTCAATGCTTATGAGGTATTGGTTTTGGTCATCAATAAGTAATGAATTTAAAATAGATTCATATTCTGCCTGAATAGAAACAGGATTAAAAATTCCATTTAAATGGCAGGAAAAGCAGATTTTCTGCGGTTCAATGAGCAGATTTTTTCCTTCTGGTGATAAAGTTATAGCTGCTGCATTGATATTAGCCATAACAAGAGTAACATTTCTAAAACCATTCTTTTGTAATGTTTCAAGAATAGAATTTACCTTTTTTTCAGATAATTGACCTATAACATATGGTATCGTTATTTTTAAATCGAACCATTTGATTGTATTTTTCATATGTTCACCCAATCTTTTTTATGTATTTGATTACTTTTTATTATATTATTATATGTTATCAGAGAAAAGTTTACAATGTTTTTTTATAAAAGAAATGTTTTAGCAGTATATTTGAAAATGATATATGTATTTCCTGCTGATTCTATCTTGAAATAAGTAAATATTTGGTATTATAATAGAAAAGCAAAAAACTGGAAACAGAAACTGAAAAAATAAAAGAGGAATCCCCATGAAGAAATTACTGATATATCTGAAGGACTACAAAAAAGAAAGCATTCTGGCCCCCCTGTTTAAAATGCTGGAGGCCTCCTTTGAACTGATTGTGCCGCTGGTGGTAACCGCCATCATTGATGTGGGAATTGCGGAGCGGGACAGCAGTTATATTTTAAAGATGTGCCTGGTGATGGTAGCCCTGGGCCTGATTGGGCTGCTGTGTTCGGTGACAGCCCAGTATTTTGCCGCAAAAGCAGCAGCAGGATTCGGCACCAGGGTGCGCCACAGCCTGTTTTCTCATATTCAGACATTTTCTTTTTCCGAAATTGACCAGGTGGGAACAGCAACGCTGATTACCCGGATGACCAGTGACATCAATCAGGTACAGTCCGGAGTTAATATGGTGCTGCGTCTGTTTCTGCGTTCGCCTTTTATTGTGTTTGGAGCCATGATTATGGCCTTTACCATTGATGTGGAGGCGGCGCTGATTTTTGTGGTGACCATTCCCCTGCTGTCTCTGGTGGTATTTGGCGTAATGGCGGTCAGCATTCCTCTGTACCGGAAGGTGCAGGAGCGTCTGGACAGAGTTCTCGGTATTACCCGTGAAAATCTTACGGGCGCAAGGGTAATCCGGGCATTTCATAAAGAAGAGGAAGAAAAGAGCAGGTTTGAGGAAGGGCTGGAGAATCTTACTGCCATGCAGAATCATGTGGGCAGAATCAGTGCTTTTCTGAACCCCGTCACCTATGTTATCATCAACGGTGCAACGATTTTTCTGCTGTATACGGGAGCATTGCAGGTGGATGCAGGAACCCTTACCCAGGGAGAAGTGGTGGCGCTGGTCAACTATATGTCTCAGATTCTGGTGGAGCTGATTAAGCTGGCCAACCTGATTGTGACCATCACAAAGGCTGTAGCCTGTGGCAACCGTGTGGAATCCGTTCTGGAAATTCAGAGCACCATGCCGGTATCCGGGCAGGAGCTTTCTTCCCGGAGGGAAAAAACGGATGGCCAGTCATTTTCAGAATCCGGAAAGGAAAGGAATTCCGGGAAGCAGGGAAATCAGCCGGCAGTACAGTTTTCCCATGTGGGACTGACTTATGAAAAGGCCGGGGCAGAAAGCCTGTCTGATATTGATTTTTCCGTAAATCAGGGAGAAACCGTAGGCATTATCGGCGGTACCGGTTCCGGCAAAACATCCCTGGTACATCTGATTCCCCGGTTTTATGACGCCACCAGGGGAGAAGTATTAATTAATGGAAGAAATGTGAAAGAATATTCTCTGGAGGAGCTGCGCCAGAAGGTGGGAATTGTTATGCAAAAGGCGGTGCTGTTCCAGGGGACGATTCGGGAGAATCTCTGCTGGGGCAAAGAGGATGCCACAGAGGAAGAACTGGCGGAGGCATTGGGCATTGCCCAGGCAAAAGAAGTGGTAGAGGGAAAGGACGGAAAGCTGGACGCCCTGGTGGAACAGGGCGGGAAGAACTTTTCCGGCGGACAGCGGCAGCGGCTTACCATTGCGCGGGCGCTGGTAAGGAAACCGGAAATCCTGATTCTGGACGACAGTGCCTCGGCTCTGGATTATGCCACGGACGCCAGACTGCGGAAATCCATCCGGGAAATGGAGGGAAATCCCACGGTTTTTCTCGTGTCTCAGCGCACGTCCTCCATTCAACATGCGGATAAAATTATTGTACTGGAAGACGGAGAAATTGCCGGTATGGGAACCCATGAAAATCTGCTGGAAACCTGCAGCGTTTACCGGGAAATTTATGAGTCTCAGTATAAAAAGCAGCAGGAAGCCGCCGGATGAATACATGGACGGAACATGGGAAAGGAATCTGATGTATCATGGAAAAAATCAAAAAAAGACAGCAGACAGAGACTTTGAAAAAAGTCCTGAACTACATTGAACATTATAAAATTTTTCTGGTATTGTCACTGCTTTTTGCAGTGGGCACCGTGGCCTCCACCCTGTATATTCCGGTGCTCACCGGGCAGGTCATCGACCATATTCTGGGGCCGGAGCAGGTGGAATTTCCCGTTATTTTCAGGCTTCTGGGGAAAATGGGAATCATCACAGGCCTGACAGCGCTGGCCCAGTGGCTGATGAATGTGTGCAACAATAAGATTACTTACGAAGTGATTCAGGATATCCGGCGGGAAGCCTTTGCCAAAATCGAAATCCTGCCCCTGAAATTTATTGACGGTCATTCCCACGGAGAGCTGGTCAGCCGGGTAATTGCGGATGTGGACCAGTTTGCGGACGGACTTCTGATGGGATTTTCCCAGTTGTTTACAGGAGTGGTTACCATTCTGGGTACGCTGCTGTTTATGCTGAGTATCAATGTGAAGATTACGCTGGTGGTGGTGCTGATTACACCGGTTTCCCTGTTTGTGGCCAGCTTTATTGCAAAACGTACTTTTTCCATGTTTATGCTGCAGTCCTCCACCCGCGGAGAACAGACGGCATTAATTAATGAAATGATAGAAAACCAGAAGGTGGTGCAGGCATTTTCCAGAGAGGAAAAGGTACTGGAAACCTTTGACGAGATTAACGGAAGGCTGGAGAAGGCTTCTCTGCAGGCTACATTTTTTTCTTCTCTGACCAATCCCACCACCCGGTTTGTCAACAGCCTGGTGTATACGGGAGTTGGACTGGTGGGCGCGTTTTCTGCCATGAAAGGTATGCTGACCGTAGGTCAGCTTTCCTGCTTTCTCAGCTATGCCAACCAGTATACCAGGCCTTTTAATGAGATTTCCGGTGTGGTGACGGAGCTGCAGAATGCCCTTGCCTGTGCAGAGCGGATTTTCAGTCTGATTGAAGAAGAAGCCCAGATACCGGAGCCGGAACATGTGAAAGTTTTAACAGATGTAAAGGGAACGGTGGATTTGGAACATGTGTATTTCTCCTATACACCGGAGAAAAGGCTGATAGAAGATTTCAATCTGAATATAAGGCCGGGGCAGCGGGTGGCCATTGTGGGGCCTACCGGGTGCGGAAAAACCACCATGATCAATTTGCTGATGCGTTTTTATGACGTGGACAGCGGGAGCATTCAGGTGGAACATCAGGATATCCGGGAAGTTACCAGAAAGAGTCTGCGGGAAAGCTACGGGATGGTATTGCAGGAAACCTGGCTGAAAGCGGGAACTATCCGGGAAAACCTGATTATGGGCAGGCCAGACGCCACGGAGGAAGAAATCAGGGAGGCGGCAAAAGCGGCTCATGCCCACAGCTTTATCAAACGGCTTCCCCAGGGCTATGACACGGTAATCGGCGAGGAGGGAGGAAGCCTGTCTGCCGGACAGAAACAGCTTCTTTGTATTGCCAGAGTAATGCTCTGCCTGCCGCCCATGCTGATTCTGGACGAAGCCACATCCTCCATTGATACCAGAACAGAAATGAAGATTCAGAATGCTTTTGCGAAAATGATGCAGGGACGGACCAGTTTTATCGTAGCCCATCGCCTGTCCACCATTCAGGAGGCGGATATTATTCTGGTAATGAAAGACGGACATATTCTGGAGCAGGGCAGCCATGAGGAACTTCTGAAGAAAGAGGGATTTTATTCCGAACTTTATAACAGCCAGTTTGCCGTATAGTATGAAGCAGGAAAATCCTCCGGTTTAAAAACCTTTTTTAATGATATCTTTTCCGAATTTTGCCTGCAGTTCTTCCATGGCTTTTTCAGCCCGAAGCTCTTTCTGAGTTTTGGGCAAATCGAACAGAGACATCTGTACCGGTTCCGGCTCTGTGGTCAGCCGGGAGGTACGCACACCAAGAAGACGGACAGGTTCTCCGTTCCACAGCTCGTCAAACAGAAGACAGGCATGATGGTACAGAATCTGTTCGTTGTCTGTGCTGACAGGAAGCTGCATCTGATGGGATACCCGGATAAAGGAGGCATAGCGGATTTCCGTACTGACCATGCCTGCGAGCTGGCCATAGCGTTTCAGCCGTCCGGAAACCTGATGGCAGAGGCTCTGTAGTACTTTTCTGGCGTCTGCGGAGGTTTCGGCGTCTCTGGCCAGGGTGGTGGAGTTCCCCACGCCTTTCAGTTCGCTTTCTTCTGTCTGTACAGGAGATTCGTCCAGCCCGTTGGCGAATTCCCAGATTAAACGCCCGTGGCTTTTCAGATGGCTTTCCAGAATGGAGACGTCAGTTCTGGCCAGGTCCCCGATGGTACGGATTTCCAGTTTGCTCAGAGCAGCGGCGGAGGATTTTCCTACCATAAATAAATCCCGCACGGGAAGGGGCCACATTCTGGCAGGGATTTCCTCCGGGAACAATGTGTGCACCTTATCCGGTTTCTGGAAATCAGAAGCCATTTTTGCCAGCAGTTTATTGGTGGAAATGCCGATATTAACGGTAAAACCAAAGGTATCCCGCACCGTGTCTTTGATTTGGACTGCGGCGGCCACAGGGCTTTCATAATTTTTCCGATAATCAGTAAAATCCATATAACATTCGTCAATACTGACCTGTTCAATGGCCGGGCAGAACGTTACCAGGAGTTCCATCAGCCTCTGGCTGCAGGCGGCATACAGGTTGTGATCCGGCGGCTCCAGCAGAAGGCCGGGGCATTTCCGGAGCGCGTAAGCCACAGGTTCCCCTGTGGAAATACCGTATGCTTTTGCAGGAATGGATTTTGCCAGAACCACTCCGTGGCGGCTGGCCATGTCGCCGCCGATAATGGCAGGAATTTCCCGCAAATCCAGCGGAGAGCCATTCTTTAACTTTTCCACCGCCGACCAGGAAAGGTAAGCGGAATTTACATCAATATGAAAAATAAGTCTCTGTTCCATAAATATTCCTCCTGAGGGGCCGGGCCCCTCCTGTCAAGCCTTCAGGACTCCTCCCGGCAGGCCAGGCCCCTCCTGTCAAGCCTTCAGGACTCCTCCCGGCAGGCCGGGCCCCTCCTCAAGGCCAATTATACCAAATATATGTTCTGATGAAAAGATAAATCAGGAATTCCCGGAAATTGTCGAAATCCAGGCTATATTTCCCTTTGACAATATTTTAACATAGTGATATACTAAACAAGTGTACCATAGAAGAGACAGGTTCCTGCCTGGCTCAGTGTCCATGGGAATAAACAGAATAGAGGTGGAAAGAATGGCAGTACAACAGGCAGATATTAACAAAGTTCGTGCATCTGTTTCAGGACAGTTGGGTAACAAGGTCATGATTCAGTTGGACAGAGGCCGAAACCGGGTTGACATTCAGGAAGGTGTGATCAAAGGAGCGTATCCTTCTGTTTTTACCATACTGGTTGACGATGAAAATGAGAAAAATCCACCCCAGTTACTTTCTTTCAGCTATGCGGATGTCCTGACAAGAGACATAAGAATGAAATTGTGTTAATACAAGGAAAATGAATAAAACTCTTCAATTCGGAATAAAATGTACAAATATTCAGGATTGGAGAGTTTTTATTGTGGAATTATCAAAAAAATATATACATATGAATCGGGAAAAAGGAAAAGCTGCCACACAGATTACCCTGGATGATGATTTCAATGTGCCGGACACAAAACCGGATCTGATACGGATTATTCTGGATAAGGGAGAAATCCGGCTGGATGAAACCACCATCACCCAGGACCATGTGTGGCTGAAAGGCGTTCTGAAATTTTCCCTGTTATACCGAAGCGACCAGGAAGAAGGCCGGATTAACAGTATGAGCGGGGAAATTCCATTTCAGGAGAGCCTTGCCATTGACGGGGCCAACGAGTATGATACAGCCAAAATGCGGTGGGAAATGGAAGATTTGTCCATTGGCATTATCAATTCCAGAAAGCTCAGCGTAAAGGCGCTGGTGGCGCTGGAGGCGGAAATTGATGAGATTTACGATGAGGAAATTATAACAGGAGCAGAACGGGAAGGCGGCATCCAGCTTCTGGAACAGACCCTTTCGGCCATGGAACTGTTTCTGGCCAAAAAGGATACCTGGCGCTTTAAAGAAGAAATTCTGCTGCCCTCCAACAAGCCGAATATCCGGCAGGTTTTGTGGAAAAGCGTCCAGCTCCGCAGTGTGGAAATGCGCCTGATGGACAGTCAGCTTAACATTAAGGGAGAGGCCCTTGCATTTGTCTTATATGAAGGGGAGGAGGAAGAAGAACATTTACAGTGGATAGAGACAGCCCTTCCGTTTAACGGGATGATTGACTGCAATGGCTGCAGCGACGACATGGTATGTGATGTGTCGTACGATATTGCAGGAATTGAGCTGGAGGCGAAGCCCGATTATGACGGAGAAGAACGTATGCTCCATCTGGAACTGGTGCTGGATCTGGAAATACAGGTATTTACCGAAGGCGAAGACCAGGTAGTGGCAGATTTGTATGCGGTAAATGAGAAACTGACTCCCGTTTATCAGGAGGCAGTCTTTGAAAAGCTGCTGCTGCGCAACGCTTCCAAATGTAAAATTGCAGAAAAAATGAGTCTGGACAAAAATCAGGAGCCCATACTGCAAATCTGTGCCAGCGAAGGGACTGCGGTGGTGGAACAGACAGAAATTGTGGAAGGAGGCATTCAGGTAGAAGGGACCCTTCAGATTAATATACTGTATGTGACAGCAGACGACCGGATGCCGGTGGCTTCCATGAAGGACATTCTGCCCTTCCATTATCTGATTGAGGTGCCGGAAATCAACCGGTCCTGCCGTTATCATTTGCAGACAGGAATCGACCAGCTTACCACGGTGATGACAGACAGCAGCCAGGTGGAAGTAAAAGCAGTGCTGAACCTGAACTGCATTGTGTTTGAGCAGCAGAATATTCATAAGATAAAAGAAGTGGAGGAAGAACCTCTGAATATGGAAGAACTTCAGGAAAGTCCCGGCATTATCGGCTATATTGCCAAAGAAGGCGACCAGCTCTGGAATATTGCCAGGGAAAATTATACCACCATTTCAGAAATTGTGAAAACCAACCAGTTGCCTTCCGAGCAGATAAAAGGAGGGGATAAAATACTGATTATCAAAACAGTGGGATAGGAAAAGGCCGAAAAAGGCAGCAAAAGCATGAAAAACTTTTGCTGCCTTTTTTGATACAAACGTTCTCCGGTTGCTATCATGGGAAGATGATGTTATAATCACTTTGTACAAAAAAATCATGACCAGTCGGCAGGCTGAGCGTGATGAGTTTACTCAGAAAGGAGATTTGCATGAAGTCAAAGAAGCTGGTGGCAGTATTGCTGGTAATTGTCATGGGAATTTCACAGTTTTCCATAGCGCTGGCGGACAAGAAGTCAGATGCGGAACAGAAGAAAAAGGAAGCGGAAGCGAATTTAAAGTCAAAACAGAATGAGATAAATCAGATAGAAAAACAGCAGCAGGAGCTGCGGGGCGAAATCGACAGGCTGGATGCGGAACTGGTTAATGTTATGATAGAGCTGTCCACGCTGGAAGAAGAACTGGCAGTGAAACAGGACGAGCTGGAACAGACAAAAGCAGACCTGGAGCAGGCCAAAGTGGATGAAAAGAACCAGTACGAGGCCATGAAGCTGCGGATTCGCTTTATGTATGAAAAGGGAAATTCCACCATGCTCACCAGTATTCTGGAATCCGGCAGCATTGCGGACCTGCTGAACCGGGTGGAATATGTCAACGAAGTTTACAAATATGACAGAGAACTGCTGACAGAGTATCAGAACACCAAAGACCAGGTGGCCATGTTAGAACAGCAGCAGGAGGAAGAGATTCAGGCACTGGAAGTAAAGCAGCAGGAATTTCAGGTGGCAAAGGAGAATTTCGAGACTACCATTGCCCAGAAAGAACATGAAGTGGATAATTTCAGCGGCATGATGGAGGAGGCCCGGACGCTGGCAGCAAAATATCAGGACACCATCAATGCCCAGAATACCATTATTGCTCAGGAAAATGAACGGATTGAGCGGGAACGTCGCGAAGCGGAAGAAGCTGCGGCAGCGGCAGCAGCGGCGGCCGCCAACAGGAACAGCAATACTTCCGGCAATTCCGGCAATTCCGGAAACAGCGGCGGCGGAAGTACGGCTGATAATACGGGAGGCGGCGGAAATAAAAATCCGGCTTTCAGCACCGGAGTAAGCGGAAGCGCTGTGGTGAACTATGCGTTATCCTTTGTGGGAAATCCCTATGTGTGGGGCGGGAAAGACCCTAACACAGGAGCGGACTGCAGCGGGTTTACCAGCTATGTCTATGGCCATTTTGGAATCAGCATCCCAAGCTATTCCTATTCCCAGCGTTCCGTGGGAAAAGAAGTGAGCTATGCCAATGCTCAGGCAGGGGATTTAATCTGCTATGCAGGACATGTGGCTATTTATATGGGAAACGGACAGATTGTCCACGCCAAAGGAACTGCGTACGGAATCGTAGGGTATGACAACGCAACTTACCGCCCGATTATTACTGTGCGGAGAGTTTTATAGAGACAGGAGGAATGACAGATGGAAATAAAAACATTGCAGAGTGATATGATAGCAGCCATGAAGGCGAAGGAGAAGGGGCGCAAAGACGCCATTTCCGCGCTGGTTTCCGCAGTAAAAAAGGCGGCCATCGACGAGGGATGCCGGGATGCCATTCCGGAAGCTCTGGTGGATCGGGTGATTTTAAAGGAACTGAAAACAGCAAAAGAGCAGCTGGATACCTGCCCTCCGGAGCGGACGGATTTGCTGGCGGAATATCAGCTCCGGTATGATGTGATTCAGGAATATGCGCCTGCTCTTATGTCAGAAGATGAGGTACGGACTTACATTACGGAGAAATTTGCGGAGATTGTGGCAACCGGGAATAAAGGCCAGATTATGAAAGCAGTAATGGCCGAGCTGAAGGGTAAGGCAGACGGAAAAGTGATCAGTCAGGTAGTGGCAGGTTTGTGCAAATAGGAGACGGAGAATGACAATACAGTTACCCGGAAAAGTGAAGTTTATTATTGATACCCTGACAGACGCAGGATGGGAGGCCTGGGCAGTGGGAGGCTGCGTGCGGGATTCTGTTCTGGGGCGGGTTCCGGGAGACTGGGATATTACCACCTCTGCTTCTCCTGAGCAGGTGAAACAGTTGTTTCCCAAAACCGTGGATACGGGCATTCAGCATGGAACCGTAACGGTTCTGGAAGGAAGAGAAGGGTTTGAGGTGACTACCTATCGGATAGACGGAGAATATCAGGACAGGCGCCATCCCAGTGAAGTAATCTTCACCTCAGATTTAATTGAAGATCTGAAACGGAGGGATTTTACCATCAACGCCATGGCCTATAACGAACGGGAAGGGCTGATTGACGTATTTGACGGTATCAGAGATTTGCAGGAAGGGAAAATCCGCTGTGTGGGGAATCCCGAAGACCGGTTCAGGGAGGACGCTCTGCGGATGATGCGGGCAGTAAGGTTTGCGGCCCAGCTTGGATTTACCATAGAGGACAGGACCAGGCAGGCGATTACCTCCCTGGCGGAGAATCTTGGGGCCATCAGCCCCGAACGAATCCAGACGGAGCTGGTGAAACTGCTGGTATCCGACCATCCGGAAGAAATGCGCACCCTTTACGAGACCGGTATGACCGCCGTATTTCTGCCGGAATTTGACGCCATGATGGACACGCCCCAGAATAACCGCCATCACTGTTATAATGTGGGGGACCACACCATTGCGGCTCTTCAGAATATCCGGCCGGACAAGGTGCTCCGGCTGACCATGCTGTTTCATGATGTGGCGAAGCCGGTGTGTAAGTCCCAGGATGAGGGAGGCACCTATCATTTTTACGGCCATCCGAATATAGGCTCACGTATGGCAGGAGAGATTCTCAGGAGGCTGAAATTTGACAATGATACCATAGACAGAGTGACAGCTCTGATTGCCTGGCATGATCACAGGCCCCAGCTGAAGGAAGCAGCAGTCCGGCGGGCCATGCACCGGGTTGGGCTTCGCCAGTATCCGGATTTATTTGAGGTAAAGCTGGCGGATACCCTGGCAAAAAACCGCTACAAGCGGAAGGAGAAGCTGGATTATCTGGAAGAATACCGCCGGATTTATCAGGAAATTCTGGATAAAAACCAGTGCCTGACATTAAGGGAACTGGCCGTGGACGGGAAAGATCTGATTCAGGAGGGCATGGAGCCGGGAAAAGAGCTGGGAGATGTTCTGGAACATCTGCTGGATCACGTGCTGGAGGTCCCGGAGGACAATACCAGAGAAAAATTGCTGGAATTGCTGAAAACTGAAAGAAAAGCTGAATAGAATCCGACCCTTTCACATATGATAGAAAGACACAGGAAATAAGCCTGTGAATATCATGGTGGAGGGGTTTATGTGTATAATCGAGAAAATCTGATTTTGGAACAGTATCCGTTTGAAGTAAAGCAGACGTCCAAAGGCAGAGGAGCATGGATCTGCGATACGAATCAGGGATTGAAAATTTTAAAAGAATACAGAGGCTCCGAAGGAAGGGCAGATTTCCTGTGCGGTCTGTTAGAATTTTTAAAGGAACATGGACAAGAACGGATTGACTGTGTGGTCAGGACAGGAGAGGGCAAAACCATAGTGCGGGACGTGGACGGTACCGTCTATATGGTGCGGGACTGGTACGAAGGCAGAGAATGCGATACGAAGAGCAGAGACGATATTTTAAAGGCAATCCGGCAGCTTGCCGATATACATAATATTCTGAGAACATTTCCGGAAGAAATACCGGGCTATCTTCAAATCCGGAAAGATACTCTGTTAGAGGAAAATGAGCGCCATACCAGAGAACTGAAAAAAGTGCGTAATTTCATTTCCTCCCGGAAAAAGAAAAATGATTTTGAGATGGCATTTCTGAAAAGTTTCGACATGTTTTTCGGGGAAGCGCTGGAGGTGACCAGCATCCAGAAACAGGAACTGGAGAAAGAGAGCGGGGCCGGAGCAGGGATTTACGGTATCTGTCACGGGGATTACAATCAGCACAATGTACTGTTCACCAGGCAGGGAATTGCAGCATTGAATTTTGAAAAGGCCACCTATGATATTCAGGTGTCGGATTTGGGGAATTTCATGCGTAAAATTCTGGAAAAGCACAACTGGAATATGGGACTGGGCATGGATATGCTGAGCGCCTACCATAAGATACGGGCGCTGAGCCAGCAGGAAATGCGGCAGCTTTACATCCGCCTTGCCTATCCGGAGAAATTCTGGAAGATAGCAAACCATTACTTTAATACCAGCAAAGCCTGGGTATGCGGAAGAAATCTGGAGAAGCTGGATAAATTTATTTCCCAGAATGAAGCCAGGGAGAGTTTTCTGCACCTGATTGGAGATTTGCCCTGAGAAAAGGGAATGAATCGCGGGGCCGGACTTTCGGGGATATAAGGAGGAATAAGCGTGCAAAAGAAAAAAATATACCGGATAAGCTGGATTCTGCTGTTGCTTTTTATACTGGCAGGCTGCGGAACCGGCCAGAAGAAAATCACGGACGGAAGCGAAATCTATACCGGGAGACGGGATAACGAGGATCTTGGCCTTGAGGAAGTGGAGGTCCCCAAAGACGACGGCAAGCTGTATATCGTGACAGCCGTTGATTCGGAACGGAAAATCATGACGCTGCAGGACCGGGATACCACCCGTGAGAAACCTTTTAATTATACGGGGGCAACCTATATCAAAGGAAAATACGGGGATAATCTGACCATTGACCAGATTTCAGCGGGAGAACTGGTAACTATTGAGCGGAGAGGGGAGACCCTGACCAATGTGCAGATTTCCAGCACGGTATTTTCCTATGATGACCTGCATAATTTCACCCTGGATAAAGAAATGCAGACCGTGAGCGTGGGCGGCACCACATATTTCTTTGATGACAATGTGGGAATTTTTCACAATAACAGCAGGATTGCCCTTTCAGACATCAGCGAACAGGATACCATATGCCTGAAAGGCCTGGACAAACAGATTTATACCATTCAGGTCATGGCAGGCCACGGAACCGTAGCTCTGCAGAATACGGAAGTATTTCAGGGCGGTTATATTACCATCGGAAATCTCCTTTCCATGAAGATTACGCCTCAGATGCGGATTGAGGTGCCGGAGGGAAGTTATCTTCTTTCGGTTGCCAATGACGGATATGGAGGGAGCCGGGAAATTCAGGTGGAGGCCAATCAGGAGACTCTGGTAAATCTGGATGAACTGAAAGGCGAGGGGCCGAAATTCTGCCAGATTCGCTTTAAAGTGGAGCCGGAGAATGCGAAAGTATATCTGGACGGGAACCTGACAGATATCAGCAAGGCAGTGGAGGTGCGTTACGGAACCCACCGTCTGACTGCAGAGGCCGACGGTTATGAGAAATGGAGCAGAATTCTGATTGTCAATTCCAAAACTGCGGAGTTGACCATTAAGCTCAGTGATAAAAGTTCGGATGAGACCATCGCAACATCCAACAGCAATAACAATAATAACAATAATAACAATAATAACAATAATAACAATAATAACAACAATAACAATAATAGCAATAATAGC
>Ga0137307_100557_pt1 | contig 46915 bp, 53 predicted proteins | sample NAcewD2O_March_2_FD_97180 | JGI IMG/M metagenome (GOLD analysis project Ga0137307, IMG submission 97180) | Mouse cecal microbial communities from Vienna, Austria - N-Acetylglucosamine amended D2O_March | ecosystem: Host-associated > Mammals > Digestive system > Large intestine > Cecum | place... | reverse complement strand
ACCAATGGACTAACCGTTCCGTTGGTCGCATTCAAGTGTAATTCCGCTCCTGCCAAATATGTCGGATACTGCCCCGTCGTGTATATCCTCTTGCTGTTCGGAGTAAATATTGTTTGACCGAAATACCCGACTATGGCGTCGTTTATTTCCCGCCTATCGACAAATATAGTATGATTTATCGTTTTTCCGAGTTTTGTTTTTATGGTAAAATCGTATCGACCGTGTTCTAAAAAGAACTGCCCGTCGGACACGTTATGAGCCGTAGTTTCACCGTTATGCTTATATGTAATATCATATGCCGATACGCCGAGCGTATCCATGCGAAAGCCGTTGATCGTGACGTCGCCGTCAAGAATAGTGTCGAAGTCCTCTATGGATATAGCTCCGCTTGAGCTTTCTTCGCCGACTTGTCCGAAATTACTTGCATTGTGGAATAAAACAACGCCCGAGTTTTGCACCATATAAAATTCGGCGGTTTCAATAATATTATAGTACGTTGTATGAGTAACGTCTTTCCAAATGCCCCAAAAATTTTTTTCCGGCGTTACCGTTGTCTTTTTCAATTCATAGGCAAACGTAATTTTTATGTAAACGCCTTTAGATAAATCGTTTCCCGACGGGGTATAAAGAATATATTTTTCCCCTGTATTACAGTAATCGCCAAGTTCGACGGTTTCGGTAAAATTAGACGTATGTAACTGATTTTTTGTTTCGCCGTCTTTTGTCTGCCATTCCCACGGGCCGTTCGGATCTGTCTTTTTTTGAAAAAGCAACGCGCCTTTACCGATAACACCGATTTTGAAATCGCCTACGCTTTGATACGTATCACTCGAAATAGAAAATTTGTCATTGCTTGTTCCAAGCAAATTTTCGGGATCGCTGTAATTATATGAAAGCCGTATTGACACACTTTGTCCGGATATTCCGTAAGCCTCATACCCTTGAACAGCCCCTTCTTGAACTTCGGGTTGAGATATTTCGCTTTGCGCACATACGGAAAGGTTTATAAGGTTTTTGCCTAATATATGCCCGACCTTATCTTGGGACTCATTATACCCGCTGTTATCGTCCAATAAATACGATGTTACATCGATTCCTTTTTCATCTTCAAGGGTAACCGTTTCACTGTCCGAATTATTATCATTTTCTGCATAGGCAATAGAGCTATTGGTACATAAAATAACAATAGCAATGCTTATAATTAAAAACACAAATATAAAGGGGAGTAAAACATTCTTAAATGACTTTCTCTGGCGTTGCATTCCTAAAACCTCTAAAGTAAGTATTATGTGATTTCATAATGACCGACAATTGTGCGGTTTCATTTAGATATATCAAAGAAAAGCCGATTTTGTCCAAAAAATTAAAATATTTTTATGGCAACAGTTCTTCTATAAGCGAAAAAAGCCTTTGCGCATCCGAATTATACATTAATGTTAAATAATAAGTATATGAATTATAAGTGATTATACCATATGAATTAGTTGCATCGACGCTATATTTAACTTTTACGTTATCAATCATTATTTCATCAACACAACTATCTAATACAACGCTAAAAATATCTAATATATATTTTGACGGCGAAACATTCAATTCAATATAATCATCTGTTTCAAGATTATAAATACTCTCGTTTACACAAATAGTTTCATCCGTATCATTCAAGTTGTATATACTCGTAACGCAATCAGAACCGACATCGTACCAATCAAAAAACAATATTCCGCCGCCGGTTGCCATAGAGATTTCTTTTAACGTTTTATCTGAAAAAGATATACTGTACTCGCCGGCATAACAATAATAATTTTCGCTGTCGTTATTAGACGAATCCGATCCCCCTGTCAAAAGAATACATGGTATGAGAATACTTGCCAAACATACGACAGCCGCCGGCGGTGCAAATATCGCAAAACGTTTCTTTACGCTCCATGCTTTTCTTCTATTACGATCTTCTCTGTTATCGAACACCTCCGGATGTTTTGCAATTAAAGATTCAGCCATAGCGCTGTTATCGCAAGCATTCATTTCCCGTATTATTTTATCAAAATCTTGAACTTTCATTATGCTCCTATTTTATATCGACAATATAAGCAGACACCAACGATGATGTGACTTTATAATATTGTTGTGTAGCTAAATTCACGCACGGTGAAACGTATAAATAGGTGTCTGTTCGCGTGCCTGAAGATAACGTATACTGAATTTCATAATAACCATAAGCGATCAATATATGATTGGCGCTTATGTAGTTAGTCGAAATTGTATCGGTATTCGAATTATTGGTAATAGAATATAAATTATCGGGTTTAATAAAAAGTACTACCGCTCTATTATTTGAAAATGCGGATTTCATAGATGTATAATTTAATGTGCTTACGTTACCTATATAGTCATAGTTAACGCTGAAACCTAAACTTTGCGTATAATTCTGTAAACCCGTTAGGAAATCATTTTCGGTAACGCCCGGCTGAGTGGCATTGGTATTCATTTCGTCAAAAAGCGCTTTCATTACTTGCGCAACATAAACGGCGTCTTGTTTTTTATACATACCGTTCGGCAAAACAGAGCTCCAGTTTTTAATTGTGTCCATATATTTGTCGTAAAATCCCAGTATAGTAGCTCCTGCCGCTGCTCCGCACCCGTTTGGCAAGGTTGCGTCCGGATAATAATTCGGCGCTCCGTTTGCAGTCTTTATATCGGTTTTGATTTGCTTTGAGCTATAGCTGATTTGCTCGGAATTACTATAAAAACTTATAAACTGCGCGCCGCCGTAATAACTTTCGTTATCGGCATTAGTCGGAGTTGTCCATCCACCGCAAAGCGGCAAACAGAATATAGCGAGTAAAATTCCCAAAATCTTTTTTTGTTTCATTTTTTTACCTCCGTCATTTAGGTATAGTGCCGAAATATCTTTTTTGTCCAAATATTAAGCTAAAATTTCTTCTAATTTTTTAAGCGCCTGCTTTAGTTTATATGAAACTGTACTCTTAGGCATATTGATTATTTTTGAAATTTCTCTTATCGTTAACCCCATAAAAATGTTATACTCGACGATCTCTCTTTCTAATTTCTCAAGCTGACCCATCGCTCTTTCAACCGTATACGAAAGCAATCTTTGATCCTCGTCGAATTCAATTGGTTCTTTTACATCTTGCTCATTTATATCGCCTTTTTGATTCTTTTCGGTATTGTTTACAAAATATGCCTCATTTTGAGTTATTTTAGCTATCCAAGCCATACCGTTTTTATCTTTATCAAACGCCTGTATATTACTTAATATTTTATCGTAAACCGAATAAATTACATCTTCCGTTAGCGATTTATCCATTAAATATTTAAAAGCAATATATTTAATATATCCGCGCGAATAATCAATGAACTCAACAAGACAATTTTCACCGTTCTTCAATCTTGTTAAATATTTATTAATATTTTCTCGTGTAGTTTTCATTAATTAATTATACTATATCAAAATATAAATGTCAAGAAACCACCTGATGGGAAATCAGATAAACGGTGTCCACAGTTGTGGACATGATCGATTTTTTATCTTCAAACCCCTTGACATTCTTTCGTCGCAGTCGTATAATGTTTTTAATTAAACGGCACGATTGTTCCGTTTAGAATAAAGCGAGGTGTTATGCGTACCAAAAGCAGAGATATAAAGGACGCCATAAAATTGTACATAGAACGAGTGGCAAGCTCAGGCGGCAACTGCCCGTCGTACAGCGAAATCAGCAATACGGTCGGAACAAGTAAAAGCAATGTCTGTCGGTATATTGCCGAAATGGAAAGCGACGGCGAGCTTGTTCAAACGGCTTACGGCTATGTAACCGACAAAATGGTCCGTGCCGCGAGCGATATGCAAACCGTTCCCATACTCGGTTCTATTCCGTGCGGTCCGCTTGAAGAAGAAGCGGAATGTACCGAAGGCTATTATAATCTGCCTACATCGTTTTTAGGCGACGGCGAACATTATCTACTTCGAGCGAGCGGCGATTCTATGGTGAACGCAGGAATAGACGACGGCGATCTGGTACTTATACGCCGACAGAACACCGCCGAAAACGGAGACATTGTTGTTGCGCTTGCGGAAAATCTTTCGACGCTCAAACGGCTATACCGTGACGACGAACGCCGGTGTGTAGTGCTCCATCCCGAAAATGATTATATGGAAGATATTATCGTTCAAGACTGTTACATTCAAGGCGTAGCGGTAAAAATAATCAAGGACATAAAAAGGTAATGACAAGTTCTCGCACCTACATGTGCATAGACATGAAATCTTTTTTCGCTTCGGTCGAATGTGCCGAACGCAGTCTTAATCCTTTAACTACAAACCTCGTAGTTGCGGACGAAGAACGCGGCAACGGAACGATTTGTCTTGCCGTTTCGCCGAGCATGAAACAGCTCGGCGTCAAGAATAGGTGCAGATACTTTCAGATTCCTAAAAACATAGAATTCATTACGGCAAAGCCACGTATGCAAAAGTATATCGACTATGCCGCCGAGATATACAGGATATATCTCAAATATATGAACAAAGACGACATTCACGTTTATTCTATCGACGAGAGTTTTATCGACGTCACCGACTATCTTAAAATGTACCGCAAAACGCCGAAAGAATACGCGAAAATGCTCACCGACGAAATAGCTACGAAAATGCACATTCCGGCGACGGCGGGCATAGGAACAAATCTCTATCTCGCAAAAATAGCGTTAGACATAACCGCAAAGAAAGTACCCGACCACATGGGCTATCTCGACGAAGAGCTGTTCAAACAAACGCTATGGCATCACAAGCCGTTATCCGACTTTTGGGGTATTGCCGCAGGCACTGTCAAGCGTCTTGAAAAATACGGCATAACGGATATGTGCGGTATCGCCCACTTCCCCGAGGACGTCCTATACAGAGAGTTCGGAGTAAACGCGGAATTGATGATCGACCACGCTTGGGGACGCGAGAGCTGCCTTATGTCGGACATCAAGAATTATAAAAGCAAGAGTCATTCGGTATCTTCGGCACAAGTCCTTTTTCGGGATTACTCGTTTGACGAAGCGAAGATCATCGTCGAAGAAATGACACGCACCGGGTGTTTGGATCTTATGCGTCGCAAGGTCATAACACGCAACGTCGATCTTTATGTAGGCTATTCGAAAGATGAAGGCAAATCGGTAAACGCTCATAAGCGAATGGGAATAACGACCAATCTCCCAAATGAAATACTCCCTATCGTGTTCGAGCTCTACGAAAAGAATGTAGACAAACACACGCCTATAAAGCGCATAGGTATAGGATTCGGCGACGTAATAGACGAACGGCTCGAAGGCTATGACTTGTTCACGGATATGGAAAAAGTCAAAAAAGAAAAGCAGATATCACGCACTATTCTCGAACTGCAAAACAAATTCGGCAAGAACGCTGTGGTAATGGCTTCCGACCTTCAAGAACACGCGACGCTGATAGAGCGCAATTCACTTATAGGCGGACACAAAGCATGATGAAACGAGAAGATCGCGCCAAACAGTTTGCCCCGTTCGAAGCGCTCACCGGACTTCGAGATGCACTGCGCCAAGTCGAGATGGAAGAAGAACGCGTCGAAAAAAAGGAAGTGGCAGAATACAGAGCGGAACAGATCGGTAAAACGCTTTACAAAGTCGAGAAAGGCAAAACCGTCAAGGTGACTTATTATGACAAAGGTTATTATATAGACGTTCAAGGCACAGTAAGCGCAATAGACAGAACATTCAAGTTTCTTATTATAGGCGAAGGAAAGATCTACTTCGACGATATATACGAATTAAAAATTATTTAGGAGAGCTATTATGACATACCAAGAAAAATGCCCTATATGCGGCACGGAAAACAACAACTTAAATCTTGACGAAACGAACGGCTGGTTTATATGCGAAAAATGCGGGAGCGAAGTCAATAATTTGACCCGTTGCAAAACCGTTAAAGTACCGTTTTTGAAAACAGATGACGACGTAAAGAAATATTTCGGTATAACATAAGTATTTTCGGCTTTTTCGTTAAGCCCCATCGAAAAAGCATAAAATAAATTTTGTTTCGAGGAACCCATTATGTCAAAAAAGATAAATTCGGTAGTATGCCCGAAGTGCCATAAACAGCTTATGCGAATGGTAAACGGCACGAACGGCTATATATTTATTCACTGTGAAAACTGCGGCTCGTCGGTCAAGATACGCGCGAGTAAGGAACACATATCCACCGATGCAGTAAGCGGAACTACGGACGCCGCAAATTAAAAGAACGTAACACCGTACTCAAACGATCAATTTAATATCTGTACCGTATGGCGCTGTTTGGATCGAGGTTGCCCTGAAACATCGGGAGTGTAAAGCCGGCGACACACGTCATGCGAAGTTGTGAATGAACAGGAGCTCTTCCCAAAAGGGAAAGCGGTCGTCGCCTCACAAGGACTGAACCCATTTAAGGTATAGTCTTTGTGGGGCGATTTTTTTCGCACGCAAAATTTCAATGCCCGACACGGTTTAGTCCGACCGTAGTCGGGCTTTTTCGTTCACTCTAAAATTCCCCGACTGCGGATTACCAAGTCTAAAAATCCAATCTCGGAGGAATTTATTATGGAAAACAACAATGACAAACAGTATTACCTTACGGTAAGAAACACGCTCACGGGCAAGTATGAAAAGGTATTCGTATCCGAAGAAGTCTACAGAACTCATACGAGTTTCAGAGATGCCGAAAAAAAACGTATGCAAAGAATAATGCGTTGCACCGTTCCAAACGAAAACGGCAAGCCCGTCCGTTGCAAGGAAGATTGTTCTAAGTGCGAAGCTCTGCGGCTTGGGCTTATCGAAAAGCCTACCCCGCTCTCTATCGAAGGACTTATAGAGCAAGGTTTTGACATTCCCGATCCCAACGGGGATTTCGAGGACAGAATACTCGAACGACGCGAAGAAGAAAAAGAACATTTGTATAAAGCTATCGGACAGCTTACGCCGCGACAACAACAGCTTATACGGCTTACATATTACGAAGGCTTATCACACGATCAAATAGCCAAACGCGAAGGAATTACGCGTCGCGCCGTGAGCTATGCGGTAGAACGCGCGGAAAACGCATTGAAAAGATTTTTAAGAAATTCCTGATTTTTTTCTTTTAGACCGTTCCCTTTTGCAAAAAAGTGTCCTTGGATAAGTGAAGGCACTTATTAGGAGCGAACAATGGAAGGCTATCAGATGATCGGTTTCATAGGTTTGGACAATCCAGACAGAACAATGACTTTTAACGTTCCGCTGTATGTGAAAGTAACCGAACTGAACAAAAACGGCAATAGCGAACAAGCTACCGAGCTTATGCACAAGGTATCTACACTCATGCGCGAACATTACGAAAGTCAGTTGAGCGAGTATATCGCTAAGTTGAAATCTAAACAAGGAGGACAAAGCGATGGATTTTGTGGAAATGCTGCAAATAGCAACAAACGTGTATCGGACGAAAAACTATATAGTCTGTCAGATAGTCGGCACGAAACACGACCGCGAGCTTGATGTTGCGTGTATAAGCCAAGACGCTTACTTTGCTCGAACGGCGGCGCGCGATCACCTGTATAACGACGTATTTGAAGATCGAATCAATCTCGACGGCAGACGGCTGCCGACAAACATGTACACTCGCAAATACATAGACTAAAAAATTTCTCGCTCGAGTCCGTAATGGTTGGGTTATGGGTTTTGGGTACGGACGAGTCGGGATCTCTCGCACGGACGATTAGGTACATAAATGCGACGAACGCAATTTCGGCATGACGTCTGCCGAAACGACTGTCGATAAGAACGTGTTGTTCTACTTAAATCCGAAAGCCGTGCAAATCTCAAAACGAGCGCGGTAAACAAAATAGCGACAAGGTTATCTAACTGTCGATCGGGAAGCGTCCCATATAAACTCCGGCTCGTTACAACTAAATAGACGGCAAAAGCCGTCAAAGAAAAAACAATTCGAGGTGAAAAACATGGCAAAAGCCGATCAAGCCGCAAAAAGCGGCGAAAACAAGTACGGCGGCGAACGCCGTTGGACCAAACCGAGTAAGCGCGCTGCAAGCTACGCAGACGAGCGCAAGGCAAAAGTGCATCAGCACGGTCCGAAAGAAGGCAAAGAGTTGACCGATTACGAGTCGGGCATTCGTTCGGGCTATCTCCAAGCCCAATCCGACCACGCGGGAATGTTCCGCTACAAGCAAGCGCTCGAAGCCGGTCTCTCAAAAGAGGAAGCCGTAAAGTTCTCGCGCGAACGCGGCACGAAGCTCGGTAACAAGTCCTAAACCCAAGCCGATATGGGCGGAGTAAGTTTAATGGCTTGCTCTACCCTGCCATCGGCACAACTATAATAATTTACAACAAGAGGTAATCATGGCAAACGAAAAGAAACTCACTGTAGAGCGCGAAGCGTTCGATCTTAACGGCAAGACCTGCTATTCGTATTTCGTAAGAGGCACGGTGCGCGGAAGAGAAGTAAAAGCACAGCTCATACCGCAGGACAACGGCGGTTACGTCATACTCGACATAGTGTTCGATAAATCGGACACGGCGGAACTCGTAATCGGTACGATCTCGATCACCAACGACAAAGGCAAGACCGAAACATTTCCGTCGTACACAGTCAAGAACATTGACGACAGCGGCGAGGTGTTCGAGTGTCCCGTCAAAGCGGCGCGAAAGAGCGACAAGACCAAACTCGCTATGCTTCTGCGCTAATTAAATAACCAAGCTGTTTGCGGCCGATGGCAAAATGCCGTCGGTCGCAAATTTCTGTTTTATAAGGAGAAACAACAAATTGAAAAAGATACTCACAATAGTGATATCCGTCCTAATCGCGGGCGGAATGATCGGACTGTGCGTCGGGCTCGGCGTGCACTTCGGCAAGAAGAAACATCAAGACAGTCCCGCGGGCAAAGACAACTTTTACCTGCTCGACAATGCCCATGATTGGCAGTGGTCGGTCAATAACAGGTTCGCCGTAGACGAGAACGCCGACACGCCCGACAACGTAATAACGCAGTATGCATATACGGCGTATATAGAGGCAGGCACGGAAGTCAAGGTGTGGAAAGGCTCTGACGATTGGTCGTATAACAATTCCGAACAGGAATGGGCGTTTGCCGAGCGCAACGAGAATTTGAAGTTCACCGAAACGGGAACGTATACGTTCTATCTCAAACTGTATACCGACGGCGGCAACTCGCTGTACATAGAGCAAGCGGATATCTTCGACGCAAACAATCTGTATATAGACTACATGCGCCTGAGCCCGTTCGCACCGTTCGACGAAACGGAAATGACGGAGTACGACAAATTCAGGCTGTACATATACACCGCGCCCAATTACAACGGCAGCGGATATTATACGCCCGTATACTTGGATAACCCGTTAAAGACAGGCAAACCGACAGCGCTCACGAGCAGTATAGGGTATAAGCCGGAAAGCGACAGTAACGTACAGCAACTGTATTATACTCTGACGCTGTCCGCGAGCAATAACAATACGGGCGTAAGCATAGACCTTCAAGGCTCGTATCTCATCCATATAGACAGCGCGACATACAGTCCGTTAGGACTAATATTCAAGTATTAACGGGAGGAAATACAATGTCAAAGAAATACAACGATTACTACGACGACTACGAAGATTTCGATCTCGACATAGACTTCGCCGACGACCTCAATACCCATAAGACCAAAGATAAAGTCAAGTGGATACTGACAGCAATAGCGTTCTTGCTCGTCGCGGTAATGCTAATAGGAATATGCCTGCAAGTCTTCGGTCAAGGCAACGTAAAACCGACCGAATGGTTCAACGACGAACAAACCGAACAAGTAACGTTCACCCCAAATGAAACTTCGGCTATGCGACTCAATGCTTCAAGAGCCGTCGCAACAGGCAATACATATACGCTGACCGCAACGGTCGAGCCGACAGACGCTACTAACGGCGACGTGACGTGGAGCATAGCTTGGAAGAACCCTGACAGTACCTGGGCAAGCGGTAAAACGTTGAGCAATTACATAACGTTGTCTTCCGACGGACTGACCGCATCGGTAACTGTAAAAGCCGCATTCGGCGAGCAAGCAATAGTAACCGTGCGTTCGGTCTCTAATACCGACATATACGCGACCTGTACGGTAGACTATGTAGAGCGATTGAGCATACAGCACGGCGGCGGGTATATGGACATCAACCGAATATACCAAAACATGAATACCGACCAAGTATTCGCGTTCGGCACGACTATGAACATCAAAGCGGCTGCGCAGTATTCGGGCACGGGAACGTTACGCGGCGAACTCGAATTCGGTACGCTCACTATCTCACTGTCCGATACGATCAAGAACTACATCACGAGCAAGGTAAGCGGTTATAACTCCAAGTACACGACGAAGTCCGTTACCTACGACTTTACGAGCGGACTAAATACGAGCGTAAATTTAACAAGCCCGACGAACTTCTTTAACTTCATGGGCAATCCGAGCGAAACATCGGGCGCAATAACCAATGCGTTCATAACGGCGTGCAAGAACGGCGGGACGGTAAGGCTGGAAGCAACGTTTACTTACTCGTATAACGGTACAACTATCCAATCGGGACAAGCCATAGGCAACTTTACCGTAAACACCAACGGTCTGGCTATATCCGTGACGAATGTGGGCGTGGACAATTCGAGCCTTGTGTTTTGAGGTGAAACATGAGCAATACAGCAAACACGGCGGCAAAGATAATAGCCGCCGTTCTCGCCGTAGCGTTAATAGCGGGCGGGATAGGCATTATCTACAAATACACAAACGGATTCAACGAGGACTTCAAAACGTTCTATGTCGAATATGACGGCAAGCAAATACTGACCGAGAATAGCACAATGACGTTCGACACGGATACCGAGCCGAAGTTCTCGGTCAAGTATACGTTCGACGGCAGCGACGAAAAGCGCGAATATTCGATCAGAGTAACGGCAAACGCGTCGATCGACTTCGAGTATACGGTAGACGGCGAAAGATATTTGTACTCTAAAACAAAGGATCTGTCTGACGCATTCGGTATAGACAAGCAAAGCGATGGATTCACTCTGCATATTACCCGTGAGCTCAATATACAGAACGTATTACGCAAGGTGTATGGCAGTAACGATGCTACCGTGCCGAGAACGGTCGAGAGCATAAAGCATCCGTATATGCTCGTAATAACGTCGTACAACGGTAATGTGAAGTACAACATTGCGTTCGGCATAGCGGAGACGGTAAGGATCGAATACCCGACGCCCGACGACGGGTATGACGGCGGCATAACGCTCGTTCCCAACGAAATAGTGTTTACGGGAGGTAGCCAGTGACAAAACCCAAGATACATGACTATCTAATGACAATGCTCATAACGGTTTGTATCTTCGTCGCAACGTGGTTAAGCGGTTGGGGTTGGGTAAACATCCCGACCGCTTATGCCGAAAGCGACGACGTGCAAAGAGTTTACGAACAAACGAACGTAATGAGCAATCTCAAAGGCAGTACTATTGCAGGTAAGCCGTTCGACGTCAAAGACTTTCCGCATAACGCAAACGCCAAACCGCAGATAATATCTTTCGTAGAGTTCTGTTATTCGTACTACGCGGACAAGCAGTCGGACTACGGGTTATATATTTATGTGTACAATCCGCAAGACATAGCTATAGACACGAACACAACGTGCAACAAGATACAGCTTGCCTACGGCAAAAAGCCGAGCTACAAGAAATACAGTCTTACATTCCTTAACTATTCGACCGATGCAGGGATAGAGGGACGGTTCTATAAGTTCAAGATAAATCTATCCGACGCGGATAAAACAGCAATATTAAAAGAGCTGTCGCCCGACGAGAGAGTTTATAAAGTAAGCGGAATAGAATTGTTCGTAAAGAACAAAGTCACCGAACACGCAACGGCGCAAACGTATACATACAAAGGCTTTGCAATAGGCTACGGCAGTGAGCTTGCCGAGAGCGACACATTATCCTGTACCGTAGACGGTTTCGATAAATACCTGACCCTCGACGTAAGATCTACCTATTGGCGACCCGACGGAACGCACGAGGACTTACACAGTCGAGATACGTTGCATAGCGTGTATTTCTCCGTGCCTAATACAATAGTAAACGAGTACGGCGAAATGACAGGCGTACACGCTACATGGTTGAACGTTCAGACCGCGCCTATGATCGTTACGGGCAATAAGACGGTATACAACGCAATAGAGCCGTACATAGCCAAGCATCAGAACGCGGGGAGTTCGGAAAACTATCCCGAAAACAAAACGCTCAATTATGCAGTAGTCACCGATTCGGATATGACGCATTACGGACACGGACATTACGGCACGCTCGCGTATAACGTGTGGACGACAAACGACAGCGGTTCGACCGCTAATTGCTACGAGCGTATAATATTCGATCTACGCTATTTGTTCTATGCGGACAACGGCGATGCGGATACATACACATTGCCTGCCGAAAAGTTAGTCGGCGATGAAAAGACGGGTACAAAGGGTTGGTTCGAAACGTACACCGAAAAGTACGGGAGTAGCAGCGGTCTTGTAAACGACAGATACAGTAAGGACTTATTCGATCATGTTGACGACGAGTTCACCGAAGTTAATATAACCGCAAACGACACATTCAAGCTGTCCGACGTAACTACGACTACATATTGGTGGAGCTTTCTTTTAGGACCGACTAAGCCTACCGTAACGGGCAGTAACAGTTATAACGTCTCGGCTATACAGAAGATAACGACCAAAGACTTCGACGAGAACGCGAAAGCAGTGTTCGAGGACAAGTTCTATGTGGACGAGAGCGACTACGACGAGTTAAGACAGTATGTTATAGAGAGCAACGCCAAGAACGAAACGGTGTACCTGTTCAGATATTACCAAAGCATATACGACAGCCAAGAAGCAAGAGAGTTTAAGTTTGTAGAAGATTGGGCTATTGCTAGAGGAACATACGGCAATTACAGCGAGCTGGATACGAATGCGTACATAGCGCAAATGTGGGTACAGCTCGATTTCGATATAATCGATCTTACGTTCACGAAAGACAATGTTGCTACAATAATTCCCGTAGTAATGAGTCCGATGGACATAGCCGCCGACGCCGATCATCCCGTATATACGACGGACGACAGCAAAGAGCTATCTTGGTGGCAGATACTCTTGGCGATACTGCTTGTAATACTCGTAATGATCTTACTGTTAAAGTTTGCACCGGGAGTTATTGTAGTTGTAGGTAAAATACTTTTGTTCATTATAACTTTTCCGTTCAAACTACTCGGCGCGTTGTTCAAGCCTATTCATAATAAAGCCAAAGCGTCGAGGCAGCGACGAAAGCAAGAGCGAGCAGAGCGTAAAGAACAAAGACGGATAGAACGTGAGCAAAGCAAACAGCAGGAGCGCGAACGTAGTCAAGCCGAAAAACAAAAACGGCGTGATGAAAAGCACGACAAAAAAATGCGTAAGCAAGCCAAACGCAATTACGAAGAATACGTCAAGTACGAAGAGTTCCCGTGGTCTGATGAAAAGCCGAAAAGACTGTTACGAAAAGAGCAGCGGCGCGAGAAAAGACGGAAAGCACGTATGCGTAAGCGCGGCAAGAAAGGGCGTAAGCAACAAGACAGAGACTTCGCAAAGTGGCGTAAGAAAGCTGAACGTAAACAGCGCAAGAAAGATAAAAGCGAGAGTAAAAGAAAACTCACGCTTGCAGATTTGGACAATATGAGCGACGCGGAACTTGCCGAGCTGTACTACGAGGAATACGGCATTGACGAAGGGCTTTACGCGTCGTTCGATGACGACGATTATCCGATTTAATAGGAGGTTAAATGAAACTACTAAAAAGAATAATAGCGGTGACGGTGGTTATAGTCGTCGCGCTACTTATTAGTTACTGTGTCTACACGGGAGGTCAAGTCAATGCGTAGACGAATAGTTTATATTACTCTCACTGCCCTACTCTCGTGTATCTTTATACTTGTGAGCTTATTTTGCTTTACTGACTCGTTCGTTCGCATATTCGAGAGTGCAAGGGATTTCGGACTGTCGATTGCGTTTTATTTTTGTCAGATATTCGGAGTGAAACATAACATAACGCCGACGGTAAACGAGTACACGCACGTTTTCGATAAACCCTCTTCCCTGCCGTCGGACACGCAAGGTTTTACGACAGGCGCGACCAAATACTTCGAGCTGTTTTTCAGTGCGGACAATTTCACGTCGTGGGGCAACGGCGTTGCGGAATGGCTTACGAAATTTCTCATGATACTCATAATCGTCATTCCGTGCGTTTTTATGCTCATTATGCTAATACGCAGAATGTACAACCGCCCGAACAACAACTACGGCAAAGACACATTACCGCTTAAAACATATAAACGTATAGTGAATCATACGATCCGACCGTTACGCCGTTTTATTGCCGATTACATAGACTTTATCCGCAGACACAAGTGGATATGGGTATGCTGGCTCATTTTATGGCTGTGCGCATTTAATCTCATGACTATTATAATCGAGTTTTTCGCGTACTATTTCTATTTTGCCGTGGCGTTTTCGTTCTCGTCGATATACATACAATTCGTCAAGCTCATAACGGATTTACAGGTGTTTTTCGTGTATGTGCCGGCAGTGGCTATAATCGTCGCTGTTGTGCTGTTCAACCGTTGGCGTAGGAATTTCGCTCTTGCAAGACTTAGGCACATGGAAGCTCGGAATTGCGGATTTATAAACGAACTGCCTATCGTGTCGCTTACTTGCGGCAGTATGGGCAAAAAGAAAACGACCATGATAACCGACATGATTCTAAGTCAGGAAGTAATGTTTAGACAGAAGGCGCTCGAGATCTTACAAAACGCAGACATGAAGTTCCCGTTCTTTCCGTGGATATGCTTCGAAAAGGAATTGCAAGCGTGTATGGAATACCATACTGTGTACAACTTGGCGACAGTCAAAAAGTGGGTACAGTTAAAACGCCGACGGTTCGAAAACCACGAAAATGCGTATTGGCAGTTATACGGCTACGATTATAAAAGATACGGATATTTTTACAACGACGCATTAAAGACGAGCGACCTATTCGACATACTCGAAACCTACGGACAAGCATACTTTATCTACATAATAGAGAGCAGTTTAATAGTAAGTAACTATTCGGTGCGAACGGATAATTCTATGGCGGACAGCGGCAATCTACCTATGTGGATGCTCGACTTTTTCACGGAACGCAACGGCGGCAGGCACTCGCATATTCTCGATTTCGACATACTCCGATTAGGCAAAAAGCTCGTCGAGAACAACCCCAAGATCGGCTCGTTCGAGTTCGGAGTTATAGGGATAACGGAGATAGGCAAAGAACGCGGGAACAATCTCGAGCTTAAAGAAATAAAGAAAGGCGCGGACGATACCAACCAAAAGAACGATCTTTTTAATAGCTGGCTCAAGATGTGCAGACATTCCGCGACGGTAGACAACTTCCCGTTTATAAAGGTATTTACCGACGAACAGCGACCGGAATCTTGGGGCGCGGACGCGAGAGATCTTTGCGACGTCGTGCGCATTGTAGATAACAGCGAGTTAGGTTTGACTTATCCGCTGTACACGATAGAAGATATGCTGACCGAATGGGCGTTCAACGGGTTTATGCGGCTGTATATGGGATTCAGATTTAATCGCGGAGATAATACGTTACTCGTTCATATTCTCAAAAGTATAACCGCGTGGCTGTGGAAACGGAACGTGCGGATATATAACCGCTATGGGTATTGCACGTTAAAGGTCGAAACCGAGCGCGGCACTATGGACGGCAAGAAAAACAAAAAGAAATACTTTTTAATGAACGGCAAGATTTACCGCAACAGGTTTTGCACCGACTGTTTTTCGGACTACTTCAATGAGCTTGCGAGCAAGACCAACGTCGGACTTAACGACTATATGGAATATGCGACCGAAAAAGCGAGCGTAGAAGAATTAAAGCAACAGAACAGTTATTTCATTAACGGCTTATACGGGGGTGAGTCATGATACCCGAATGCAAGATTTATTCGGACGGGTCAAGCTACATTGCCATACCCCATACCGAAGGACGCAAAGGTCCGAGGCGAAAGCCTTACGAGCCACTTATAGATGTAGTTGATCCAAATACCCAAACGGAAGTAAACAAACAAGAAACGAACAATATCCAAGCTAACGAAATCGAGAAAAAACAACCGACTATGACGGCGAACGAAATAGCGGATATGGGTTTAGTAGAAGTAACGGACGAATACCTAATAAAGCTATTCGAGCGGAATGACGGCGCGGAAATATCCGCGCCCATTTCTGCGTTAAAAGAAAAGCTTAAACCAAAAGGAAGATTGATGACGCATAAAGAACTTTTCGACGAACTGTATAAGGCGAATATAGACAAACGTCCAAAAGAGCGAAAACAAATAATATTAGACGGTATGCTGCCCTATTTCAAGTCGCTTGATACAGCAAAAGCGTATGTGGATAAAGGTTTCGAGCGCAAGCGGCATAACGTCATATCTCGGCGAGTCAGATTATCTCGAAAAATATATCTGCACAAGCATTGGAATTATTTTGTGACGTTTACTTACTCGAACGAATTACACACAGAAGAAAGCTTCAAGAAACAGCTTAAATACGCGCTATGGAATTTCACCAAACGCAAGGATTGGCAATACGCCGGCGTATGGGAACGAGCGCCCATTACAAATAGATTACACTTTCACGGTTTATTCGATATACCCGACGGCACAATGCCCGGCGAACTTATAACCGTAAACGATTGGGATAGCAAGAATCATCGTAGGCAGAATACGGTACAAAACACTTACTTTAACGAGAAATTCGGACGCTCGGATTTTGAGCTTATAACGAGCCGAGAAACATTGGGCAACTCAATAGCGTACATTTTGAAATACATAGAAAAGACGGGCGAACGGATAGTATGCAGTAAAGGGCTTTCGGCGTATTTCATATCCGACATAAACGAGAACGATATACTCGCGCAGATAAACGACGAGGACAAGCCTGCGAAGTTCTTACTGTTCGACGACTTCGAATGCTGGGACGAAGGGCTATACATAGGACAAGCAAGCGACTCCGTGATAGCACAAATGCGAAAAGCAAACTGAAAACGACAGCGCGCGGGAGCGAAGAAACGGCAAAGCCAAAGCGGTTCAGCGGGCTTGCCGTTTCGCCCCCGCGTCGTTCGTTCTTTCGATTTGTTCACGGCGTGCGCTTGTCTGCGCCGCGCAGCGGCGCACTTGTTCAAGACAAGCGCACGCCCCACAGTCAATTACGCTTAAATAGCATTTACCGCACATTGAAAACTGAATAGACAGCGACTGTTGCCATTATATAAATTTCGTGCTATAATATACAAAAAGAGGTGTAACTAATGCTAAAACTTTCAGAAGATCAATTACGCAGAAAAGAATTTATTGACAATTTATTCTCAATGTTTGAACACTTTGGTAATCAGGGCGACCGCGGCTTTACTATGATTATCAACGGCAAATACGGTAGTGGCAAAACCACATTGTTGGGATTTCTCTCAGAAGTCAATGAGCAAACGAAAAAGTTTGATATTGTAAATTATAACGCATGGGATAACAATCTTTTCGACAACCCATTGATTCCCATTCTTTACGAAATAAGCAAGCTAAAAAAGAGCGATAAAAAATTATCGGCACGAATAAAAGCGGGAGCTAAAAAGATAGCAAAAGCAGCTCCACAAATTATAGCAAGAACATTAGCTAATGCGCACGCTGTAGATTTAACTCCGTTAACAGAAAAAACAGATACTGACATTTTTGAAGATTATGACAAGTATCGAAACTCTATAGCCGATTTTAGAAAGGTTTTAATTGAAGCATGCAAGGAAAAGCCGGTATTATTTCTCGTTGACGAATTGGATAGGTGTTTGCCGGAATATCAGATTAAGGTTCTTGAAACATTATACCATTTATTCGAAATTCCAAATCTAATTGTAGTAATTGCTTTGGATAAGCAACAGTTAGAATGCTCAATTAAAAACAAATTCGGTGATGCGCAAAATACTTTGGGCTATCTATCCAAATTCATAAATTATCAAGTAGACCTTCCCGACGAAAGCGACTCCGATTTCATACGCTCTCTAATGCAATACCAATGCAATGATGATTATAATACTGAATATGCTAAACTTTTAATTACAAAAATGTTGGGTATGATGCAATATTCAGTTCGAGATTGCCAACGAATTGTGAATGAAATAAATTTAATCTGCAACACAGATAGTATTCGTCGCCCCAAATATTGGTATCCGATTTTGATTGCACTAATAATTATAGTCAAACACAGTGAGGAGCGAATTTATAAAAAATGGTTTTATATTGAAAAAGATAGTGTATTTAGTAGAGATCCTATAAATTTTTGCGACAGTCCTTTATTCGTTTTTTATAAGGATATAGCTAGCTCAAGCGTTGCACCCATCTTTAATTATCTCAAAAATCCAAAGGATAATAATGATGTATGCGATAATATAGCCGATGGTTTTTTCATGCACTTTATTAATGCTTTTTACCCTATAAATCTTATAAATGAGAATGACTTGACAACAGAATTAAAAGTCAACCTTGATGCATGGAAACAAGATGCCTATAATCGTATGCAATATCCATTCAGTATTAATCAGGCAATCAAAGCAGTAAAAATGTTAAAGTTATAGTTTTCTGTTTTACTTTACTTATACACCGACATTCCGTTTATAATTTTTGTTGATTCATTTTTGCCGCTTCGTATATCGCTTGGCGTTTTGGAAACCGAATACCAATTTACATCATCTTTGTATTGTATTTTGTAATGCTTGCCGTCTTCCGTAATTTCAAAGCCCATTTTTTCAAGTTCGGCGCGCTCAGTAGCAGTTAGTGTTTCGCCGTCTTCGAATATTTCCTTAATGCGGTCGAACATTTTTTGTCCATTCCCTACAAGAGCATTATGTTCAACAATCTCGGAAAGCAATCTATATTTTCGAGCCTTTTTATCAGCACATCTCGTTAGCTCTCTATTGAGAATTGAAATGATAAGATCGTTTTGTTCCCCATCATAAAATTCCGGAGTTTCCGCTTTAATAACCAGCCTTTGTTCCAAATTGCGTTCTGCAAGCGCGGCTTCAAGATATTCGATTCTTGCTTTAAGCCGTACATTCTCTTGACCGAGTTCATCAATGCGTGTAGCATCGCGCTTTGCTCTTTCGTCGAGTCCATCTGCCACTTCTAATAGTTCAGATTGTTCCGCGATAACAAGAGTACTCCAAGACGGTGCCGTTTTGTCTACCTGTGCATTAACAATACGCGTAACTTCGTTTATAACCTGAGTATCGAGAGTACCACCGTAATAAACATCATACTTGCGCAACTGCTTAGGCTTTTGGTTTTTACTGTATATTGCAACACCGCCGCTAAATGGTATAAAGACCTTACCTTTTGTTTTGTCTTTCAATATGCGAGTAAACTCATTATTCGAGTAGACGACATGAGCTATACCTGAAAGAATTTCCGCAAGTGATTCTATCATAATCGGATAAGCCGCAGTATCAAAGTACTGTGAAGCAAATACTGCCGGTATTTCATTATCGACCTTACCCGTAATGTAATCTGCAATCGCATTAACATTATCATTATCTACTTTTGTTGCGTTGGTACTAATTGGCAGTACCGGTTGAACGATTTTCCCACTTTTTATAAAATCGCGTATTACTGCTGTCCTCATTTTAGGCGCTTCGTTAAACAAAGAAACATCGCCTGAACAGTCAAGATGGAAATAGACAGTCTTGTTCTTACAGTCAGCATAAATAATCTCCGTCGTCCATTGTTGTTCGTGGAAATCCTGTCCGAGTTTTAACATATAGTAAGTCGTGTTATCTCGCATTATTCTTTGTGTTTGCAGAGCGCAGTAGTCCGACTTAAATTGATTATCGAACTTTTTATCTGCTTTATCAAAATGCTCTCCGATTGCTTTATACGGTCCAGCATTTTTCAACCATTTAATTACAATGTCACTAAAATCATTCTCATTAAATCGCTCAACCATTTTTAATTTTGTAGATAATACTCTCATATTTAGCTCCTTCTAATTATTGATTATCTCGACCATACAATATTTCTTTTCCGAATAATCATAGCCGTTAGCCCAATATTCGGGCGGATTGTTGCTTGCTTTTTGTACTTGGTAAGTTCTGCCGTTAGCCGAAACGAATGTGATTTTATCTTGCTTTTCGTTGTTGGTTTCTACATGAACTATTTGTTTGTTTTCGTCGTTATCTTTACCGCCTTTGGAAAGCGGCATAATGTGGTCTATATCCCACCCGTACCGCGAATTATTTTGTCCGTAGGCACATTTCAGAATTGTGCGTCCTGTAAAATCTTCGGCTTCTTCTACGTCACCAAATTCTTTCTCCCAGAAGCTCATACGCTTATCGCCTATCTTAACTATAGCTCGACCACCACGCCCATCCTTTTGTACTTGATAGCGCGTTCCGTCTATTGTATAAGTAATTTTTTCAGCGCGTAACATATACGCTTCACAACTGACAACTTGTATATTTTCTACTTCCTTTTTGCCACCTTTTGAAAGCGGTAAAATGTATTCCAAAGTCCAGCCGTAAGCCGAACCGGCTTGATTATGCGCCGCCTTTTTCATAGGTCGTCCCGTATAGTCTTTGGCGTCCTGCACGCCCTTTCCGAAAAAGTGTTCCCACCATTCGCTTGCTGTTGCCATATAAACCTCCAAACAAAAATGCTCTATCCCGATCCCGGAAAGAGCATACACAAATACCTATAATAGTGTTTGTATCGGTTACATTGTTACACAATGTATTTCCGACTGCCTCTCCAGTTATCCGTAAGGATAAGTGAGATGAATAATGTAATCGCTATAAAGGCTAACGCCGAAATATTGATTACTTTATATTCATACCACACTGAATTTATTTTGTCAACCTTTTTATACCCCCCCCCATTGATACTAATAGCTACGAATATAGCTTTGCTCTATTTTCTCTTATGCAATTTATGAACGACGAAAACGGCAAGTTATTCGAGCTTAAAATGCGCGAATGGGAACGTATGCATAAAGCCGAATAGAGCTTTATTGCGTTCTATCCGGAATATATAATCTTGTATTGACTCTTATGGCGTCAAGCATCTTCCCGTTGTGTTCTTTTTTCAGTTTTTCCGGTTGACCTTTATCGCAAGCACGGACTACTATGCGCTTGACATAGTGGGGCGTCTGTCCTATATTGACGTCAAGAAACTTATTGCTGTTTGTAGCGTCTATTATGTTAAAGCCTTTTTGTATAAGGAACGCGCTGAACTGCCATAGCTTTTCGGTAAAATCGTAGGTGTCGAGAATGGCGCAGATGTCTTCCGTCGGGTGGTATACCGTTACTCTGAATAATGTCTTGTTTGTCATAGTTATTATGCTCCTTTTTGCAGATTGAGTGTTCTGTGTACAATGAACGTTTCGAAGTACAGCGTGGAATATTGGTAGATGAGTATAAGCACGTCGTTTTTGACCGACACGAATACGGGCTCGTATTTCAGTCCGTCTACATTCAAGACTTGTTTGATGTAATCGGCGACTTCTTTGGGTGTGTCCAGCTTTACCGACTTGTATTTGTTTGTTACATACATACTTGTTTTCTCCTTATGCGGTTTGGATTTGTTTGACTTGTCTGTTTGCGAACGGCAGCCATTTATTGCGAACGAAAGATAAAACCTTATCGTCGGGCTTTGTGTCATGGTAGCCGTAGCACTGTAATACTTGGTGCGTCTTTAACGAATACTCGACCGTCACGAACGGGGTTACGGGATTGTCCTGATTACGCACGAAAAATATTAGCGTTTCTTCTCTTGCCATCTTTTGATCGTAATTCATCCGTCCTACGCAGTGGTTAAGACATTCGCCCTCATGAACGAGATCGGATACCGAACGCGGTATAATTACCCTAAGTCCGGTTTTATCCTCGAACTCCAACGGTAAATACTTGGTTGCTACGTCGGCGAACTTGCGTATATATTCTTCGCGCTCGCGCTCTCTTTCCAATGCTTTTGAGGTATGGTATTCGTCGATTCGGATGTCGTGCCATTTCATAAATTCGTGCGGATAACGGTTTTTAGGTAACGACATATCCAAACCGAGATACACGCAAGCATTATAATAGTCGATATAAGTTGATGTACTTGTTTGCTGTTTAGCTAAATAATCGCTTAGCTTTAATATCTCGGATTTGTATTCTGCAAGAAAATTCTCGTTACTTACGCTTTTTAATTTGTGGTAAATGATTTCCGTGCGTTGCTCGATCTCCGGCGACGTTCCGCGCTTATACGCACGCAGAATTACCTTAACGTAGTAGAAATCGTTTTGAAGTGTTTTCCTGTTTTGTATAAGCCATTTACGGAACGCTTTATCTTTTTGCGCTTTCTCCAAAATCGACTTACCGGATATGTAATCTTCAAGCCCGTTCTTGACGAGATATTCTACCGTTGGATATTTAAGGTATTTGCGAAGATATTCTATGGCGTCGACGGTCGGGTATTTATCTATACAGCTGTATTTGAACTCCGGAAATCTCAATGCGAATTTCGGATTGATTACTCTCGCGTGCAGTTTGAAGTATTTGTATTCGGTACTGTACCATTTACCGTCCACACGTTCGGACATATGCCGAGCGTAGCCTTCCGTTTTCCAACTTATAACATATCCACCGCTGTAGAAATAGTCAACATCGCGAACAAGAACGTTATCCGAATACACGCCGCGAATGACGACTTGCTTAATTCTGCGTATCTTGCGCTTACCGTTTTTGACTGCTACGGTAACTTTGACAAGCTCATTGTTCATAGAAGTAAAATAGGCGTAAAGCCTTGTAGACTGCTGTTCGGGGCAAACCCATAAATCTAAATCGAGTATTTTTGCGCGTATTGCTTTGGGTATAGGTCTTATGTATTTCTTGTCTAACATGATTATCTCCTTATACGAGCACGTCGCCTAATATTTCGCGCAGTGTTTTAAGCGCCGACGTCTCGAACACAATGTCGTCCTTTGTAAGCACGTATTTCATTCCGTCTTTATCTGCTTCGCTTAATACGTTCTTGGGAATGCCCGTCGGCTCTTGTATATCTCCGTCGAACTGCTGCATTTCCTCCTCGGTCAATTCGTCGATAAGCTGTTCTTCTTCGTCGGTCAATTCATTGTCGCCGTCGATTATATCTTCGATTCCGAACGTATCCAGCTTGCGCACATCTTCGCCGTCAACGATCACGAGAGAGTAGCACTGCCGTATCTTTTTGAAATACGCTTCCGCCGCGTGCCAAGGAAACCCGACCATCGGAATACGCTGTTCCAAGCCCATATCACGACCTGTTAAGGTCAAGCCGACTTTGTCGGCTATAAGCGTTGCTTTCTTGCCGAACACTTCGTAAAAATCCCCGACGCGCATAGCTATTACGCTGTCGGGGTGACGGTTGACGTAGGTTATGTATTTCTCATAGAGCGGATTCTTGGGGCGTTCTTCATCGGATTGTTGCGGCTTTGGCAACGGCATACCCGCTTGGGGTTGCTGTTTTTGTTCTACCGCTTGTTGCAAATTGTCCGCTATCTGCTCGATGCTCGGCTCGTCGGTTTTGGGCGTTTCGGATTTTTCGGGCGGCATCGGCTGCTCTTTCTGTTTTTCGGATGCGGCTATCATATCGAAAAGATTGGGTTCTTTGGGTTTTGACGGTGTAATAGGTTTTACGGGAATAGGCGTAGTCGGTTTTGTAGGTGCAGGCGGTTTGTATTCCGTACCGTCGGGATTGAATAGCTTGCCGATTATGCTATCTTCTTCGAAGTAATGTATTGCCCAACCGTAAACGACAGCATCTTCTATGCACGCCGAATTAGCGCCTTTTGCGGCTTGCTTTTTAGCTTTGTCGCACGCATATTTCATAAACCCGTCAAGGTCCTTTTTGTTGATGAGCCGCTTTCCGTCTTTCTCGATCGTTACGCCGTTGTTTATCTTGTCGGCAAGAATATCCGACGCATTGCTTTCGAGATACGTTTTTATGCGCTCTTGAGATTGGTCTTTTGTTTCGAGATTTAGTGTAACCATATCTTTCTCCTTATGCGCCGTAGATCGCGTGTGCGATTCTCGGCAGTTTTGAATAATTGCTGTTCTGCATTATTTTGTTGTGTAGCGCTCTGTCTTGCGCGAACCAATGCCGTTCGGCAAGCGCGATACCTTTGTCTGTAAGCTGTTTCAGCTCGTATTTGTCGTTGCCGTCGTGATGACTGCCTTCTATGTAGAAATGTCCGTTCCGATCATAAAATTTGATGTAATCTAGATGTTCTATGCCCGAACGTATGTCGTTGTAGTTACGAACGAACCGACCGCAATCTACAGGACCGTTCCATCTGCCGCAAACGCCTTGTATTAGAAAAACGCCGCAGTTCAGATAGCGGTCGAGTTCGTCGGTAAAGTCCGTGTACTCGTCTTGTGAATGACTGTACACTGCATTCCAAACATAGTCTACGGGTATATCGTTCTTGGTTTGCCACTTATTGTCTTGCCCGTATGCGTTAAATAAGAAATCTTGCATATCGTCATAGAGTGCGCTCTCATCGGTGTTGTCATAGAAAACGAATTCTTTGTTTTTCATTCCGCAATCCTCCCGTAAACGTCGTCGGCAAAGTATGCTCCGACGAACCAATTAAAAAGAGCGTGACATCTCACGCCCTTGTATTCCACTATATAGTCGTTGTCGCCGACCTTTTCGAGTACCGTTATTTCGTCTTTGTGCGTCGGCTTCATAAGTCCGTTATTAAGCGACTGTATATACGCTTGTGTTTTGAACGGTTTCATTTCCTGTATTCCTCCAAATACTTGTCGAACTCGGTGTCTTTTTCGAGTAATTCTTTTACTTGCTGTTCCATAGCTTCTTTGCTCTGTCCTATACAGGCGAGCGATAGTAGGTTTGTATTCGCGCCAAATAACCGACGAAATGCGTAGTCGCAAACAAGGTCTATTTGCTCGTTCCTTTCGCCCGTGCGGTTAAGACAGAATATAGCCGTCAGTATGGATTGAATTTCTTTCGTGTTTCTCATAGTCCTATCTCCGTATAGAAATTATCTAATATGTTGTACTTGCCCAGTGTTTTTACGTCAATCCAATGTTTTGCGACATAATCGCAAAGCTCGCCGAGTGGGGTACGATAGCTGTCCGACATATAGCACTCATGGACTAGCGCCGTATATTCGAGCAAACCGTCTATGCCGTACTCATTGTCTATGTCGTTGTAAATGCCGGAATGAAAAATATACGCTTGCGAGCCGTACTCGAAAGCGTATATTTTGTCTTTATAGGTTAGCTGTATGTTTATATCTGACATTACTTTACACACTCCTTTGAGAGAATGATTGTCGAATAGAAATTACCGTCATCACGCTTGCTAACCGACCAATACATGTATTCCGTTCCGGTGTAGTAGTTAAGTTCATAATTCTCGTCGTCAAACTCTCCGTCGTCGAATGAATCGGACACCCAGCTTAAATCGGGGTTCTTTTCGTTTTCGATCATCTCGTTGAAACGCTTTACCGCGTCGTCGTAGTTTTTGTACAGCTCGACTTCGCAGCCTTGATCGTCGTCGGTGGACCAATCGAATTTAATCAAATACACGCTTTCCATTACGCAACCCTCCGAATACCGCCGCCGAACGACTCAACGCCAATGCTACCGAACTCGCTGCAATCTTCGTCGGTTTTATTCCATACATATGCGAAAACTATGTAATCGCCGTTCGACTGTTTTTGTAAAAGCGTTTTATGCTCGCATTTATAGTCGGTAACTATAAGGAAGTCGTAAAGCTCGCCAAATTCGGCAAACTCGTGCGTGATAGCATACACGACGCACTTGTACTTGGCTTCTATCTCTCGCATTTTCTTTTCGATCTCCGGCTCTTGGTAAACCCAATATCCGCCGAACATTTCATAGAAGCACACTTTGTCTTCTTGCTCGAACCCGTCTATGTAGGGTTTGTAGATATCCAGCTGCTTCATCAGCTCGATCGCTTTGTCTTTTTTGACTTGTCTTTCCATAGTGTTTTATCTCCTATTTTTTTATTTCGTAGAATTTATTTACAATATAGAACGTATCGGTATCCGTTGTTTTGCCCCACCATGTGATTATGAACTTGGTAAACGCTCTTAACGGTGCATTAAAGCAATCACGGCTGTGTTGCTCTCTTACGGTCTTAACGAAAGTTTCAATGTCCGTATTTAATTGATTTTCTACGCCAAGCTCTATGCCTAAACCGAATATATATAATTCGTCAGCGGTATCGAATGAATATTGTTTATTGTTATGTGTTATTGTGAATTTCATAGTAATCTCCTTAAATGTAATTTTGTAGCGGTTCAAACTTCTGCCCAATGTTACGAAGCGTTTCTTCGAATCCGAACCACGCGAGCAGGTTTCGATTGTAGTCCTCGATAGCAAGAGGATCTTCGTCATCCCAATTCTTGCCGAACAGGTCTTTCATAGAGTAAAGCCCCGTGCCGTACATCAGGTCTTTTAACAATTCGTTTATTTCGTCTTGGTATTTTTTATAGAACCGAATCGTATCCGAGTACCATATAAGCTCGCTTACTATACCCGAAACGCAACCGTGATACAGCACGTCTTTGAATATATTTGTTTTATCCGAATAGTCGGACCAACGCTTGATTACCCAAGAACAAACATGACGGAACAGCTTATTGTCGCTATCCCGCCGTAACGTTTTTATGTTATTTACCGTCAGTTTCATTTGTTTTGCTCCTTTATGTTTTTTCGGATTGTTTTCGCAGTATTCTATATCGCATCGATCGCAATCGCCGTCGCATACGTTAGCTCTGTCGCAGCAGTCGAGATATTCACATTCGCTGCATAGTTGTTTACTGTGTTTTTCGCAGTTCGCTTGTTTCATTTTTCGCTCCTTATATCGCGCCGTAAACGGCTGTATATTTTTGTTGGATCAACCGACAGTATTGCCATACAGTGCTTTGCGAACGTCCTACTATTCGTCCTATTTCGGGATAGCTCATTCCGGACATTCTGCATTCGAGCGCAACGGTAAACGTTTCGTTCAGTTCCAAGCTCTCGATTATCCTGTCCGTTTCGGTATAGTCGTTGTTAAACTCGGTCATCTCTGTTTTCGGCTCTATGTATTTCGGTAAAGCTTCAAGGCTTGTCGGTTTATTACGGCTCAATTGACGGCTTGCAAACTTGTATATCTCACGATTGCATAATATCCTTACCGTGACCTTTTTGCCGTGCTTATCTATATAGCAAGTGTCCGTCAATCGCTTGCCGTAGTGCTCGCATAATAAAACAGCGACATTCTGAACTATGTCATAATTGTCGCTGAACAGACGGTTTATATCTGTTTTGAAATCTATATCGTTGCAAAGGCTTTTATGCAGTTTTAACATAGGATAGCCCCAATACTGTATTAAATTCTTGGTTTCTATGATTGCTATAAGTTCGCTCATACGCTGAACATTGTCCGAGCATATTTCTTGGTAAAGTGTATCGTACTTATGGGGATCTTTCATTTTACACCGCCTCGTCTGCCATATTGTCGTTATCCAACGTTTCTCCGAATACAAGCCGGTACGCCGTATCGTAATCGTAGCCTTCGGATACCATTTCGTCTATTATTTCGGATTCTGTCATTGTAGGCATTTCTTTCTCCTTAAAATCCGACTTCACTTGCGAGATCGAAGTTGTATTCTTTTTCGATTTTAGCCATCGCTTCGTGGTAAATCTTGACGACTTCCGACGCTTGCATTTTTGAGTAATTACATTCGCGGTTACATTCCAAGAAATATAAATTACAAAGTATATTCGTTAAAATATTTTCTGTAATATATCTCTCAAATTTAACAAGAAAGTCTTGTAAGTTATCGTTTAATTCTTCTGTCAGATTAATTTTCTTCATAGTTTTAATCCTCAACTTTTTTGAAATCGTCGATATACACTTTCTTTTCGTAAAACCGACCATATTCGAAATAGTATCTACCGTCTTGGTCTTTCATAAGCTGGTATGTATCTTGAGTTATCTTGCCGTTGTCGGTTATTGCTACCGTAACGGTTTCGTACCAAAAGTCGACATCTACTATGTCGAACGTTACGTCATAATCGACATCGCTTAATTCGAACTCCGAGAACATCAGATATTCTCTGATTTCGTTTTCACTTTGCACTTGGTTTTTCATTAGGTTTTTACCTCCGAATTTATATTGCCTTTTCGGCAAAGACAAAAAAGAGCACAGGTAAAAGCTAATTGGCAATATCTCTACAAATACAGATAACCCGATGTCAACGAAACAAGCGAAAAAATTTGCGTACAAAGAAAAAGTCAAATCCGTTATGAATATGACTTAATAAACCCTTAACGTTTTACGCAAAATTTTTCGCGCGTTGACATCGGCTTTTAGCTGTGCTAACCATTTCAGCCGAAAAGGCAATAAATTCGGAGTAGCACGAACAACCTGTATTACATTATTATTTCTACTATCTTATTAAGCCGTAAAATACGTCTTAAACGCAGTTTGCCGTAATTCGCATAATTTTTACCAGCCGCATACGAAAAACCCTTTAAACGCAAAAGACAGCCCGTATAGGACTGTCTTTTTACTTATGACGCTTTACCCGTCATATACCGCTAAAATAGGAACTCCATGCAAGAAATGATATTCAGTTCTTTTCGGGGTTCGTAAGCGGTTGCTTCTGGCGGAGAAGGCGGGATTTGAACCCGCGCTCCGTGTTACCGAACTACTCCCTTAGCAGGGGAGCCCCTTGAGCCACTTGGGTACTTCTCCATTCGCCTTATTATTATAAGGAAATAGCGGCAGTTTGTCAAGCGTTTTAGATGGATTGTTTTTGGACGCACTGTCACGTAAGTTTTGTAACACATTCGCTATTCCGCTCATATACCGATAATATAACACACCTCAAAAACTCGTTTACATACTTTATCGGAGGTGTGAAATGTTTTTCTTCAATCAATCCAACTGTTCGTCTTGCTGCTGCAACCGCAATGATTCGTGCATGCGCTGCCGCCCCGTTTGCGAATGCGAGCGCCACGACGACAACGCGCACTGCTGCTGCGATAAATGCAATCACAACAACTGCTGCTGCTGCAACAAACGTCCGCTGCACTTCTCTTGCTGCTGCAAATGTCAGGGCGTCATACAGCCCCGTATGAACAACGGCGGCGATCGTGACGGAGGCTGCGGTTGCGGCTACTGATCACTCTCCTGTTCGATGTCGGGCATGATTTTTTATCTCCCCCCGACAGTGCAAACGGTGCGTTTTACGACGCGCCGTTTTGCTTTTCGCCTACATATTTTCACACGTCTATCCAAATTATTGACATTTAATTCCTTCGGTGCTAAAATAAACATATAATTTTACCATTTCGGAGAAACGCTATGAAAAGAACATATATAAAGGACCTGACCGAAGGCGAATGCCTTATAAAAGGTTATGTCGAAACGATACGCGACAAAAAGATCATGTTTTTGATCATCCGCGACGTGACGGGGTTTGTTCAGGTAACTATCGAAAAGGACAAGTGTCCCGAAGTGTATGCCGAAGCCAAAAAACTTACGCCGCACAGTTTTGTTGCGATAACCGGCAAATGCGTTTATTCGGAATACGTACGCAACGGAGGGAAAGAGATATATCCCACCGCGATCGATATTATGAGCGTTGCCGATCTCATTCCGCTCAATGCCGAAAGCGGACCGGACCTACGCATGGATTACCGTTGGATCGATCTGCGCGACGAGAAAAAGGTATTCATTTTCAAAATACAAACGGCATTCGAGCGGCTTGCCGTCGAATTCTTTAACAACAACGGATTTATCGAGATCCACACGCCCAAAATTACGACTATTTCGTCCGAGGGCGGCAGTGAAGTTTTCGAGATGAAATACTTTGACCAAAAGGCATACCTCACCCAAAGCCCTCAACTCTACAAACAAATGTCCATGATGGCGGGGTTTGACAAAACTTTCGAGATCGGCGATCTCTTCCGCTCCAACCCGAGTTTTACCAACCGACACGCAACCGAGTTTACTTGCATAGACGTTGAAATTTCGTTTATCGACTCGCACCACGACGTAATGGACGTCGAGGAAGCGATGTTCAAATATATTATGAAGGGAATAAAGCAGGAATACGGCGAGGAATACAAAAAATATTTCGGCAAAGATATGATCGAAATGAACTACGATATCCCCAGAATCCCGCTTTACGAAGCATACAAGATCCTAAAAGAAGAAAAGCACTACGAAGTGCCGCGCGCGCTCAAGGGCGATCTCGATCCCGACGGCGAGAAGCTGATTTGCGAATATGCTAAAGAAAAGTACGGCAGCGACTTCGTGTTTATTACCGATTTCCCCTTTAAAGCGCGAGCGTTCTATACAATGCACAATGAGGATGATCCCGAGCTTTCAAAGAGCTACGACCTGCTCTTTAAAGGCTTGGAAATCACCAGCGGCGCGCAACGCGAACACCGCTACGATCGATTGAAACAGAACATTACGGAAAACGGCATTAACCCCGACGATATGCAAGTCTATCTCGACTTTTTCCGCTACGGCGCGCCTACGCACGGCGGCTTTGGCTTGGGCATAGCGAGAACGCTTGCAAAACTATTCGATCTGCCCAACGTCAAAGACGTAATCTTCCTGTTCCGCGGTCCGAACAGACTTAAACCTTAAGCAACGACCGAGTTAAACTTACCCCCCCCCACATCACGACTAATAAAATAAGGAGGACGGCATGAGCAAAATTGCGCGCTTACGATTGTTTGCGGTCTTAATATGCTCGGTTGCGCTCCTTTTTTTGTTCGACTTAATTCTCACCCCTACGGCGCATGCCGATATCGGTCCGAAACCGTCCGTGATCGTGACCGTGCAAGATCTCGACGGCAGAGCGTGTTACGGCACGTTGCTTTCCGAATACTCTTCCACAGGTCCGGCAATTGCGTGGGACGGCGATCACGATCACATGCCTTGGTTTGCCGTTCCCGACTCGCCGAACTACGACCGAACGGAAACCGAAATTTGGCAAGTATTCATCGACTTTGCCGATGCCGACGGATACTATTATCTTCAATGTCATTGGAACATAACCGAAACGAACGAAATAGCCTGGACATATTATCCGCCTCGCAATTTTAAAATTTTATTATACTTCCCCGACACGCAAAGTTTTGCGGTAAGCGAAATCCACCAAGCCTATGCTTTCCACAGTTATTTCAATGTGAATTTGAACGGCGTCGACATAGACGGCGTGCAAGCGGCAAGCATAACCGCGCAAAAAAGTTATGACTGTACTTGGGAGATCGTTTCGCTTTTTATACGCATCGTCGCAACCGTCGCGATCGAATTGGGCGTCGCCTTTTTGTTGCGTATTCGCTCGAAAAAACAGATCCTTACCGTATTGATCGTCAATATTCTGACGCAGACCGCGCTGAACATCACGATAAACGTACTCGCGTTTTTTCAAGGCGGTTGGGCTATGCTGTGGTATCTGCCGCTCGAGATCGCCGTATTTGTTACGGAAGCGGTAGCATACTCGATAGTTTTCTACCGCATGCAACGCCCTACCGTCGGCATCGACGGCGGCTTGACAAACAAAGACTTCATTCCTATACGCATATGCGTTTTATACTCGCTTTGCGCCAACCTGATATCTTTTGCCGCAGGCTTTATCCTCGCGCTTGTTATTCCCGGGATAATTTAAAAAAACGATGTGCCGATAATTGCGACGCATCGTTATTTTTTGTCTACACTTTTCGATCCGTATTCGCGTTCTACGCAGGGGGTTGAATAAGCTCGCTGTTTCTCAGCGCAAGCCAAGTTACCGTTCTCGCACCGATCGCGGCAGCCGTAGCGGCCAAGCATATAAACATCGCAACCAATCCCCAACCGTCGTAATGTATACATACGAAAGATAATTCCATAACGAACATTAGTGCATTAATAGCAATATACAGCTCCGCGCCGAGATACGCGCGGCGTTTAAATCCTTTTTTGGGCGCATACTCGACGGGGATACGCTTAACGATCTTATACCGCTTGGCGTTCATAACAAACAACCATACCGACACGGCTATCATTATGAAAACTATCCACATATAAGCGTATGCGTATGAAGGAATATTATCGGTTATATATTCGAGTCCGCCTTGAGGCAACAGCAAAACTATAATCTGTAATATGAACGCAATAACGGTAAGCGCGGTACGCGCAAACGCCGTTTCCTTGAGTTTACCGTCTTCCGTATCCGCATAATAATATGCGCCCGAAAACTTCTTCTTTTTTTTGCGGTTTTCGGTCTTGCAACCGTTGCCGACATTCGCGCTATCGGAATTTTGCGAATCGGGAACACTCGCCGAGTTTTCGACATTCGATTCGTCCGGCATAGTTACTGTCGTATATTCTGATGTGTCGTGCGGATTTTTCATATAATGAATTTATTGCCGAAAATGTACTATTTTACAAGCGACTTCCAAAAATTGGCTTCTTTGCGATTTCCCTGCGATTTATAGTATGCGGCAAGCGCCGAACATGCCGACTTGACACCGCTCTCCGCCAATTCCTCGAGTTCGCGCAAAGAGCTGTGCTCATCCACGGTCAAACGCATTACCGCAAGCTTGACCGAACAATCGACCAAACCGGCGCGCGCGCCGCGCTTATAAAAATGCGTCGCAGTTTCGTAATCGCCGTGCGCGTGGCAGATATCGCCGTACTTTTCGGCTGCCTGCGGTTGACCGAGGTGTGCCGCAAGCAGGATATATTTATCCGACTCGGCTTGATTCACGCTCTTCATATACTCGGCATAAACAAGCATGGCGTTCGGATCGTCCGCGTCGGCTCGAGCTTTTACCAAAGCAAGTTCTTTTTCATCCATAAGCTACTATGCGGATACGAGTGCAGTCGCCTTATCTTCCGTAGTCGACGCCGCCGCCGCAAGCGCCGGTTTAAAGATATTTACAAGCGCTTCGCCGAGCGCGCCCAATGCTTTAGCGCCGAGCTTGACGCCGCCGACGACGTCGTATATCGACTTGAACGGAGCAAGATCGGTAGATAACGCCGTGCCTTTCTCGAGTACGCCGAGAACGGGCGTACAATCGACCATTGCAAAAACGCCGCAAACCGTAAGCGCGTCGGACGCCGCAAGAATATTGTTTGCGTCGGGTTTAACGTCGTTTGCGAATACGATATAAACGGTAACGCCGTCTTTTGCGGTTGCCGCAACTACGCAGTTAAGGCCGTTATCGGTCGCCGCTTTTACCAAACGCGCGGCTTCACGCGTTACGGCGTTCTTGGCTATTCCGCTTACCGCAAGCACGGGTACGGGGTAATCGAGAAGAGCGACCTTAGCCGTTCCGCTCGACACTTGAGTTTTGACGGGGGCTTGACCGAGCGCGACGCCGTCGCAGCACAGATAATCTGACTTGCCGCCGACGCGCGTCGCTATAGCGCCGCCGTAATTAGTTACGTAAGCGACCTCACGCGCCACAACGTCGTCCGCAATAACATCGGGATTTTCGAGCGCGGCTATTCTGTTGCCGACTACCATGGGCGAATAAACAAGATCGTCGTCGCCCACGGACAAAGTGACCGCGGCACGTTTTTCGGCATTGTTATGGTATGCAAGATAACCGTCTTTGCCGACAGCCGCACTGTTCGACGTTATATTGTGACCGTGCGCATACAGGTCGAACAGGAAGTCGAACGCCTTATCCTTGCTGCGCGCAAGCGTGTCGCAGAAGTACATGTTGACCGTATGAGGTAAAGGAAACAATACTTCGAACACCGCGCCTTTATCTACCGACGGCGCCGCCGCCTTAAGCTCGTCCAACAGATCGCCGAGCGCAGCGTCGCCGTAATCGGCATCCGCGTCGCGTTCGGGACTTTTAACGCCGCAAAGCGCGGCAAGTCTGTTGAGCGTATATGTTTCGTCAAGCGCGTCGAGCAAAAGATTGTCGAAAGCATAATTGAGTAATTTATTCAGAGTAAGATTGATATCTGTTTTCATGTTTTCTCCGATATATTTTAATAGCGTCGAACTTTATACGGCGTCCGCATAAGCAATACGCTGCGAACGCACGACGCCGAAATATCCTCGCCTATCTTCTATAAAAATGCGTTAAACGCTTCTCACCGGCAAAACCAGGTAAATATAATCCTCGCTGTCGCCGACGGGCGAAACAACGCAAACGGACGTCGAATTGGTGAGATTGAGTACAACGGTTTCGCAAGTCATGCAGTGCAGAAATTCGGTGAAATACCGCGCGTTGAACGAAATGGAAAGATCCGCGCCGTCCGTATTTACGGGCAGATTTTCCTCTACGTTACCCGCCTCGCTGTGCGAACTGACCGTCATGTTGGTCTGCGAAATATCGAAGCGCACAAGGTTATTGTTCTTTTCCGAGCGCGCCATAAGAACGGCTCTGTCGATAGCGTCTTCGAACAAACCTTTCGGAATGTACACAAGCGTATCGAAATGCTGAGGTATGATCTGACGGTAATTCACGAAAGTTCCGTCTATAAGCCGCGTAGTGATCGTCGTAGCGTCCACTTGCACCATAAGGAAGTTCTTGTGAAGATTGAGTTTAATCGGTTCGTCGCCGTCCGTCAAAAGCCGCGATATCTCCATGACCGCACGCACGGGCACGGTTATGCTTGTAGACGCCGTAGTGGCGATAACGGGTTTGACGCACTTGGCAAGTCGATACCCGTCGGTAGTGACGGCAACTACTTCGCTGTCGTTTATCTCGAGCAACACGCCCTTAAGCGTAGGATGCGAATCGTCGGTGCAAACGGAGAACGCAACCTTATTGACTATATCTTTAAGATCGCAGCTTTTAAGCTCGAAATGCTGCGTGTCCTCGATACGGTTCACTTCGGGGAACTGCTCCGACGGATAACAGCCGAACTCGCCCTCGCTGCGCTCGTAGTCGATCTTAAGCCGCGACGACGTAGCGGTAAGAACTATATTCTGCGAAGTAAGCTTTTTAACGAAATCGCCGAACAGCTTGCCGGGTACGACAGCCTCGCCCGACTCGACTATGTTGGCGCGTATCATATGTTCTATAGACAGTTCGAGATCGGTGGCGGTAAGCGTCAGCGTGCCGTCCTCCGCAACAAGCTTAATACCCTCAAGGACCGCATTTGTCGATCGCGCCGGCACGGCTTTTATTACGCGTGCTACGGCGTCGCATAAATCGTTACCGTTACATTCTACTTTCATTTGTTTCTCCTATCGCTTTTCTTTAATTATACCTTAATTCGCAACGGTTGTCAATGTTTAAACAGCGACCCGACCGAGTTTTTTAACAAAAGCTCTTTACATTATTCGATCGAAATGATATAATATATATAATAAGAATCGAAATTGCAAGGCAAAACGATGAAAGACCACGAATCCGAAGAAATGTATCTCGAAACAATACTCGTACTCAAAGGCGAACGTCCGGCAGTACGGTCTATCGATATTGCGGAAAAACTCGGCTACGCCAAATCCAGCGTGTCGCGCGGAGTGAGTTTGCTTCAAGACAGAGGCTATATTACCGTAGGCTCGGACGGTTTTATAGACTTCACGGCAAAGGGCGCCGAAAAAGCCGATACGATCTACGACCGACACAATACGCTTACTCTTTTATTAAAAGAACTCGGCGCAAGCGACGAACTTGCGGAAACCAACGCCTGCCGTATAGAGCATGTTATAGACGACGAAGTTTTCGAGCTTATAAAAGAATACGTAAAAAATAATGTATAATAGCTAAAGGACGCCGCGGCGTCCTTTTATGTTTGATATTCTGTATACGCAACGTCTATCGGTTGACGTACTCGCCCCAAAAAGTGTAATCGGGCGCGGCGGTCATTCCGATGTTTTGTTGCAAATTTATGCTCGGTTCGTTATCCAAATACACGTCGCACACGGGCATTCTCCCGAACGTCATTATAAAGTTTATCAAAAAGCGTTCGAGCGCCGAACCGATACCCTGCCTTCGGAATTGCTCGTATACCTCGAGCATGCCCATATCACCTTCGGGATGTCTGCCGATAAATCCGGCAAGCCGTCCGCCTTTTATCGCGCCGAATATGCCTTTGTCGCGCATCAGCTCGGCAATGGTCTGCACCGAATAATCGCCGGGATTGTGATACCTGTCTTTTACTGTTTGCGCAAGCGTGGGCGCAAGCCGTTTTATTTCCACGCCGTCAGGCAAATTTACAGCCGGCGGCATCGGATCGGTATATGCGTAAGTTTTTACCGCATTCGCCTCGAACCCTATGATTTTGGGTGTGTTTATGGGCGCGCACAGAATACATACCAACCCGTTTATCCCGAACTTTCGGGCAAACTTCGGAAAATCGTTTATATCCTCGACCAAACATTTATATCTGCCGTCGATGCGGACAATGATCGCACGGTCGTCATTTACGATATATTCACCGCTCTCGAACCGTACTATCTCGTCCAGCATTGCGCGAGGTATTGTATACTTGTCGTTTTCCGTCAATTTCATACCGACAGTTTACACCGTTATAGATAATGTGTCAATTATTTTATTCGGCATTTTTAAGCAAAATAAAGCGTCGTATTGAAAGGGGGGACAATACGACGCTTTACCAAAGGAAGAAAAAGATTGCAAAGAGTAACTCTTTACTCGACTATTATAATATACGTTATTGTTGACTACGTGAAAATATAATGAATTTTATGACCTTAAAACCGTATACATATATTCCCAACCGATCCCGACCGCGCAACGATCACACGCCACGGATCTGAGCGTTGGGGACGTGCCGTTTAACCAGATCGAGATAGCGCGACAGCACGATTCTCTGCGGCGACGTCAAGTTTTTAGACGGAACGGTATCGCGCATGACGAAACTTTGCAAGAAATACCGCTTGGCGCCGCGGATCATGATCGAAGCTTCTTCTATGCTTTTTTCGTCGAACAGCTCCGTGACAACGGTAGTCCGGAACTCATAGTCTATCCCCGACGTCATTATCAACTCTATGGACTCGCGTATAGGTGCAATGTCGAACTTTTCAGCGTACAGTCCTACGGTTTCGGCATAACGTTCCGGAGAGTTTTTTATATCCATGGCGATATAATCGATCAAGTCTTTTTCGATAAGCTCCTTGATTTTCTGCGGCAAATACCCGTTGGTATCGAGCTTTACGCTATAACCGAGCGCTTTTATATCGCCCAAAAACCTGTCGAGATCTGTATATACGGTGGGTTCTCCGCCCGTAACGCACACGCCCTCAAGCACGCCTCTGCGCTTTTTCAAAAATGCGAACACATCGTTTTCGTCGTAAAACTCCGTATCCGGCGCAAGCAGTTCGCTGTTATGGCAGAACGGACAGCGAAAATTGCACCCCGGCACAAACAACGTACACGCGGTGTGTTCGGGATAATCCAAAAGCGTGAGCTTTTGTATGCCGCTTATCTTTATGTATTTATCCAATTTAAATCTCTCGAAAATGTATTTTTATCATTATACATACATTTACGAAGTTTGTCAAACCAACCGCGTATATTCAGTTCCCGATTATCTTTGCCAATCTGATGCGTTGCAAAAGAGATATATCCATGCTTACCAAACAACAGTCCGAAAAATGCTCGCACGCAGAATAGCCTTTTTCATGCTCGAAATAGAAATTATCCCTGTACTTAGGCAAGGTATGAACGGGCGGCGGTTTTTTAACGTCAAACCCCGCATTTTTAAGTTCGTTCATTCTGTTCGCCGCGCGACACAGCGCATACGTCGCGGCGTCTCCGTCGGTCGGCGGCACGATTTTATCCGTACTTTCGCACAGCGCCGCAAGATTTTTACGCGCCCGTGCCGTCAGCTTTTCCGACGTTTCGAACTGCGCGATATCAAGCGCGGCGATAAAATCGTTCATTCGGTAATCGTGGTTTTCGCTCTCGGAATATACGATACGCGCAAACTGTTTCGCTTTTTCGGCGTCGTCGCCGCAAAGCAACGCTCCGCCGCCGCCGGCCAATCGTTTATCGAACGCAAGCACGCCGTAATCGCCGTTAGCTCCGCACCGTCTCCCCTTGTAATTCCCCGAAAACGCGTCGCACGCGAGTTCTATCATATTTACGTTCCACGATCTGCACAACGGCAACAAAACGTCGTAATCGGCGATCGATCCGAAAGCGTTATCCACTATTACGGTGCGCGGCGGCTTATCCTGTAGCTGCGCCCAAACAAGCGCCGTTTCGAGCGCGTGCGGCGAAACGCAACGCGTTGTCGGATCGCAATCCAAAAACACGGGGATACCGCCTATATAATCGACGGCGGCAATGTACGAGTAGAATGTGAACGACGGCACGAAAACATAATCACCGTCCCGTACGCCCGACAGGAACAGCGCCGTATGTAATGCCGCGTCAGCCGACGAAAGCGCGACCGCGTTCACTCCCGTATGATTTTTCAGCTTGCGTTCGAGCTTTACCGTATTGGGTCCGCCCGACATGGCGTCGGCGAGCGCGCTCGCCGAGTAGCCGTATCTGTCTATAAATAGCATAGTTATAGTATGCATTCCGCTGCCCTTTACAATTCACACTGCGTTTGACAAATTTAACGGTACGTGATATTATATTGCATATGGGATTGTTTTTGAGTTTAAAAACATTGACTTCGTTCTATATTATATACTGTTCGCTTGTATTGCTGTGCATAGCTACGCTTGCGGTATTCGTAATAATATTCGGCAGGCGCGCGCGACGCAACGTTCGCGACGAAAAGATCACAAGCCTTGCCGACGGATTTTCGCCGCTCGACATCAAGCGCATATTCATAGGCAAAACATATCCTCGCAAACTCACTCGCGCGCTTATAGTGCATTGGGCGAACTGCGGTTACATAAAAGTAAAGTACGTAAATAAGCATAGAGTGCGCGTTACGAAAATCGCGGACATGCCGCGCCACGACAGCGAGGACGCTTTGTTTTTCGACCGCGGCGTGTATGCACGCGAATGCGAATACTTTAAACTTTTCGCACGGAAGATCAGGCATAAAGCCGAAGTAGACCTGCGTCATCCGCTATTCACCAAAGCGGACGTCAAATCGGTAAACATGTCGTTTGCCGTACGCGAGGACGAAGGCGTGTACTCCGCAAAGCACTACTCGCTAAAGATATTTTCCATAATAATCTCCATAATCCCCTTCGCGCTGACTGAGATATGGATCGGCACGGATACGGGCGTATATATGGGGATAATATTTATTTTCACCGCAATTATAGGACTTATGGTTTTGATGTTCGTCAACGAAATGCCCATACTGTTCAAACTGATATGGTGCGGCATGTGGTTGGGCATTTCGATAGGCGCAACGATCGCGTACGCAAGCGCGAGCTACGACCCGTTCGGAGCGGCGTACGTTTCGGCGATTCTGCTTTTATTGGGTCCGCTGTTTATAATCAGGTTTATAGACTATCGCGAAAAAAACAATCTCGACGATTACTCCGATCTGATAAACTACCGCAAATTCTTATTGCACGCGCCGACCGACGAACTGAATACCGCAGATTATATAAAAGCGTTGCCGTTTATTTACGCATTCGGCATAAAACCGTTTGTTAAGCGACGGTTCACTAACCGCATATGTCCCGATTGGTATTCGGGCGACAAAGAACTTAAGGGGGCGCTGCTGTAATGAACGTCGGACTTCAAGTATTTTGTTGCATACTGTCTTTTTTTGTTCTTATCCTCCCCGTCGCGTCTATAATAATCGGCAAGGTTCGGCTAAAGCGCGCGCTTAAACCGATCGACTATTATCCGCCGCGCGGTTACTCGCCTATAGACGTAATGATCAAGTATTACGGATCGCACGCCAAAGCGCACGGGCTTATAAACCCCATTATGCTGTATTGGGCGTCACGCGGTTTTATTACGATAGAAGAAGACTGCAAACGCGGTTTAAAACTCACAAAGCTGAAAGACCTTAAACCGCCCAAACATATAATCGACGCGGACATTACCGCGCAGGAAAATTACGAGATCGAGCTGAAATATTTCAACTTACTGTTCGGCTCCGGCGACGTTTTTTATACGCTTACGGCAGACAGCAGTTACAATAAAACAAATAACGCCTTTATAAAAGACTGCGGCACGTCGGCACGCGGCGCGCGCACTAAGCTTACGACCGGACTGTCGTACCTATCTATGATAAGCGCATTTATAGTTGCGGCAATAAACACGCTTACGGTCGGGCTGTCGACGGGCAGCGGTTCGCTGATGTTGATGTCGATATTTCCGCTCGTGGGCATGATAGCGTTCCGCGCAATCGGCAACTTCGACGATGATATAGCCGCTATTATAAAATACCCGTTTTTTATAATATGGGGCGGCGTACCGCTTGTGGTGTTATTGACAATGATCGGCGGTAGCGCGGCGGCGGTGCTCGGCGTTTCGATGGCGACAAGCGCATTCGTTATAGACTTCCTTGCAGAGCGTATAGATATTCGCAGTCAAGCGGATATAGAAGTTTACGGCAAGATCTGCGCGTTTAAGACTTTTTTGCTGCATGCCGAACGCGACAGAGTGGAAACCCTGATCGAAGACAATCCCGATTATTATTACGACATCCTGCCCTACTGCTATGTGCTTAAAATAACAGACAAATTGATGGCGGTGTTCGACCGCATTACACTCGACGGTCCGAGCTGGTACTTAGGCGATCTGCGCAATACGCTTATGTTCTGATCGTATTCGGCTTTTCCGATCCTAAAAAATCTTAATTTTTCTTGGCGCTCGAAATATATTCGAGCGTCAATTCTTTTGCGCGGTCTAACGAACGCTTATCGCCATCCGCGAGCAACGCGCCGTTAAATTTCACCTCGTCGTATTTATCGCCGAGCTCGGTCTTGGCGAGGTCGTGCAAATACTCCATATAGTAAGTGCCGTAACCGTACGAAACATAAACAGCCGGATATTCGGACATAAGTTGTACCATTTTCCGAGCGAATTCGGGACTAAGCCCGTCCTCTACAAGATCGTCTACCGAGTATCCCAAATAATTTATCTCCAAATCATATAACAGCATGGACACATAGTCGGCTGCGGTATTATATTTATCGTACTTGCTATATAGCTTAGCCGCTTCGGAATCGGTCGTTGCCGCGATGTAATCGAGTACCGCGCCTTCCACATACTGCGCCCAGCCCTCGGAAAAAGCAATATGCCCCGTTGCAACGGAAAGCAGATCCAATCCGTTCTGTTTGGCGTTCAGGTACGAATACAAATGCCCGGGGTATCCCTCGTGCGCAAGGAGCGTAAGCAATCCCGAGCCTTCGTTATCTACGATCGTCCCGTTGAGCGTGATATACTCTTTAGATCCCTGCTCGTCGATCGGCGAGAAATAATAGTACGCCACGGTATTCGTACGCTTGCCCACCGTTTCGTCCATATATTTGAAATCTATTTCTGGCACTGTGGTTAAGTCGGGAACTATCGTTCTCGCCGCCTCTTGCAAATAACTCATTATATCGTGCGGATCGTCGAGATCGAGATAAACTCTTTCCTTATGGAAATATTCGTAAAACTCGTCGTAAAGCTCGGTATTCGTATCCTCGTATCGATCGACCTCGGCAAGCACTCCGCTCTTGACGTCGTAACATTCGAGATAGAAATCCGCAAGCGCGTCGAATTCTTCCAATATATTAACATCGTCGAATCCCGTGCGCCCTTCGAACAACCATTTATAATACGCTCTGCCTTTTGCGCCGTACTCGCCGAGATAGCTTTTTTCAACAGTCTGCGTCTTGCCTTTGTACAGATCGAGCCCCGTCATGAGCTGCCTTGCGCCTGCCATAAACCCGTCGGTAAGCGCGTCGTCGAACTTAGCTTTGTACGACGTTTTTTGCGCCGCCGACAAGAACTCCGCGCCGTCCACCATGTGATGCGACAATTCGTACAGATAATAGTTATCGCCCTGCTCCACCACGTCGTCGAGGTAAGAGATCATACCCGATACCGAATAGTCGTAAAGCGGATATCCCGCCGCCGCGCGATCGCTCGCAAAATCGATATACGTGCCGAACGCCTCCTTTGTGGATTGTGTGACCGTTATAAGATATTTGATATCGTCCTCGTTGCGGAACGTATAGTTTTCGAACGACAGCGCGAAGTCGGACACCATTCCGCCGTCCGAACTTATATAAGAACCGCCGAACAATTGGAAATCGAGCGCGTAATCGGAACTGTAATATGACATATTGTCGCTCAACAAATCGTCAATGGTGCGGTAAACGCGCTGTTCCGCAACGCTCAGATCGGAAAAAGAAATGCTCTTCAGTTCGCGGTAAAGCTGATCGTAAACGCTGTTTATCTCTTTTATATCGTTCGTCGTTAGCGCCGAATAACCGTACCACGACGGATCTTGTATTTCGGTAAAGCCGAACGACTGTTCGGGATGCGCCATAAACTCGTTACGCCCGAAAACGTCGTTCGCAAACGACGAATACACAAGCAGGTCTTCGAGTTCTTTAAGCCGCTCGGAGTTTGTGGGGATATCCAAAATACCGCTGCAAGCAACAAGTCCGCACGCGGGCGCGGCAACGATCGCCAAACAGCACGCGGCGGCAGTTATACGTTGTTTTACATTTTTCATGAGAATTTCTCCGTAAATCGAAAGTAAACTGTCTATATATTAAATCATCTCTTCGAAAAAGTCAATCGAAACGAAATGCTATCGATATCGCAAGCACGGCATAAAAAACGCACTCCCCGTGAGAAGAGTGCGTTATTGCGATTTGAATACCGTACGCGGTCACGATCAACCTTCGTCGTAAACGGCGAACGAATCGATACCTACTTTTCCTTTACACCGTATCTCCACACTATGACTTCCGCTCGAAAGCCGTTCGGACAGATACGTTATGCCGGAAACGTCGGTAGAATTGGCTACTTCTGTCGAATCGACTTTAACGCCGTCTATATAAACTTCGTATTCGCCGCTGTACGCCTTGGAAGTAATGACGGCGAGCCGAGTTCCTTTAATATCGAAAGTGATCCTGCTGTCCGCTTCGCCTACATACAGCATGCCGAAGAACGACGCCGCGCTCTTATACTCCCAATTACCCAAATACACGACGTTATCGTTTGTCGGCATTATATGGTTCGACCCGTTGCCCTTAAGGGTAAACGCATATCCGAATTTAATACCGCTGAGTATCAACCGCCCCGTATTGCTGTGCGTGGATTCGATCGTGATCTTGACGTAGCGGAAAGTGAGCGTTTTTCCGAGCGCGACCGTTGCGCTGTGCGCCGCGCCCGTCTTGTTGGTAAACGTTCCGGCGTCCTCGAAGTTCACTCCGTCGGTGCTTATCTCGAGTTTAAACGAATTGGGCAAGCCCTGATGCGCGGTAGTCGCTGCCTGAGGCGTTCTGCCGAGGAATATTATGCTGTTCGCGTCGATAGTTTTGCCCATATCCAAAGTGATGAACACTCCGGCGCTTGTGTTGGGCGCGTTATGGATAAACGTAGTAGTACCTTCCGCAAACAAATTCTCTATGCCGTAGGACGCAGACTCCTTAACGAAATTGGATTCCACAAGCTTTACGTCGGCGTCCCACGTGGAATATTCCACATAGTCGCCCACGTAGTTATAGTTGTAGTTGCGCATATAGAAGTAATCGCTCTCGTAACTGCTGTTATCGGGGAATTTGTATGAGCTGCGGTAAGTGTTTACATAGCTCGGCTGCTTAGTCGCCGACGGAGCTATAAGCTTAGACGCGGTAAGTTCGGCAACTTCTTCGGACGTCGACGCCGTACGCGTGCCGTTGACTATCTTGAAATACTCGTTCGTGCCGTTTTTATGCGTTCTGACGCAAGCGACCGCAACGCCCGAATAATCGCGGTAAGTTGTTTCCGAATACGCGTATTCGTCATCGGACGAATCCTCTACAGCCGTGCCGTCGGCTTTGTAATGCGCTTCGGACATTGTGAACATGGTATGCGTCCATTGGCTCATACCTACGCCGATATAGCTGTTGGAGCTTTTTTGCACTATAAGGATCTCTTTTATATACAGCCAATTTTCGATAGATCCGCCGGTGTTTGCTATACTGAACTTGGTATTTTTCTCGCCGCCTATGTAAACGGTGACAGTAACTTTCCCCTCGTCGAATTCTATATCGAAGTAAGTATTGGCGTCGCCCGGGCGGAACAGCCAACTGTTTTTGGGCGCGGTTTCTTCCGCTATCTTTGCGCCGAGATTATAATCTATGCCGTCCGCCGAGAAATACAGCGCGCAATTCGTCCTGCCGCGCAGATATACCCTGTACTTGCCGTCATCCTCGAAATACATCTTGCTGTCTATCACTTCGATATTGTTGTCGTGAATGAAGTACTTATCGGGATCGTTCGGATAATCCTGATGGTATTTATCGGTGTCGGGACGGAACCAGATATCGGTATTGCAGTTCTGCGTGGGGTTAAAGTGATCCTGCTCGGTAACTGTTTCGTAGCCGGCAAAACCGCTGTCGAACGCCGTGACCGCGTCCTTATACATAGTTTCCGCAGTATAAGTATAGGTAGTTCTTTCGAGAGTCAATTTGTTTGTTTCGTGCGACTGCTCGAACTCGAGAATAAGATCCACGTCGTCCACGGAGAACGCTTTATCGTCCTTGGTTATCGCAAGCGTTACTATTATCTCGCCCGAACGCATCTCGTCGGAGGACTTGTCGGGTTTGTACACTATGTTATAACCGTCAGTGACTTCGACCGAACCGCGCGCCGGTTCCGTAACGCTCTTGACGGTGTACGAAAAGCCTTCGGGCATAACTATACTGCCGCTCGAATACTGACCGCCGACCGCCGTATAGCGCGAAAGATCGATCTTGAAATCCGATCCGTAAGGAATGATATACGGACGCATCGTGCTTATATATCTCTTTGTTCCGTCGTACATATAGCTCCTGCCCGTCTGATAAACGCAGGAAACGGGTACGAACATAGGATACTCGCTTTCGGCATTGTTTTCTATTCCCGTGCCGCGGAGTATGTCGTTGAAGTAGTAATACATGTTGTTGTGCGTGGTTTTCTGCCATGCGTTCATGTATGCGGCATAGCTCTGACCGCCGCCGGCTACCTTTGCCCTGATGTAGCTTTCCGCGCCGAAGTTATGCAACAGCGTGGCATACAGCGAAAGTCCCTGATTGCCGTTGCTCGGGTTTTCGTCGGGGCGTGCGATCTTAAGCACTTCTTCCAACGCCCACGTCGCGCTCGTGTAGTTGTTCCAACCGCCCAAGCCCTGCGCGCCGAAGCTGCCTATGCCTCTCTTTGCCGATATCTTGGTAAACAGCGCGTACGAAACAAGCGTCATACCGTTATTGGTTACTTCGCCGCCGTTGCCCACGCCGTAGCCTTGGAAATTATGATGATATTCGTGGAAGTTTCCCCACGATCCGGAAGTGACTATCGAGTTATAGTTGAGCGACGAACTCATCCAGCCCATCGGGCAGTTTACCGAACTGCGCCCGGGGAAAGCGACCGCCGCGCCGGCTGCTACAAACGGATCGTATAGAAACACTACGCCCTGACTCGACCCCGTAGTCGTTACCGAGGAAACCTTTTCCCAAAGTATAGCCGCTTTGTAAAGATCGTCGTACGTAAAACTTTCCGCATAGCGCCGAGGTCCCGTATGCAACACGCCGTAATGCCATACTTCGAGATCGAAATACGGAACGGTAGAAGACTTTTTAAGTCTTTCGAATTCGTCCTTGGACGTAGAACCCAATATAAAATGCAGATATTCGACTGCGCCCGAAATGACCGTAGAATACGTGACGCCCTCGTTGCGGATATAGATAGGACCGCCTATAAACGAACCTATATATCCCGTCCAAGTATCGGTATTCTCGTCATAGACCGCCGTGTTTTTGTTGATAGACATGGTATTGAGCAAGTGCGGAATACGCTGCATCTGCCCCTTTGCCGTCCAAATATTGTTGGCTTGACCGTTATATAACGCCTGACCGATATGTAAAACAATACCGCCCGTAGCGTCCATATCCTTTCCCGACAGCTCGACCTTTATTACCTCGCCGGCAGGCGCGTACAAGCCCGTAACGCCGTAACTGTTGTAACCGCGCGGACGCATTGTAAGCTTTTTAACTACCCCGGGCGCGTTATCGTCTACGTCGCCCAAATAAAGTCCGACGGAGGCGGTGTGCTTGTAAAGCCGTCTGTTGCCGTCGTACGAATCGCCCGATTTTTCGAGCGCATGAACGGGCTCGGCGCGCGTGCCCTGATAAAGCCAACCGTCCTCGTCCATCCACGTATATTTATCGGGGGTGACCGCGCCGGTATTGGCGTTGCTCGTGCCGTATGCGCACAAATATCCCGATTCGGCAATGAGTATAGTACGCGCTTGCGCCTTTTTGCCGTCGGGATCGTTGCCCAACACGCTGTTCATACTGCTGCCGTATTTGGGATACCGCGCATTTTCGGCGACTTGCAACCCTTCGGGCAACGGAAACGCGTCGCGCGCGTCCTGTATTTCCGCAACGGGTTTTTTACGCGGATAATTGTTGTTTGTAACTTCGCCGTAATATCCGACGGCAGTCGTGTTTGTGTACGCGTATTTATACGCCTCCTGACGCACGGGATCGTCGGGTTCGACCGTTTCGATCACATCCGACCCCGCGGACGCCGGTTTTTCGTAGGTGATCTCGTCATACGGAAGCACGTCGATAGGTCCGACGGGCTTGGAGTTGCACGACTTGGCGCCCAATAC
>Ga0137307_100552_pt1 | contig 47299 bp, 43 predicted proteins | sample NAcewD2O_March_2_FD_97180 | JGI IMG/M metagenome (GOLD analysis project Ga0137307, IMG submission 97180) | Mouse cecal microbial communities from Vienna, Austria - N-Acetylglucosamine amended D2O_March | ecosystem: Host-associated > Mammals > Digestive system > Large intestine > Cecum | place... | reverse complement strand
GGTCTGCTCTTCCTGCATCTTGCCGCTTTCGCGCAGCAGGAGGTCGACCCGGTGGCCGCCGCTCTTTGCGCGCGGAGGCCCGACCGTCCGACCGAACTGCTCTATTTCCAGTGCAGCAAGGGCATCTACGAGACCGGCGAAGACCTCTGGTTCAAGGCCTATCAGCTCGACCGACATTCGCTCGGGCTCTCCGATGCGAGCCGCACGCTCTACTTGCGGATCGTCGACAGCCGGGACAGTGTCGTCTGGCAGCGCAAGTATCCGATCGGCCAGGGCATTGCCGAGGGCCATGCCTACCTGGATGAAAAACTGCCCGCAGGCGACTATTTCCTGAAGGGATACACGCGGGGCGCGGTCTTCGGCGACGACAGCCTCGGGCAGATACCGATGCGGAAGATTCGGGTCGTCGAACGTATCGCCGAGGCCCCGGACCGGGTGGCCGACCGGGATTCGGCCCTGCGTTTCGAGACCTTTCCCGAAGGGGGACACCTGGTCGCCGGCATCCCTTCGCGCCTGGCCTTCAAGGCCACCGACGGGCGGGGAGTACCCGTGGAGGTGGCGGGGACCCTCTATGAAGCGGACGAACCGCTGTGCGCGATCCGCAGCGAGCACGACGGCATGGGTTCCGTGTGGATCCGGCCCGTGCACGGCCGCGCCTACGAGGTCCGGCTGAACGACGGCAGGCGCTATCCCCTGTCCGGCATCCGCGACGAGGGGGTGACCCTACGCCTGTCGCACCGCACTGACCGCGAGCTCGGATTCGGCATCTCCCGGAGCGCAGGCCTTCCCGACCGGCCGGTCTATCTGGTAGGCCGCATGCGCGGCCGGGTGTGCTGCATCGCCCGCGGACTGCTCAAGGAGAACCTGGAGATGAAGATCCCGCTGGAGCATTTCCCCTACCAGGGAATCGCCGAGTTCACGCTCCTCGACCATGCGATGCGGCCCCTCTGCGAGCGGCTGGTCTATCTCCATCCCGAACGAAAGCTGCATATCCGGCTGGAGCCCGACAAGACGCGGTATGGGACCCGCGAGGAGGCGACGATCCGCATCAGGGTGACCGACTCCTGCGGCAATCCCGTAAGGGCGCATCTCGGCCTGAGCGTCTACGACTGTGCCTACGACAACGCGGAGGATGCCGTGGACATCGACTCCTATTGCTACCTCGCGTCGCAGATCCGGGGGCGTATCCATAATCCGGCCTACTATTTCGACGAGCGGAACGACGACCGGGCCGAGGCCCTAGACCTGTTGCTGCTTACCCAGGGGTGGCGCGATTACGTGTGGGAGTTGCGGGCGTCGGTGCATGGTGGTCGGCCTTTTCTGACCGATGAACTGACGGGGATTCAGACCGTGAGAGACAAAAACAAGGGGGATGCCGAGCAGTTGATCCGAATCTCGGGGGCCGACGGACGGTCGAGCTACGTGTGGACCGATTCGCTGGGACGGTTTTCCGTGGGGCCGGAGCTGTTGGAGACGTTGCGCGGCGGGTATATCTATCTGAAGCCCATGCTCTCGGAGAAGTTTCGGCCGAAGATCGACGCAGACGATCCCTTCCTTGCGATCGACAGCCTCCCCGGCGCGCGGGCGGCCTGGTATCCGTTTGTCGGGCTCCGAGGGACGCAGCGGGACGGAGCTCTCGACGGGCCGGTGGTGAGCCCCGACAGCTCCATTCTGGTGGAGGGCGTCGCGGTGGTGGCGCAGGGAGACCGCATGCGCCGGGATAAATTCATGGGGCGGCTGGACAGCCTGGCGGAGATGAGCATGGGCGGTGCGTGGGTCTGTACGTGCCCTCCGGGTTATCTGAACGATTATTTACCGGGGTATACCCACCACATCTACCATACGCAGACCTACAACGGCGAAAGGCTGCGACCGAAGAGAGGGAAACACTATCGGATGATCAAATACGAAGCGAGGGACGGAGGTGTTTTCGTCGCGGACACGAAAGAGATTACCTATGAGGGTCCGGCATATTCCGACGAGGAGTTGTTGGCGATGAACGGGATCCTGCGTGTCGAGGGTTACTACGGCGAGCGGCGGTTCTACCGTCCCGATTCGGTGGATATGCTCTCCTCGCTGCCCGACGCCCGCAATACGTTGTTGTGGGACCCGGCGGTCGTGACCGACCAGCGGGGCGAGGCGGAAGTCCGCTTCGTTTGCTCCGACCTTCCGACCTCCTTTGCGGCGGTCGCCGAGGGAGTCGACGGCGCCGGACTACTGGGACGCGGCCGCTGTGGGTTCCGGGTCGTGAGGAGCAAGAGACGATAGATTCATATCATTACATAAAACAGAGATCCATGAAAAAGAAAATTCTGCTTTTGGGCTCGGGTGAGCTCGGCAAGGAGTTCGTGATCGCCGCCCAGCGGCTGGGCCAGACCGTCGTGGCGTGCGATTCGTATGCCGGGGCGCCCGCGATGCAGGTGGCCGACGCCTCGGAGGTTTTCCCGATGCTCGACGGCGAGGCGCTGGCCGCGGCCGTGGAGAAGCACCGCCCCGACATCATCGTACCCGAGATCGAGGCCATCCGCACCGAGCGGCTCTACGACTTCGAGCGGCAGGGCATTCAGGTTACCCCGAGCGCCCGGGCCGTCAACTTCACGATGAACCGCAAGGCGATCCGCGACCTGGCGGCCAAGGAGCTGGGGCTGAAGACTGCGAAGTATTTCTACGCCACGTCGCTCGACGAGCTGCGCGAGGCGGCCGCCAAGGTGGGCTTCCCGTGCGTGGTCAAGCCGCTGATGTCCTCCTCGGGCAAGGGCCAGTCGCTGGTCAAGGGCCCCGAGGAGCTGGAGCACGCCTGGCAGTACGGCTGCGAGGGGTCGCGCGGCGACATCCGCGAGCTGATCGTCGAGGAGTTCATCCGCTTCGACAGCGAGATCACGCTGCTCACCGTGACGCAGAAGAGCGGCCCGACCCTCTTCTGCCCGCCCATCGGCCACGTGCAGAAGGGCGGCGATTATCGCGAGAGCTTCCAGTCGCCCGAGGTCGCGCCCGAGCATCTGGCCGAGGCGCAGCGCATGGCCGCCGCCGTCACGGAGGCGCTCACCGGCGCAGGCATCTGGGGCGTGGAGTTCTTCCTGAGCCGCGAGAAGGGCGTCTACTTCTCGGAGCTTTCGCCCCGGCCCCACGACACGGGCATGGTGACGCTGGCCGGCACGCAGAACCTCAACGAGTTCGAACTGCACCTGCGCGCCGTGCTCGGCCTGCCGATTCCGGCCGTCACGTTCGAGCGCCAGGGCGCCAGCGCCGTGGTGCTGTCGCCCGTAGCCTGCGCCTCGGAACCCCGCATCGATGGGGCGGAGGAGGCCCTGGCCTCGGATCCGCGCCTCGACCTGCGGCTCTTCGGCAAGCCCTCGGCGCGCGTCAACCGCCGCATGGGCGTCGTGGTGGGGTATGCGCCCCACGGCGAGAGCCTCGACGCGCTGCGCGACCGCGTGAAGGCCGCCGCCGCCAAGATCGAGGTGCGCGAACCCGACACCGAAACGAAATAACCACGGAATATGAAATCGAAAACTATTTTCAGAGGCTTGTGCGCCCTGACGGCTGCCGCGGCGTTCGCAGCTTGCGGCGCAGGCACGATCGAGGGCGAATGGGTCGAGCCCGTCCCCGGAATGGAGGGGCAGGTGCAGGGCGTGAAGCTGGAGCCGGGAGGCCGCGCCTCGTCCGTCGACATGGCCACGCTGCAATACGAGGCGTGGGAGCGGCAGGGCGACCGGCTGATCCTTTCGGGCCGCAGCATCGGCAACGGGCAGGCGATCGCCTTCACCGACACGCTCACCATCGAAAAACTGACCGGGACCGAGCTGATCCTCTCGAAGGAGGGCCGGACCGTAAACTATCGGAAGCGGTAGGACCGAAGACGATCGGTCGGCCGCATAACCAGTGCAAACGATAACGATATGACCTACGCAATCATCTCTACAGAAAAGGGTGACATGAAGGCCGAGCTCTACGCCGACGCCACGCCCGGCACCGTGAAGAATTTCATCGACCTGGCCGGACACGGCTTCTACGACGGCCTGACGTTCCACCGCGTGATTCCCGACTTCGTGATTCAGGGCGGCTGCCCGCGCGGCGACGGCACGGGCGGTCCGGGCTACACGATCAAGTGCGAGACCTCGGCGCCGCGCCAGCGCCACGACCGCGGCGTGCTCTCGATGGCCCACGCCGGCCGCGACACGGGCGGCTCGCAGTTCTTCATCTGCCTCAACCGCGAGAACACGCAGCACCTCGACGGCCGCCATACCTGCTTCGGACAGGTGGTCGAGGGGCTCGACGTGGTGGACGACATCCGCCGCGGCGACCGCATCCTCTCGATCCGCATCGTCGAGGAGTAATCGCCTCCAACTGCATGGCAAAGGGCCGGAATCCACTGCTGGATTCCGGCCCTTTGCATCGCGGACGGCCCGGGGGGGGGTTACTTCAGCTTCTGCGCGGCGCGCTCCTGCATGCGGCGCAGCTTCAGCTCCAGCAGGAACTCCAGGAAGATGAACACGCCCATGCCCAGCAGCGTCGCTCCCGTGGTCTTGGCCACGGCCGCGCCGACGAGGCTGTAGTGCACGTGTTGCAGGCTGCCGTAGGGGAAGAAGAGGGTCATGCCGCAGAGGAAGCCGATGCCGCCGCCGACGACGATCATGCCCAGCCGGAGGAACCACAGGTTGCCGGCGCTGTTACGCTTGCGCTCGGCCTCGATCTCGGCGTCGATGCGCCGGATGTCGCCCAGCTGCTCGGGCGTCATGCGCTCCATCATGCGGATCTTCTCCTGGAAGCGGTTCCACTCACGGTAGATGAAGTAGCCGACGATACCGAGGGCGATGCCCATCCATGTCAGGTGCTCGACCAGGTTGCACAGTCCATACCAGAAGTTCATAGTCGTAAGTGTTTTGAGGGTTTGTAATCGTTTGTACGCCCTTTGGACGGGCCTTGCGGCGAAAGGTTACAGCCGGCGCATGATTTCCGCGATCCGGTCGCCCGAGGCCGTCAGGGCCACGCTGCCGATCGCGACGAGCAGCGGCAGCAGGGCCGCGGGGTGGTGCACGACGTCGAACGACCGCACGGCGATGCACCCCACGACCGAGAGCGCGGTCGTGAGCCCCAGGCAGTAGAGCGCCATCGTCGCCACGGCACGCCGCTCGCGGCGCCGGCGTTCGCGCTGCGCGATGCGGATCATGATGCGGTCCTCGAGCCCCACGGGTACGCCGGACCGGGGCGAGGCTGCGCGTAGCAGCCCGGCCAGTCGTCTCTCTTCGTCGGTCATACGTTCGTTCATTCCTTCTCCATGTATTTGCGCAGGAGCGCCCTCGTCCGATGCAGTTTCACCTTGACATTAGCTACCGACAGCCCCGTGATCTCGGCCACCTCGGCCACCGGCCGCTCCTCTTCGTAGTAGAGGGCTATGAGCGCCCGGTCGGCCGGTGCGAGCCGGTCGAGGGCCCGCCGCACGGCGGCCGTCTCCTCCTCGCCGTAGCGGGGAGCGTCGTCCTCGGTCGAAATCCGTGCGTGCTCCGGCCCGAGACGCAGGAAGCGGCGGCGCCGGCTCGCATCGACCGCCCGGTTGTAGGCGATGCGGTAGAGCCAGGTCGACAGCGCGCTGCCGCCGCGGAAGCGGTCGAGGTGCTCGTAGGCGCGGATGAAGCACTCCTGCGTCACCTCCTCGGCCCGCTCGCGGTCGCCGAGCATGCCCGCGACGAGCCGGAAGATGGGCTCCGAGTAGCGTCGGACCACGATCCCGAAGGCCTCCGTGTCGCCCGCGGCGACGCGCTGCACGATTTCGTTGTCGGTCGGTTGCTCCATCCTGCTCTGCTCGGTTTTCCTTTGGACGCGCCCAGGGCTGAAAGGTTACAGAAAAAAGAGGGGGACTTCGTTTCCCGAAGCCCCCTCCGATGCGTCAGCGCCGGTAGCGCGCCACCACGTTGTCCGTCGCCCGCTTGAGCAGCTCCTCGGGGCAGCAGAGCGTGATGCGCACGTAGCCGTTGCCCTCCGAGCCGAAGATCCCGCCCGGCGTGAGGAAGACGTCGCACTGCTCCAGCACCTCGTCCGAGAACGAGAAGCTGTCGCCCTCGTACCCCTCGGGCAGCTCGGCCCACACGAAGAGCCCCGCCTGGCGGGGACGGTAGCGGCAGCCCAGGGCGTCGAGCAGGGCGTAGGCCTGCCGTTCGCGGCGGTAGTAGATGGCGTTCAGCTCGTCGAACCACTCCCGCCCGAGCGAGAGCGCCGTCTCGGCGGCCGCCTGTATGGGGTAGAACATGCCCGTGTCCATGTTGGACTTGAACGAGAGGATCGCGCGGATCCACTCGGCGCGGCCCGCAACCATGCCCACGCGCCAGCCGGCCATCGAGTGGCCCTTCGACAGCGAGTTCATCTCCAGCGCCACGTCGCGCGCCCCCTCCACCGCGAAGATCGACATCGGAGCCTCGGCGTTGCGGATGAAGCTGTAGGGGTTGTCGTGCACGATGAGGATGTTGTGGCGGGCGCCGAAGTCGACGATCCGCTCGAAGAGCTCGCGCGTGGGCACCTGCCCCGTGGGCATGTTGGGGTAGTTGACCAGCATGATCTTCACCCCGTCGAGCCCCGCGCGCTCGATCGCCTCGAAGTCGGGGTAGAAGTCCGTCTGCTTGTTGAGCGCATAGGGCACCATCACGCCGCCCGAGAGGCGCACGGCCGCCGAGTAGGTAGGGTAGCCCGGGTCGGGCACGAGCACCTTGTCGCCGGGGTTGAGAAAGGTCATGCAGATGTGCATGATGCCCTCCTTCGACCCGATGAGCGGATAGACCTCCGAGCGGTAGTCGAGCTCCACGCCGTACCAGCGCGCATACCAGTCGGCAAAGGCCTTGCGCAGGATCGGCTCGCCCTGGAAGGACATGTATTTGTGTACGTCGGGGCGCTGGGCCTCGCGCGCGAGTCGCTCGATGACCGCGGGGTGGGGCGGCAGGTCGGGGCTGCCCATTGCGAGCTTGACGATCTGCCGGCCCGTGGCGGCCTCCGTCTCGGCGATCTCACGCAGGCGGCGCGAGAAATAGTACTCTCCGATCCCGTCCATGCGGTGCGATCGGTCGATGGTGACTGCTTTTGCCATGATATGGGGAGTGTTTGTGGGTGTTACATTCGTTCGAGCGCCCGCTCCAGCCGGCGGAGCGCCTCCTCGAGACGTGCGCGCTGCGTGCCGACGTTGAGCCTCATGAATCCTTCGCCGCCGGGGCCGAACATCGCCCCGTCGTTGAGCGCCAGGCGGGCTCCGTCGACGAAGAGCGACACGAGCCGCCCGTGCGCGAGGCCCAGCGGGCGGCAGTCGAGCCACACGAGGAACGACGCCTGGGGCCGCACGGGCCGGATGCCGGGCAGGCGCTCGCAGCAGAACTCCTCGACCAGCCGGACGTTGCCCTCCACGTAGCGCAGCATGGCGTCGAGCCAGGCGTCGCCGTGGCGGTAGGCCGCCTCCGTGGCTATGGGAGCGAACAGGGCGGGGCTGTCGAACTCGTTGGCTGCGAGCCAGCCGAAGAAGCGGCGGCGCAGCGCCTCGTCGGGCACTATGGCGTAGGAGCTGACGATGCCGGCGATGTTGAAGCTCTTCGACGGCGCCGCGAAGGTGATCGACAGCCGCGCCGCCTCGTCCGACACGGAGGCGAAGGGGGTGTGGCGGTGGCCGAAGAGGGCCATGTCGGCGTGGATCTCGTCGGAGACCACCACCACGCCGTGCGCCGCGCACAACGCGGCCAGGCGACGGAGCGTCGCGGCGTCCCACGCGATGCCCGCGGGGTTGTGGGGGTTGGCGAGCAGCAGCAGGCGGCATCCGCCCGCGGAGAGCAGCCGCTCGAGCCCCTCGAAGTCCATCTCATAACCCTCCGCCGTCTCGCGCAGCGGGTTCCACACCACCTCGCGGTCGTTGGCGCGCGGCAGCAGGTGGAAGGGGTGATAGATGGGCGGCTGCACGACGATTCGGTCGCCCGGGCGGGTGAAACGGTCGACGACCAGACCGATGCCCTTGACGATGCCGGGGATGTAGGCGAGCCACTCGGGCCGGATCTCCCAGCCGTGGCGCCGCCGCTGCCATGCGACGATCGAGGGGCGGTAGCCCTCGGGCTCGACCGTGTAGCCGAAGATCGGGTGGCCGAGCCTGCGGCGCAGCGCCTCGACCACGAAGTCGGGCGTCTCGAAATCCATGTCGGCGACCCACATCGGCAGCAGGTCCTCCCGGCCGTAGTGCGGGCCCAGAGCGTCGAACTTCACGGCGCCGCTGCCGCGCCGCTCCACGGGTTTGTCGAAGTCGTAGTGCATGGTTCTCTCTGTTTTTATATGGCAGGTGCCGGCGGAAGGATCCGTCGGCACCGCGATTCCGAGTTGGCCGTCGCAGCCCGAAGGTCCGCGTTACAGCGCGAAGAGGATGAACATCTGGGCGGTCAGCACACGCAGGAACATCACCACGGGATAGACCGTCGAATAGCCGACGGCGGGCATGTCGTTGCCGGCCGTGGCGTTGGCGTAGGCCAGCGCCGGGGGGTCGGTCATCGAGCCGGCGATAAGGCCCATGAGCGTGTAGTAGTTCATCTTGAGCCACAGACGGGCGACGAGCGAGACGATGATGAGCGGAGCCATCGTGATGATGACGCCGTAGCCGATCCAGCGGTAGCCGCCGTCGGCGATCGCGTCGACGAATCCGCTGCCGGCACCGATGCCCACCGCCGCGAGGAAGAGGGCGATGCCGATCTCGCGCAGCATGAGGTTGGCGCTGGTGGTGGTGTAGGTCACCAGACGGAAGTGGGTGCCGAAGCGGCCGATCAGGATGGCGATGATGAGCGGACCGCCCGCCAGACCCAGCTTCACGGGCTGGGGCACGTTGAGCAGCGGAATAGACCCCAGCAGCACGCCCAGGGCTATGCCCACGAAGATGGTGATGAGGTTGGGGTGGTCGAGCTTCTTGAGCGAGTTACCCAGCAGGTCGGCCACCTTGGCCACCGACTTCTCGGTGCCGACGACCATCACGCGGTCGCCCACCTGCAACTCCAGACCCTGATAGGGAATCAGGTCCATGCCGGCGCGGTTGACGCGCGAGATGGTGATGCCATACTTGGTGCGCAGGCGCAGGTCCGAGAACTTCTTGCCGTTGATCTCGGGGCGCGAGATGAGGATGCGGCGCGAGATGAGCTCCGAGTTGGGGGTGTTGTTGCCCCACTCCCGGTCGGTCATCTCCACGCGGTGGCCGAAGAAGGCCACGATGGCCTCTATGTCGTCGCCCTGGCCGATGATCCAGAGCCGGTCGCCCAGGTTGAGCTGCGTGGTGGCGTCGGCCATGATGATCTCGCCCGTGGGGCGCATGACGCGCGAGATGACGAACTGGCGGTTGACCAGATCGCGCATGTATTCGATCGTGCGGCCGTCGAGCATCTGGTTGGTGAACTCCACCGAGACCTTGTCGGCCAGCTTCTTCTCGGCCGAGAGGGCGGCCAGCCCCTCGTCCTCCTTCTCGAAGCGGATGCGCAGGGCGTAGCGGACGATGATCATCGTGAGGATGATGCCCACGACGCCCAGCGGGTAGGCCACGGCGTAGCCCATGGCGATGGTCGGATCCTGAATGCCCGAGGCGTCGGCGTAGGCCTGCTGCGCGGCGCCCAGACCGGGCGTGTTGGTCACGGCGCCCGAGAGAATGCCCACGACGGTGGGGATGGGCGTGCCGGTCGCCAGGTGGATGACGTAGGCCGTGGCGACGCCCAGCAGCACGATGGCCGTGGCGCAGCCCACAAGCGTGATGCCGCCGTGCTTGAAGGCCGAGATGAAGCCCGGGCCCACCTGCAGACCGATCGAGAAGACGAAGAGGATCAGTCCGAACTCCTGCACGAAGTGGCGTACGCCGTCGTCGACTGTCATGCCGAAGTGGCTCAGGAAGATGCCGACGAAGAGAATCCAGGTGATACCGAGCGAGACGCCGCCGATCTTGATCTTGCCGAGCAGGATGCCGAAGGTGATCACCAGCGCGAACGTGAGCACCGCGTGGGCGATGCCGTTACCGAAGAAGAGGGTGTGTAGCCACTCCATAGACGTGATTAGCTTTTGGGTGCGTTAGATGGTGCAAAAGTAGTACTTTTTGACAATTTTTAAAAACTAATAGAGGTATTTTTCGATCAGCGGCAGCAGCAGCGCCGTGGCGAATCCCATCAGTGCCATCGCCAGCCCGCTCAGCGCCCCCTCGACGGCCCCCAGCTCGATGGCGCGCGCCGTGCCGATGCCGTGGGCCGCGGCGCCCAGCGCGAAGCCCCGCGCCTCGGGATCGGCGACGCCCGCGCGGCGCAGGATCTGCTCGCCGCAGATGTTGCCGAAGATGCCGACGCAGAAGACCACCACCGACGTTACGGGCACGATGGCTCCCAGCGGCTCGACCACCGCCACGGCGATGGGTATGGTGACCGACTTGGGTGCCAGCGAGGTGATGAGCTGGCGGTCGGCGCCCATAGCCCCGGCGATGAGCACCACGCTGCCGATGCCGACCAGACACCCGACCAGCGTCGAGACCGCCACGGGGAGCAGGCTGCCGCGCAGCCGCTCGACCTGCTCGTAGAGCAGATAGCCCAGCGCCACGACCGACATGCCCAGGGCGAAGCGCAGGATGCCCGTGGCCTCGGAGTAGCGGGCGTAGTCGATGCCCGCCGCGCGCAGGAAGAGGATCACGGCCACAAAGGTGAGCAGTACGGGGTGAAGGATCATCAGCCGCGTGCGGCGGTAGAGAGCGCCGCCCAGGCAGTAGAGCGCCACGGTGAGGGTGAGCAGCGCGAGGTCCGATTCGAACAGTTGTTGCATGGCTATTTGCGGTTTTTGGAGAGCGACTGGTAGGTCCAGCCGCAAACTAACAACACGAGGACGGTCGACACGGCCGAAGCCGTCACGATGGCCGCCAGATTGTCGAGGATCACGCGGTAGGACTCCACGAGCCCCACGCCGTAGGGGACGAAGAAGAGGGCCATGGCGCCGAGCAGGAAGCGGGCCGCGGGACGCACGCGCTCGGGGCGAACCCAGCCCAGCGAGAGCGAGATGAAGAGCAGCACCATGCCGATGATGTTGCCCGAGATGTAGTTGCCTGTCAGCTGGCTCAGGGCGTTGCCTATGAGCCAGCAGGCCAGGATGTGGAGTATGCCGATCATCGTTGCGGGAATTTTGTCGGGGCAAATATAGCGCGCCGATCCGCCAAAAGCAAGCGCCGAGTGGAGATTGTGAACAATATTATCCGGCGGGCGGTGTGCCGTATTTCCGGGAAAAACCGTATCTTTGCCCCCGCCGAAGATACTTCAGTCCCGCCATGATCGGGGCTACGGCCGGCTTTGTTAGCTCGGACCGTTCGTATCTTAGGCCGCGTTCTCATTCGCATAATGCCTTAAAGAACAACGCTATGAAGTTGAAAAAGATGGTGATGCTGGCCGCTTTCGCGTGCGCCGTCTCGACCGCCGCGGCGCAGGAGCTGCCCCGCAAGGTGAGCAATGTCGAAGTGCTCGACCTGGAGGGCAAGCCCGCCAAGCTGCCCCACTGGGGCGAGAAGAACCTGATGATCTTCTACGTCGATCCCGACCGTCACAAGCAGAACGAGGAGTTCACCGAGGAGCTCGAGCAGAATCACCGCGCCCAGGGCGACAATCTCTACGGCTTCGGGGTGATGAACCTCAAGGACGCCCCGTTCGTCCCCAACGGCATGGCCCGCAATATGGCCCGCAAGCGCACCGAGAAGAACGGCGCCACGGTGCTGGCCGACCAGGACCGCATCCTCAGCACGGCGTGGCAGCTGGGCGACTGCAACAACCAGTTCGTGCTGATGATCGTCTCGAAGGAGGGCGAGCTGGTGTTCCTGCGCAAGGGCGAGCTGTCGGAGGCCGACAAGGAGGCCTTCTACGAGGTGATCGAGCAATATAAATAGGTGCACCCGATCGCATGAGCGACAAACTCGACCGGGAGCTCCGCCGCCGGATGAAGACCCGCAGCCGCTTCACCACGCTGCTCGTGCTCTACTTCTGCGCGGCGCTGATTCTCCCCAACTGCATCCTCGCCAACACCGAACACTACGGGTGGTGGAGCGTGGAGGCGCTGATTCTCATGCCGCTGGGCTTCTATATGATGTGGAGCGTGGCGCTGCGCCGTTCGGGCGTGATGATCTGGCTCGCTTTCCCGTTCATCTTCTTCTGCGCCTTCCAGATCGTGCTGCTCTACCTGTTCGGCAACTCGATCGTCGCCACCGACATGTTCACCAACGTGCTGACCACCAATCCAGGTGAGGCCGGCGAGCTGTTGTCGAACATCTATCCGTCGGTGCTGTTCGTCTGCGCGCTCTACGTTCCGCTGCTGTGGCTCGCCGCTCGCGAGATCGCCCACCGCCGCTACATCTCCCGCACGACGCGTCTCACGACGGGGCTCACCGGCGCGGCGCTCTTCGCGCTGGGGACGCCGGCGCTCTGGCCCGCCTACCGCGCCAGCGACACACGCCACGTGCTGCGCGACGAGGTCTTCCCCGTCAACGTCATCTACAACGTGGGGCTCTGCGCCTCGGAGTTCCGCAAGACCAGCCGCTTCGAGCGCACTTCGGCCGACTTCACCTATGCGGCCGAGCGCACGGCCGAAGCCCCCGGGCGCGAGATCTACGTCTACATCATCGGCGAAGCCTCGCGGGCGATGAACTGGCAGCTCTACGGCTATGAGCGTCCGACCACGCCGCGCCTGGCGGAACTCGACGACGTGGTGCTCTTCCGCGACGTGCTGACGCAGAGCAACACCACCCACAAGAGCGTGCCGCTGATCCTCTCGTCGGTCGACACCCACGAGCACGAGGAGCTCTACCGCCGCCGCGGGCTTCCGGCCCTCTTCAACGAGGCGGGCTTCGAGACCTGGTTCCTCTCCAACCAGGCGCCGCAGGGGGCGATGATCGACCACCTGGCCCACGACGCCCGACATGTCGAGTACCTCGGGGCCCCGCGCTTCGACGAACAGCTGCTCGACTCGATGAAGCGCATCGTCGCATCGTGCACCGCGCCGAAGCTCCTCTTCATCCTCCACTGCTACGGCTCGCACTTCAGCTACCACCAGCGCTACCCGCGCCGTTTCGCCCGCTACCTGCCCGACGACGACGTGGCCATCTCGGAGCAGAACATCGAACGCATCCGCAACGCCTACGACAATTCGGTCCTCTATACCGACCACTTCCTCGCAGAGACGATCGGCTACCTGCGCTCGCTTGACGGGGTATGCTCGGCGTTGCTCTACTGCGCCGACCACGGCGAGGATCTGCTCGACGACGAGCGCCGGCGTTTTCTCCACGCCTCGCCCACGACGACCGCCTACCAGCTCCACGTGGCGGCCCTGGCGTGGTTCTCGGAGGCATACAGGCAGCGCTTCCCCGCGCAGGCCGAGGCCGCCTGCCGCAACTCCGACGCTCCGGCCACCACGCACGCCCTTTTCCACACGATGGCCGGCATGGCCTCGATCCGCGGCAACCACATCTCGCGCGAGGCGTCGCTGGTCGACACGCTCTACGACCGCCGCGCACCGCGCCGCTACCTGAACGACCACAACGAGGCCGTCCCGCACTGGCACACAGGTCTCGACAGCCGCGATTCGGCCGTCTTCGCCCGCAGCGGCGTGCGGCTCGAGCGGCCGTAGGCCGGGCGCGGACGGGCCGCGGGGCGGGGGAGCCCCCGGTGCCGGGATGGAACAAAGCGGGCTGCACCTCGAAAGATGCAGCCCGCTTCGGTTTCCGATCGGATTGGCCTATTTCGCAGCCTCGACCGACTCCTTGCGGAACTCCTTCATGAGCTTCGACAGCTCGAGCGCCGACTTGCGGGCGCGCGTGCCGGCCGCCTTGTTACCCTTCTCTACCTGAGCAGCCGCGTTGGCTGCGAACACCTCGAACTCGGCGTTGATCTTCTCTACTAACTCTTTCATCTCTTTATTGGATTAAGTTGGATTGATTTGGGGCAAATATAAGCAAAAATTCCGACAATGAACCGCCGAAGGTCGCTTTTTTGACGCAAAAGGACGCGCCGCGTGCCGCCGTGCCGGGCAGGAAAAAGGGGCGCGGCCGAAAAAATACCTGAAAGTGAGGATTGGAGATTTCGCGCCGAAAGCGTATCTTTGGCGTGCTAATTTCAAGCATAAGAAATGCGTCTATCCGAACTGAAAACCGGCGACTCGGCCACGATCATCAAGGTGACGGGGCACGGCGGATTTCGCCGCCGGATCATGGAGATGGGCTTCGTGCGCGGACAACGGGTGACCGTGGTGCTCAACGCTCCGCTCAAGGATCCGATCGAATACAACGTCATGGGCTACGAGATCTCGCTGCGCCGCAGCGAGGCCGACATGGTGGTGGTGCTCTCCGACGGGGAGGCGCGCGAGCACCTGCGCGGCGACCTTCCGCCCGAGGCCGTGGCTTCCGACGCGGCGGCCTGCGGGCGCACGCTCGACGAGGTGGTCGAGCACCACAGCCGCACCATCTCGGTGGCGCTGGTAGGCAACCCCAACAGCGGCAAGACCTCGCTCTTCAACGCCATCTCGGGCGGCCGCGAGCACGTGGGCAACTACAGCGGCGTGACCGTGGGGGCCAAGCGCGGCTACCGCACCTACCGCGGCTACCGCTTCGAGGTGACCGACCTGCCGGGCACCTACGCCCTGTCGGCCTACACGCCCGAGGAGCGCTACGTGCGCAGCCACCTCGAGAGTCAGATGCCCGACGTGGTCATCAACTCGGTGGTGGCGTCGAACCTCGAGCGCAACCTCTACCTGACTACCGAACTGATCGACATAAACCCCCGCATGGTCGTGGCGCTGAACATGTTCGACGAGCTGCGCGCCAGCGGCGCCCACCTCGACTACGAGCAGCTGGGGGCGATGCTCGGCGTGCCGATGGTGCCCGTCGAGGCGCGCAACGGCGTGGGCATCGACGAATTGCTCGACACGGTGATCGCCGTCTACGAGAACCGCGACGAGCGCGTGCGCCACATCCACATCGGCATGGGCGCCGTGGTCGAGGAGGGGCTTCGCCGGCTCAATGCCGACCTCAGTGCCCACCGCGACGAGCTGCCCCAGCACTTTCCGCCGCGCTACTTCGCCATGAAGCTGCTCGAGGGCGACCGCCGCGTCGAGGAGACCCTGGCCGCCTGTCCGGGCTTCGCGCGGTGGCGCGCGATCCGCGACCGCGAGGCGCCGCGCATTGCCGAGGCGCTGGGCGAGGACGTGGAGACGGCCTTCGCCAACCAGAAGTACGGCTTCATCTCGGGGGCGCTGAAGGAGACCTACACCCCCGGTGCGCGCGAGGCGACCTCCGCCACGACCATCATCGACGCCTTCGTCACGCACCGCCTGTGGGGTTTCCCCATCTTCTTCGCGCTGATGGGGCTCATGTTCTGGTGCACCTTCTCGCTCGGATCCTACCCCCAGGGGTGGATCGAGGCGCTGGTGGGGTGGATCGGCGGGGGCGTCGACCGCCTGATGGCCCCCGGGCCGTTGCGCGATCTGGTGGTCGACGGGGCGATCGGAGGCGTGGGGTCGGTGATCGTCTTCCTGCCCAACATCATGATCCTCTATCTCTTCATCTCGTTCATGGAGGATTCGGGCTACCTGGCCCGCGCGGCCTTCATCATGGACCGCGTGATGCACCGCATCGGGCTCCACGGCAAGTCGTTCATCCCGCTGGTCATGGGCTTCGGCTGCAACGTGCCTGCCGTCATGGCCTGCCGCACGATCGAGAGCCGGTCGAGCCGCCTCATTACCATACTGATCCTGCCCTTCATGTCGTGCAGCGCCCGCCTGCCCATCTACATGCTCATGGCCGGCACCTTCTTCGCCGCGCATGCCGGGCTGGTCATGACGCTGCTCTACGCCGCGGGGCTCCTCTTCGCCGTCCTCACGGCGCGCCTGGTGCGCCGCTACGTCTTCCCGGTCGACGAGACGCCCTTCGTCATGGAGCTGCCTCCCTACCGCATTCCCACGGCCAAGGCCACCTTCTCCCACATGTGGGACAAGTGCGCGCAGTACCTGCGCAAGATGGGCGGCATGATCCTCGTCGCCTCGCTCGTGGTGTGGTTTCTGAGCTACTATCCCCGCACCGAGCACCTTCCGGCCGGATCGCTCGACCACTACGAGAACTCCTACCTGGGGCGCATGGGTCGCGCCTGCGAGCCCGCGTTCCGCCCCCTGGGGCTCGACTGGAAGGCCGGTGTGGCGCTGCTGTCGGGCGTGCCGGCCAAGGAGATCGTCGTGAGCACGCTGGGCGTGCTCTACAGCGCCGACGGTGCGGCGGCGACCGGTGCCGAAACCGATGCTGATGCCGAGGCGACTTCGGCCCCGGCTCCGCACGACGGGTCCGAGGGCTCGGGCCTGGCGGCGCGGCTGGCCGCGAGCGGCGACTTCACCCCGGCCTCGGCTCTGGCCTTTCTGGTCTTCATACTGCTCTACTTCCCCTGCATCGCCACGGTGATGGCCATCGGCTCGGAGGCCGGATGGCGGTGGGCCGCCGCGGCGGTGGTCTACGACACGCTGCTGGCATGGCTGGCTGCGTGGGGCGTCTATCACCTGGCCTTGTGGCTCTGATCCGGCGGCGCGCGGCATGGAGTGGCAGGATTATACGGTCTGGGCGATCGGCGCTGCGGTGGCGCTTGTCGTCATCCGGCGCCTCGGGCGCTTCGTCTGCGGCGGCCGTCGCGGGCGCGGGTGCGCCGCGTGCGGCGAGGTGCGGTGTCCTCTGCGAAAAACCAACGACAAGCGATAAATGAAAAAGAAGATTCTGTTCGTCTGCCTCGGAAACATCTGCCGCTCGCCGGCGGCCGAGGAGATCTTCCGCCAGCTGGCGGCGCGGCGCGGCCTTTCGGAGTGCGTGGAGGCCGACTCGGCCGGCACCTACGGCGGCCATGCGGGCGAGCTGCCCGACATGCGCATGCGCGAGGCGGCCGCTTCGCGCGGCTATCGGCTGACCCACCGCTCGCGGCAGGTCGCGGAGGAGGATTTCGACCGCTTCGACCGCATCGTGGTGATGGACGACCGCAACTACGAGGCGCTCCACCGCCTGGCGCCGTCGCGCGAGCTGGCCGCCAAGATCTACCGCATGACGGAGTTCTGCCGCCGCCATCCCGACCGCACCTACGTGCCCGATCCCTACTACGAGGGGCGCGCGGGCTTCTATCTGGTGCTCGACCTGCTGGAGGACGCCTGCGAAGGGCTGCTCGACGACCTGGCGCTGGAGTAGGGCGCGGCTCGACCGCGCCGATACGGAAAACGCCGCCCTGCGAGGGGCGGCGTTTCTCGTGTCATAGGAGAGGGGTTCAGAAGTCGAGCCCGCAGCTGATGCCGTAGCTGTTGCCGAGCGGCGAATGGCGCTGCGCGAACTGGTAGGCGAAGTCGAGCCGCAGGTGGAGGATGCGTATGCCGGCGCCCACGCTCGCATAGCTGGGGTCGTAGGCCGAGCGCTCGCCGTAGTGGTAGCCCGCGCGGAGCTGGAAGAGCTGCATGAGGTTGTACTCCACGCCCGCCGAGAGGTGGAAGCCCCGTGCGGCCGACGGCGCGAAGCGGTAACCGGCATCGAGCCCCACGGTGATCTGGTGGGCGTCGGTCAGGTAGCTGTCCAGCGCCGCGCCCGCCGTGAGGTCTGCGGGCAGCGTGCGGCCGCTGCTGCCGAGGTAGCCGCCCAGGTTGGCGAGCCGTGCGCCGGCGCGCAGGGTCGAGTAGCTGGAGCCGAGCTCCAGCGGCCGGCGGTAGGCTACCGACAGGTCGACGGCCAGCGCGTCGTCGGAGCTCCCCGGTCGCTTCACGCGCAGGTAGCGCCCCACGGCGCCCATGGCCCAGCGCTCGCCCAGACGGCGCGAGTAGCCCGCGTCGACGGCCATGTCGTTGTTGCCGCGCTCGCGCAGGTACTGCCGCCAGCCGATCTGCGCCAGGTTGGTGTTGTCGAAGCGGCACATGCCCGAGACGGCGTAGTAGTCGGCGTCGCCCGGCGCATAGTAGGAGGTCGATACCTGCGAGGGCATCTGCGAGAAGACGGCCGCGGCCGCGTTGCCGTAGATGGCGTGGGAGCCCGAGAGGGCGGTCATCTCCACGCCGCCCATGCCGATCGTCTTGGCGTCGGGCGAGGGGAGGGTCGCCTCCTGTGCGGCGGCGGGGAGGGCGAGGAGCGTCGCGGCTCCCAGCAGAATCGTTGCGAAGAGTTTCATAGGGGTCATGGGTGCAAAGATAGTGCAACAGGGCGGATGGCGCGCTATATTTTCGCGAAAATCCGCCCGGACGTGTATAAAACGAGAGCGCCTGCCGGGCGGATGCCGGCAGGCGCTTTTCGTTCCGTATGCGCGGATGGGTTAACAGTTCATCGCGCCGCAGCAGTGGATGACCTGCCCGCTGACATACGACGAGAGGTCCGAGGCGAGGAACAGAGCCACCTTGGCCACGTCCTCGGGCGTGCCGCCGCGACGGAGCGGAATCTGCTTGTACCAGCCCTCCTTCACCTCGTCGGGCAGCTTGTCGGTCATGTCGGTGATGATGAAGCCCGGGGCGATGGCGTTGGCTCGGATACCGCGCGGACCCATCTCCTTGGCGATCGACTTGGCCAGACCGATCATGCCGGCCTTCGAAGCCGAGTAGTTGCACTGGCCGGCATTGCCGCTCACGCCCACCACCGACGACATGTTGATGATCGAGCCGCTCTTCTGGCGCGCCATGATCGGGGTGACGGCGTGGATGAAGTTGAAGGCCGACTTGAGGTTCACCGTCAGCACGGCGTCCCACTGGGCTTCCGACATGCGCATCATCAGGCCGTCCTTGGTGATGCCGGCGTTGTTGACCAGGATGTCGATGCGGCCGAAGTCCTTCACGATCTGCTCGACGACTTCGTGCGTCTGTGCGAAGTCGGCGGCGTTCGAGGCGTAGCCCTTGGCCTTGACGCCCAGTGCGGCGATCTCGGCCTCGGTGGCCTTGCCGTTCTCGTCGATCGTAAGGTCGGTGAAGGCCACGTCGGCGCCCTCGGCGGCGAATTTGAGTGCGATGGCCTTGCCGATGCCGCGGGCAGCGCCCGTCACGACAGCGACCTTTCCTTCGAGTAATTTCATATCAATCTGTATTTTAAGTTGAAAAAATCCGGCTTTTCGGCAACAAAGTTACGAAAATAAATCGGATTCGGTGCAGCGTTCGGCAAATATTCCGTATATTTACACTCCGTAAACACAATCGCGAAAACCCCTTGCACAATGAAACGATTCACCCTCTTTTTGTGGCTGACGCTCTTCGTGCAGCCCCTTCTGGCGGCCGGGCCGTGGGTCTGCACCCGTCCGGGCACGCGTCTGGAGTATGTGCAGCGCATGGGCGGCGACGTCGTCGCGACGCAGACCAAGCGCGTCGAGTCGGCGGAGGGCGGCGAGGTGGTGCTGCGCACCGAGATACAGGGCGTCGAGGCCGCCGAACGCTGGACGGTGACGGCGGAGGCGACGACGCTCCGCATGGAGCCTCCCCGGGAGCTCTACGAGATGCTCGGGTCGCTCGGCGTGGAGCGGGTCGAGTGCTCGGGCGGCGATTTCGCCATTCCGGCTTCGCCGGCGCCCGGCGACCGCCTCGACGGCTTCAGCTTCTCCCTCTCGGGTGAGTTGCAGGGCGAGCGCATGCAGGTGCGCGTCGTGGCCGACGACTGCCGCGCCGAGGCCGTCGAGCGGATCGAGACGCCCGCAGGTGCGTTCGACGCCCTGCGCATCGTGCTCCGCACCACCACCTACGTGACCGGCATGCCGCCCCGGGCGATGGTCATGACGCAGTGGGTCGCCCGCGGGGTGGGGCTGGTGCGGCAGGAAATTCCCCTGCCCGAGCTGGAGACGAGCCTCGTGCAGGAACTGACCGAGATAGTTAACCCGTAACATATTTTATGAAAAGAGACACCCGCATTTTCGATCTGATCGCCGACGAGCGCGCGCGTCAGACGCACGGTATCGAGCTGATCGCCTCCGAGAACTTCGTGAGCGACCAGGTGATGGAGGCCATGGGCTCCGTACTGACCAACAAATACGCCGAGGGCTATCCCGCAGCCCGCTACTACGGCGGTTGCGAGGTGGTGGACCAGGTCGAGCGCCTGGCCATCGAGCGCATCTGCGAGCTCTACGGCGCCGAGTACGCCAACGTACAGCCCCACTCGGGCGCCCAGGCCAACATGGCCGTCTTCTTCGCCTGCCTGCAGCCCGGCGACACCTTCATGGGCCTCGACCTGGCGCACGGCGGCCACCTCTCGCACGGTTCGCCGGTCAACATGTCGGGCAAGTACTTCAAGGCCGTGGGCTACCAGCTGGACGAAGCTACCGGCACGATCGACTACGACGCCATGGAGCGCCAGGCGCTGGAGTGCCGTCCCAAGCTCATCGTGGGCGGCGCCTCGGCCTACTCGCGCGAGTGGGACTACAAGCGCATGCGCGAGATCGCCGACAAGGTGGGGGCGCTGCTGATGGTCGACATGGCCCACACGGCGGGTCTGATCGCCGCGGGGCTGCTCGACAACCCGGTGAAGTGGGCCCACGTCGTCACCTCCACGACCCACAAGACCCTGCGCGGTCCGCGCGGCGGTATCATCCTCATGGGTAAGGATTTCGAGAACCCCTGGGGCCAGACCACACCCAAGGGCGCGGTGAAGATGATGTCGCAGATCTTCAACTCGGCCGTCTTCCCCGGCATCCAGGGCGGACCGCTCGAGCACGTCATCGCCGCCAAGGCCGTGGCCTTCGGCGAGGCCCTCGACCCGAGCTACAAGGAGTACCAGATGCAGGTACAGAAGAACGCCCGGGCGATGGCCGAGGCCTTCGCCAAGCGCGGCTACAAGATTGTCTCGGGCGGCACGGACAACCACCTGATGCTGGTCGACCTGCGCACGAAGTTCCCCGATCTGACGGGCAAGCTGGCCGAGAAGTGCCTCGTGGCCGCCGACATCACCACCAACAAGAACATGGTGCCCTTCGACTCGCGCTCGCCCTTCCAGACCTCGGGTCTGCGCTTCGGCACGCCGGCGATCACCACGCGCGGCCTGAAGGAGGACAAGATGGACTACATCGTGGAGCTGATCGACCGCGTGCTCTCCGACCCCGAGAACGAGGAGAACCGCGCCGCCGTGCGCCGCGAGGTCAACAGCCTGATGGCTGGCTACCCGCTCTTCGCCTGGTAGACTTTGCGTCGGAACATCCCTATCCCGGGCGTCGGCTGTGGCCGACGCCCGGGATAGGTCGCATAACAGAGTTTATGGAACGGATCATAGATTTCATGCGTCGGCTCGACGCCGACAACGACCGCGCATGGTTCGACGCCCACCGCGCCGAGTGGCAGCGCGTGAAGGGCGACATCGCGCGCCTTGCCGGGCGGCTCATCGAGGGCATCGCCGCCTTCGACGGCTCGGTGGCGGGGCTGCGGCCGCAGGACTGCACCTACCGCATCGCCCGCGATACGCGCTTTTCCAAGGATAAGTCGCCCTACAAGAACTGGGTGGGCGTCTTCGTCTGCCCCGGAGGCAAGAAGTCGGGCTATGCGGGCTACTACCTCCACATATCCCCTGCGGAGGACCGCCTGCTGGGCGGCCATATGCTGGTGGCGGGGCTCTACTGCCCCGAGCCGACGATCCTGCGCTCGGTGCGCGACGAGGTCGTCGACTGCGGCGACGAGCTGGTGCGCAACATCGAGGCGGCCCGCGGATTCAGCCTCGACACGACCAACCGGCTCAAGCGCAACCCCGCGGGCTTCCCTGCCGGGTCGCCCCACGAGGAGCTGCTGCGGCAGAAGGACTTCTGTCTGGGGCGTACGGTCGACGAAGGGTGGCTGCTGCGCCCCGACGCCGTCGAGCGCATCGTCGCCGAGTTCCGGCGCACGCAGCCCTTCGTCGGGCAGCTCAACCGCGCCGTGCGCTATGCCTACGAAGAGATGATGTAATTACTATCGAATCAAACACTCTATTTTCAATGAAAAACACCTATTTATCCTGTGCCGCCCTGCTGCTGGCGGCCTGCGGCGGAGGCAGTGCGCCCGCCGACACCTCGCGCCTCGACTGGACCGAACCGGCCGACCTGGTGGCGACCGACGCGACGCTGTGGAGCGACGTGGCGGGCACCCGCGCCTCGTTCGGCTCCGTCGACGTGCGCTATCCCCGCGCCGTGCCCTTCCTGGGCGAGCAGCGCGACGGGGCGACGCTCGCGGGCTGGCGCGGCGAGCGGCTCTCGGCCCAGCTGGTCGTGTGGACGGCCGAGGGGCTGGAGGGGCTGCGCTGCACGGTCGGCGACTTCACCTCCGACAGCGGTGCCAAGCTCGCCGGCATCGGCCGCGCCCGCTTCGTCAAGTATGTCATCTCGGACAGCTTCCTGCCCGAGATGCCGTGCGGCGCCCGCCCGGCCGACAATCCCGCGCACCTGGAGCCCGACCTGCTGAGCGAGGAGGCGACGCTCGATCTGGCCGCCGCGACGCTGCGCCCGGTGTGGATCACCGTCGACATCCCGGCCGACGCGCAGCCGGGCCGCTACCGCTCGACGGTAGAGGTTGCTGCCAAGGGCTTCGAGCAGCAGCTCGACCTCGAGCTGGAGGTCGTCGACCGGCTGCTGCCGCCCCCGTCGGAGTGGGCCTACCACCTCGACCTGTGGCAGCACCCCTCGTCGGTGGCCGAGATCGAGGGGCTGGAGATGTGGAGCGACGCCCACTTCCGCGCCATGGAGCCCACGATGCGCCTTCTGGCCGAGGCCGGGCAGAAGGTCATCACCGCCACGCTCAACAAGGACCCCTGGAACTGCCAGACCGAGTTCCCCTATGCCGACATGATCGTCTGGACGCGTCTGGGCGACGGCAGCTGGGAGTACGACTTCACGGTCTTCGACCGCTGGGTCGAGTTCATGATGGGGCTGGGCATCGACAAGGCGATCAACTGCTATTCGCTGCTGCCGTGGAACAGCGAGCTGCACTACACCGACGAGGTGACGGGCCAGACGGTGACCGTCTCGGCGCCTCCCGCCTCGGCCGAGTTCCGCGAGCTGTGGAAACCTTTCCTCGAGGCCTTCTCGGCGCACCTTGCCGGGAAGGGGTGGCTCGGGATCACCAACATCGCCATGGACGAGCGTTCGCCCGAGGATATGGCGGCCGCGGTGGCGCTGCTCGAGGAGACGGCGCCCGAGCTGGGCATCGCGCTGGCCGACAACCACTTCTCCTATCGCCGCTATCCGCAGATCCAGGACATGTGCGTGAGCATCTTCGCCGACATGGATCCGGCCGACATCCTCGGCCGCCGCGCCGAGGGCAAGGTCTCGACCTACTATGTCTGCTGCTCGTCGGGCTTCCCCAACACCTACACCTCGTCGCAGCCGCTCGAGGCGGTCTACCTGAGCTGGTTCGCTCTGGCGCACGACTACGACGGCTTCCTGCGCTGGGCCTACAACTCGTGGACGGCCGACCCGATCCGCGATTCGCGCTTCCGCAACTGGGCTGCGGGCGATACCTACGTGGTCTATCCCGAGGGTCGCTCGTCTATCCGCTTCGAGCGCCTGCGCGAAGGTATCCAGGATTGGGTCAAGGCCACGCAGCTGCGCAGCGAGCTGGCCGCCGCCGACACACCCGAGGCGCGTGCCAAGGCCGAGCGCCTCGAGACTGCCATCGCCGCCTGCGGCGACCGCATGCCCTTCGCGGGGTGGCAGCAGACGCTCAACGCGTCGAAAGAGCTGCTCAACGAGCTGGCGCGCTGACGCGCCGGCCGAGGCAAAGAAAAAGGGCGGGAGTCGAACTCCCGCCCTTTTTTCGTTTAGCGTATGTACTTCAGCATCTCCTGCACTATGGCCCGGTTGCCCGCCGCGATCGAGACCCCGCGCCCCTCGCGCAGGGGGTGGATCACGCCGCCGGCCTCGCGCACGATCAGCTCGCCGGCGCAGACGTCCCACTCGTGCAGCGCCAGCTCCCAGTAGCCGTCCAGCGTGCCCGAAGCGATGCAGCACAGGTCGTAGGCCGCGGCGCCCATGCGGCGGATGTCGCGCACGTGGGGGAGTATGCGGGCCAGGTTGTCGCTGTTGTTGTCGGGGTCGACGTCCTTGTCGTAGGGGAAGCCCGTACCGAGGACAGAGGTCGCCAGCCGCTCCTTGCCGCCCACGTGCAGCCGCCGCGGAGCATCTGCGCCCCGATGCAGCCAGGCTCCGCCACCCTTCACGGCGGTGTAGAGCTCGTCGAGCCAGGGAGCGTCGACCGCGCCCGCGACCGTCTCGCCGCAGTGCCGGAGCGCTATGGAGACGGCGAAGACGGGCAGCCCCTGGCTGTAGTTGGTCGTGCCGTCGAGCGGGTCGACGACCCACCGCCACTCGCTCGCGGCCGAGCCCCGGTCGCCGCCCTCCTCGCCCAGCAGGGCGTGGTCGGGGTAGCGCGAGGCGATCATGCGTGCGATCGCCTCCTCGCTCTCGCGGTCGGCGCGGGTCACCACGTCGCTCGGGTTCGATTTGGTGCGGATCATCAGATCGCCGCCCCGGAAGTAGGAGCGCTGGATCTCGCCGGCGGCGCGCGCCGCGCGGACGGCCAGGTCGAGGTAATCGCCGTACATTACTGCTGTCGAGCGAAATATTTGTAGAAGAGCGGAATGGTCTCCACGCCCCGGAAGAACTGGTCGAGGCCGTAGCTCTCGTTGGGCGAGTGGATGGCGTCCTCCGCAAGACCGAAGCCTATGAGCAGCGATTTGATGCCCAGGATCCGTTCGAAGCCGCTGATGATGGGTATCGACCCGCCCGAGTAGAAGGGCAGGGGCTTCTTGCCGAAGGTCTCCTCGATGGCCCGCTCGGCCGCCTTGTAGGCGGGCATGTCGGTCGGCGCGACGTAGGGCATGCCGCCGTGCAGCGCGCGCACCGTCACCTTGACGCTCGCCGGGGCGACGCGCTCGAAGTGGCGCTGGAAGAGCTCGGCGATGCGGCGGTAGTCCTGATTGGGCACCAGACGCATCGAGATCTTGGCCGTGGCCTTCGACGGGATCACCGTCTTGGTACCCTCGCCGATGTAGCCGCCCCAGATGCCGTTGACGTCGAGCGAGGGGCGGATGCCCGTGCGCTCGATGGTCGTGTAGCCCTCCTCGCCCTCGACGTCGTCGATGTCGAGCGCCCGCTTGTAGGCCTCCATGTCGAACGGCGCCCGGTTGAAGGCCTCGCGCTCCGGGGCCGAGAGCTCGCGCACGTCGTCGTAGAAGCCCTCGATCGTCACGTGGCCGTGCTCGTCGACGAGCCCCGCGACCAGACGCGCCAGCACGTTGGCCGGGTTGGCCACCGCGCCGCCGAAGAGACCCGAGTGGAGGTCCTTGTTGGGCCCCTCGACCTCGACCTCCATGTAGGTAAGACCGCGCAACCCGCAGGTAATGGAGGGGGTATCCATCGAGATCATCGACGTGTCCGACACCAGGATGATGTCGGCGCGCAGCAGCTCCTTGTGCTCCTCGCAGAACTTGTAGAGGCTCGCCGAGCCGATCTCCTCCTCGCCCTCGAGCATGAACTTGACGTTGCAGGGGAGCGTGCCGGTGGCGCACATCGCCTCGAAGGCCTTGGCGTGCATCCACAGCTGCCCCTTGTCGTCGTCGGCGCCGCGGGCCCAGATGCGGCCGTTCTCCACGACCGGCTCGAAGGGGTCGGTGCGCCATTCGCCGCGCGGATCCACGGGCATCACGTCGTAGTGGCCGTAGACGAGCACGGTGCGGGCCGCCGGGTCGACCGTTTTCTCGGCGTAGACCACCGGATTGCCCTCGGTGGGCATCACCTCTGCGCGGTCTGCGCCCGCTCCGACCAGCGCTGCGGCCAGGAACTCGGCGCAGCGCTGCATGTCGGGTTTGTGCTCCGACTGGGCGCTGATCGAGGGAATGCGCAGCAGGTCGAACAACTCGTTGAGGAAGCGATCCTTGTTCGCTTCGATATAAACTTTCGCTTGCTTCATTTTATCGTTTTTTTTGCAGTACGTAATGCTCCGCCAGTTCGCCCGATACGGGGTTTCGCTCCGCGTCGAGCATCCGCAGGCGGTTCTCCTCGACCTTGTAGTACTTTTCGGGACCGCCGTCGGGCCGCGAGAGCGTCAGCAGGTTCTCCCCGACGGCGAATGCGCCGCGCTCGTCGAACTCCGTCTCGCGGTCGATGTATTTCATATGCAGGTCGTAGGTGCCGTCGGCGTTGAGCGTCAGCGCCGTCACGATGCCCGGGCAGTCGGCGGCCGGCAGGGTGCCTTCGTAGGTACCCAGGTAGTCGAGCGCGTTCTCGGCGTTGTGCATGTCGGCCTGCGCGGATGCCGGGCGCTGCGGGGTGCTCCCGCAGGCGGCCAACGTCAGCGATGCTGCGGCGAGCAGCAGGAGGCGGGTCGTCTTCATCTTCATCCTCTTCAGAGTTTGCAGATCTCCTCGATTTCGCCGATGAAGCGATGGGCCAGCGCCTCGGCCTCGGCCATCGACTTGGCTTCGGTGTAGACGCGGATGATCGGTTCGGTATTGGATTTGCGCAGGTGCACCCAGTTCTCGGCGAAGTCGATCTTCACGCCGTCGATGTCGTTGACCCGCTCGCCGGCGTAGCGCTCCTTGATCCGGCACAGCACCTTGTTGACGTCGATCGAGGGCGTGAGCTGGATCTTGTTCTTCGACGAGAAGTAGGCGGGGTAGGTGGCGCGCAGCTGCGTCATCGTGCCGCCCCGCTTGGCCAGGAAGGTGAGGAAGAGGGCCGTGCCGACCAGCGCGTCGCGGCCGTAGTGCAGCTCGGGGTAGATCACGCCACCGTTGCCCTCGCCGCCGATGACGGCGCCCGTGCGCTTCATCTCGGCCACCACGTTCACCTCGCCCACGGCCGAGGCGCTGTACGAGCCGCCGTGGCGCTCCGTGACGTCGCGCAGCGCGCGCGACGAGGAGAGGTTCGACACCGTGTTGCCCGTCCGAGCCGAGAGCACATAGTCGGCCACGGCCACGAGCGTATACTCCTCGACGAACATCGAGCCGTCCTCCGACACGAAGGCCAGACGGTCGACGTCGGGGTCGACGACGATGCCCAGGTCGGCGCGCTCGCGCGCGATCGCCTGCGAGATCTCCGTAAGGTTCTCGGGCAGCGGCTCGGGGTTGTGGGCGAACTCGCCCGTGGGGTCGCAGTTGAGCTCCACCACCTCGCAGCCCAGCTCGCGCAGCAGACGGGGCATGACGATGCCGCCCACCGAGTTGACGGCGTCGACCACCACGCGGAACTTCCGCGCGCGCACCGCCTCGACGTCGACGAGCGGCAGGGCCAGGACGCGGCGGATGTGGTCGTCGTTGCACTCCTCCGCGGCTACGACATGGCCGATCTCGTCTACCGAGGGGTAGTCGTAGTCGCACTCCTCGGCCATCGTCAGCACGCGCTTGCCCTCGGCGTCGGAGAGGAACTCGCCGTCGGCGTTGAGCAGCTTCAGGGCGTTCCACTGGCGGGGGTTGTGCGAGGCGGTGATGATGATGCCGCCGTCGGCCTGCTTCGTGATGACGGCCATTTCGGTGCCCGGCGTGGTGCAGAGCCCCGCGTCGACGACGTCGGCGCCGGCGGCCAGCAGGGTGCCGATGACCAGGTGCGAGACCGTCTCGCCCGAGATGCGGGCGTCGCGCCCCACGACGATCGTGGGCCGGTGCCCCGAGGTGCGCTCGGCGATCAGACGCACGTAGGCCGTGGTGAACTTGACGACGTCGGGAGGCGTGAGGTTTTCGCCCGTGGGGCCGCCGATCGTGCCGCGGATGCCCGAAATGGATTTGATGAGTGTCATAGCGGTTACTTATGTTTATAGAAGTTTCGTTCGCCGGATTTTGATATTTGATGTAAAAATAGTACTTTTATGCCAATTATGAAAGCTTTGAGAGACGATTTATGAGAACGATCCCTGCTTCCGAATTGATAATCAACGACGACGGTTCGGTCTTCCACCTCCACCTGCGTCCCGGGCAGCTGGCCGACACGGTGATCCTCGTGGGCGACCCCGCCCGCGTGGAGCTCGTGGCCTCGCATTTCGACCATGTGGAGTGCCGCGCCTCGAACCGCGAGTTCAACACCGTGACGGGCCGCTACAAGGGCCGTCGCATGTCGGTGCTCTCCACCGGCATCGGCATCGGCAACATCGACATCTGTATGACGGAGCTCGATGCGCTGGTCAACGTCGACTTCGCCACGCGGCAGGAGCTGCCCGAGCGGCAGCGCCTGACGCTCGTGCGTCTGGGCACGTCGGGGGCCATCCAGCCCGACATCGAGGTGGGGGAGATGCTCTTCGCCCGCACGTCGCTCGGCTTCGACGGCCTGCTGAGCTACTACGCCGGGCGCGACCGGGTGTGCGACCTGGCGCTCGAGGAGGCTTTCGTCGCCCACACGGGGTGGTACGAGAAGATGCCGCGCCCCTACTTCGTCGATGCCGACCCGGCGCTCTTCGAGGCCTTCCGCGACGTCGCGCGCGAGGGCATCACCATCGCCGCCCCGGGTTTCTACGCCCCGCAGGGGCGCTGGGTGCGTCTGGCGCCGCACGATCCGCAGCTCAACGCCAAGATCGAGTCGTTCCGCTACGAGGGGCGGCGCATCACCAACTTCGAGATGGAGGGCTCGGCGCTGGCCGGCCTGGCCGCCCTGATGGGGCACCGCGCCGCCACCGTCTGCACCATCATCGCGCAGCGCGTCGCCCTGCAGGCGCGCACCGACTACCGCCCCTTCGTCGAGCGGATGATCGCGGCGGCGCTCGACCGACTGGCCGCTCTGGAACAGAAATAAAGTGTTTAAAAAATAAGAGACTGCATTATGAAATTCACCGTATCGAGTTCGGCTCTGCTCTCGCTTCTGGCGACCACGGGCAAGGTCATCAGCAATAAGAACACCCTTCCCATCCTCGACTTCTTCCTCATGGAGCTCTCGGGCGACGAGCTGAAGGTCACCTCGTCGGATCTCGAAACCACGCTCGTGGGTTCGATCCGCGTCGACAGCGTCGAGCGCGAAGGCACCGTGGCCGCACCGGCCAAGCAGATGCTCGACTCACTCAAGGAGTTCCCCGAGCTGCCGCTGACCATCGACGTCAACGACAAGAGCTGGGAGATTACCATCAACTGGAAGAGCGGCTCGCTCTCGATCCCCGGCGCCAGTGCCGTGAGCTATCCCTCGGTGCCGCAGCTCAACGCCGAGAAGAAGGAGCTGGAGGTCGACGTCGACCTGCTGGTCAACGGCATCAACAAGACCATCTTCGCCACGGCCGACGACGAGCTGCGCCCCGTGATGAACGGCATCTACATCAACCTTTCGCCCGAGGCGATGACGTTCGTGGGCACCGACGCCCACAAGCTGGTCAAATACGAGGCCGAGGTGCCGGGCAATGTCGCGGCGTCGTTCATCCTGCCCAAGAAGCCGGCCAACCTGCTCAAGTCGGTGCTGCTCAAGGAAGAGGGCCCGATCGCCGTGGCCTTCGACTCGAAGAACGCCCAGTTCCGCCTGAAAAGCCACACGCTGGTCTGCCGCCTGATCGAGGGCAACTATCCCAACTACAACGCCGTGATCCCGGCCGCCAACCCCAACAAGGTGCTGGTCGACCGCCAGGAGCTGGTCAACGGCATCCGCCGCGTGGCCGTCTGCTCCAACCCGACAACCAACCTCATCCACATGGACATCGCCGACAACCGCATCAGCCTCAAGGCCCAGGACCTCGACTTCTCGATGTCGGCCAACGAGACCATCTCGTGCAGCTACGACGGCCAGCCCATCCTCATCGGCTTCAAGTCGACCTTCCTGATCGAGATCCTCTCCAACATGGAGACCCCGACGGTAGTGATCGAGCTGGCCGATTCGACCCGCGCGGGCGTCTTCAAGCCCATCTACGACGACAAGCAGCCGAGCTCGATCCTCATGCTGCTCATGCCGATGATGATCAACGCATAGGGCGATGAAACTCAAGCTCAAGCGGCCGATCGTCTTCTTCGACCTGGAGACTACCGGCGTGGACACGGCGCGCGACCGCATCGTCGAGATCTCGATGATCAAGGTGATGCCCGACGGCGAGGAGATCACCCGCACGCGGCGGCTCAACCCGGGGATGCACATCCCCGAGGAGGCGACCGCCGTGCACGGGATCACCGACGACGACGTGAAGGATTGCCCGTCGTTCGCCCAGGTGGCCAAGTCGCTCGCCCAGTTCATCTCGGGGTGCGACTTCGGCGGCTTCAACTCCAACCGCTTCGACCTGCCGGTGCTGGTCGAGGAGTTCCTGCGCGCGGGCGTGGAGGTCGACTTCAAGCGCCGCCGCTTCGTCGACGTGCAGAACATCTTCCACAAGAAGGAGCAGCGTACGCTGGTGGCCGCCTACAAGTTCTACTGCGACCGCGACCTTGCCGACGCCCATTCGGCCGAGGCCGACACGCGGGCGACCTACGAGGTGCTGCAGGCGCAGCTCGACCGCTACGACGACCTGGAGAACGACATCGATGCACTGGCCGAATTTTCGGCCCGCGGCGAGTGCGCCGACTACGCCGGCCGCATCCTCTACGACGAGCGCGGCGTGGAGGTCTTCGGCTTCGGCAAGCACCGCGGCCGTTCGGTGGCGGAGGTCTTCGCCGCCGAGCCGAGCTACTACGCCTGGATGATGAACGGCGACTTCCCGCTCTACACCAAGAAGGTAATCACCGAAATCCGGATGCGCGAAAAAACCAAATGACGATGAAACGAACCTGTGCGCTGCTGGGGCTGCTGCTCTGGTCGCTCTCCGCCTTCCCGATCGACAAGTCGGGAACGGTCGTATATATCAACGGCGCGAAGTACTACATCCACACCGTGCAGCCGGGCGAGACGCTCTACGGGCTGTCGAAAGCCTACGAGGTGGGCGAGAAGGTGATCGTGGAGAACAACCCCTCGGCGGCCTCGGGCCTCCGCGCGGGCGAGAACCTGCGCATCCCCTTCGTGCAGGCCGTGGCGGTGCGCCCGGCGCTCTCCGAGCGCAAGCTGCGCAAGACGTTCCGCACGCACGAGGTGACCAAGGGCGAGACGCTCTACGCCATCTCGCGCCGCTACGAGATCCCGATCCAGACGATCGTGGCCGACAATCCGTCGCTCGACCCCATCCACCTGCGTCTGGGCGAGCAGATCCTCATCCGCCGCAAGGACGAGGGCTCGGAGGACGAGGCCGGTACGCGCGAGCAGTGGGAGGAGTACCGCCGCTCGCTCAACAGCGTGGCCGAGGAGGGTTTCGCCTACCACATGGTCCACCCGGGCGAGACCTTCTACTCGCTCTCGCACCGCTTCGGCATTTCGGAGGAGGAGCTCGGGCGGCTCAACGGCGGGCTGCGGGCCGCCGATCTGAAGGCCGGCGCCATCATCAAGGTCCCGGCCGCCCCGGACGGGCAGGCCGCCGTCTCCCGCCCCGACACGCTCGCGGGCGAGGGCCAAAGCCAGGGTCAGGGCATGGAGCCTCCCTACACGCCGCCCGCGCAGGTGCATTTCCGTGCATTCAGCCCCGGCGAGACGCTGCGCTGCGCGCTGCTGCTGCCGCTCGACGCGGGGCACGCGGCCAATGCCAACTACCTGGAGTTCTACCAGGGCTTCCTGCTCGGCCTGCAAGATGCCAAGACGCGCTACGGCTGCTCGGTGGACCTGACCCTCTACAACACGGCCCGCAGCAACGAGCGGGTGGCGCAGATCGTCGCCTCGCCCGAGTTCGGGGGCACACAGCTCATCGTGGGCCCGGTCTACGAGGAGACGCTCTATCCGGCCGTGCGCTACGGCGAGGAGCACGCCGTGCCGGTGGTCTCGCCCCTGGCACACCTCGAGCGCATGCAGAGCCCCGTGCTCTTCCAGATGGCCTCCGATCCGGCCGACAAGTACGTCAAGGCCGAGGAGCTGGTGGCCTCGCACCGCGTGACCTTCATCTGCTCGGAGAGCACCGACAAGGAGTTCGAGCGCGAGATTCTGGCGCTGCTCGGCGACCGGCCCCACACGCGCCATACCTACCGCTACGAACACCCCTCGGTGATCGCCCGCCACGGCCGCAACTACGTCAGTCCGAGCGATCTGACGCCCCTGCTCGAGAACGACGACGACAACCTCTTCGTCATTCTTTCCGACAGCGAGGTGGAGGTCGACCGCATCCTCGCGGCCCTCGCCTCGGCCGACCGCAGCCTTACGGCCCGCGGCCGCACGGCGCCCCGCTTCACCGTGCTGGGCAACGCCCGCTGGAACCGCTACGCCAACATCGACCGCACGATGCTCTTCCAGGACCGCGTGGTCTTCCTCTCGACCTACCACGCCAAGCGTGACAGCGAGACCATCCGCACTTTCGACAGCGAATATATCCGCGCTTTCGGGGCGCTGCCCACGCTCTACGCCTACCGCGGCTACGACGCGGCGATGATCTTCGTGCCGGGCATGTTCAACGACATCCAGTACGGCATGGAGGGGCGCACCTACACCCCTCTGCAGACCGCCTACCGCTTCGAACAGACGCCGGGGGGCAACCGCGTCAACCGCAACTGGATGCGCGTGGACTACAACGCCGACTTCACCATCACGATCCAGTAGCGCATGGCCACCCTCACCAATACGATCCCCGAGAAGACGATCGAGCGGCTGAGCGAGTACCGCCGCACGCTGCTCGCCTGCCACAAGCAGGGCATCACCCACATCTTCTCCCACGTGCTGGCCGGCATCCACGGCATCACGGCCGTGCAGGTGCGGCGCGACCTGATGCTCATCGGCTTCTCGAGCGACACGAAGAAGGGCTACGACGTGCCGGTGCTCATCGAGTACATCAGCAGCATCCTCGACAGCCAGACCCCCATGAACATCGCCATCATCGGCATGGGTCACCTGGGGCAGGCCATCACCAAATACTTCAACGGCAAGCGGCTGAAGCTCAAGATCACGGCGGCGTTCGACATCGACCCCGCGAAGGTGGGCCAGACCATCGACGGCATCCCGTGCTACCACATGGATTCGTTCGAGCGGACGGTCGAAGAGCGCGACATCAGCCTGGTGATCGTCTCCTCGCCCACGAAGGTGGCGCCGAGTCTGGTGCTGCCGATCATCAACGCCGGCATCAAGGGGGTCCTGAACTTCACCTCCACACCGCTGAACTTCCCCCAGGGCATCGTCGTCGAGAACTACGACATCACCACGCTCCTGGAGAAGGTGGCCTACTTCGTCAAGGAGAACGAGGAGGGCGCCGGGTCCAACAACGGCTGACGCGATGCGTGTATTCCGCGGTTTCGACTCGCTGCCCGAGCTCGGCCCCACGGCCGTGACCGTCGGAGCCTACGACGGCGTGCACCTGGGCCACAGGGCGCTTATCGAGCGCATCGTGGCCGAAGCGCAGGCGCTGGGCGGGCGGAGCGTCGTGGTGACCTTCGACCCCCATCCGCGCGTGGCGCTGGGGCGCGGCGAGGGCATGCGGCTGCTCACGACGCTCGACGAGAAGCTCGCGCTGTTCGAGGCGCTGGGCGTCGACTGTGCGGTGGTGGTTCCCTTCGACAGGGCCTTCAGCGCGCTTTCGGGCGCCGAGTTCATCGAGCGCTGCCTGGTGGGGCGGCTCGGCGCTGCGGTGCTGGTCGCCGGCTACGACCACCGCTTCGGCCACGACCGCATCGACTGCCGCGAACTGCCCGCTGGGACGCCCCTGCGCGTGGTGCGCATCGACGAGCGGCGGGTCGGAGGCGAACACGTCAGCTCCACGGCCATCCGCCGGCTGCTCGACGCCGGGCGCACGGACGAGGCCGAGCGGCTGCTGGGCCACCCGCTGCATGCGACCAACGAACCAAAATCACGATAGAGATGATCTCACACGATTGCCAGATCCGGGTGTGGTACAAGCACACCGACCAGATGTCGATCTGCCACCACTCCAACTACATCTGCTACTACGAAGCCGCGCGCAGCGAGTTCCTGCGCGCCATGGGCATGTCGTTCGCCGAGGTCGAGCGGCGCGGCATCATGATGCCCATCCTCGAGGTGCAGTCGAAGTACCGCAAGCCGGCCTACTACGACGAGCTGCTCACCGTGCGCATCATGCTCCGGGAGCTGCCGTCGACGCGCATCAACTTCTTCTACGAGATCTACAACGAGCGGGGCGAGCTCATCAACACCGGCATGACGCAGCTGGGCTTCATCCACAGCGACACGCGCCGCCCGTGCCGCTGCCCCGAGTGGTACCTCGACCTGCTGCGTGCCCGCTGGACCGAGCAGTAGCAGCGCCCGCGCCCCTCGGCCTTCCCGGCGGCGGATGGGGTAGGGCCCCCGACGCAAAAAGGCTCCCCGCGACGATTCGCGGGGAGCCTTTGCGTGTGCGGGCCGCGGGTTACTCCGCCAGCATCGTCTTGAGCGTCCGGGCCAGCGTGTCGTGGTCGCGCAGGTCGTTGCGCAGCGCCGCCTCGCCCCGGCGGTCGACCACCACGTAGGAGGGGATGCCGTCGATGTCGAAGCGCTCGTCGCACAGATAGCGCCACCGCGTCTCGTCGAGCCGGTAGTGGAGTCCCCGGATCCCGGGGATCATCGTGGAGTAGGTCGTCAGCGGCGAGGTCTCGTTGGCGATGTAGATCCACACCAGCTCGTCGCTCTTCAGCGTACCCTCCTTGAGGGGTTCGTTGGCCCGGATCGCGGCGCGGCAGGGGCTGCACCACGTGTTCCAGAAGTCGACCAGGACGACCTTGCCGCGGTGGGGCGCCACGATCGCCTCGAAGAGCCGCTCCATCGGGACGTCGGGGGTAGGCTCGATGCGCACTTTGCCCACGACAGCCGCCAGCTGCTCCTGCGTGCGGGTTTCGATCGCCAAGCAGGCGTCGGCGAAAAGAGGTTCGGTGAAGGCGGCCAGTCGTGCGCGGTCGGCATCGTCCAGTTGCAGGTTGCGGGCCTTCTCGGCTAGGCGCACCGCCTCGGGCAGCTCGGCCGTGAGCGGGCCCTGCGCGCCGTAGTCGCGCCAGTCGATTTCGGGATGCATCAGCGCCGAGAGATACTCGGAGAGGCTGTTTCCCAGGAGCAGCCGCCGGTCGCCGGCATCGAACAGCCCGCCCACGGCGGCGTAGTGCTGCGGTCCGAACTGCGCGGTGATCGCCCCCTCGGGTACGGGCTTGCCCCACGTGCCGTGGAGGTGCCAGTAGTTGTGGCGCAGGAAATAGCCGGCATCGGCGATGGCGTGGAGGGTTTCCTGCCGAAGCGAGAGCTCGGCCAGTTCGCGCAGCATCTGCGGCTGGTCGCTGCGGGCGATCGAGTCGGAGAGGGTACGGTAGCGGTCGACGAGCATCTCGGTGTAGGCGTCGGCATCCGTCGCATAGTCGGCGAAGGTGCCGTTGTAAAGATTCAGCGAGATGCGTCCGGGCGATGCGGCATGAAGGGCGTTGAGCGCGGCGTAGGTGCCCGTCGTGCGGAAGGGGGCGGGTCCCGCGGCATCGGCGCCGTTGCGGCGGCGGTAGAGCCGGCGTCCCGACTCGCCCGTGTCGGCCCACACCTCGGTCTGCTCGCCCGGTGCGAGCCACAGCGTTCCCAGCGAAGTGCGCGCGGCGGGGTCGACCACGAAGGCCGTCGCCGGGCCGTACTGCTCAAAGGTGACCTCGGCCGTGGCGGTCTCGGGGTCGACCGTGAGGATGTGCTCCTCTTGCCCCGAGAGCAGGGTATTGACGTAGAGCTTGTACTCCGGGGTCATGCCCTGCTGCCAGCCGGCCAGGTGCAGGCGCACCGTGCTCCGGCCCGTGCTCATCACGGGCTCGGGCAGCGCCCCGTCGGCGGGCATCGCGCGCAGCTGCGGCGGCAGCGCCTTCGCCCCGTCGTCGTAGCTCCGGCGGCCCGTCAGGTCGATACCCCACAGTTTGAAGCAGTCGGCGCAGTCCGACTCGATGAAGTCGAATGAGCGGGTACCGCGCGGCAGGGGCTCGAAGCGCAGCACGAACGACGCGCGCCCTGAGTCGGGCATCCAGAAGAGCGAGTCGGGGACGATGCCCTCGGCGCCCGTGAGGGCGTAGCTGCAGCCGTCGGCCCGCAGGTAGGTGTCGGAGACGATGCGGATCCAGAAGCGGGGCTGGAAGTAGGCTTCGACATGGACCACGGTTGCCGTGTCGCTCAGTTCCACCCGCGAGATGTCGAGCGTCATGGTGTTCGACGCCTCGATGAAGGGGTTTTCCACGACGCGCTCGGCCGGCGCGCAGGCCGCCAGGAGCAGAAGCGCCGCGGCGGGAAGGAGTAGGTTTTTCATTCGTTGGAAGGTTTTATCGCCATAAAGATAGCGTTTTTTAGACGCGCCGCCGCCCTGATGGTTACAAAAAACCGCCCCGTGCAGGCGCGGGGCGGTTTTTTCTTCGGTCGGTCGCGATCTTATTTCTCGATCAGCGAGATCGAGCGCTGGATGAAGTCCGAGAGGCTCTTGCCCTTGAGCATGCCGTTGGAGAGCAGCGCAAGGTCGATGATCTGCTTCACGAGCTCGTTCTCCGCGCCGATCTCGCGCAGCCGCTCGTTGCGCTCGTCGCGCAGCGTGACGATCTTCTTCGACAGCTCCTCGCGCGTCGACTTCTCCTCGGCCGTGAGCTCCTCCTCCTTCTTGCCCTTGACCACCTCGTCGAAACGCTTCTCCTCGGCGATGGCCGCGTCGAGCTTCTTGGTCGTCGACTTGAGCTTGTCGCCATAGCTGCGCTCCACGTCGGCCAGGATGCCGGCCACGATGGGGTGGTTGCCGTTGACGGCCACCGTGAAGCTGTCGGGCATCTGGCCGTAGAACTGGCTCATGCCTCCGCCGCCCATCGCCGCCATCTCCTTCATGCGGCGCATGAACTCGTTCTGCGTGATGACCACCGGCGCCTGGTCGGGCGACATGGCCTCGAACGAGATGTCGTAGCGGATCTTCTCGTCGCGCGGCATCTGGCTCTCGAAGACGGGGGTCAGCAGCTCCTGCTGCGCCTCCGTCAGGGCGATCTTCTGCGGCTCCTCCTTGCGGATGAGCTTGTCCACCACGTCGCTGTCGACGCGCACGAAGCGCACCTCGTCGTGCTTCGCCTCGTACCAGTTGACGTAGTGGCTGTCCAGCTGGCCGTTCATCTCCAGAATGTCGTAGCCCTTGGCGCGCGCCGCCTCGACGAACGAGTGCTTCTCCTCGGCATCGTCGACATAGAGCACCACCACGTGCTTCTCCTTGTCGGTCTGGTTCTCTTTCACCGTGTCGACATACTCCTTCGGGGTGAAGTACTTGCCTTCGACGTTCTTCCACAGCATGAACTCGCGGGCCTTCTCGGCGAACTTCTCGTCGGTGAGGATGCCGTACTGGATGAAGATCTTCAGGTCGTCCCACTTGGCCTCGTAGTCGGCGCGCATCGTCGTGAAGAGCTCGTGGAGCCGGTCGGCGACCTTGCGCGTGATGTAGCCCGAGATCTTCTTCACGTTAGAGTCGCTCTGCAGGTAGCTGCGCGACACGTTGAGCGGAATGTCGGGCGAGTCGATCACGCCGTGCAGCAGCGTGAGGTACTCGGGCACGATGCCCTCGACCTGATCGGTCACGAAGACCTGGTTGGAGTAGAGCTGGATACGGTTCTTCTGCACCTCGAAGTTGTTGCGGATCTTCGGGAAGTAGAGGATGCCCGTCAGGTGGAAGGGGTAGTCGATATTGAGGTGGATCGAGAAGAGCGGATCCTCGCCCACGGGGTAGAGCGCGCGGTAGAACTCCTTGTACTGCTCCTCGGTGATCTCGGAGGGCATGCGCGTCCAAAGCGGCGCGACGTCGTTGACCACGTTGTCCTTGTCAGTGTCGACGTACTTGCCGTCCTTCCACTCCTTGACCTTGCCGAAGACGATCTCCACGGGCAGGAAGCGGCAGTACTTGCGCAGCAGGTCGCCCACCTTCTGCTCGTCGGCATACTCGGCGGCCTCCTCCGAGAGGTGCAGCACGACGGAGGTGCCGCGGTCGCGCGTCTCGTCCAGCTCCTCCATCTCGAACTCGGGCGTGCCCGTGCAGCTCCAGTGCACGGCCTTGGCGCCCTCGCGGAACGAGCGGGTGAAGATCTCCACCTTGTCGGCCACCATGAAGGCCGAGTAGAAACCCAGGCCGAAGTGGCCGATGATCGACTGGTTCTGGTACTTGGCCATGAACTCCTCGGCGCCCGAGAAGGCGATCTGGTTGATGTAGCGGTCGACCTCCTCGGCCGTCATGCCCACGCCGCGGTCGGTCACCGTGAGCGTGCGGGCCTCCTTGTCCACGGCGATGCGCACGGCCAGGTCGCCCAGCTCGCCCTTCGCCTCGCCGATCGAGGAGAAGGTCTTCATCTTCTGCGTGGCGTCGACGGCGTTCGACACCAGCTCGCGCAGGAAGATCTCGTGCTCCGAGTAGAGGAATTTCTTGATGACGGGGAAGATGTTCTCCGTCGTTACTCCGATTTTTCCGTTTTTCATCGTATGGGGCTTTTTTTATGTGTTGTTGCGGTTGCGTTTTTCGGCCTTTCGGGCCGCCGACGGTTGCAACAAACGGTATGCCAGCGGCCCCGGCCTGCCAAAATGGCAGATCGGGGCTGACGCAACGACAGAAAAGCGGTCCGGATTTGCGCTTCGGAAAGATTTTACGTATCTTGTACGGGCAATCACAGCGACCCGACTATGAAAACGACCTTCGACGACAAATGGCGGATCGGAATGTTCTTCCCTACGGGGAAGAGCACCGCACGACCCGCTACCGCGGGTGGATGATCTTCGCCGTGACGCTCTTCGTGAGCTGCGTGGCGTTCGGCGGCGTGATAGGCATACGGGAGCCCTATATCAGGGCGTTCCGGCTGCTCGCCGCCGCGGGTTTCCTGCTGGCGCTGCTTCCCGTCGCGGGGGAGGCGGCGGACGAGTGGCGGCGGGGTACGGTCAACCTGCCGACCGTGGCTGTCGCTGCGGCGATCGTTGCGGCCCTGCTGCTCTCGCTCTTTTTCCCGTTCTGAACGTATGTAACCTCAAAGGATTAGAACCGATATGGACTTTCTCACCCTGGCGCGGCGGCGCTACGCCTGCCGCAGCTACACGACCGCCGAGGTCGAACGCGAAAAACTCGACTACATCCTCCAGGCCGCCCGCGTGGCTCCTACGGGTGCCAACCGCCAGCCCCAGCGGCTCATCGTCGTGCAGTCGGACGACGCGCGGGCGCGATTGGCGCGCTGCGCCCGCGACTTCGGGGCGCCGTGCGCCGTCATCGTCTGCGCCGACACGTCGGAGGCGTGGGTGCGGCGCTACGACGGCAAGATGATCGGCGACATCGACGCCACGATCGTCACCGACCACATGATGCTGGCCGCCGCGGCCGTGGGGCTCGACACGCTATGGGTTTGCGCCTTCGATCCCGAGGCCCTGCGCCGCGAGTTCGCACTGCCCGAGCAGCTCACGCCGGTCAACATCCTCATGATCGGCTACGGCGCCGACGCGCCCGCCCCGGCTGATCGCCACGACGCGACGCGCAAGCCGCTGGAGGCGACCGTGCGCTACGAGTAGCCGTCCTGCCAGCAGCCTGCGCCGCCCTTGGCCCGGTCCGTGACCCGAGGCCCCGAAACGACGATCCGCCCGACGCAGCAGCGCCGGGCGGATTCGTTCGATGCGGTGTACGACGATCGGTGGGGGACGACGCCAGTTGCCTCGCGGCGGGGCTATATGCGGCCCGCCCGCGGCGGCGTCATCGCCGAAGGCTTAGAGCAGCTTGTCGATCTTGGCCTTCAGCGCCTCCTTCGAGGTGGCGCCCACCTGCTTGTCGACCACCTGGCCCCCCTTGAGGAAGATGATCGTGGGGATGTTGCGCACGCCATACTTCATGGTGATGTCGTCGTTCTGCTCCACGTCGCACTTGCCGATCAGGGCGCGGCCCTCGTACTCGGCGGCGAGCTCCTCGATGATGGGCGTGATCATGCGGCAGGGACCGCACCACTCGGCCCAGAAGTCGATCACGACGGGTTTGTCGGAGGAGAGCAGCTCCTCGAAATTGCTGTTGTTGATTGCCAATGCCATAATTGTAACGATTTAAAGTGTTGTGTTATGCGATCGAATACTCTATCTCCTGCTCCTCCAAATAGGATACCAAATCGGGCGAGAGGCTCACGCGGCAGCTCTTCGAGAAGAGCTTGACCGCCACGCGCGCCTCGCTGTCGTAGACGTTGAGCCGCAGCGTCGTCTCCCCCTTTGCAGCGCGCACGCGCTCCGTGAGGCCGCGCACGAGCTCCTCGGTGATGCGCTCCACGGGCAGGCGCAGCGACATCTCGCGGATCATCGTGTCGCGCAGCTCCGAGAGCTGCACGATCGATATGATCTTGAACTCCAGTTCCTGGTCGTTGTAGGGGCGCGGCTGCACCTTGCCCCGCACGAAGAGGAAGTAGTCGGGGAACATGAAACGGCGGAAGTTCTCGTAGTCCTTGCCGAAGAGGGCGAACTCGTGCGAGCCGTTGTAGTCCTCGAGCGTAAACTTGCCCCACGGCTTGCCGGTCTTGGTCACGAGGTTCTGCGCCCCCACGACCATGCCCGCCACGGCGATCTCCTGCCCGCGCAGCTCGTCGAGCCGTTGCAGCTCCGTCAGCTGCGTCTTGCACATGTGGTCGATGATGACCTTGTAGTCGTCGAGCGGGTGCGCCGAGAGGTAGAGGCCGATCATCTCGCGCTCCTTCGAGAGGGTCTCGAGCTGCGACCAGTCGGCGCACGAGGGGAGCGTGGGCCGCGTGATGTCGACGTGGCCGTCGCCGCCGAAGAGGCTCTGCTGGGCGTTGTTCTTCTCAGCCTGGAAGCGCTGGCCGTAGCGCATGAGCAGCTCGATGAAGGTCGAGGCGTTGGCATCGCGCGCATCGGCGCCGAAGAACTTGCCGCGGTGGAAGTCGACGATCGAGTCGAAGGCGCCGGCGTAGGCCAGGTTCTCGAGACACTTGCGATTGACCTGCTGGTAGTTGATACGCTCGACCAGGTCGTATATGTCCTTGAACGGACCGCCGGCCGTGCGCTCGGCTATGATGCTCTCCACGGCCGCCTCGCCCACGCCTTTCACGGCCGCCATGCCGAAACGCACGTCGCCCTCGCGGTTGGCCGAGAAAGTGCGCATCGACTCGTTGATGTCGGGCCCGAGCACCTTGATGTCCATGCGCTTGCACTCGTTCATGTAGACGGTGAGCTGCTCCACGTTGGTGAGGTTGCGGCTCAGCACCGCGGCCATGTACTCCGAGGGGTAGTTGGCCTTCAGGTAGGCGGTCTGGTAGGCCACCCACGAGTAGCAGGTGGCGTGCGACTTGTTGAAGGCGTAGGAGGCGAACTTCTCCCAGTCGGCCCAGATCTTCTCGAGCACCTTGGGGTCGTGGCCGTTCGACTGGCCGCCCTGGATGAACTTGGGCTTCAGGGCGTCGAGCTTGTCCTTGAGCTTCTTGCCCATGGCCTTGCGCAGCGTGTCCGACTCGCCGCGCGTGAAGTTGGCCAGAAGACGCGACAGAAGCATGACCTGCTCCTGGTAGACCGTGATGCCGTAGGTGTCCTTCAGGTACTTCTCCATCACGGGAATGTCGTAGACGATCGGACTGCGGCCGTGCTTGCGGGCCACGAAGTCGGGGATGTAGTCCATCGGCCCCGGACGGTAGAGGGCGTTCATCGCGATGAGGTCCTCGAAGGTCGAGGGTTGCAGCTCGCGCAGGTATTTCTGCATGCCCGCCGACTCGAACTGGAACGTGCCGACGGTGCGTCCCTCGCCGTAGAGGCGGTAGGTCGCCGGGTCCTCGATGATCGAGAAGTCGTCGATGTCGACCTCCACGCCCTTCGTCTGGCGGATGTTCTCCACGGCGTCCTTGATGATCGAGAGGGTCTTCAGACCCAGGAAGTCCATCTTGATGAGGCCCGTATCTTCGATCACCGACCCTTCGTACTGCGTGACGAGCATCTTTTCGCCCGTCTCCTTGTCGTCGGCCGTCGACACGGGCACCCAGTCGGTGATGTCGTCGCGGCAGATGATCGTGCCGCAGGCGTGCACGCCCGTGTTGCGCACGTTGCCCTCCAACATCTTGGCATAGCGGATCGTATCGCGCAGCGTGGGGTTGTCCGACTGCTCGGCGGCCTTCAGCTCGGGCACGTAGTCGATGGCGTTCTGCAGGTTGAGCTTCTTGTCGGGGATCTTGTCCGGCACGAGCTTGCACAGACGGTCCGACTCGGCCAGCAGCAGCTTCTGCACGCGCGCGACGTCCTTGATCGCCAGCTTGGTGGCCATCGTGCCGTAGGTGATGATGTGGGCCACCTTCTCCTTGCCGTATTTCTGCGTTACCCAGTTGAGCACGCGGCCGCGGCCGTCGTCGTCGAAGTCGACGTCGATATCGGGGAGCGAGATGCGGTCGGGATTGAGGAATCGCTCGAACAGCAGGTCGTAGGCTATGGGGTCGATCTGCGTGATGCCCAGGCAGTAGGCCACGGCTGAACCGGCCGCCGATCCACGGCCCGGCCCCACCGAAACGTCCAGCTCCTCGCGCGCCGCGCGGATGAAGTCCTGCACGATGAGGAAGTAGCCCGGGAAACCCATCGTCTTCATGATGTGCAGCTCGAACTTCAGGCGCTCCTGCTGCTCCTCGGTCAGCTGCTCGCCGTAACGCTTGTGGGCGCCGATCATCGTCAGGTGGGCCAGGTAGTCGGCCTCGAACTTGATGCGATAGAGCTTGTCGTAGCCGCCCAGCTTCTCGATCTTCTTGCGCCCCTCCTCCTCCGACATGACCACGCGGCCGTTCTCGTCGCGCGTGAACTCGTCGAAGAGGTCCTGCTCCGTAAGGCGCGCGCGGTACTCCTCCTCGGTGCCGAACTCCTCGGGGATCTCGAAGGTGGGCATGATGGGGGCGTGGTCGATGGAGTAGTGCTCCACGCCGTCGCAGATCTCGACCGTCGTGGCCATCGCCTCGGGGTCGGTCTCGCCGAATATGGCGGCCATCTCGGCCGTGGTCTTGAGCCACTCCTGCTTGGAGTAGAGCATGCGTTTGGGATCGTCGAGGTCCTTGCCCGTCGAGAGGCAGATCAGGCGGTCGTGCGCCTCGGCGTTGTCCTCGTCGACGAAGTGGACGTCGTTGGTGCAGACCGTCCTCACGCCGTGCTTGGCGGCCAGGCGGCGGATGCCTTCGTTGACCTTCAGCTGCATGGGGTAGGCCTCGTGGTTGGCCCGCTCGACGGTCGCCTTGTGGAGCTGCAATTCGAGGTAGTAGTCGTCGCCGAAGACGCTCTTGTGCCAGCGGATCGACTCCTCTGCCTTCTCCAGGTCATCGGCCGTGATGGCGCGCGGCACCTCGCCCGCCAGGCACGCCGAGCAGCAGATCAGCCCCTCGTGGTACTTCTCGATCTCCGCCCGGTCGGTTCGCGGGCGCATGTAGAAGCCGTCGGTCCACGCCTTCGAGACGATCTTGATGAGGTTGTGGTAGCCTTTGAGGTTCTTCGCGAGCAGGATCAGGTGGTAGCCGCTCTGGTCGGGTTTGCCCTCCTTGTCCTGCAGGCGGCGGCGCGCCACGTAGACCTCGCAGCCGATGATGGGCTTGAAGTCGGCCTTGCGGCGGTGCTCCTCCAGCTCCCGCTCGCAGCGGGCGATCTCCGCAGCGGGGTCGTCCGACGGCTCCGAGCCGTCGCGCAGGGCGACGATGCGCTTCTCGCAGGCGGCCGCCTTGTCCTTATACTTGCCGCGGGCCTTCTTGACGTAGTTGTAGAACTCCTTGATGCCGAACATGTCGCCGTGGTCCGTCACGGCGATGCCGGGCTGCCCGTCGGCCATAGCCTTGTCGACCAGGCGCGCGATGCTGGCCTGGCCGTCGAGAATCGAGTACTGCGTATGGACGTGGAGGTGGACGAAGCGGGACATCGGGGATCGTTTTTTGTGAGGACAAAGATAGCCTTTTCGGCCGAAAAAGCGGCAAGAGTTTTGCGTTTGTTAAGAAAAAAGCCTAACTTTATCTACCACCAAAAACACAAAGCCATGCAGGAGACCGCACTGGTTGTACTGGCGGAGTACAACACCGTAACCGAAGCCGAAATCGGCAAGTCGATGCTCGACAGCGCCGGTATCTGGTCGACGATCCGCAACGAATACATGTCGACGATCTATCCCGTGGGAACCATGCCTGCGCAGCTGATGGTGCGCGAGGAGGACATCCACCGCGCGCAGGCGCTGCTGCGGGTGCGGTAGCGGCGCAGTGGCATGGCGGCGAGGGCTTCGGCTTCGCCCGTTATTGCTCCGCAGCGCCCCAGAAGCGCCACGAGGCCTCGGCCTGGGCGGCGAACATCACCTCGCCGCCCAGCGTGCGTGCGCCGCGCTGGGCGCCGTAGTCGAGAAAGGCCGTGCGGGGCGGGTTGTAGACCAGATCGAGCAGCCGGTGAGCGGGCGTGACGTAGGCATAGGGGATGCGGGGCGCCTGCTCCGTCGCAGGCCACATGCCCACGGGCGTCGCGTTGACGACGAGGCGGCAGCGCTCGACCACGTCGGCCGGGAGCGCGTCGTAGGTGTAGTTGCCGCGCGCCGGGTCGCGCGAGACGAGCGCAAAGGGGATTCCACGCTCGGCGAGCACGTACTGCACGGCCTGCGAGGCGCCTCCCGTGCCCAGCACGAGGGCTTCGCCCGGCTCTTCGCCCGCCAGCAACCGGTCGAGCGAGGCCCGCAGCCCCTTGATGTCGGTGTTGTGCCCCGTAAGACGTCCGTCCGCCTCGCGGCGGATGCAGTTGACCGCCCCGACGGCCTCGGCCTCGGGCGTGAGGGAGTCGAGCAGGGCGACGACCGACCGCTTGTAGGGGATCGTGACGTTGAGCCCCCGCAGGTCGGGATGGGCGGCCAGCAGCGTCGGGAGCTCTCCGACCGAGGCGAGCTCCCAGGCGTCGTAACGGGCGTCGATCCCCTCGCGGGCGAACTTCGCGGCGAAGTGCGCGGGCGATGCCGAGTGGCCGAGAGGTCGGCCTATGATGCCGTAGCGGCGCATATCAGGCCAGGTAGCTCACCAGCACGAACGACCCTACGAGCAGCACGGTGAAGGCCACGGCCAGCAGGTTGAAGTAGCGGTCGATGAAGCTCTTGATCGGAGCTCCGAACTTCCAGATCAGCAGGGCGATCAGGAAGAAGCGCATGCCGCGCGAGACGACCGACGCCACGAGGAACATGGCGAAGTTGATGTGGAACAGGCCGCCCGTGACGGTGAAGAGCTTGTAGGGCAGGGGAGTGAAGCCCGCGGTGAAGACGATCCAGAAGTTGTAGCGGTCGTAGAGGGCGCCCACGCGCTCGAAGGCCTCGATCGTGAATACGTGGTCGAAGAAGAACTGCGCCAGGGCGGTGTACTCGCCCGCGGTGTTCTGCCAGAGGAAGAATCCGATGCCGTAGCCGGCGATGGCGCCGAGGATTGACCCCGCCGTACAGATGGCCGCGAAGCGGAACGAGCGTGCGGCGGCGCCCAGGCAGAGGGCGATGAGCAGCACGTCGGGCGGAATGGGGAAGAAGCTCGATTCGGCGAAGGCGAAGCAGAAGAGGGCGAAGGCTCCCCAGCGGGAGTTGCCCCAGGAGAGCATCCAGTCGTAGGTGCGTTTGGCGATGTTCATCTTTGGTAAGGGATTGCGGGCCGAGCCCGGTTCGGGGGACAAAGATACGGATAAGCGAGGGCAAAAGCAAGCTCGCTTGCATTTTGCCGAGCGAGAGTATCTTCGGCGCAGCCAAAGATACGGATAAGCGAGGGCCCAATTGATAATTGAAAGCGGCTGCGGCCCGAAAGGGGAGACGCAATCGTCGAAGCCGCAGGCTTCGTCCCTTTGCCGGCTCGCGCCTTCGGCGCGACCGCCCCAGCCGGCAAAGGGAGCTTTTCTACTGACTGACGGCCGAAGGCCGGCGGGCCGCAGCCACCGGCGGCGAAGACCCGCAACTCGCGCTGCTCGTGCCGCCCTTCGCTGGCTGCGGACCGAAAAGGAGTTGAAAATGGAAAATTGAAAGTAGGAAATAAAAAGTGGCCGCCGAACCATTATTCGTGGCAGCGCAGCCCCTACGCCTTCTCGGCGATGGGCTCCCGCTCGACGACGCTCTCGGGTTTGGAGGTGCGGATAAACTGGATGGCTTCGAGCAGCCCGGCGGCGAACTTGTCGAAATCCTCCTTGTAGAGAAAGATCTTGTGCCGGTCGTAGCTCGTCCGCCCGTCGGCGTCGACGAGCTTCCGGCTCTCGGTGATGGTGATGAAGTAGTCGTCGGCGCGGGTGGCGCGCACGTCGAAAAAATAGGTGCGACGACCTGCCTTCACGGTCTTTGAGAGCACTTGATCGCCATACTCTTCGCCCTCTTTGCGGGGTGCGGTCTTCGGGGTCATCTTCATCCTGTTTTTCGTTTGCTATGACGAATATATACAAAAATGTTCGACTTTCCAAATAAATCCGTCCTGATTTTCATTTCCGCACCTCCGGCAACCCACCTCCGCGCCTCCCCGAAGCCGCCCCGGCCGACGCTCCGCACGGACGGAAAACGGACACGGCTGCGGGGGGGGGTAATCCTCGCAGCCGTGTCGCTTCGTGCCGGACCGGCGGGTCCGCACCGTATGGATCGCGCTCACGCGCGTCAGCCCTGCTTCACCGCGCGGGCGAGCTCGGCGAAGGGCACCGTGCGCTGCTCGCCCGTGAGCATGTTCTTGAGCGTCGCCGCGCCCGCCTCCAACTCCTGCGAGCCGACGATCGCCACGTGGGGGATACCGCGGCGGTTGGCATACTCCATCTGTTTCTTCATCTTGGCCGGCTCGGGATAGATCTCGGCCGCGATGCCGGCGTCGCGCAGCGTGCGCAGCAGACCGAGCGAGGCGGCCTCCTCCGCGGCGCCGAGGTTGACGAAGATCACCTCCGTGGCGTGGTTCACCGCCTCGGGGAAGAGCCCGAGGCCCGTCATAACGTCGTAGATGCGGTCGGCGCCGAACGAGATGCCCACGCCCGAGACGTTGGGCATGCCGAAGATGCCCGTCAGGTCGTCGTAGCGGCCGCCGCCCGAGATCGAACCGATGGGGTAGTCGAGGGCCTTGACCTCGAAGATCGCCCCGGTGTAGTAGTTGAGCCCGCGCGCCAGCGAGAGGTCGAGCTCCACGGGCAGGGCGATGCCCAGCCGTTCGACGTGGCCGAAGATCGTCTCCACCTCGTCGAGGCCCCGCAGTCCCGTCTCGGAGCCGGCGAGCACCGTGCGCAGCGTGGCGATCTTCCCGGCGTTGGAGCCGTTCAGCTCGAGGATCGGTTGCAGACGGTCGATCGCCTCCTGCTCCAGCCCGCGCGCCGCGAGCTCGGCCTTCACGTTGTCGAGCCCGATCTTGTCGAGCTTGTCGATGGCCACCGTGATGTCCATCATCTTGTCGGCGTGGCCGATCGCCTCGGCGATGCCGTAGAGGATCTTGCGGTTGTTCATCTTCAGCACCGTGCGGATGCCGAGA
>Ga0137307_100547_pt1 | contig 47636 bp, 47 predicted proteins | sample NAcewD2O_March_2_FD_97180 | JGI IMG/M metagenome (GOLD analysis project Ga0137307, IMG submission 97180) | Mouse cecal microbial communities from Vienna, Austria - N-Acetylglucosamine amended D2O_March | ecosystem: Host-associated > Mammals > Digestive system > Large intestine > Cecum | place... | reverse complement strand
TTGTCAGCGATATTGCATCTATTGCAGAAATTGTCCACAGACACAGAATTCCTTTGATTGTGGATGAAGCCCATGGGGCCCATTTTGGATTTTCCGAAAAATTTCCCAAAAGCGCAGTGGAATTTGGGGCAGACGGGGTAATCCATAGTCTTCACAAACAGCTGCCAAGTTTTACCCAGACAGCCCTTCTCCATATAAATTCTGATTTTATAGAAGAGAAGAAAATAGAGGAATATCTTGGAATGTTTGAGACAAGTTCCCCCTCCTATATCCTTATGGCAGGGATAGAAAAGTGTATCCGCTATGTAAATGAAGAAAAGGCAAATTTATTCCCTAAGTTTGAAAAAAATTTGGAAGAGTTTTATAGGAGGGCCAGAAAGCTTCATTATATTAAAGTGCTAGAGGAAAAAGATTTTACGGCGGAGGAATGTTTTGCAAAAGACCCATCTAAATTGGTGATTTCCGTCAAAAACGCCAATATGACAGGAAGGGAACTCTGCCGTACTCTTTTGGAAAAATATCATTTGCAAATGGAGATGGAGTCAGGTTTTTATGTCCTTGCCATGACAAGCATTATGGATAGGGAAGAAGGTTTTTTGCGGCTGTCAAAGGCATTGGAAGAAATCGATCTGACTTTGGAAGAAGAAAAAGAAGATAAATTCCAGGTGATTGGGGAAATTTATCAGCCCAAAGATAAGAAAATGGAATTGTGGGAAGCTAAGGAAAAGACAGCAAAAGAGGTTTCATTTTTTGAAGCGGAAGGAAAAATTTCCGGCGCTATGGTTTCCATTTATCCCCCAGGAATCCCCGTGATGCTTCCCGGGGAAATCATTACGAAAGATTTTATAAAAAATCTCAGAGAGTGCAGAAAACTTGGGTTGAATGTGCAGGGAATTGCCGATATATTAAATGAGAGGATAGACGTTATAGCAATTTAGCAGTATAATTAAAGGACAGACAATGGGAAAAATTTTTTGTATTATGGGTAAAAGTTCCTCTGGAAAAGATACACTGTATCAATTATTATTAAATAAGGAAGAATTGCACTTATCCCGGATTATTCCCTACACCACAAGGCCCAGACGCAGGCTGGAGGAAGATGGAAGGGAATATTTCTTTGTAGATGAGAAGCAGCAGCAAAAGATGGAGGAGGAAGGGAAAATTATAGAACTCCGGTCTTATGATACTGTGCACGGGATATGGAAATATTTTACCGTAGATGACGGACAGATTTCTTTGGAAAATCATAATTATCTAATGATAGCCACCCTGGAAGCCTATGAAAAAATGCTCTTGTTTTTTGGAAAAGAGGTTATGGTTCCCATTTATGTGGAGGTGGAGGACGGTATACGGCTGCAGCGGGCCCTAGACCGGGAAAAACTACAGGATTATCCCAAATATGCAGAGTTATGCAGGAGATTTTTGGCGGATACGGAGGATTTTTCCCAGGAAAAGCTTTTACATGCCAATATTAACAGGCGTTTTTATAATGAAACTTTGGAGAAAACCTGCCAGGAGATTGGGGCATATATCAAGTGTGAAATATGCACTGCAACGTCTTAAAAGAATCGGAGGTAAGGTTATGGAATTAAAGGTAAATGAAATGACACCGGTTTCCAATGTGGAGCCGGCAGTAAAAACCGATACCAATGACGGGGCCTTTAAATTTACACTCACCAGCGCCATTGGGGAAGCCCAGCTTCAGGAACGGCTAAATACCCTTTTAAATGAGATTACCAATCAGGGAGAGCGCATTGCCCAGCATATGGATATCCGGGATATGAAAAAGTACCGGGGCCTGGTGAAAGAATTTTTAAACGAAGTGGTAAACCGTTCCCACAAGTTTTCCAGGGAAAACTTTTTGGACAGAAAAGGTCGGCACCGTGTGTATGGAATTATCCGTCTGGTGGATGTCACATTGGATGAGCTGGCGGGGGAACTGGTAAAAGAAGAGAAAGACCATATTTCCATCTTAAGCAAAATAGGGGAGATACAGGGTCTGCTTTTAGATATTTTTACTTAAAAATAATATGACTAAGAATATTATAAGATAAAAAAGCCAGAATGGAGGTATGAGTATGGGAGACTTTTCAAAAATCCTTGGACATGAGAACATAATCGGATACTTTAAAAATGCAATATCTATGGAAAAGGTGACCCATGCCTATATTTTAAATGGCCAGGAAAAATCGGGAAAAATGATGCTGGCGGAGGCTTTTGCCATGGCTCTCCAGTGTGAGCAGGGGGGGAGCAAGCCATGCAATACCTGCCATTCCTGCAAACAGGCATTAAACCACAATCAGCCGGATATTATTTATGTCACCCATGAAAAACCAAATACCATAGGGGTGGAAGATATTCGGAAACAGATTAATGACGATATTGTATTAAAGCCTTACAGCAGTAAATTTAAGATATACATCGTGGATGAAGCGGAAAAAATGAATATTCAGGCACAGAATGCATTATTGAAGACTATGGAGGAGCCGCCAAGTTACGCAGTTTTACTTTTGCTTACCACCAATGCGGACAGCTTTCTTCCCACTATCCTTTCCCGGTGTGTGCGTCTGGATTTAAAGGCAGTTCCCGATTCCATGATTCGGAAATTTCTTATGGAAGAAAAGCAGGTTCCCAGTTATCAGGCGGATATCTGTGTGGCATTTGCCCAGGGAAATGTGGGAAAGGCAATCGCCCTGGCATCCTCCGATAATTTTAATGAGATGAAAAATTCCGCCCTGCAGCTTATTAAGAGGTTAAATGATATTGATCTATATGAGATGATGGAGGCTGTAAAACAGATATCAGAATATAAATTAGAGATTCAGGATTATTTTGACCTGATGGTGATTTGGTATCGGGATGTACTTTTGTACAAAGCCACCGCGGATGCAAACCGCCTGATTTTTCAGGAGGAAATTTACAGCATAAAAAAAGAGGCGTCCCACAGTTCCTACGAGGGGATTGAAAATATATTAAAGGCTTTGGAAACGGCAAAGGTGCGCTTAAAGGCCAACGTAAACTTTGAGCTTTTGATAGAATTATTATTATTGACCATAAAGGAGAATTAGAATGACAAAAGTAGTTGGAGTCCGGTTTCGCAGCGCCGGTAAGATTTATTATTTTGACCCGGCAAATTTTGAGATGGAGGCCGGCACCCACGTTATTGTGGAAACTGCCCGGGGCGTGGAGATGGGCACTGTAATTTTTGCGCCGAAAGAGGTGGAGGACGATGCAGTGGTTCAGCCTTTAAAAACCGTAATCCGTGTTGCCACGGAGGCAGATGAGAAGGTGGTAAAACGAAATAAAGAAAAGGAAAAAGAAGCCTTTCAAATATGCCTGGAAAAAATTGCGAAACATCAGTTGGAAATGAAGCTGGTGGATGCGGAGTACACCTTTGATAACAATAAGCTGCTGTTTTACTTTACAGCGGACGGGAGGATTGATTTCAGGGAATTGGTAAAAGATTTGGCTTCCGTATTCCGCACAAGAATTGAGCTTCGCCAGATTGGTGTGAGGGATGAGACAAAAATTTTAGGGGGAGTTGGAATCTGCGGAAGGGCATTGTGCTGCCATACCTATCTTTCAGAATTTGTACCTGTTTCCATTAAAATGGCAAAAGAGCAGAATCTTTCCTTAAATCCCACCAAAATTTCCGGCGTTTGCGGCAGGTTAATGTGCTGTCTGAAAAATGAGCAGGAAACCTATGAGTATTTAAACAGCCGCCTTCCCTTTGTGGGTGATCACGTTACCACCCCGGAAGGGTTAAAGGGAGAGGTGCAGAATGTGAATGTGCTGCGCCAGCTTGTGAAAGTGATTGTGGATGTGGGGGATGAGAAAGAAGCCAGGGAATATCCTGTGGAGGAGTTGAAATTTAAGCCCCGTAAAAAACATGTGAAGTTATCTCCCCAGGAATTGAAGGAGCTGGCCGCTTTGGAGGATAAGGGAGGAAAATCAAAAATTGACGATGGAAAGTAATCTGAAACCTATGGAGCGGTTGGATGAATTACATCGAAACGGTTATTATATTATTCAAAATTCGGAAAAATTCTGTTTTGGCATGGACGCAGTACTGTTGTCTGGTTTTGCCGCTGTAAAGTCTGGAGAGCGGGTACTTGATCTTGGCACGGGAACAGGGATTATACCAATTTTACTGGAGGCCAAGACCAAGGGAGAACATTTTACCGGTCTGGAAATCCAGGAGGAGAGTGCAGATATGGCAAGGCGCAGCGTTGCCATAAATAAACTGGAAGAGAAAATAGATATTGTAACCGGTGATATCAAAGATGCCTGTGAAATTTTTGGGGCATCTTCTTTTCATGTAATTACCACAAATCCTCCCTATATGATAGGAAATCATGGGATTTCCTGTGCCAGTGAGGCAAAGGCCATTGCCAGGCATGAGACACTTTGTACTTTGGATGATATTTTGCGGGAGAGCGCAAAGATGTTGAAACCAAAGGGAAGGTTTTATATGGTTCACAGGCCCTTCCGCTTAGCGGAAATTATGAGCAAAATGGTGTCCTATAAAATTGAGCCAAAGCGCATGAAACTGGTGTACCCCTTTGTGGACAAGGAACCAAATATGGTTTTGATTGAAGGGCTTTTGGAAGGCAATTCCAGAATGAGGGTAGAAAAACCTTTGATTGTATATGAAAAGCCCGGGGTTTACACAGAGGAAATTTACGATATTTATGGGTACTAAAATATTCCGCTTTTTAGCATATGAAAGGGTAAAATATGTCTGGTAAATTATATTTATGTGCAACTCCCATTGGAAATCTGGAGGATATCACCCTGCGGGTACTTCGTACATTAAAGGAAGTGGATTTAATTGCGGCGGAGGATACTAGAAATTCTATCCGCCTGTTAAATCATTTTGAGATTAAGACTCCCATGACCAGTTACCATGAGCACAATAAGATTGAAAAGGCATATCAGCTTGTGGATTTAATGGGGCAGGGAAAAAATATTGCCCTGATTACAGATGCAGGGACTCCGGGAATTTCTGACCCGGGGGAGGATTTGGTGCGGATTTGTTATGCAAAAGGAATTGAGGTCACTTCCCTTCCTGGTGCAGCGGCCTGCGTCACAGCCCTTACCATGTCGGGGCAAAAAACAAGAAGGTTTTCCTTTGAAGCATTTCTTCCCAGGGATAAAAAACAGCGGGAAGAGGTTTTAGAGGAGATGCGGGAAGATACCCGGACATTAATTGTCTATGAGGCTCCCCATCATTTGAAAAAAACATTAAAGGAACTTTATGATGTTTTGGGAGAAAGAAGTATTACGATTTGCAGGGAGCTGACGAAGAAGTTTGAAGAAAAACTCCCCATGACACTGTTAGAAGCGGTAAATTACTACGAAGAAAAAGAGCCCAGAGGGGAATTTGTTTTGGTAATTGAAGGAAAAAACCGGGAGGAAATGAAAAAGCAGCAGCAGGCCATGTGGGAAGATTTGGATTTAGAAGAACATATGGCAATTTATGAAAAAAAGGGCATGGCAAGAAAAGATGCCATGAAAGCAGTGGCAAAGGACAGAGGGATCAGCAAGAGGGAGGTTTATCAGGGACTTTTGTGACGGTATTTTGTGGGGGAGCAGCCTTTTACTTTCCGGAAAACTTTTGCATAGTAGTTGGAGTCGTTAAATCCCACGGACTCTGCAATCTCTGCGATGGAGTCGTTCGTATTGAGAAGGTAATCCGTGCTTTTTTCAATTCTGTATTGTAAGATGAATTCAAAAAGAGAAATGTTCATGTGCTTTTTAAACAGCCTGGAACATTCGCTTTCGCACAGGTGTATCTGTGCGGCGATTTCCCCTAAGGTTAGTTTTTCCGTGTAATTTTTTTCAATATAAGATAAAATTTTTCGGATTCTGTCAAAATTGCATTTATCCTCAGGCATATTTTTTGCATAAGTTTCATGGTACAGATAAATCATAGCCCAAAACTTTTGAAGCTCCGCCACAATGTGAAGTTCATAGGCTGGCTGTGGGCGTGCATTTATTTCTATGATATTTTTTACCGCTTCAAGAGCGTTTAAGTGCCATTTTTCTGAACAATCAAAATGAATGGCAGGCATGGCATGATTTTTTAATACTGGTGTTACATATCTGGTATAGATTAGGCTGTTTTCATAACCGTAAATTAGTTTGGGATCAAAAGTAATGGATGTATAGGCACAGTCTTTTTTGTTTATCATTTCCCCTGCATGGAGGGTGTTGGAATTTCCAAAAAATCCCTGCCCTTCTTTCAGGTGAAAGGTGCAGTCGTTGACTTTGTAAATCATTTCCCCCATGGTAATGAGAGTAACTTCGATTTCCGGATGCCAGTGCCACAGAAAAGAGCCTGCCTCGTATCCGGAAAGTTTTTCATAGCTTACAAGAAAAGGGAAGGAGTAATCTCCGTGTTCTTTCATTTCTTTTTGGAACCGGTCTGTTACAATCTGCATTATTTTTCCTCCTGTTAAAACAAAAACACAAAATACTACTTATTTTTCATATTATTTTACCTTAAATCAAAAAAAATCTCAATATAATACTAATTCTTCTCAATTTTTTCAAGGCTTCCCGGAATGTAATATGATACATTATAGAAAAGCGGGGAAACAAAAAGGAGGATGGTAAATGTATATTGCACAGGAAACACGATATGATAAGATGCATTACAGGCGATGCGGCGCCAGCGGGCTTTTGCTTCCGGCGGTATCACTGGGACTTTGGCATAATTTTGGATCTAACGGAAATTTTGATACTATGACGGATATGTGCCGTACTGCTTTTGATTGTGGGATAACCCATTTTGACTTGGCAAATAATTACGGCCCCGTGCCCGGTGCCGCGGAAGAAAATTTTGGCCGTATTTTAAAAAAGACTTTTCAAGGTTACAGAGACGAATTAATTATCTCCACAAAAGCGGGATATGATATGTGGCCGGGGCCTTATGGAAACTGGGGCAGCAAAAAATATCTGGTGGCAAGCCTTGACCAGAGTTTAAAGAGGATGGGACTTGATTATGTGGATATCTTTTACCATCACAGGCCCGACCCGGATACTCCCCTGGAAGAGACAGCCCGGGCTTTAGACGGAATTGTAAAAAGCGGAAAAGCTTTGTATGTGGGAATTTCTAATTATAATAAGGAACAAACCATTGCCATTGCAGAGCTGTTTCAAAAGATGGGAACACCATTTATTATCAACCAGAGAAAATATTCCATGCTTGTAAGGGATATTGAAAAAGACGGTTTAAAGGATTACGCTGGGAAAAACGGAATTGGAATCATTACATTTTGTCCACTGGCCCAGGGGCTTTTGACGGACAGATACCTAAAGGGTATTCCTGCAGACAGCAGGATTCGCACAGACGGAAGGTTTTTAAAGGAGGACGCCCTTCAAAGGGATACACTGGAAAAAATAGAAGCATTAAATGAGATTGCAAAAGAGCGGGGACAGAGCCTGGCGCAAATGGCTTTGGCATGGATTCTCCGGGATGGGGATATTACCAGCGTTCTGATTGGGGCGTCCAAAGCTTCTCAGATTGTGGATAATGTGGGAATGCTTAATAATACATCTTTCAGCAGTGAAGAGCGGAATAAAATTGACAAAATATTAAATGTATAATAATCAAGTATAAGAAAAGGAGATTGAAAATGAGACTTCCAGATACAGATACATTGCAAAGAGTATACGGCGAAACAGAAAAAAGCGGCAGAAGGTTTGAATCTTTAGGGGAAAATTTTAAGAAGTGTTTTGGAAAAGAGGAAGCGGAATTTTTTTCTTCCCCGGGCAGAACAGAAATTATCGGTAACCATACGGACCACAACGGAGGTAAGATTTTAGCTGCAAGCATTAATATGGATACCATTGGGGCAGCATTGCCAAATGATTCCAATATGATTGAAATTGTAAGTGAAGGCTACCGGGATAAGATTGTGGTGGACATTACAAGGGTTGACCATGTACCGCAAAATCAGGGAACCCTTTCCCTGGTGGCGGGTATGGTAAAAGCCATACAGGAATTTGGCTTTCAGGTTTCCGGGTTTCAGGCATATGTTTCCACAGAGGTAATCAGCTCTGCAGGGGTAAGTTCCTCCGCTTCTTTTGAAATGCTGTTTTGCGCAATAGTGAATCATTTCTTTAACGACAATAAAATGAGCTGCCTGGATTGTGCAAAAATAGGGCAGTATGGGGAAAACCATTATTGGAACAAGGCTTCCGGACTTATGGATCAGCTTGCCTGTGCAGCAGGAGGGGCAATCGCACTGGATTTTTCCACGGAAAAGGTTTACGAAAAAATCGATTTTTCCTTTGAGGATTACGGATATGACATGGTAATTGTGAATACGGGAAAAGGCCACGCAGATTTAAGCGATGAGTACAGCCAGGTTCCCCAGGAAATGAAAGCTGTGGCAAAGTGCCTTGGCCATACCCTTTTGTGTGAGGGAAGTTTGGATGAACTGGTGAAAAATATTCCTGAGATTGAAAAGAAAGTGAATAATGACAGGGCAATCCTTCGGGCAGTTCATTTTTATGAGGAAAACAAAAGAGTTGAGAATATTATTTCCGCTATAAATGAGAAGAAGGGGGATGTTTTATTAAACATTGTGTCTGAGTCGGGAAAATCTTCCTGGGAGCTTTTGCAGAACTGCTATTCCCTGGCAAATTTTAAGGAGCAGAAGGTGACTTTATGTCTTGCCCTTACCCAGCTTTTCTTAAATGAGAAGAAGGATGGATGCTGCAGAGTCCATGGAGGCGGATTTGCAGGAGTGATTTTAGGGGTAATTCCCAAGAAACATACGAAAGAGTATATGGAGTATATGTCCGGGTATGTGGGAGAAGAGAATGTGTATGCTATGAAAATCAGGGATACCGGGGCAGTGCATTTGGGGTAATAAAGTAGATTTTAGATTGTTAAGGGTGCAAAGTGATAAAAAGGGGCTGTCGGGAAATAGATAGCCCCCAAAGCATCCGCTAAAACCCGGGCAAGATAGGTTTTGCAGTCCATATGCTGCGATCAGGCTTTGGGGGAAAAGTTTCTCTTTATCAATTTTCCAACAGATACTCTCTCAAAATATAAAAGGGCATAGGCCCTGCCTCCACAATCTTTTTGTGAAATTCCAGGTCAGTGTACTTACTTCCCCAGGCGTCTTTCATATCTTTTTTCAGCTCCAAAAACTCCAGGTATCCAATATAATACTTCAGGTAATGGGCAGGTTCCTGTACAATCAGGTCATAAATGCTTTGAATTGTCTCCTCGTCTTTGATTCCATAATCTTCAAAGAATTTTTTTACATCATCCAAAGACCAGCCGTCGTTATGGATACCCATATCTACAGTGGCGTAAAGGCTTAAAAGTGCAGACTGATTGTACATTAATATGTTAGAAATTTCCGCTTCTAAATCCATATATTTGTAAGAAATCATTTCCACGTAGGTTGCCCATCCTTCCACAAAACCGGGATAATTCAAAAGGGAGCGCACAGGCTCTAACCCGGCGGCCTGGGAACCTGTGGTCTGGTAAAGATGGCCTGGATATCCTTCATGGGCCAAAGTGGTGAAAAGCTGCACGCCCTGGTAATCACTTTTTTTGTTTATATAAATTACATTGTGGTTTAAATCATCTAGGGGTGCGGTGAGGTAAAAAGCAGGGGCAAGGGCATCCTCCAGAGATTCGTGTACATAATTTATTTCAAAAGATGTATTAGTGGCAGCAGGGAAATCCGAAAGCATTTTTTCCTGGAGAAAATTTAATGCGGACTCCGGGCTTTCCACTGTGATATCTGCCCCCTGGGAAGATAAAATAAGGGAAGGATTTTTTGCCGCAATCTGTTGTACATTTATAATATCAGAATTTCGCTGGGTTTCCGTAAGCTTTTGAAGTTCTTCCACGCTTCTGTCAGAGCCTGTGTAACTTTTCACCAGATAGGCATAGTAGTCCTTCCCCCTGGGCAAATGGCAGAGACCCTTTTCATTTTTTCCGGTGCCTTTTAATTTGGAAAGTTCGTCAATCATGTTCTGGTAAGCAGGAATTACTTTTTGCAAAACTAAATTGCGGTTCTGGGCTTTGTAGGTTTCTTTTTTCTCTTTCGGCACATCCTGCATTTCATCAATTCTTGCATTAAAAGTGGAAATTAGATAATTATTTTCCGGGTCAATGGTAAAGGAGCGGCAGGATTCTAATATAGTATTTACCGCAGTATCCGACATAAAAAGGCCTTCTTTAGATTTCTGTTTTTCAAAATCTAAGATACTGTTAAAGTAATCCTGGATAAATCCCAGAAGGGTAAGGTAGTCTGTTACATCCTTCTGACTGGAAAAAGAGTATTCCGCTAAAAGCACAGGGAGTTCTGAAGTCACACCTGTAGTGGGGCGGAGGGGTTCACTGTAGTACGTTAAGTCGGAAATACCCAGTTCTCCGTCGCAAAAATCTTTTAATATTGTTAAAGTCAGCCGCTGTCTGTCGTTTAAAGCGTCAGAATCAAAAGAATCTAACACAGATTTCATATTTTCAAGCTGGGAGACACTGTTTTCTATATTTTCATGGGAAAGGTTTCCAAGAGATATTTCATAGTCCTTTATGCCGTAGGCCTCCGGGTCCTTTAAGGTGTAATGGAGGTTTATGGTGTTGGAGGTGACTTCCTGTATAAAAAGTTCCCTGGTATAATCATCAAACCTACTCCCCTCATTACTCTCCACAGAGGAATAATTTTTTTGTTCTGCAGAGGAAGAAGAGTTATTTATGAGGGCCTGGCATCCGTAAAACTGGGTAAGGGAAAGAGCCAGGCATAGAATACTGATAAGGGTTGATTTAAGTTTTCTTGTTGGTTTCAAGTGATACATCCTTTCTATTAGATAGTAAATAAGATATGATACCTCTATCATAGCATATGAGACAAATATGGGAAATATTATATAGAAAAAGGATAAGGAGAATTGAAATATGAATTACCTTTGGGGGTTTATGATTTTAATCGGGGTGGTATATGCCGCTTTTACAGGAAACCTTCCTGCCGTCACAGAGGCGGCAATTGATTCTGCCAAGGAGGCTGTCACCCTCTGTATTACTATGATGGGAGTCATGTCTTTTTGGGTGGGAATGATGCGCATTGCACAGAGGGCTGGAATTATCCAGAGTGCTACAAAAAAACTGATGCCTCTTTTAAAATTTCTTTTTCCCCGGATTCCGGCGGAACATCCGGCAAACTTATATATTGCCACCAATATGATTGCAAATATTTTTGGCCTGGGCTGGGCGGCAACACCGGCAGGGTTAAAAGCAATGGAAAGTCTGGAAGAGCTTAGAAAAAAGCAGGGAGAAATTTTGAGTAAAAATTCCGCTTTAAAGGGCATGGCTAGCAATGAAATGTGCATTTTTTTGATTATAAATATATCTTCCTTACAGTTAATTCCCATGAATGTCATTGCATACAGAAGCCAATATGGAAGCGTAAATCCAACGGCGGTGATTGGGCCGGGGATTTTGGCGACAGTGGTGAGTACGGTGGCAGCAGTGATGTTTTGTAAGGTGATGGACAGAAAGCGGAGAGTGTAAGGATCTCTGCTTCTATTTAGACAAGTCAGAGAATCAATGCCCGGGTTCAGGGAGCAGGACTGGCTTATAAATTTTCCACTTTACAATATTGGAAATTTGAATCGGTATTTACATGAGAGAGGTCATTTTTGATCTCGATAAGGCTCTGTCTGCATATTTTTAAAGTCCTTCGGGGAAATTCCGTACTCTTTTTTGAAAGCCCTGTAAAAACTGGAATAGTCCCCAAACCCAAAGGTCTGGTAGGACTCTGTAATCCCCATGCCGGAGATAATTGATTCACGGCAGAGAAGCAGGCGCTTTTTGGTAATATATTGGTGGATGGAGAGCCCCAGATTTTCTTTAAATACATGGGCAATATGATATTTGCTCACAAAAAACTCCAGAGAAAGGCGTTCTAATGACAAATCTTCCTCAATATGTTCTTCAATGAAGCTGCAGAGATTCTGATACAAGGAAAGTTCTTCCCCGGCTTTTTTCGGATGTTTCTGTTCGTAGACCAGCCGGTTTAAATGAAGCACAAGGTCATTGACATATAGGGTTATTTGAGGGGATTTTCCAAAACGTTCCGAATTCATCTCCTCTATCAGCTTAATCAGTTTGGACTGGAGAGAATGAAAAAGGATTTTTTCATTGTGATAAACATATTCTTTGTTGTGGATAATATGCTGCATGGCATAGGCATAATCTGTGGAGAGTTCCGTTAAGTAATTACAGTATTCCTGGCTAATCCAAAAGACAAATCTCTGGTAGGGCTTTTGGAAACTGTGAATAATCGGGCGGTGAACCACGTAGGGGGGAATCATCATAATATCTCCGTACCTAAGAGGATAGAGCTGGTCTTCAATTTCAATACTTACATCCCCTTCTAAAAAAAAGTAAAATTCATAATAATCATGGGCATGTTTTGATACCTGGTGCAGGGAAGTGTCACTATAATAGTAAAGTTCAAAGTCTTTAGAGAGCATATATTGTCTGGTGAGAAAGGGGCTTTGATATTTTTTTTTCATAGGAACCTCCCTGGCATTTTATTGTAACCTATAAAATTGTTTTCATGTAAATTTTTTAGAAAAAGGGTGTCCCTACAGGAACACCCTTTTGTCATCTTTCTTCTTGCCAGATATAAAACTTTAAAAAATTCACTAGAACATGGAATTGTACCAGTCGCCGGAATTGTAATTGTAAGAGTAAGAACCATTGTCATTGTATGTATTGGATTTAGATGCCTCTGACTCTGCGTAGGAAGCAATTTTTGTAATCTGCTGCTGCATCTGCTCTCCAAGGCTGCCTTTTCCCTGGAAAAGAGATTTTACCTTTGACATATCTGCATCTTTAAAGGTGCTTTCGCTGATGGAAAGCTTATTGTCAGAGCCAATGGTAATTCCCAATGCGGAAAGGGCACTCTTGTTTGCCAGTACATAATTGGTCATGGTCTTTCTGGCCTGGGTGATGTTCTTGGTATTGGAATCCTCTGTCTTTTTCAACAGTGTGTTGTAATCATTGACAAAATCGCTGACAGCTTTGTAGATGGCGTCTTTGTCATATCCTGTAACTTTGTTGCCATTCTTGTCTGTGGTTGTCACCTGGTTAAAGACAGATTTGTATCCTGTCTCACGCAGTGCGGCAAGAGATTTCTTTGCGCTGTTAGCTGCATCCTCAATGTTTCCTAAAGTCTTTGTGCTGTCCTTTGATGTTGAGATAGACTTTAAGCTGGATTTGTAAGACTGGGTGGAATTGTAATCTGCTTTCTTTGCCAAATCAGTTGCAGTAAATTTAATATTGTCTGCTTTGCCGCTAATCTGATATGCGTAACTTCCCACTCCGTTAAACAGGGACTGAACCCTTGCCTTGCTTGCTGCTTTGAAATCATCTTCATCAACAGTAAGCTTGTTATCGGAGCCTACGGTAATTCCAATTGCCTCAAGGGCTTTCTTGTTTGCGTTGGTAAAGGAAACCATGTTTTTTGCAGACCTTAAAATGTTAGTAGATTCAGAATTTGCCGCTGCATCGATTGTACTGTTGTAATTATCTGCAAACTCTTTAATTGCCTTATACATTTTGTCTGTGTCATAGTCAACATAGCTGTTTCCGTTTGCATCTGTCTTGGTCTGGAAAAGAGAATTTTTCCCTTTTGCCAGCAAAGCGGATGCAGAGTCTTTTAGACTGGAAGCTGCCTCGGAAATAGAATTTAAAGTCTGTTTGCTATCCTTTACACCAGATTTGGAAGAGGATGTTTTACCTTCTTCCTCATCTAAGTTTTTGTAGTGGGCAGTTACTAATTTGCGGTAACTTCCGTTTCTGATACTGGCATAATCCACAAGATTAACGCCAAAGAGCCCGTTTGATGAGGACGATGACTGTGATCCAAATAAATCGTTCCCAAAGATATTAGACATACTATCACTCCTTTGAATTAAATTTTTGGCATCCGTGCCGTGATTTTGATATACTCCTTCTATATCTATATCGTCACTTTTCTTTTCATTATTTAGTGAATATTAACAACTATTTATAGTCTTTTCGTGCTGTTGCAAATTATTTTTATGTGGGATAAACTGTATATAGAATATTTCGCTGTCACTTACTATTTGACTGCTGATTTATTACATAATTATGAGGAGGATTCAGGAATTGAACAATTTATTTGAAATGCCTGCAGCAATTAAGCAGGCAAAGGAGAGCCAGGGGGGGATGTTTTTTCTGTGGGAAATTCTAGTGTTTATAGGAGTATTTTTAGTCTCTATCATTATAGAGAGTATCTTCCTATTTCCCATGGAGTTTTTGATACAGTTAGGACATCCGGAATTAACTGCCGCTGCAGCATCTGGTGATATGAATAAATATACGTCATTGCTAAATGAAATGATGTCCGGTGATTTTTTTACAATTATATCCCTGTTTTCCACAGGGGGGATTATTCTTGTGACACTGCTTTTCTGTAAATTGATTCAGAAACGGCGGATGAACTCCCTGGGATTTGTAAAAAAAGATATGGCAAAAGAATATCTTGTAGGTCTTGGATTTGGGTTTTTATTATTCAGCGGGGCGGTTTTGATCTGCATTCTTACCGGGAGCATGAAATTTAAAGGTTTTTCTCCCACCTTTTCCCTTGGTATGTTTGTATTATTTGTACTTGGCTACATGATTCAGGGAATGTCGGAGGAGGTTCTTTGCAGGGGGTATTTTATGGTATCCGTTTCCAGGCGCTACCCCATTGTAATGGGAATTTTGGCAAATTCTTTGTTGTTTGCAGCACTTCATCTGTTTAACAGCGGAATTTCTATACTTGCATTTGTGAATCTTGTTTTGTTTGGAGTTTTCGCTTCCGTGTATTTCTTAAAAAGAGGAAATATTTGGGGAATAGCCGCATTTCACTCTGTATGGAACCTTGTCCAGGGAAATGTGTATGGAGTTTTGGTCAGCGGCATGGAAACCCAGTGCAGCGTTTTTTCAACTTCCATGGTGGAGGGAAAAGGAATTATAAACGGCGGCACCTTTGGGCTGGAAGGGGGACTTGCGGTAACGATTGTGTTTATTTTGGGAATATGTTTTCTGTACACCAGGAAAACAGTGGATAAAGGAGAGAGCAATGGAATTGAAGAAAACATATAAAGGTTTAATCTTGGGTCTCATAGGTTTTTGTATCGTTTCAATGGGAGTTACACTTTTACCCTTAAGCAGTCTTGTTCTGGTAAGGATTATAAATAATTTCTGTACTTTTGGGGTTGTACTTTTAGCCTATGTGATTTATAGGACAGAATATGTGTACTGGTATACGGGCACAACTTATGAGGAAGCCTTAAAGGCAGGGAGGGATAGGAGAAAATCATTTGCCCTAAAACATTTTCGTTGTTTCGGATTGTTTGGGGTATTGTTCCTGATTTTTTCTGTTGTAAGTTATTTTCTCCATATGAGTATCTGGATTGATATAGCCATTCTTTTTTCTGGGATCACAGTTGCTGCTCTGTGGACCATAAGGTTTAAATTATAGAAAAATTCCGCTGTATAATAATTACAGCGGAATTTTTCTATAACCCCATTAACTTTTTTCAGGAAGTTTATTTACAGGGGGAAGGCAGCTATGCTTTGTGCACACATAGTAGGTAGTTTGGTTATTTAAAAGCCGATAAGATTTTGTGGGCTTTGGAAGGATTGTGACAATGGTGTCTAAAGGTATTTTATTTATAATATTGGATTTGTCCGCTCCATTTCCCAATACCACCCGTATATATTCCGGAGAGAGGTAACAGGAGAGGGCCAGCAGGTAAAAACTGTGGGACATGGGCATTTCCTGTGCAAGTTTTCCCATAAATTTCAGTTGTTTTAATGTGATATCCTCCCACTCCATGTTTCCGGTTATCTGTAAAAGACGCACCAGATTGTGGGCCATCACTGCATTTCCGCTGGGAATTGCCCCGTCGTAAGTTTCTTTGGTTTGAAAAATTAAGATTTCATTTTTTCTGCCTGACAAAAAGAAGCCGCCGTTTTTCTCATCCCAGAAATCGGAAATTGCAGTCCGGCATAAAGTTTCCGCCCATTTTAAATGAAGGGGACTGTTGGTGGCCTGGTAAAGTTCCAGCATTCCAAAGGCGGTAAAAGCGTAATCATCCAGATATCCAGGCAGGCCAAGACGGCCATTGCGATAGCTTACAAAGAGACGGTCTTTGTCCCAGAGATTTTTTAATATAAAGTCACCGCATTTTAGTACAGCAGAAAAATACCGCTCTTCACCGGATACCCTGGCAAGTTGTGTTAAAGCTCCCAGAATAAGGCCGTTCCAGGATGTTAAAATTTTATCATCTAAAGATAAAGAACTTCGGTTTTTCCTGTATTCCCTCAGTTTTGGAAGATGTTCTTCCAGGCATTTTGCCTCTTTTTGGCTTCCGGTGAGATGGGGAATGCTTTTGCCTTCAAAGTTTCCCCTTCTGGTAATGCCATAGCATTGGTTAAAGGCGGTTCCAGTCTCAGTCCCAAGGACAGTTAATATTTCTTCGGGGGTAAATACATAATATTTTCCTTCCACTCCGTCGCTGTCTGCATCCTGGGCTGTGTAAAAACCTCCTTCCGGGCTTTTCATTTCCCTTAAAATATAGTCCCCGGTTTTTTGTGCCACTTCAAGATAAAATGTATTTTTTGTCACATCATAGGCCTTTACATATGCCATAATTAAAAGTGCATTATCGTAAAGCATTTTTTCAAAGTGGGGAATCTGGTAGGACCGGTCTGTGGCGTAGCGGCAGAATCCGTATCCCACATGGTCAAATAGTCCACCTTTGTACATATTTTTTAGGGTTGTCTCCGCCATAAAAAGTGCGTTTTCATTTTTTGTTTTCACATAATTGTCCAAAAGAAATAGAAGATTGTGGGGGGTGGGAAATTTAGGTGCGCTTCCAAAACCGCCGTTTTCCTTGTCATAAGTTTGGAAAAATTCTTGGGCGGCTTTTTTGAGAAGAGTTTCTTCTATATTAAATGTGTCAATATTTTCCACATTGGAATATTTCTGGCGTGAAAGGGAGTCAGTGATTTCCTGGGCTAAGTCCTCAAGGCTTTTTTTATCTTCTTCCCACTTTTCCCAGATAAGAGTCAATAGCTGGGAGAAACCAATCATTCCTCTCTGGGTGGTTTTGGGAAAATAAGTGCCTGCAAAAAAAGGATGTTTTTCCGGTGTTAAGAATATACTCATGGGCCATCCCCCGCTTCCTGTCATTGCCTGGCAGACTTCCATATATATTGTATCCAAATCCGGTCTTTCTTCTCTGTCCACTTTCACAGATACAAAGTGTTCGTTTAGCAGGGTTGCTACTTTTTCATCTTCAAAACTTTCCCGTGCCATAACATGGCACCAGTGGCAGGTGGAATAACCGATACTTAAAAATACAGGTTTGTTTTCCTGGCTGGCTTTTTCAAAAGCCTCTTCACACCATGGAAACCAGTGTATGGCGTGGTCTGCATGGGAGAGAAGGTAGGGGCTGCTTTCATGGATGAGCTGATTGTTCATGGAAATTTCTAACCTCCTGATATTTATAACTTTTACCTTATCTTATCATTTTTTCTGAAATGGCTTTTAAATATACAGGAAGTTTGTGGATTCTAGTACTACGAATACTAAGTTGTTAGAAGACCTGCAATAAAAACGCTGGCGGCAATGCCGCAAATGGTAGAAAATAACGCTCCAAAAAGTGTAAAGCGTGTTTTTTTTATTCCCACATGGAGAAAGTAAATGCTCATGGTGTAAAAGATGGTTTCCGTACAGCTCATCATAATGGAGGCACATAAGCCCAGAAAAGAATCCGGCCCATAGGTTTTGTACAAATCCAGTAAAAGGCCGTTGGCGGCGGAGGAAGAAAACATTTTTACAACGGATATGGGTACTAATTCCGCTGGAAAATGTATAAAAGCGGCAAATTTTCCTAAGAGTTTTGATAGAAAATCTAAAAAACCGGAAGCTCTTAGAATCCCTACCGCCGTCATCAGTCCGATTAAAGTTGGCAGTATGTCTATAACCGTATGAAAGCCGTCCTTTGCCCCCTCTAAAAAGTCCTGGTAAATGTTTTGCCGGTTTAAAAGTCCATAGCAGACAATGAAAAAAACCATAAGGGGGATAATTGACTCTGATAAAAAATAAAAAAAGCCCATAAAAGCTCCGGAGTTTTTTTATAGTATATGACAAAAAAATAGGGCAAATGAAAAAACTTGCAAATCTTTTTGTTTTATTTTATACTTGTACAGCTAATATTTTATCTATAAAAAGTAACAAATGGAGGTTTTTATGGAACAATTACTAGGGTTAGACGGAAATATATTGCTTTTTATCCAGGAACATTTAAGATTTGATTTTTTGACGCCTATTATGATGTTTATCACTAAGCTTGGAAATGCAGGATGGTTTTGGCTTATACTTCTGGCAGTTTTATGCTGCAGTGCAAAGTACCGCAAGGTGGGCATGACTGGTATTACAGCAGTATTGATTGGATTTCTTATTACAAATGTGGTATTAAAAAATGCCGTGGCAAGAATACGTCCCTATGAGGTGGTGGAAGGGCTTATGCTAATTGGAAGAAAAGCCACGGACTGGTCTTTTCCCTCAGGGCATTCCACCTGTTCCATGGCGGCAGGAATTGTACTGTTAAAAAAGATGCCGGAACAAGCCGGCATCCCTCTTTTTGTACTTGCAGTTTTCATTTGCTATTCCCGCCTTTATATTGGAATCCACTACCCAAGTGATGTCTTAGGAGGGATTCTCATTGGAACATTTGCTGCCTTTTCCGCTCTTTATATTATGAAGCGGAAAGATAAACAGGAAATTAGTCAAACTTAAATCCGGCAAGAAGTGAACCTAAGTTGGTGGAAGCCTCTTCGTTGGAGACATATTCCTGTACATTTAAAACTTCATCTGCCTTGGTGTCCACCATTTCATCTTCCAGTGCCCGGATGCTGAGGCTGATTTTATTGTCATTGGTGTTTAAAATCTTTGCCTTCACCTTTTCGCCTATGCTTAACACTTCCCCAGGTTTTTTAATCCGTTTCTGACAAATCTGAGAGATGTGTACCAGGCCGGAAAGCCCGTTTCCAAGATTTACAAATGCCCCGTAAGGCATTAAGCTCTCCACAGTACCCTCTACAATAGAGCCGGGAACCAGCATGGAAATTCTATGGTTTCTCTCTTCCTCTTCTTTTTCCCGTGCAATTACTTTTGCGGAGAGAACAAGTTTTTTTGCACTTTCATCTACGGTGATAACCCGGACATCTAAGTCTTTTCCCAGCCAGGGATTGCAGTCCTCCACATAGTTCAGGCTTAAGTGGGAGGCAGGAATAAATCCCCGGATTCCCTCAACGTAAGCGATAACGCCGCTGGGGACAATACCTTTTACCCGCACCCTAAGAGTGGTATTGTCCTCCATATATTGAGTCAATTTTTCCCAGGCAAGAATTTCATTGGCTTCTTTTCTGGAGAGTAAAAGATTTCCCTCCCCGTCATCCATCCGGACAATGGTGGCTTCTAACACATCTCCCATATGAATGGAATCCATAATGCGAAAATCAGGGTCATCGCTGATGTCCTTTGCCTTAATAATCCCGGAGGCAAAATATTTTAAATCCAGGGTTACTTCCTCCTCATTCAGTGCTATGACTGTCCCGGTTACGATATCTCCTTCGGAGAGTTTTCGGAAAGAAGATTCCAACTCTTCCTTAAAATCTTCCATAGATTCTTTCTTTTCTAAAATTTCTTCTGCCATTTTTTATACTCCTTTTCGTTTTCCTAAAGATATCTTATCACAAAACATGGAGGATGCAAGTAAATATGAGCAGATTCCCAAAACTTCCATAATCCTAAGGTTTTAAAGTGGCATACTGGCCGATTTCCTCAAATCCAATTTTGTGGTAAATTCTTCCGGCGTCAGGGTTATGGTAGAAAAGGCATAAAAATTCTTTTCCCTGTGTAAAGGATTCCTGGCAGAGTTTCTGCACAATTGTGCTGGCGTATCCTTTCTTCCTGTAATCCGGGTGAGTGGCAATTCCAATTATCATGGCGCTTTTGGAGTTTGCACCGCTGGTGGAACCCACAGAAATTAATCGGCCATTGTCAAATATACCCCAGGCAATCCCGCCCTCCTGCAGGCTTACTCTGATTTGTTCTGCCATTTTATCCTCTTTACCGCGGTAATTACATGCAAATTCTTCAATATTAAGATAAAGATCCACAATATCCCGGGCATTTTCCGGGGTAAGTTTTTCTATTTTTAAGGTAGATGTATTGACCGGGGAAACAGAACTGCATCGGCACATGTAATCTGCTGTCATTTTAAACTGGGGCAGATGAGGAAGCAGCGGTTTTAGCAGCTCTACTTTCCCGCTGATGGAGTCGATGTTTTTTCTGTTTTGAAAGAAATCTAATACAGGATTCAATGCATAATTTTCGGATTGACTGTATATAATATAGAAGTCAAAGTATCTAAGAATCAGGGAATCGTATGTCCCAGAGCCGCTATCATTTGCATAAACCTCAACCTGGCTGGAAGAGAGACCAAAACTTTCTATGTCTCCATAAAAAAAGAGATTCATTTCCGGTTCTAAAGCGATATAGCGGTAAATATTTTCTTTTTCTGATTCCATACATTTTCTCATATTGCTCCTCCTTGTGTCTGGGTTTCAATAATTTTCAGTACTATAACCTATTTTGATTGAAAAGTCAATTTGACATTTGTAGGAGAAAGGAATATAATAATATTGTTGACGCGGGGTGGAGCAGTCTGGAAGCTCGTCGGGCTCATAACCCGAAGGTCACAGGTTCAAATCCTGTCCCCGCAACTATTGACATTACCTGAAATCAAATGATATAGGGTAATGTTTTTTTCATATTTAAAAAATAGAAAACTACGGAAGGATGATATAAAATGGAACAAAATGCAAAGACGGCGCTTTTTGAAGATTACCCTATTCCAAAAGCTGTGGCAAGCCTTACCATACCCACGATTTTAAGTTCCCTGGTAATGGTAATTTATAATATAGCGGATACTTATTTTGTGGGGCTGTTAAACGACCCCATACAAAATGCAGCGGTGACTTTGGCAGCCCCTGTGCTTCTGGCATTTAATGCGGTGAACAACCTCTTTGGTGTGGGAAGTTCCAGTGTGATGAGCCGGGCATTGGGAAGGAAAGATTATGATACGGTAAAACAGGGTTCTGCCTTTGGGTTTTACTGCGCCCTGTTCAGCGGCATCTTGTTTTCACTGCTGTGTTTTACCTTTGAAATGCCTTTATTAAGGCTTTTGGGAACGGATGGGACCACCCTTTCTGCCACCAGGTCATATATGAGATGGACAGTCCTTTTTGGAGCAGTTCCTTCTATATTAAATGTGGTTTTTGCATATCTGGTGAGAGCTGAGGGGGCGTCCCTCCATGCCAGCGTTGGAACCATGAGCGGATGTCTCTTAAATATTATTTTAGACCCCTTCTTTATTATGCCCTGGGGACTTAATCTGGGGGCAGCAGGGGCGGGACTTGCAACTTTTCTCTCAAACTGTGCGGCATGCCTTTATTTCCTGATTTTGATTTTTTGCAGAAGAAAGTCTACATTCGTGTGCATCCATCCCAAAATGCTGGTGTTTCGCAGAGACCTCGTCCTAGGCGTGTGTTCTGTAGGAATACCTGCATCCATTCAGAATTTATTAAACGTGACAGGAATGACAATTTTAAATAATTTTACTGCGGGCTATGGCTCCGATGCGGTGGCGGCTATGGGAATCGCCCAGAAAATCCAGATGGTGCCTATGCAGATTGCATTGGGGGGCTCCCAGGGAATTATGCCCCTTGTAAGTTACAATTACGCCAGCGGCAACCGGAAGCGGATGAAAGATTCTGTGATGTTTGTTACCAGATTTATGCTTGGGTTTATGGCGGTGGTGGTTTTGACAGGGATTTTTGGGGCAGGTACTTTAATCCACTTGTTTATAGACAATGAAAATGTAATCAGGCATGGAATTATATTTCTCCGCGGACTGATGTTGGCGCTGCCTTTCCTCTGTATGGATTTTATGGCGGTGGGAGTTTTTCAGGCAATCGGTTCCGGGAAGCGGGCATTAATTTTTGCAGTATTGAGAAAAATTGTGCTGGAGATTCCCGCAATTATTCTTTTAAATCTTATTGTGCCTTTGTACGGAATGGCATTTGCTCAGTTTGTAGCGGAATTTGTGCTGGCCATTGCAGCAGTAATCATGCTGAATCAGATTTTTCAGACAAAATCACTTTCATCAAAGAGAGAAAGTAAAAATTGAAGAAATTTACCAAGATAAAAAACCACAGGAGGTAATAATTATGGATAATATGGAACAATTTTTGCAGTGGGTGAAAGAATCTGACAATATTGTATTTTTTGGAGGGGCAGGGGTATCTACAGAAAGCGGCATACCGGACTTTCGCAGTGTGGACGGACTGTATCATCAGAAGTATGATTATCCTCCGGAGACGATTTTAAGCCACAGCTTTTATTTACAAAAAACAAAGGAATTTTACCGTTTTTACAGGGAGAAAATGCTTTGCCTTTCCGCAAAGCCAAACAAAGCCCATTTAAAATTGGCGGAGCTTGAGGCGGCAGGAAAATTGAAGGCAGTGATTACCCAGAATATTGACGGGCTGCACCAGGCGGCGGGGAGCAAAGAAGTTTTAGAGCTTCACGGCAGCGTACACAGAAACTACTGTCAGCACTGCGGGAAACTTTTTGACGCAGCCTACATACAAAATTCAGAAAATATCCCTCTTTGTGACGCATGTAAAGGGGAAATTAAACCGGATGTAGTGCTTTATGAAGAGGGACTTGACAATGAGATAATGACAAAATCCATTCGATATATTGCAGGTGCAGATATGCTGATTATCGGGGGAACTTCCCTGGCGGTGTATCCGGCAGCAGGGCTTATCGATTACTACAGGGGAAATAAGCTGGTGTTGATTAACAAATCCGTTACTCCAATGGACACCCGTTCCAACCTGAAAATAGAGGGAGGTATCGGAGAAGTATTTTCTCAGATTATATTATAATCATATTTTAAGAAAGGAAACATATGCAGTTTGAATTAGGAGATATTGTAAAATTAAAGAAAAAGCATCCCTGTGGCAGCAGTGAGTGGGAGATTTTACGGGTAGGGGCAGATTTTCGGCTAAAATGCCTTGGCTGCGGGCATCAAATTATGGTATCCAGGAAGCTTGTGGAAAAAAACACAAAGGAAATACGAAAAAAAGCTTGATTTGGCAAGGAATTTGTGGTAAAGTAACTACTTGTGAAAAACTACAAATTCCTTGCTCTTTCTATTTGACGGCAGTGTAGATATGCCGGGGGAGAGGGCCAGAGACCAAAAGGAGGTACAACAGCATGAACAAATATGAATTAGCACTTGTTGTTAATGCAAAAATCGAAGATGATGCCAGAACTGCTACAGTGGAAAAAGCAAAAGAGTATATCACCCGCTTCGGGGGAACTGTAACAGAAGTTGAGGACTGGGGCAAAAAGAGATTAGCCTATGAAGTTCAGAAGATGAGAGAAGGCTTCTACTATTTCATCCAGTTTGAGGCAGAACCATCTGTTCCGGCACAGATTGAACAGAATGTTCGTATTATGGATAATGTTCTTCGTTTCTTATGCGTTAAAAAAGACGAGGCGTAAATAGAAAAGAGGAAGATATATGAATAAGGTAATTCTGATAGGACGTCTGACAAGAGACCCGGAAATCCGTTACTCCCAGGGGGAGCAGGCCACGGCAATCGCAAGGTACACTTTAGCAGTGGACAGGAGATTTCGCCGGGACGGCGACACAAACACGGCGGATTTTATTGGATGCGTTGCTTTTGGACGTCAGGGCGAGTTTGCAGAAAAATATCTGCGCAAAGGAATAAAAATAGCAATCACCGGCAGAATCCAGACAGGAAGCTACACCAATAAGGATGGACAGAAAGTTTATACTACAGATGTTGTAGTGGAGGAGCAGGAATTTGCGGAGAGCAAAGCAGCCAGTGAGCAAAACGGCGGAGGTTTTATTCCCGCTGACAGACCGTCACCCACAGCGGCAGCAGGAGACGGCTTCATGAACATTCCCGATGGAATTGATGAAGAGTTACCATTCAACTAAATGGAAACTGTATATTTTGTACAGGCATATATTTGACAGGAGGTAAAATCAATGGCTTTTAATAAAGAAGGTAAAGACAGCGGTTCTTTTAAGAGAAGACCTATGCACAGAAGAAAAAAAGTATGTGTATTTTGCGGAAAAGATAATGTAATCGACTACAAAGATACCAATAAATTAAAGAGATATGTATCTGAGAGAGGTAAAATCCTTCCCAGGAGAATCACAGGAAACTGTGCAAAACATCAGAGAGCTCTCACAGTTGCAATTAAGAGAGCGCGCCACGTTGCATTGATGCCATACGTGACAGATTAATACAAAAACAGAGAATCGGCCATCGAACAAATGGTCGATTCTTTTTTTTATTTATATTGCTATTTTCATAGTGTACGTGGTACAATAGACGTAAACGTATTTTATGTATCGGGCTTATTTTGCCCGCAGCATTATTATGGGAGGCAGTAAAATTGAAAATCATAAAGAGAAGCGGAGAGGAAGTTATTTTTGATATTACCAAAATTATAGCGGCTGTCCACAAGGCCAACAAGGAAGTGGAAACCACCCACCGACTGACTACGGAACAGATTCAGCAGATTGCTGACAAGGTGGAAAAGGTATGTCAGGACTCCATCCGTGCCATGGGGGTAGAAGAAATCCAGGATGCGGTGGAAGAGAGAATCATGGAAGTGGGGGCTTTCCATGTGGCAAGAGCTTACATCACATACCGGTACAGGCGTCAGCTTGTGCGTCAGTCGAATACAACAGACAGGCAGATTATGACTATTATTGAGAGTCAGAATGAAGATATTAAACAGGAAAATTCCAATAAAAATCCTTTATTGGCATCTACTCAGCGTGATTATATGGCAGGAGAAGTCAGCAAAGATATTACAAAGCGTTTTCTTCTTCCCCCGGAAGTATGGGAAGCCCATGAAAAAGGTTTGATCCATTTTCATGACGCAGATTATTTTGCCCAGCATATCCACAACTGCTGTCTGGTGAATTTAGACGATATGCTCCAAAATGGTACAGTTATCAGCGAGACCAAAATAGACAGGCCGAATTCTTTTTCTGTGGCATGTATTGTGGCATCCCAGATTATCGCTCAGGTGGCTTCCAGCCAGTATGGGGGACAGTCCATCAGCGCCTATCACTTGTCTAAATTTGTGGCTTCTTCCAGGGCAAAATTCCGCAGGGAAGTGAGACTGGACTTTGAGAAAGCAGGGATTCAGGCAGATGAAGAACAGATTTACCGCGTTGCAGAGGAAAGAGTGGAAAAAGATATAGAAAAGGGAGTGCAGACCATTCAGTATCAGGTGGTTACTCTTATGACTACAAACGGACAGGCTCCTTTTATCACGGTGTTTATGTATTTGGATGAGGCACCGGAAGGACAGGACAGGGAAGATTTAGCTATGGTGATAAGGGCTCTTTTAAACCAAAGAATTTTAGGGGTGAAAAATGAGCAGGGTATTTACATTACACCGGCATTTCCAAAGCTTATCTATGTGCTGGATGAAGACAATATCACAAAGGAAAGTCCCTACTGGGATGTGACAGAGTTGGCTGCAAAATGTACCGCTTTACGGATGGTGCCGGACTATATCTCTGCAAAAGTTATGAGAGAGTTAAAGGACGGCAATGTATATACCTGTATGGGCTGCCGATCTTTTCTAACAGTGTATCACGATGAAGAGGGAAAACCAAAATTTTATGGAAGATTTAATCAGGGTGTCTGCACCATTAACTTGGTGGATGTTGCCTGTTCTTCCCAGGGTGATTTTGATGAATTCTGGAAAATTTTTGACGAGCGGTTAAATTTGTGCTATAAGGCACTGATGGCAAGAAATTTAAGACTGAAGGGAACAAAGTCAGATATTGCACCGATTCTCTGGCAAAATGGTGCCCTTGGCCGGCTAAAGAAAGGGGAAACTATCGATAAGCTTTTATATAATGGATATTCCACTATTTCCCTGGGATATGCAGGTCTGTGTGAATGTGTCCGTTATATGACAGGAAAGAGCCATACGGACCCGGCGGCGACCCCTTTTGCCCTGGAAGTCATGCAGCATTTAAATGAAGCATGTGCCAGGTGGAAAGCGAAAGAACATATTGATTTTTCCGTGTATGGCACTCCTTTGGAGTCTACTACTTACAAATTTGCCAAGAATCTCCAGATGCGTTTTGGCATTATTGAGGGTGTAACAGATAAAAATTATATTACAAACTCCTATCATGTCCATGTGACGGAGGAGATAGATGCATTCCATAAGTTAAATTTTGAGAGCCAGTTTCAACCCCTTTCTCCCGGCGGGGCTATCAGCTATGTGGAAGTTCCGGATATGAAAAATAACATTCCGGCGGTACTTACGGTAATGCAGCATATTTATCAGAATATTATGTATGCGGAGCTGAATACGAAAAGCGATTACTGCAGCTTATGCGGTTATGATGGGGAAATGCAAATCGTGGCAGATGAGAGCGGCAAATTGATTTGGGAATGCCCAAATTGCAAAAATCATGACCAGAATACCATGAGTGTGGCCCGGCGGACCTGCGGTTACATCGGGACCCAGTTCTGGAACCAGGGAAGAACTCAGGAGATTAAGGAACGTGTGCTGCATCTATAATATAAGGGAGAAATTATGAAACACAATTTGAAATTAACGGGCAGACTGAGGAATTATTTGATTTTGCCTATATTTTTAACAATTTTGCTTGTCATCTTAAATATACCTATTTACTTTGTAAACCAGGAGGCTGGCGTAATGGTTTCCGGTTTCCTGGTGGTATATGTGGTTTGTATGTTTGCTTCTTTTTTAAGGAATCAGCCGGTGCTGGTGAAAGAAGTGATAAATTTTGCCACGCAATATTCCACAGTGCAGAAAAAATTGTTAAATGAATTTGAAATCCCCTATGCACTTTTAGATATTAACGGGAAAATCTTATGGATGAACAATAAATTCGGGGAAGTCACCGGGAAAGATAAGGGATATCACAAAACCATATTCAGCATTTTTCACAGTATTTCCAAGGAAGAGCTGCAAAAGGGAGAAGGGGAATCTAATTTTTATATCCATTGGGAAGATAAGGTGTTTCGTGCAGAGACTACCAGACTTTATTTTGAGAGTATGGTGGAACAGAGCAGCATTATAGAAGTGACAGAAAAAAAGGAGGACAGCGCCTATCTCATTGCTTTTTATCTTTTTGATGAGACGGAACTCAGCCAGTACATTCAGGAGAACAGGGAACAAAAACTGGTGTCGGCACTGCTCTACATTGATAATTATGACGAGGCTTTAGACAGCATTGAGGATGTAAAGCGCTCACTGTTAATTGCATTGATTGACAGAAAAATAAACAAATATTTTAACGAGATGGACGCATTGGTCCGCAAAATTGAAAAAGACAAATATTTTATTGTATTTAAATATAAATTTATGGAATTTCTGGAAGAGGATAAGTTTAGCATTCTTGAGGATGTAAAAACCGTAAAGGTGGGCAACGAAATGTCCGTAACCTTAAGTATCGGCGTGGGAATGAACGGGGACAGCTATAAGAATAATTATGAATTTTCCCGTATGGCCATTGATTTGGCCTTGGGCCGGGGCGGGGACCAGGCGGTGGTAAAAGAGTATGACAGAATTTCCTATTACGGAGGAAAATCCCAGACAGTGGAAAAGAGCACCAGGGTAAAGGCCAGGGTAAAGGCTCACGCATTAAGGGAAACCTTGGAGAGCCGGGAAAATGTAATTATTATGGGACACAGTATCAGCGATGCAGATGCATTCGGGGCGGCAGTGGGGATTTACTGTGCAGCCAGGGTGCTGGGAAAGAAAGCACAGATAGTTTTAAATACCGTGACCTCTTCCCTCCGTCCCATAAAAGAGTGTTTTACCCCGGACAAGGGTTATCCGGAGGATATGTTTATCAATAGTGAGCGGGCACTTGAAATTGTAAATAAAAATACTTTAGTAATGGTGGTGGATACCAACCGGCCAAATTATACGGAATGTCCCCAGTTGTTAAATAAAGGGCTGGCAGTAGTGGTATTTGACCATCACAGACAGAGCAGCGAAGTCATACAAAATCCGGTGTTGTCTTATATTGAGCCTTATGCTTCCTCTGCCTGTGAGATGATTGCAGAGGTATTGCAGTACTTTACGGAAAATATAAAATTGGAGCCCAGTGAAGCGGATTGTATTTATGCAGGAATTTTAATTGACACAAACAATTTTATGACAAAAACGGGGGTCAGGACTTTTGAGGCTGCAGCGTATTTGAGGAGATGCGGTGCAGAGGTGACAAGGGTTCGGAAAATGCTTCGGAATGATATGGATGCCTACAAGGCAAGGGCGGAGATTGTCCGTCATGCAGAAGTTTACAGAGGTTCCTTTGCCATTTCCGTATGCCCTGGAAAAATGGAGAGCCCTACTATTGTAGGGGCCCAGGCTGCAGACGAACTGCTAAATATTGTAGGAATTAAAGCATCATTTGTATTGACAGAATATCAGGAAAAAATTTATATCAGCTCCCGGTCCATTGACGAGGTAAACGTGCAGCTTATTATGGAACGCTTAGGAGGCGGAGGCCATTTGAACGTGGCGGGGGCACAGTTGTCAGGATATACTTTAAACGAGGCAAAACGGGCAGTCTGTGACGTTTTGGACAAAATGTTAGAAGAAGGAGATATAGAAGGATGAAAGTAATTTTATTGCAGGATGTAAAGTCCCTTGGAAAAAAGGGAGAAATCGTAAACGCCAGTGACGCATATGCCAGAAATGTCCTGTTTCCCAAAAAGCAGGCGGTTGAGGCAAATAATAAGAATCTCAATGACTTAAAACTTCAGAATAAACATGCCCAGAAAGTGGAGGAAGAGAATTTTGAGGCCGCTACAGCCCTGGCAAAAAAACTGGAAGATTTAAAAGTGGAAGTAAAAATAAAGACGGGGGAGGGGGATAAAACCTTTGGATCCGTTTCCACAAAAGAAATTGCTGCAGCGGCAAAAAAACAGTTGGATCTTGATGTGGACAAGAAAAAAATGCAGTTGGAAGAGCCCATCCGCTCCCTGGGGATGCACGAGGTGCCTATTCGTCTTCATTCTAAGGTAACTGGTATTCTGCGGGTGCATGTAAGCGCAGAATAGGGAGGTACTTTTCATGGAAGAAGCACTGATAAAACGAATTATGCCAAACAGCCTGGAAGCAGAACAGTCGGTGATTGGTTCCATGATTATGGATAAAGATGCCATTGTCACAGTAATGGAAATGCTGTCCCAGGAGGATTTTTACCATCAGCAGTACGGGCTGTTATTTCAGGCAATGGTGGAATTGTACAATGCAGGCCAGCCGGTGGATTTGGTTACTCTGCAGAACAAGCTGCGCTCTATGAATGTGCCCTCAGAGGTGAGCAGCCTAGAATTTATCCGGGATTTATTGACAGCCATCCCCACATCCGCCAATGTGAAGTATTATGCCCAGATTGTAAAGGATAAGGCAGTATTGAGAAGGCTTATTAAAATAACGGAGGAAATTGAAAATCAGTGTTATGCGGATACGGGAGAGCTTGAGGATATTTTGGCGGACACAGAGAGAAACGTGTTTGGTCTTTTGCAGAACCGCAGCGGAGGGGATTATGTTCCCATAAAAGAGATTGTTTTAAATGCTTTGGAAAAGATTGAGCTTGCCTCTAAGACCCAGGGGAATGTAACAGGCATCCCCACGGGGTTTGTGGACTTGGATTATAAAATGTCCGGTCTCCAGCCCTCGGATTTTATTCTGGTGGCGGCCCGTCCTTCCATGGGTAAGACGGCTTTTGTGTTAAACATAGCCCAGTATGTGGCATTCCATGAGGATATGGCCACAGCCGTATTTAGTCTGGAGATGTCCAAAGAGCAGCTTGTCAATCGTCTCTTTTCCCTGGAATCCAGGGTGGATGCCCAGGTATTGCGATCCGGAAACCTGGCGGATACGGACTGGGAAAAATTAATTGAAGGGGCGGGAGTCATTGGAAATTCCCATCTGATTATAGATGATACCCCGGGGATTTCCATATCGGAACTTCGGAGCAAATGCAGGAAATTTAAGCTGGAACATGATTTAAAGCTGATAATCATTGACTATCTGCAGTTAATGAGTGGAAACGGCAGGTCAGAATCCAGGCAGCAGGAGATTTCCGAGATATCCCGTTCTCTAAAAGGACTGGCAAGGGAGCTGAATGTTCCGGTAATTGCCTTGTCACAGCTCAGCCGCGCCGTGGAACAGCGTCCTGACCACCGTCCTATGCTCTCCGACCTCCGTGAGTCCGGAGCTATCGAGCAGGATGCGGATGTGGTAATGTTTATTTATCGGGATGACTATTATAATAAAGATACGGATTTAAAGAATATAGCGGAAATTATTATTGCAAAACAGAGAAACGGCCCTATTGGAACTATAAATCTAGTATGGCTGCCTCAGTATACAAAGTTTGCCAACATGGAAAAGTAAAGATAAAAACATTTCGGGGATTTTCGATAAAGATTCCATAAAAGCTGCCTTTGGCAGCTTTTTTCGCATAAGAAACATGGAATTGCTGCGGGGAATCGGAGGTTCCCTGTCGAAAGCACCCGATGGGAAAACATTGCACAGCGCTTCATATTCCACTATAATAAAGCATATAATAAAGATTAAACAAAAAAAGGAGGAAGACTTATTGGACAAGGTACGCTATATGATTTCAGATGCCGCAAGCCTGGTAAATGTGGAAGCACATGTCTTACGTTACTGGGAAGAGGAGTTAGAATTAAATATTCCCAGAAATGAGATGGGGCATCGTTATTATACAAAAGAAAACATACAGCAGTTCCTAAAGATTAAAGAGTTAAAAGAACAGGGGTATCAGTTAAAAGCAATTAAAATGGTGATACAAAATGCCGGCATGAAGCCGGAGGAGGCAGCAAGGCTAACTTCCGGAGAGCTGGCAGAGACAGTGAATGTGAGAAAACCGGTGGAAAAAACATTTTCCCCAGAAGATAAAATGGCCCAGTTTCGGATTCTTATGACAGGAATCGTAAAAGATGCCCTTGCGGAAAACAACCAGGCATTGGGAAGAGAAGTGGGAGAAAATGTCGGTGACCGCGTATTAAAAGAAATGAATTACCTCATGCGGGAGCAGGATGAGCAGGAGGAGGAGCGTTATCGCAAACTGGATGCAGCCATCCGTGAATTACATAGCAAAAAAGTGAAGGTGGGAAAGAAAAAGGAATCCCACAAAATCTTTGCGAAAAAGGAGGCAACCACGTAGCAGAACAGAAAACAATACAAAAAAGAAGTCATTTTACAAGTTGATTTTGTAAAATGACTTCTTTTTCATGGTCATCTCTCGATGAAGGCTGTGGATAACACCTTAAAAAGTGTTATAAGAATTAGCCCTGTTCGATTGCTCCTGTAGGACATGCACCAGCACAGGTTCCGCAATCTACACATGCGCCAGCGTCAATCTGAAATTTGCCGTCTCCTGCAGAGATAGCGCCTACTGGGCATTCTCCTTCACAAGTTCCACAGTTTACGCAAGAATCAGTAATCACGTATGCCATTGGTCAATTCCTCCTTATGTAGTTCAAGATTTAAGCCACTTTGACTTAAAAGTATTCTAATACAAAAAGTGGGTAAATACAAGTACCTGGGAGGTATTTTTCCAAAAACATTGAAAGGAAAAGATTGCATAATGAAAACAGTCATATTATAATATTTGCGGAGGCAAACCTGAAAGTCTTTGGTATAGATCAGATGGTTTGCGGAAAAAGTAAACATAGGTAACCGTTTGGTTTCCCTGAACAGTTACAATTTAAAGAAAAAGGAGGAATACACGATGACACAGGTAACGAAATCCACCATGATCGGAGAATTACTTCAGATTGATGAGAACATTGCACCCATTCTTTTAAATATAGGTATGCATTGCCTTGGATGCCCTTCATCTCAGATGGAAACCATTGAGGAAGCTGCAATGGTTCACGGAATTGAAGCTGATGCGCTGGTAAAAGAAATCAATGATTTTCTTGCAAAAGATTTAGCTGCAAATTAATCCGGTTATCAACATTAAAAGCGGTAAAAAGATACCTTATAGTTTCATTTTGAAACATAAGGTATCTTTTTTATGTGAGAAAAATGCTTTTTTGGCAAATTAGAGCTGTGCAAAAGTCTGGAGAGCCCGAACCTTGCAGATAACCGGATGATGCTCGTACATATACGCCTCCGTGGCGGCAGTGACAGTTTTCTGGCGGGCATATTCTGAGAGAATATTACAAAGTTTATTAAATGTCTCCGGTGTGGCGTTGCTCTTATGAATCACGAGATAATAGCAATGCTTTTTATCATCTTTAAACAGTGTATTCTCCCCGCTGTAGAAACCGTCTAAGACACGGGCCAGTCTGGTAATATCCTCCAGTTTGTAGAATACAAAAAGTTTTGTCAAATCGGCGGGCACACTTAAGTCTTTTGTAACGTCCTTTGAGTCATCCTTTTTTTCAACGGTAAGGGTGTCTTTTAAGGGGACAAAATCCTTAGATTCTTCTTTTTTGTCGGACTCCTGCTCCTGATGCTGTTTAGCCATTTCACGGAACAGACCTAATATATCGTCTGCGCTCTCTCCTGAAACTTCGTCTTCCTCCTCAGATAAACTGTCATATTCTTCTGATGAATCGGAAAATTTAGAAAAACGGGTGTCCAGTTCGTCAGGATATTCCACCTTAGTGACCAGTAGAATAATAGATTCCGGTGACACAGGGATAGCTTCAATCATCAATGGAATATCATCCGCTTCAAAACCAAATTCATAGTTTGCCTGCTGCATCATATCATGAAACAGCATTTTAGCTTTTTCGGAACCATAGGCAAGTTCACTTAATTTTAAATGGCGGTCCGCCAAATCTTCCGGTGTCAAGGTGCAGCGAATTTGATTATCGCTAATCTTTTCAATTTTCATTTTTTCACTTCCTGTCTATTTTACATTCAAAGTTTTCAAGGAATAATTGCTTTTTATGTATCTTTGCTCAATATAAGATATGCAGCAATCATATGCTTATTATAAACAAATGCGTATCTGATGTAAAGTGCAGATGTCAATTAAAAATATATAAATTTTATAAAAAATAGAAAAAAATGGTTGTCAATAAGTAATAATTATGCTATAAAAAGAATAAGAGATGCTTTTTCCGAGAAATTATGGAAGGAGCGACAAAAAATTCAAACATTTATCTGGTCTGACCGTTATCAGTTTCTCTCGGAAATTGGGAGAGGAAGTCAAAGTAAAATTTTTTTGGTCAGGCATCGACAGTTAGGAGAGTACCGTGCAGTAAAGTGTATTTCAAAAAATACGGACACCTCCTGGCAGATTCGGGAGGCAAAACTTCTGAATCATCTGAAACATCCACGGATTCCCATTGTTTATGATGTAGAGGAAGATGAAAATTTTTACTATATCATAGAGGAGTATGTGGAGGGTGAATCTTTAGAAGCGCTTATGCTTCAATCATCGTTTCTTACCCAAAGTTTTATTTATGAGACAATATGGGAGATATCTGAGGTCTTAAGCTATCTTCACCATATAGCCCCGGTTCCGGTAATTTATCAGGATTTAAAGGCGGAACATGTAATTCTGGGGAAAAAAGGTGTAAAGCTAATTGACTTTGGCATTGCTACCTATCTAAATGAGACAGGGTGCAGATTTCAAAATTACGGGACGCCGGAGTATACAGCTCCGGAAAAAAGAGAGCTTGCCAAAATTAATGTGGGCACAGACATTTACAGTCTGGGCAAGCTGTTAGGCCAGTTGGTTTTGGCGGGGAATGAAAAGTCCCTAAGTCTTTTGTGTATTTCTCAAAAAGCCACGCATCCCATGGAGAGCCAGCGCTATCATTCGATAGAGGAATTTCAGAAAGCTCTTAGGAGGGCAAAAGAAAATATGCAATCAGAAAAAAATCCGGTGAATCAAAAGCATCTCTTAAAAACAATTATAGTTGCAGGCAGCAGACCAGGAACAGGCGTCACTCATATTGCTGTCTCTCTCACACAATATCTCAATTCCCATCACGTTCCGGCGGTTTATGAGGAAAAGAATCCCAGCAATGATATGCGTAAAACTGTAAAATCAGGAAAACATTTCGCAGAGTGTAACGGGCTTTACCGAAGGGGAGATTTTTTGGGACTGCCATTGTATGGGGAGGGGGTAGAGATTTCCGTGAAAGAGGAGAGCGTTTCGGTGAAGGATTGGGGAAATAACCTTGAGAGAGCCAGGGAGGAGAAAGGGGATTTGTTTTTGCTGGTAGCAGGAAGCAGAGAATGGGAAAGAGATTCTGCAAAAACCAGCGTAAATTCCCTTTCTGAAGAAATCGACCTGATTCTTATTTCCAATTACGGGGACAAGAGACAGGCCAGGCAGTATGCAAAGGAATTTTGTAAACCGGTGTACTGTTTTCCCTTGGACAAGGACCCTTTTAAGGCCGGAAAAGAAAAAGACAGGTTTTTTGGGATGCTTCTGCAGAGAGAAGGTGGTGATGATTACAAAAGAAACACATATAAGAACCGTTGGCATTGCAGGGAGCACAAGGGGGAGCGGCACAACCCATTTGGCCGTATCTTTGGCAAACTACGCATCATCTGGACTTTTGGAAAAAAGCGCATATATTGAAGCCGGAGGCCAGGGAGAGCTGACCCGCTGGAAAACGCCGGGGAAATCAGGATATTTCACAGAAAAAGGGGTACATTTTTACCCTAATGTAAAGAGAGAAGATATTCCAATTTTGTTAAACAGGGATTACAAGAGACTGATATTTGATTTTGGAGAAAAGTATCTTTTTTTCCGGGAAGAGATTTTAAGATGCGACCGGAAAATATTCCTGTTAAATATTAGCCCCTGGCAAAAATTTACTGCGGAAAAGCTGGTGCGGGAGTTAGCGGAGGAAGAGTGGGGGAAAGTTATGCCCCTGTTTGCCAGTGCCTTTGCTTCCCCAAAGGAAAAAAGCCAAATAGAAGAAGCATTCCATATCCACATTATGGAGATTACCGGTATTTGCAATGCATTTGCGATATCCGGAAAATCCTTTTCCATGATGAATCAGCTCCTGGGGGAAAATGCCCCGGTGAAGAAGAAATTTAGTCTGAATTTAACCAAAAGAAAAAGGTAGTTTTTCACAAAAAAGGGTTGCCTTCTTTTGGAAAATAGGAGCAAGCAATGGAGAATGAAAGAAAAATGCAGCTATTTGTAGAACTTCAGGAAATTGAAAAGAGAGGGATTACATTGTGGATGGAAGGAAACCTCAGTAATTCCGGCCGCATTGCCGATGCCATTTTTGTCAATGAAAGCGAGGCCTATATGCGGGATTATATTTATGAACAGGGGGTGTTAAAGGAACTTCATTTTGATAAAGTAAAAAATAACTGATTCCCACAGGGAATTTAATTTGTAACTATTAACAGGATTATGTCATACACAATAGAATCGAATCGGGGTTCCTCGATGCCGTTTCGAGTCATACATAAAAAGAAAAAAGATGAAGGAACCGGGAATGGAGCGAAGCTATTTCCGGTTTTTTTCTTTTTTTGTAGCGGGAAAAATTTAGTTATGATATACTGATACTGCATATGTGGAATGGTGTGTAACAGCTCATTCAATTCTGTGCAGTTACGGAATTACAGAGGAGGATACAGTCTAAATGGATGCAAAAAGAGTAAAGCAGTCAATTATTTTGGCAGTGTCAGTAATACTTGTCATTATACTTGTGCTGGTAATTGGGAAGTTAATTGATAAATATACCCCGTCTAAGGAACAGCAGGATTTGTGGGAATATTACGGGCTTACGGAGGAGTCCCAGGCAGCCATTGTGTTAAATCATGAGGTCATTTCTCAAAAAGCGGTTATCAGGGAAGGCATAGTTTACTTAAGTTATGAAACAGTTCGGGATGTATTTAACAGCCGTTTTTACTGGGATTACAATGAAAATCTTCTTCTCTATACCACTCCTGAGGATGTGGTATCTGCGGCGGCGGACAGCAAGGAGTATTTTGTTACAAAGGACAAGAAATCAGAAAATTATACCATTGTTTATGCAGATGCCAATACAGCTTACATCGCCATGGATTACGTAAAAAAATACACGGATTTGGATTATGAGTTCTTTGAAGAGCCAAACCGGGTGGTGGTAAGGACAAAATGGGAGGATGAACCAGGGGTTTTCGTGAAAAAGGATACCCAGATACGCTACCGTGGAGGAATTAAAAGTCCGATTTTAACAGAAGTTTTCAAGGAGACGGAGCTTACTGTTTTAGAGAAGGGTGAGGACTGGGATAAGGTAGCGACAAATGAAGGCGTGATTGGCTATATTAGAAAGAAACGTCTTGGAAAAGAAGAGGTAAAGACTTTTGAACATACCCCGATGACAGAAACTTTTTCCCATATCTTAAAGGATAAAAAGATAAATATGGCATGGCATCAGGTTACTACAGAAGATGCAAACAGCACTGTGGCGGATGTTCTTTCCAATACCAAAGGCCTAAACGTAATTTGCCCCACCTGGTTTTATTTAAATGACAATGAGGGAAATCTTGTGAATATCGCAAGTTCAGAGTATGTGCAGTACTGTCACAATCAGGGAGTGGAAGTTTGGGCATTGGTGAGCAACCTGGAAAATGATGAGGTGGATTCCGCTGAGGTTTTAAATTATACCTCTAAGCGTACACATTTGGTGAATCAGTTGATAGCGGCGGCGATTCAGTTTGATTTCGACGGGATTAATGTAGATTTTGAGGCCCTAAGCCAAGAGGCAGGGGATGGATATGTCCAGTTTATCCGGGAGCTTTCCTTAAAATGTGAGAACAATGGAATTGTCCTGTCAGTGGACAATTATGTGCCCACGGAATACAGCATGTTTTATAACAGGAAAGAGCAGGGGAATTTTGCAGATTACGTGATTATTATGGGGTATGATGAGCATTACGCCGGAGGAGATGAGGGTTCCGTGGCTTCCATAGGATTTGTAACCCAGGGAATTGCAGATACCTTAAAGGAGGTTCCGGCGGAGCAGATTATCCTGGCTGCGCCCCTTTACACTAGAGTCTGGATTGAAACCCCAAAAGCGGCCTCAGATGACGTGGAGGCGGCCTCGGAAGATTATGTTCCCTATGATTTAAGCTCTAAGGCAGTGGGGATGCAGGAGGCGTGGCGCATGGTGGAGGCCAACGGTGTGGAGCCTGTGTGGCTGGAGGACTGCGGACAGTACTATGCAGAATACTTAAATGAAAATGATACTTATAAAATATGGCTGGAAGATTTGGCATCAATGGAGTTAAGACTTCAGGCAGCTTCGGAAAACGGGCTGGCAGGAATGGCGTTCTGGAAACTTGGATTTGAACACAGCAGCTTCTGGGATACGGTGATAAAGTATATGAATTAAGTCAGAAAAAAGGCAGTGGGAAAAGCTTTACGCTTTTCTCACTGCTTTTATGATGGCACGGAATTTCGGTGTTGTTCCGTAGAGCAAAACCCCTACCCGGTAAATTTTAGCAGAAATGATTCCAATGCCAAAGACAGATAAAATCAGGATGACAATAGAAATTGCCACTTCATAAAAGGGAACCGTGCTCATGGCAATTCTGGTAAACATTGCCATAGGGGAAGTAAAGGGTATATAAGAACATACCTTCATCACCATATTATCCACATTTCCTGAGGACATGGAGAATATCACTGCAAAAAACGCTGCAATAAATAAGAAAGTTAAAGGCATTACCGAAGTGTTGATATCTTCCACTTTGGAGGCTGTGGAGCCTATGGCACCGTAGAGGAATGCATATACAAAAAATCCCAGCACAAAGAATATGAGCATATATACCAAAAGGTAAAGGGGCATATCAAAGAGGGAAGTGATAATAGGATTATTTCCCCACGTGGATTTATTTATATTGTAAAACAAGTATGCAGAGCCAAAAACAGCTACAAGCTGGATAATTCCTGCCAGGCAGGAAGCAATTACTTTGCCAAACATCATGCTGGCCGGCTTTGCGCTGGTAATCAAAAGTTCCATAGCACGGGAACTTTTTTCTGTTGCAACATTTGTGGCAACCATCTGTCCATAGAGAAGAATTGCCATATATAAAACCATAATCATGATATAAGTGTAAAAATAATTCTGTGCCTGGTCAACTCCAAGGTTCTCTGTTTCATGGTTGATCTGAAGGGAGAGAATCTCTGCTGCTGTTTCTTGGGAAATTCCTGCCTGTGACAGGGCATCTATGCGGCAGAGGTTTTGAAGGGTTTCATCTGCAATGGCTGTGTTTCCGTCATACATGTTGAGATTATTTACATAATAGGTATAGGAGGTAAGATTTTCCATTACAAAAGCACATTCTATTTCTCCTGAAATAATCTGCTCCTTTACATCAGAAAGCCCGTCTGTTGGGAGAAGGATTCTGTAGTCAGGAAAAGAAGCGGAAAAGGCATCATATACCAGTTTTGTCTGTACTGGGTCTTTGGCAAGAATTGCCATAACAGGAGATTCCTCGTCCTGCACCACAATTTCCTGTCCGGAGGAATCTTTATCCTTACCGCCTATAATAATTCCTGAAACCCGCGGGAAAAACATTACAGCGGCAATAACTACAACCAGAAAAATGGTTATTCCAAGAAAAGTCTTATTTTTTAAATAGCTTAATAGTTCAAATTTCAATATGGTTCCAAATTGATTCATTCTTTTTCCCCTCCTTTTTCTTCGCCCCCGGTGTATTCCACAAATATGTCATTTAAAGAAGGCTCAAAAACTTTTAGTTCGTCTATGTCATATTTTTCCGTTAGGTACTGCATCATTTCCCTTTTTCTGTCAGGGGAATCCAGTTGAATCAGCACTTCCCCTGTCTCGGTTCTGCTGCTTATGTCTTTTAAGTCAGATAAAATCTCGTCTTCCCGGTCAGAGCGAAGAATGAGTTTATCTCTGGTATAATTGTGTTTAATATCGTGGAGGTTGCCTTTTAAAACAATTTCCCCCTGGTTGATAATAGCGATATTACTGCAGAATTCTTCAATATAGCTCATTTGATGGCTGGAAAAGAGCACAATTTTTCCCTTTGCAATCTCTTCTTTTACCACATCTTTTAAAAGCATGGCATTTACAGGATCCAGGCCGGAAAAAGGCTCGTCTAAAATTACGATTTCTGGGTTGTGGGCAAGGGCGGTAATCAGCTGTATTTTCTGCTGGTTTCCTTTGGAAAGGGTGTCCAGCCGCTTATTGCGGTACTGCGTCATGTCCAGCCTCTCAAGCCAGTAATCTGCCGCTTTTACCGCTTCTTTGGATTTCATTCCGTGAAGTGCTGCAAAATATACCAACTGGTCAATAATTTTCTTTTTGGGATAAAGCCCCCGTTCTTCCGGGAGATAGCCGATTTTAATTTCATTGTAGTTAATCGGGGCGCCGTCTATTAAAACATTTCCCTTTTCTGCGGGAAAGACATCCATTAAAATACGGATTGTGGTAGTCTTTCCGGCGCCGTTGCGCCCCAAAAGGCCAAAAGCCTCCCCGCTGACGGCGAAAAAAGAGATGCCTTTTAAGACTTCTTTTTCACCGAAGCTTTTTTCAATATTTGTTAGTTCCAGTTTCATAGTTTCCTCCATCCTCTAATTTGTACGACTGTAATAATACAACAGTTATATATTTTTGTCAAGAAACCACAGCTAAAAGAAACACCCTGCCAAAAGGCAGGGCTTAGATATTCTATGTTTCAAATTCATATTCCGCATAGCGTCCTTTTGTATTCTTTTTTACTGCATAGAGGGCTTCATCCGCATGGCTCAGCAGTTGGGAGATACTGCTTTTTGCATCACTGGTCCAGGCGAATCCGCTGGAAGCGCTTATTACTTTGGATTCTGTCTCGGAAAGTTTTATGCTATGCTCCTTTAACGTGGAATAAAAGGAATTCAAATAGGTAAGAATCTGTTTTTTCTGGTCACAGTTGTAAATCATCATACAAAATTCATCACCGGAACGCCTGGCTGAGAGAATATGTTCCTGGGGCATAGATTTTAAAACTTGGGCAAATCCCTGGAGATAAGCGTCTCCCATGTCATGGCCGTATGTGTCGTTTATGGATTTAAAATGGTCTAAATCCATCATAACAAAGGCACAGAGTTTTTCATCAGGCATTTGATGTAAAATTTTTTCAGATAATTCTTTAAAATGTCCGAATTTGTATAATCCGGTAAGGGGGTCATGGGTATTCTCGTACTGCATCTGCTGCTTTTCCGTTACATCTTTTGTCACATCAGCTATAATGCCAAGATATCCCTCCTGTGACTGTGACATATGGATATGAATATATCTGGAATCACCTATTTTAAATATTTCCTTTTCCCCATCGATGGGATTTTTCATGATATCTTTTATATACTGGTCAAAAAGGGAGGCATTTTGGTAAAGTCGGTAAGCCTCTTTCTCCGGCAATTCCAAAAGACCGGAAAGGCCAGATGTCACAAAAACATGCTGAACTCCCTTTTCATATTCAAATGCCGCCAGGGGAATACCGCTGATTTCAATTATGGAAGAGATGCGGTCAGAAAGACTGACAATGCTTTTTACCATTGTGTTAATTCCCTTGCTGAGTTCTTCAAATTCCCGGTTTCCCCCTACAGTTACAGTAGTATCTAAATTTCCCTTTGTAATGGCGTAAAGATTTTTTATTATATTATGTATTCCCTGGATGACTTTTTGCTTCACCAGATAATTTAAAAGAAGGATAACCGCACCTTCTATAAAAATGAGATAGAAAAAGGTGGCAAGGATATTTCCCCACAATTTCTGGTAAAGGGTATGCTTGGGGAGGGCAGCACACAGGAGTACTCCTTCATAGAGCCTGCTCAATACATACATAGATGTGCCGTTTCCTGTTTTATATGCCCCTTTTGTGCAGTCTAAAAGTTCATGAAGCTCATAACATTCCCCGTCAAACTCTTTAGAAAGGCCGTCTGAGTGGCCTAACATTTCTCCGGTAGTGGCATCCACCACAAAAAGCTCTTCTCCAATGTCTGTGGGAAATTTAGAAAATATATACTCATAAGTATTTCGCGACTGTGCGCTTAACTGTCTGGTAGGGGTAAAGCCTACCTGGACAATTCCCTTTACGGCTTTTCTGGAAACACCCACGTATTGCCGAATTTTCCCTTCCGCTGCATTGGGCTGGGCATCCTGAATTAAATAGGCATCTTTGTCATCGGTGTCTAAAAGAGCAAGAAAGGCTTTTGTCTGTTTATGGTCCGCCATATCAATGCCCACATATTTGGAAACGGAGGCAGCCACAATAATGCCATTTTCATCAATGACATGTAATTCATCTACGTTGAGTAAATTCGCAAGATACTGCATTTCCGATACGTCCAGGGAGACTTCCGGCTGTCTGTCCAGCACATATGCGGCGGCCCTTGCCCTTGTAAGGTAATCTTCATCCAGGCTGTCCTTTAAGAGAGAAAGTTCTTCCTGGTTGTTTTCCAGGGTATGTATCATCTGTTCTATCTTGGCGTGGAAGGAGCCAAACTGCTGGGTTTCCAGCATGTGCATGCTGAATAAGAAATTGATGGAAAGTATGAGAAATATAGCTGCTGTCATAATCATAAAAGTATATTTAATAAAGACTTTTTGCATGGCTTCCCTTTCTTCTTATAATATATGACAATTATAATAGGTTTTAAGATTTCCGAAGTCCTAATATTTCGCATATGATACTAAAATTTCGCAAAGAGAAGAATTTTAAAAATTCCCCCTTCACAAAAGCAGCCGATATTTCCTCCTATTTTGTGGGAGAAGGACGAAACGCTCTGCATACCCAGGCCATGGTATCCCCCCTTTTTGCTCCTGGGCAGTCCGGTAACAGGGTCAAAAATGATTTCTTTTTCACAGGGATTTTTTATTTCAACCAATAAATGGTCTTTTTCACAGTGGATTTTTACATCTACATATCTTTTATCTTCTTTCAGGTCCTTTACATGGATAATAGCATTTTCCAGGAGATTGGCAATAACGGAGGCAAATTCATAGTCCTTTACAGGAAGTTTTTTAGGCAGTATGATATCGCAGCGCATTTCAACACCAAAAGACCGGGCCCTTCCAGACATTTCTGACATAATGGAATTTAATATAATATTGCTGCAGTATCTGATTACTTTGTTATCGTCAGCCACTTCATGAATATGCTCTGTAATTTTTTTTATTTGGCCGTATTCCCCCTGGGCCAGCAGAGAGTCAATCATGCTGGAATAATGCCTCATATCGTGCCGGAGTATTTTTAAGTTCAATTCAGACTGCTCTACCAGATGGTACTGTTTTTCCAATCCTTTAATATGGGACTCAAATATTAAATTTTTCCAGTATATACCGGCACTGTTTGATTCACTTTCCAGATACCGAAGTACCACTACATAGGAGACAAACATGGTAATAATAAATATTATGGTGCCGGGAATATTTTGGGGCTGTTCATACAGTGTATGGGGAAAGAAAGACAGAAAGGAAAATCCGCAGTAAAAGAAAACCGGAATGAGACAAAGTTCCCACCAGCTCTTCATTAATTTCCTCTCGTATCCTTTCAGGCAGATTTCACGGATTCTGAAGTACAGGAAAACTAAAATACCTGCATGGATAAAAAAGCCTCCTATCAAAGACAAGGGAGCATTGTTTGTATATATATGAAAAATAGATGTTGCAATACTTCCGGCAATCACATAGTTGGAGGCGCTTAATGTCATAAAAAGGGCTCTTGTATCTCTTGTCCGGGATATGATAATGCCTGTAAACTGCGTGACAAATATCTGGAAAAGAGTTACAAGCACATAACATAAGCCGCTGTCCGGAAAAAAGTTCAATTTTATAATATCTGTAATTGTCAGCAAGAAAAAAGAAGTAAAACAAATTGCCTTTGTTTTTCCTTTGGAAAAACGGTGAATGACAAAAAAATAGATAAATAGCATTAAAAAAATATGGCTTAACATATATGAAATATTTTTAAAATAGTCCATGTCTCTCCTACCTGTACTGTTCGGAATAGAATAAAAGATATTCTTTTTTTACTTCTGCGGTTCTCTTTTTGCTCACAGGGATCGTAATGCCGCTTTCCATAACTACAGAATTAGGCAGCAGTTTTTTTACATACTTTAGGTTAATCACAAAGGATTTGTGAACCTGAAGGAAGTTTTTGTCCCACAGAAGTTCCTCTATCTCTTCATCAAAAGACTTTCGGATAAAAATACTTTTAATAATTTCTTTATCTGTGAGATGTATCTCCAAAGTGCGGGACACATTTTCCACGTACTCTATTTTGGAATGGGGGGCTGATACCAACCCTTCTCTGGTTTTGATCAGAAAAACCGGCCCCTTTTTTATTTCTCTGGAGGAGAGTGCATAGTCTAAAGCTTCAAACAAATCTGTTTCACGAAGGGGCTTTAAGAGATATCTCACTGCGTGGAGGGAATAGGCATCCAGCGCAAAATCAGTAGAGGAGGTAATATAGATAATTATACTATCTGAGCTGGATTTTAAAAGCTGTCTGCCAAGGTCGATTCCAGTCTTTTCTGACATAATCATATCTAAGAGGTAGATATCTGCCAGGTCTTTTTCACATATCCGGTTGTAAAGCTTTCGTGGGTCTGAATACTTTTCTGTTAGGATTTCAAGGTTTGGATAGAGCTTTATATACTGATTTATCAGTTTTTCTATTTTAATCAGGTCTTCAATGTTGTCATCACAAATTACAATTTTCATAGGTCTGTTTGTCCTGCCTGCTTATTTGTCTCACAATTTTAGAAATTGTCATAGGATTGTGTGTCTGATACATTGTAGCACATCTGGTAAGATTCAGCGAGAAATATTTTATCTATTGTGAAACTTTTTTATGTCATAATTCGTATTATTTATATAAGGAACATTAATTTTCAGACAGGAGGATACAAAAAATGAGTGTTTTGGGAATCGGGAATTATAGATTTGAGAATTATGGATTTTCAGGTGTACCTAGAAAAGGGCAAAAGCCAGAGGGACAGGGGGATTTTCCAGGTTTTCAGGCAAAAATACCGGAAGAGAATGAGGAAAAAAGATTGGAGGTTTCGCCGGAGGAGGCACAGAAGAAAGGGGAAGAGGAAGACCAGGAGAAGACTGAAACAAAGGAAGATATTATCGTAAAACCGGATGGTTCCAGGGTGCTTGTGATAACTTCTAAAATGGGTGACAGGGAAATTACCAAAAGCGTAAAGCTGCCGGACCGTTCTATGGGGCTGCCGGAGAAATCATCCGAAAAATCTAAGATTAGCAACGGCCCAAATGTGTATACAGTGTATATGGAGGATGAGGATATGCTGTATTCCGGGGGAAATGGTACGGGGCTTTCTTTTTATATTAAGTGGGCCGAGGATTCCACGGAGGAAAATCCTGTGATGGTTGCCAAAGGGGTGGATGAGAATGGAGAAGAATTTGAGCAGAGGATTCATATAAAAGATATCAATCCAAATAATGCTACTTTGGTGGAAATGCGGGCATTGGAAGCTTATACTGGGGTGGAGAAAAACGGGGGATTGTCTTCTCTTCCCATGGAAACAGGAGATATGGGGTTAAATGACAGAAGGAATTTTATGCAGATGTTTAAAAAGCAGATTTCGGACATGGCCCTTTTAAAGCAGAGAGAGGCTGTGGCTTATTATGAGTATAGCATGAGGAATTACTGGGATTTTCTGGAGGATAGGGGGAATCATTACCGACACTGAGATGTTCCTTTCCGGCCGCCTGTCTTTTGGGCCGGAAAGGGGTTTTATACAGGTTTTTGTCAAGAATCGTTTTCGCCGATTAAGCGATAGGTTTCAGGGCTTGCAATAATAAGTGGAAAACTGTCGGAATCTATATCCACGTAGCAGATATAGGCATTTCCTCCCAGGGCATCGTTTATTGTTTCAATCCACATATCCACATTAAAGTTTTTATCCAAGTCTAAATCAGGTAAGATATGGGAAATCATGGCGTAGTTTTTAAGCTGCTCCAGTGACCAGAGGAAATCCTCTAAACTGCATTTCCAGTCTACTTCATAGAGATAGCCGTAGTCATGAAGCTCATCCACCATTGCAAGGAAAAAAAGGTCATCCAAATCAATCTCATCTTCTAATTCCCCATTTTCCAAATCAATGTTCCGTTCATGGAAACGGTGTGCATTTTTCTGAAAGTATTCTTTTGGATTATCCAGGGCGGATTGTAAGTGTGTTATCACATCTTCATGATTAGCGGAGATTGCTTCCGCTATTTCAAGAATGTCTTCGTAGTCTTCTCTTTCATAATCTTTCAGGAATGTATCTAAAAAATTCATGGTTTTTATATTCTCCCTTTATGTTCGCAATTTCTTTTGAGACCGACATCCGTAAAAATTCCTGTCAGGACTTCTATTTGACATTTTAGCATAAATCAGCGGCAGAATCTATAAAAATTTCAGGTATGAGAACATGCCAACACCTCATATGGTAGAGTAAAGAATCTGTGGAGCAGGGATTTGAAGAAAAAAATAGAATTAGTTATGGCTATTATCATACTGCTATCTGTTGCACTTCTTACCAGAAGGGAAGCTGTGGTCTTTACTGGGGCGGATGCAAAGGCTATAAACCAAAACTGTATTGTGATAGACGCCGGACACGGAGGGGATGACCCTGGGAAAATCGGCATTAATAAAGCCCTGGAAAAAGATATTAACCTTTCCATTGCACAAAAGCTGAAAGTGCTCCTTGAAAGCCAGGGGTATGAGGTGGTTATGACCAGAACCACTTCGGAGGGTTTATATCAGCCTGGTTCCAGAAATATGAAAGTGGAAGATATGCATAAACGGTGCAATATTATTACAGAGGCAATGCCTGTGTTTACTGTGAGCATCCACCAGAACAGCTATCCGGAGGAGTATGTAAACGGCGCCCAGGTGTTTTATTATAAGCAGTCACCAGAGGGAGAAGCTCTGGCAAAAAAAATACAGAGCAGTATGACAGCCCGTCTTGACCCGGGGAAACAGAGGGTGGAAAAGGCCAATGACAGCTATTATATGCTGAAAAAAACTCCTACTCCAACGGTAATTGTGGAATGCGGATTCCTCTCTAACTGGGAAGAAGCGGAAAAGTTATGCACAGAGGAATACCAGAATAAGGTGGCGTGGGCGATACATATGGGGATAATGCAGTATTTGAGTGAGAGGTAAGGGGACACTGCACATAAGCATATGGATTTATGCCGCTTTTTTATGCTGCAGCCCTTTAGCAGAAGTTCCAATTCATTTCTCGCAGCGGATGTTGCCCTGCCCGCAAATTGCTTGATGATGTTGTTACTGCTGGTGTTTACCCAGTAATTCTGCGGTTTTACGGAGGGCGTCATTCTAAGTGCATGGCAGTAGCTTATCACGTCCCAGGGACAATAGATGTCCAGATTACTGAAACGGTAACCGTCATAACATTCTTTTATGGCATCATATCTGTCCATAATGCTCATGTGCCATAAAGTAACACAGATAAAAAATAGACGGCAGCCTAACTATTCCGAATATATGTGTGCCAACAAATACTTACACTTATGTTTTGACCAGTTTACATATACTTGAAAAATGCTTAAATTTTGAGATGTTACAGCAAATTGACAAATTGCCAACACTTCTTGCTTGCCAGTAAAATACGAAAACTATATACTTGATACAAGAAACGCAAGGAGGATTTTATAAGTGAAATTTAATGAAAAACTTATGTCTATTAGAAAAATGAAAGGTTTATCGCAAGAGGAATTAGGAATGGAACTTCAGGTTTCAAGACAAACTATCTCTAAGTGGGAATCTGGGCAATCTTACCCGGATTTTCAAAGATTAGTTATGTTAAGTGACTACTTTGATATGACTTTAGATGAGTTGGTAAAAGATATTGATGTTCAAGATGTACGCAATAAAAATTTAACTGATGAGAAAGTGGCGTCAATTTATTTAGACGTTGAAAATGTAAAAAACAAGTCCAGAAAATTAATAAAAATCTTTTGTTATGCTGGTGTCATTTTGTTGGGAATAGTTATTTTAGGCTTTATTCTGCATTTGTTCTTTCCCGATATAGAATGGCTTTGGGGAAGCACTCAATAACTAATCATTTAGCAAATCCAGCCGAGCCAGTCAACGGCAAGTAAATGGGCTGCGCCCACCGTTGACAGCTCATCTGCCCTTGCTGGTTGGTAATCAAGGGGCGACAGCAAAAAGTGCTGCCGCCCCTCTGAATAATAAAACTAAAACTGTAAACCAGATATAGATATCACCCTATGTGGGAGAAAGGGGAAAGGTATTCCATAACCGGCTCCAGGTCCAATATAGAAAATATGTTAAAAATCCACTGAAAAGTGGAGGTGAAGAAAAAATGGAGTGTATTGGAAACCCGGTGTTTTCAAAGGTGCGAGTTTCCGAGAGTACTCGCAAAGGAAA